>ENA-OPDW01001519-OPDW01001519.1-human-gut-metagenome-genome-assembly--contig:-NODE-1519-length-12883-cov-2.667368_pt1 | contig 12883 bp, 9 predicted proteins | sample MGYA00241264_ERZ501508 | MGnify/ENA primary metagenome ERZ501508 (study PRJEB25962, sample SAMEA2042575) | human gut metagenome | biome: human gut; feature: human-associated habitat; material: faeces...
GTCCATCCTGCGCGCCCGCAAGACCATCAGCCAGTGGACCAAGGCCGAGTGCGACGAGCTCGCCGAGAAGGCGCTCGCCTGCAACACCGCTGCCGAGGTCAAGGCACTGCTCGAGTCCGCAGCTCGCTAATTTGGTATCAGAGGTAACCGCGTGGTTGGAATGGGCCGACCACGCGGCCCTCACATATACAGGGGGTACTGTAAATGTTCTACACGCTAACCGCTAACCCGGCTGTCGACATGACGGTTTCGAGCTCTCCGCTCGAGCCCGACGAGAACGTCCGCACCGGCTCGGCCAGCTACACGGCTAACGGCAAGGGCCTCGACGTGTCCTTCGCCTTTAAGAAGATGGGCGTCGACACCGTCGCGCTCGGCTTCTTCGCCGGCTTCACGGGCAAGTTTATCGTCGAGGAGGTCATGAACCTGGGTTGCCTCTGCCGCCCGGTCTGGACCGACGGTATCACGCGCATCAACACCTACGTCAACGATGGCCAGCACGAGTACGGCATCTTGAACCCTGGTGCTCCGATCACGCCGCAGCACCAGGAGGAGCTCTACAACATCCTGGACACCGCGGGCGACCTTGAGTGCCTGATCGTCTCCGGCTCCGTGCCTCCCAAAGCTACGCCCGACTTCCTGGCTCAGGTCATGGAGCACGCTCAGGCCCGTGGCGCCGACGTCGTCCTGGACCTGTCCTCCGACAAGCTCAAGGAGCTCGCTCACAAGAAGCCGCTGCTCATCAAGCCGAACCATCACGAGATGAAGGCCATCTTCGGCGTGCCGGTCGACACCGACGACGAGGTCCGCGTTGCCATGAAGCTGGCTCACGAGGCTGGCGTCCAGAACGTGCTGCTCACCCGTGGTAGCCGCGGTGACGCCTACTTCTCCAACGGCGAGGACATCTGGTATGCCAAGCGTGAGTTCAACATCAAGCTGGTCTCTTCCGTCTGCGCCGGCGACTGCACCCTCGCTGCGTTCCTGCACAAGTGGTACAGGGATCGCGACAACGTCGAGGAGGCCATGAAGCTCGCTATGGCCACCGGCGCCAACGTTGCCGAGTCCGTCGGCATCGGCGACTTCGGCCACGTCGATGAGTACAGCAAGCGCGTTGCTGTCCGCAAGCTCGATCGTCAGTAATCGAAACGCGACATATTCGTGCGCATGCGGCGCCCCGGTTTCGGCTGGGGCGCCTTTTTGTTCCGCCATGGGGGAGAGGTGTCCTGCCGTACTTCATCGCTTCCACACCGTTCGCCGAGTTGTCCTAGCCTTTTACCGATACGTGGAATATACTTTCATTAACACGTTGCTTCGTGAAAGGAACATTCATGATTTACACGCTCACTGCAAATCCCGCCATTGACTACAACATCGCCTGCGACGGTCTTGCTGCCAACACCGTCACGCGTACCCGCAACGCCGTCTACACGCCCAACGGCAAGGGCCTCAACGTCTCGTTTACGCTTGACCACTACGGCGTCGACACCACGATCCTGGGCTTTTTCGCCGGTTTCTCGGGCGAGTTTATCGTTAAGGGCGCCGAGGCCCTGGGCGTGCCCGTCAAGCCCGTGTGGACCGACGGCATTACGCGCGTCAATGTGTTCCTCAACGCCGGCCCCGACACCGAGTACAACATGGTCAACGCCGGTGCCTCCATCAACGAGGCCAACGAGCAGGAGATGTTTGAGCTCATCGATTCGCTCGATGACATGACCTGCCTAGTCATCAGCGGCTCCCTGCCTCCCAACACTTCCGAGGGCTTCTTGGCCGAGGTCCTGCGCCGCGTCAAGGCCAAGGGGGCCGAGTTCGTCCTCGACATCTCGAGCCATCAGCTGGCAGACCTCATTGCCATGGAGCCGCTGCTGATCAAGCCCAATGACGATGAGCTGCTCGACATCTTTGGCATTAAGGTGAGCGGTGGCGACGACGAGTCCGTCAAGGGCGCGATGGCCGAGCTGCACGCCAAGGGCGCCAAGAACGTGCTGCTGACCCTCGGTGGCGCCGGTGCGTACTTCTCCAACGGCGAGCACATCTGGTTTGCCAACCGCACCTTTGAGGTCAAGCTGCTGTCGACGGTCTGCGCCGGCGATTCCTCGCTCGCTGCCTTCCTGTCCGTGTGGCACGACGCTCCCGAGCGTGTTGAGGACGCTCTGCGCCTCTCGATGGCCACCGGCGCCAACGTGGTCGAGTGCCCGGGTTTGGGCGATTTTGCTAAGGTCGATGAGTATCAGAAGGGCATCGCCATCCGTCAGGTCTGCTAACGCAACGTACGGGCCTTGGTTTCTTGCTTTGTTGAGCACCCGTCTCGGATTACCGAGGCGGGTGCTTTTTCATTTCGGTGGCAGAGCTCTTGGGATTCAATCGTGCTTGAAACGCGTTTGCGTGTGCGCCCGCTCCCGTTTCTTGCTAGACTTCTTGGAAACCATCAATCGATATACCCGCAATCGCAGGAGGCCACAGGAATGTGCAATGTTTCGCTCAACGCCACGCAGCCGTCAGCCGCCTCTCTGCGCGTGTTGCGAGCCCTCGAGGATGCCGGTCTTGAGGCCTGGTATGTGGGCGGTTGGGTGCGTGACGCGCTGATGGGATGCCCCAGCCACGATGTAGATATGTGTTGCAGCGGCCTGTGGCAGGAGTCCAAAGCGGCGCTCGAGGCCGCCGGCATCGCGGTTGTGGAGTCGGGCATTATATTTGGCGGAATCACGGCTATTTCCGATGGCGAGCGTATCGAGGTCACCACGTACCGTCTGGATGGCTTTTACACCGATGGTCGCCATCCCCAGAGTGTGGAGCGTGCCGCCTCGCTCGAGGACGATCTGGCGCGCCGCGACTTTACCGTCAACGCTATGGCCTGGCATCCCGAGCGCGGGCTTGTCGACCGCTACGACGCCCAGGGTGACTTGGAGCGCAAGCTGATTCGCGCTGTCGGCGATCCCAAGCGTCGCTTTAACGAGGACGCCCTGCGCATGTTGCGTGCGGTGCGCTTTGCCTGCCGCCTGGACTTTATGATTGAGCCCGAGACTAAGCGCGCGCTTGCCGAGTGCGCGCCGCTGCTCGACGCCGTGGCGCGCGAGCGCGTGGGTATTGAGCTCGAGGGCATTCTTTCGACCGGTCATGGGGGAGACGCCATGCTGCGCTACCCCGAGCTCATCTGCGCCGCCGTGCCCGAGTTGGCAGCGGGTCGCGGCTTTGATCAGCGAAGTGTCTATCATGCGTTTAACGTTTACGAGCATATCGCCCGTGTGCTGACGGTGGCAGGGGAGCTTGCGCTGTGCGACGGCGTCGCGCCCTCGTCGAGCCTTATGTGGGCGGCGTTTTTGCACGATGTGTCCAAGCCCGAGTGTTTCACGGTCGATCACGCCGGCAGCGGACACTTCTACGGTCATCCCGAGCTCGGCGCCAAGAAAGCGCGCGTCATTATGGATCGCCTGGCGCTCTCGCACGACCTGGTGCGCGACGTGTGCCTGCTCATCAAATATCACGACAAGCCGCTGCGCCCCGAGCGCTCCTGCCTGCTCAATATGATGCGCGCGCTTTCGGGCGAGGGCGTCGACACGCCGCGTTTGATGGACGAGCTCATGGATCTTAAGCGTGCCGACACGCTCGGCAAGGCCCCGTCGTGCTTCTATTACGTTGAGACGATTGAGGAGATGCGCGCGATGTCGCACGAGCTGCTGAAGGCGGGGGAGCCCTATACGCTCAAGATGCTCGCCATCAACGGCGGCGACTTGATCCGTGCTGGAGTCAAGCCCGGGCCGGAACTGGGGCAGCTTCTCAACTCCGCCCTCGACGCCGTGATCGAAGACAACATTCCCAACGAGCGCGAAGCTCTTTTGGTCCATCTCAACTTGAATTAGCCACCCAGTTTACCTGCGTGTTCCATAACCTGCCGACAATTTGTCGGCAATTTGGAATTTCTTCTTGCGCTGTCGTTTTTTGTCCCGTAATATATTTCCTCGCAGCACGGCAGCGCAGATGTCATGTGGCCCGTTCGTCTAGCGGTTTAGGACGCCGCCCTCTCAAGGCGGAGATCACCAGTTCGAATCTGGTACGGGCTACCACGCATCTGATACCCGGACTTCCCATGGAAGGCCGGGTTTTTTATTTTCAAACAACCGTCTGCAATTCCCGTTTGAACCAGAGCTTTGCGTTCTGCTTATGGTCCTTGCGGGTACAATATCCAAGATATTTTGACTGTTAGAAGGAGTCTCATGACGGAGTCCTCTCAACATACGTCTAAGCCCCAGGTCGAGGTTGAGGCCTCGGGCGGAGATGACAATAAGAGCGCACGCCGCGGCGCCATCTTTATCGGCGTCGTGCTGGTGGGTTATATCGTTTATCTGATTGTGACCGGTCAGATGGGACAGTTCTGGGCTGCCATGTCGAGCGTTCAGGCGCCGTGGCTCGTTGCTGCATGCTTTTGCATGTTCCTGTACCTGTTCTTTGGCATCGTTGCCTATGCGATCGCCGTCTGGCTCGATCCTAATTCGCCCGTCGGCATTCGCGACCTGATCTCGGTCGAGGCGAGCGGTATCTTCTTTGGCAACCTGACGCCCATGATGATGGGCTCTACGCCCGCCCAGATTTACCGCCTGACCAAGGCAGGCCAAAATGTCGGCGAGGCCGGAGCCACGCAATTCACGCGCTTTATCGTGTATCAGTTTGGCCTCGTTGCCTGGGGCGCTATCCTACTGCTTGCTCGCATGCCGTTTTTCGCCGAGCGCTATGGCGACATGACGCTGCTGTGTGTCTTTAGCTTTGGTGGGCACTGCTGCATCTTGCTTGGCATCTTCGCCGTCGCGCTCATGCCTAAGACCGTCACGCGCGTCGCCCATTGCATCATCAATTGGCTCGAGCGCATTGGTGTCTCGGCCACTAAGATCGAGGGATGGCGTACGTTTGTCGATGGTGAGATCTACTCTTTCTCCGAGAAGTTCAAGCTTTCAGCCGGCCACTTTTCGTCCATGCTGCTCACGGTGGTCATCACCATGTTGCAGCTCGCGTTTTTCTATCTGGTGCCGTATTTCCTGATGCTTGCCTTTGGCCACCACGAAGTCGACTTTTTCTCGGTCATGGCCGCGAGCGCTTTTGTCCAGCTGCTGAGCTCTGCGGTTCCCTTGCCCGGTGGAACTGGTGGCGCTGAGGGCGGCTTTGCATTGTTCTTGGGTCATTTCTTTGGGTCGGCTTCGACCGCCGGCTATCTGCTGTGGCGCCTCATTACGTTTATCGCGCCGACCATTTTGGCTGCGCCCCTGTTGGGACTTAAGAGTGCCCACAACGAGAGCATCCATGCGCGCTGGGATCGCGTGATGCGCAAGCTCGGCCGCACGCCTCAGACGCCCTCTGCGCCCACTAAGCCGCACCCCACGAATGCTGTTACCGTTGATCCCAAGAAGCACGCTCAGAAGGCTTCTGGGACCGCTAAGCCGGCTCATAAAGCCTATGTGCGCCAGACAGGCGATGGTATTCGCGTATCTCCGTCGGCACTCAATAAGAAGAAGCACCCTAAGTCGCAGTAGGACAGTCGTGCGTTCTTCATGATGCGGGGCATATTTGTGCTGTATGGGGGATAATCCTCTTACGTAGATTATCTCTCATCTGTTGATGAATGCTCGCATATCGAAGGGACACGCCCATGGCAACCAGCAAACCGCGTCTTGACCGCCGCATTGTTCGCAGCCGTAATGCCATCCTTTCGGCTTTCGAGCGCCTGCTCATGGAAAAGCCGCTGGCAGACATTACGGTGAGTGCCATCGCACGCGAGGCCAATGTCGACCGCAAAACCTTCTACGTGCACTTTGGCACGGTTGACGGCCTGCTCGATGCCATTGCCGTCGATGTGGTGGAGATGATTGTCGACTCGGTCGAGAAAACGCTTGTCTCCATGGACGGCGACACCAACGAGCGCGCCCTGGGCGCGGCGGCGACCTTCTTTAAAACCGTTAACGAGGCACTGTGCAACAACCTGGTGCTCAATCGTCAGCTGATCGAGAACATTCCGCTCGATGATTTTATGGCTCGTCTTCGTGCGCCCCTCGAACACGAGATTGCCGAGCGCGATCTGCTGCCCCAAGGTCTCAAGGACGAGATGTTCGACTACTATCTGGCGTTTTTGCTGTCGGGTATTATCGGTATCTATCGCACGTGGGCGCTGTCTGACGGTTCGGTTCCTATTGAGCGCGTCTCTGAGGTCGCCAACGACCTGACTCTCAACGGCCTGTCGAGTCTGGAATCTCGCTTGGACTAGGCCTAGTTGGGCTCGTCGGCGTGGAAATTCTTGTTCACGAGGTTCTCCGGCGCCTTGGAGACCTCGCCGGCGTAGGAGCTGTAGCCTGAGGATCCTTAAAAGAAAGTCCAGTTTATCCTTCCCACTCCAATTGGGAATCCTCCGATGCGCCTTCGCACGCTCGCACGACCTCGATACCATGCGAGCGTGCAAACTCGATGAGCTCTGCGTTGCGGGCGTTTATGGTGCCGAAGGCGGCGGGGCACACAATAAGGCGCGCGCAGTGGACGAGGAGCTCTTTGGCGCGGGCCATGGTTTTATCCCCGATCGGCTCGACCGCGCGCTCGGCCACGCATTCCGCCGCCAGGTCGCGCGCGAGCTCGCAGTCGATGTCCCCTTCGTGCAGAACGCCCGCGTAGAACGCCTTGCCTCGCCGGATGAGCTGGCGAAACACAGCCGACCCCGTACCTGCGCCGGCGATGACGAACGTGTGCGCATCGCCGTGCGGGCGCCCAATTTCCACGCTGCCGAAGCGCTCGTTGAAGGTGCCATATTGAAGACCGTAGAGCTCGTCAATCGTCTTGCGCATGAATATGTCCTCGGGTGCGCCGGCGCGGAAGACCTGGCCGTCCTTCACGCAAATCACCTTGTCGGCGCTTTTCTGCGCGAGCTCGAGTTCGTGGATGGACATGATGACAGCCACATTCCGCGATTTCGCAAGGTGGCGAAGTATTCGCAGCAGGTCGATCTGGTAGCGGATATCGAGATACGACGTGGGCTCGTCGAGAACGAGCACACGCGGATCCTGGGCGATGGCGCGTGCGAGCATGACGCGCTGGCGTTGCCCGTCGCTTATCTGCATGAAGTCGCACTCGGCGAGCTCTTCCACATGTGCGGTTTTCATTGCCTCGTCGACCCGACTATGGTCGTTAGGCGAGAGCGTGCCCATTCGCCCGGTGTAGGGATGCCTTCCCGCCTCTACGATATCGCGGCAGGTGAGGAGCTCGGTCCGGGGGCGATCCGTCAGCATAACGGCAAGGCTCCTTGCGAACTCCGCCGTCTTCCATCGGGAAATCTCCCGCCCGTCGAGCTCGACCGCGCCGGCAAGCGGTGCAAGATGGCGTGTGATGGTTTTCAAGATGGTCGACTTGCCCGAGCCGTTCGGCCCGATGAGCGCCACGACGTCGCCCGCGCGAACCTCCAGATCGACGCCTTCGACTACGACCTTCTTGTCGTAGCCCGCCGACAGGTCGCTTATGCGGAAAAGCGGCGCTCCGTCAGCCTGCGTTTCGACCGGGGTTTCGAGGTTCGACTCCGCTCGGAGGAGGCGTTCCGCGCGCAGTTCCGCACGAGCCGAAAGTGCCTTCTGGCGCTTTCGTGCGAGCTCAGGACTGTCTAAGCATGGAATGTTCCCTCCGGGCGTTTTGGGCCGCGGCACGAATTCCCCCATCTACCTCACCCGCTTCTTCAACATGAGCGCGATAACCACCGGCGCGCCGAAGATGGCGGTGACGGCGCTGATGGAAAGCTCGACGGGAGAGAACAGCGTGCGCGCGATCAAATCGCAGCCCGTGCAAAAGATGGCGCCTCCCAATAAGCACGCAGGAATCACGCGGATGGGCTTCGACGTCTTCAGCGCCGACTTCACGAGATGCGGAACCGCGATGCCTACGAATGACACCGGACCAGCGAACGCGGTCACGCAGGCGGAGAGCATGCTCGCTAGAAGGACGAGCACCACGCGGAAGCGTGCGACGTTCACGCCGATGCTTTTCGCGTAGGCCTCTCCCAGCTGGAAGGCGGAAAGGGGCTTCGATATCGCGAATACGCATGCGCTCACGGTGATCACCACGACCGCGATGACCGCGACGTCGTCCCAGCTCGAACCCGAGAAGCTACCCAAAGACCAGTTGTGCAGGTTCACGATGGACTGGTCGTCGGCGAAGGCGATGAGGAAGTTCGTCGCCGCCGAGCAGATGTATCCCACCATGACGCCCGCCACGATGAGCATAGCCATGGAACTTATGCGCCGTGCGATGAGGAGCACGAAGCCGATGGTGATAAGCGAGCCCAGAAACGCTGCGGCCACCATGGCCGGCGAGGACATGGCCTGGTTCGCGCCCAGAAGTACGATCATCGTAAGCGCGACGACGAACTTTGCGCCCGAGGAGACGCCCAAGATGAACGGGTCGGCGATGGGGTTGTTGAAAAACGTCTGCAGCAGGAACCCGGAGAGCGAAAGTGCCCCGCCGAGAAGCACGGCTGAAAGCACGCGCGGCAGGCGAATCTCCCAGATGACCTGGCTTTCCATGGAATTGGCCGCGCCGCCCGAAAGGATGCCGGGGATGTGGTCTGCGGGTACGAGCACGCTCCCGATGCACAGGTTGGCCCCGACGAGCACGATGAGGGCAACAGCGAGCAGCGCCGTCACGACGCGACACCGCGCGGCGCGCCCCGATTCGTCGTATGTCATGGAAAGCCGGCTTCTCATGGCGCTAGCCGAGCTTCCTCAGATAATGGAAGTCGCTCGCGTCATCGCCGGTGAACGCCCCGTGCAGCTCGTCGATAATGTCGGCGGTAGAAGTCATCTGCTGGTACATGTCGGCGCTTGTGACCCAGACGTTGCCGTTCTTCACGGCTTTGAACTGCGACAATAGTGCGTTTTTGCCTACGAAGTCGTTCAAGGTGGCAACCGATTCGTCGATGGTGCCGTTGTAGACGATGATGTCGGCATCCTTAGCCGTCGCATAGAAGCGCTCCATTTCGAGCGTTACTGACGAACCTGACGTCGACGCCGTCTGTGCGTCATCGAGCGCGTAGCTGCCGCCTGCGAGCTCGATCATCTGCGCCACGTAGTCGCCCCTCCGCCGCGTGACGGCGGCCCCGTTCGAGTTAATGTAGAAATACGCCACGGTTTTACCTGACGACGCGAGCCCCGACGTTTGCTCGACGCGGGCCTTCTGCTCGTTGAACAGGTGCGCGGCCTCGTCTTCCTTGTCGAATAGGACGCCGAAAAGCTTAATCCACTCGACGCGCCCGAGTGCTTCGGGCTCGCTCGACGACTGTTCGGTGAGCACGACGAGCCCGAGCTTCTGCAGCTTTTCCTTCACATCGGGCGTGTGGTTGATCATGGTGTTCTCGATGGCGAGCGTGCAGCTCGAGGCCGATATTCGCTCGTAGTCGGGCGCGCTGTACTTGCCGCCGTAGGCGATCGCCCCACTTTCGAGTGCGCTTTTGAAGCCCGCGACCGAGCAATCGTCGGCCTTCGTGCCCGACATGATGATATTGTCGTTCGCATCGAGCGCGTCGACCAGGCACATCGTCGCCGACGACACGAGGTACACCTTGTCGGCGGGGCGCCTTATGACCGCGATGTCGGAGCTCAACCCGTCAGGTGCCTTCGCATCTTGCGGCACCACGAGGAAGCGCTCCCCGTTCGAAACGCAGATAAGCCGCAAGCCGCCTTCGAACTCGTCGACAGTGAAGTGCTTGGCGTATTCAAGCTGAAGCGCCCCCGTCGGCTCCCAGCCGCAGCCCAAATCGGCGTTGTGGAAGTCGGCCGCGGCGCTTGAAGCCGTTCCCGCAGGGGAACCGCCGCTTGCATCGTCGCCCGATTTCTCCTTCATGGTGGATGAGTCGAAGTGGAGCGTGTAGTCGATGGTATGCGGCGTCGACATGGCGACGGTCTCGGCCGACACGGCGATGTCCTCGTCGAGCGTGACGGGTATCTCGAATGTGGAGTTGCCGCCGTCGTTTACGGGCGCGTAGTCCACGCCGTCGACGGTCATTTTGTCGTAGTTCGAACTCGACCAGGTGATGGTCGCGGTGTAGGTGTCGCCATCCTTCACAATTGTGGTGGGTGAGGCGATGCTTGCGCGCCCTGACCCACCGGAAAGCGAGACGCTCACAGTGTATTCCTGAGAGCCCGCCGTGCCACCGGTCGCGTTCGGGCTCGCACTGCACCCCGCGAAGGGAAGCGCGAGCAGGGCGACGAGAATGCAGACGATCGCGCGCGCCGCGATGCTGCGGCTTTTCCTGCTTTCCCCCTTGGGAAGAATCGACCGCATGGCGTTACTTCAGCGCGTCGGCGCGCAGATCGACGCCGGCGGATTCGAACACGAGCGTGCGGTCGTACCACCGCTCCCTTTTAATGCTCCACGCGGCGCAGGCGGTGTCCTCGTCGAGCGCTTCAACGGGCACGTCGTAGGTGTACTTGCCTTCCGCGTTTTCCACATAGGGGATGAAGTCGGCCTCGCTCGCGGCGGCAGCCTCGTCGCCCGTGCCCATGAAGAGCTTGCCGTAGCCCGTGCCGGAAAGTGTCATCACGCAGTGCATGGAGCCGTTTTTCACGATGAGCTGGGCGTCCACAATCCTGAACATGTTCGAGCTGGAATCTACGGTGATTGGATAGGTGCCGTCAGCTACCTTGTCGGCGGTAATGGGGGCAGCGCTTGCGCCCTCGGGCGCATCGGCCGCCTGTTCGGTCTTTTCCTGGGAATCGGCATCGCTTGCCTTTGCGCTGTCGATTGAATTTCCGCCGCAGCCGGCGAGCGAGAACGCGAAAAGCGCCGCCGACAGGGCGAAGACGAGGGTTTTCTTCAACATGGAGGGGTTCCTTTCAATCGCTTCGACCGCCCGCGCCGTGCGGTGGGCGGGCGGGATGCGAATGCAACGGGCATGCGTCGTCGTCGGGGAAAGGCGCATGCCCGTTGCACGGGGACGCGACCGGCGCCCCCGTGCGCGGCGAGTTTACAGCTTGGCGATGGCGTCGTCCACGTGCGAGACGTAGATGTCGTCGACCGCGACGTTCTGTCCCAGACCCTGGAGCAGGCACGTCACTTCGAAGCCGGCGGCCACGAACTTCGCAGCCCAGCTGTCGGGGTCGGTCTCGTCTGCCATGTCGTTGTTCGCGTGGTCGCCCGCGACCACCATGAACGGCGCGAGAACGGCCTTCTTGTAGCCTGCGGCGCTCGCGGCGGCGATAACATCCTCGCAGGTCGGTTCAGCCTCGACGGTGCCGACGAAGAACTGCGTCAAGCCCTCGTTCTTGAACACTTCCTGCATCTTGGCATAGTCGGCGTTGGAATCGGCTTCGGTGCCGTGGCCCATGAGGCACAGCGCCGTCTTGCCGTCGTCGAAGGACGCCATGTTCTCCTTAATGGCTGCGGCCACCTTCTTGTAGTCATCGTCGGAGGTGAGCAGCGGGTCGCCGAGCGAGATTTTGTCGAACTTGTCGGCGTACTTGTCGAGCTCGTCTTTCACGTCGGTGTATTCCAGGCCACCCATGAGATGCGTCGGCTGCACGACGATTTCCTTCACGCCGTCTTCCACGCAGCGGTCGAGCGCCTCGGTCATGTTGTCGATCGTGATGCCGTCGCGCTTCTTCAGCTTGTCGATGATGATCTGCGCGGTGAAGGCGCGGCGGATGTCGTAGTCCTGCCAGTACTTCTCGCGGATAGCGTCTTCGATGGCGCCGATGGTGATGTGGCGCGAGTCATTGTAGCTCGTGCCGAAGCTCGTGACGAGGATGACCGGCTTCACGGCCTTCTCCTTTTCACTCGATTTCTCGGAACTCGCGGAGGTGTTGGAGCAGCCCGCGAGCGCGACTCCGGCGAGCGCGACGGCTCCGGTTGCTGCGGCGCCCATGAAGCCGCGGCGTGACATCTGGTCGGACATGGTTTTTCCTTTCCTCGGTTTGCCGGTCCCCCGGCGACAGTTGCTTATCGGCACAAGCGAAAGAAAAGCGCACCCCTCGGGGTTCACAAGGAGCTAACGCCACGGCGATGCCGTGAGGAAAAGGCGAAGCAGTCTGGCTTGGGGCGCGAGGCGGTTCGCCCGCGCGTCCTATACAGTAATGTCCCTTGCCCAGGATTCCCACCTGGTTCCCTCCGCAAGCCAGCGCGGGCTGTGCGGGCGCCGCGCCGGTCATTTCCTTTTATCCGATTGTCATATGCTCGTTGCCGAAACTTTTACTATGATAGTGGGCACTTGTGAACGTGTCAAAGCCAGGGCGGGCTGCATTGCGCCTCCTGCCTGCGTATTTGCGCCGATTGCCGCTGCAGGCGCCGTGTTTTGCCCGCTGCGCGAAAGGCGGCGTAAACGGTTGCGATGAGAAACGGGAAGGGAAGGCTCGGATGATTCATATCGTTGGCGCAGGCTCGGGCGCCGCCGACCTTATCACGCTGCGCGGGGCGCGCCTTCTGCGCGCGGCCGACGTGGTCGTTTGGGCGGGAAGCCTTGTGAACCCCGAGCTGCTCGCTGAGTGCAAGGAATCCTGCATCGTCTACGACAGCGCGCACATGACCTTGGAGGAAGTGCTCGACGTGATGTGCGCGGCGGATGCGCGGGGCGAGGAAGTGGTGCGCCTGCACACGGGCGACCCGTGCCTGTACGGCGCCATCCAGGAGCAGATGGACGCACTCGACGCGCGCGGCGTGGACTACGAGGTGGTGCCCGGCGTGTCGAGCTTTTGCGGTGCCGCGGCGGCGCTTCGCCAGGAATACACGCTGCCGGGAATCAGCCAGTCGGTCGTGATCACGCGGCTTTCCGGGCGCACCCCCATGCCCGCGGGCGAGGGCATGCGCACCATGGCGGAAAGCGGCTCGACTATGGTCATCTTCCTGAGCTCGGGTATGCTCGCCGAGCTTTCCGCCGAGCTTT
>ENA-OPDW01001526-OPDW01001526.1-human-gut-metagenome-genome-assembly--contig:-NODE-1526-length-12810-cov-3.242807_pt1 | contig 12810 bp, 10 predicted proteins | sample MGYA00241264_ERZ501508 | MGnify/ENA primary metagenome ERZ501508 (study PRJEB25962, sample SAMEA2042575) | human gut metagenome | biome: human gut; feature: human-associated habitat; material: faeces...
TCACCAGCTGAGCGCCCATGTTCTCGATGTTGTCCTCGAGCTCGATCTCCTTGGCAACAGAAACGCCATCGTTGGTGATGGTGGGGGCGCCATAGGAACGCTGAAGAGCAACGTAGCGGCCCTTGGGTCCCATGGTGACGGTAACGGCATCGGCCAGGGTGTTGACGCCCTTGGCGAGCTTGGCGCGAGCGTCGGTGTTGAACGTGATGTTCTTAGCCATTGATTATTCCTCCAAAAGAAGTGACACCGCGCGCGAGCACGAGTCATGACGGCGCGCGGTATAGATAAAATGTCCGAGAAAGCTACTCGACGACGGCGTAGATATCGTCGACGCGCATCAGCAGGTAATCCTCGCCGTCGACCTTGACCTCGTTGCCACCAAACTTACCGTAGATGACAACGTCGCCTTCCTTGACATCCATGGGGATGCGCTCGCCCTTATCGTTGACCTTACCGGCACCCACGGCGACGATGGTGCCGCGCTGGGGCTTTTCCTGAGCGTTGCTGGCGATATACAGGCCAGAAGCGGTCTTCTGCTCGGCTGCGTCCGGCTTGATGAGAACGCGATCTGCAAGCGGCTTCAAAGACATGCTTTGTTCCTCCTTTGTTGCCATGCGACAAGATGTGCGCGATGGCCCTCTCTCGTTACGAACGGTATGAATAGTACCCAGCGATTCCAACTTATACAACGCAAATGCAAAAAATCTTATTTCTTGGCACTTAGATTTTATGAATCGCCCCAGACCAAGGCGAACAAGGGGTCGATGAGAGGTCCTCACTGGAAAACTCGTACGCTAGAAATGCCCCAAGGCCGTCTTTTTGGTGTGCCTCGGCACATCTCGCGTCCACCCGAGGCTCCTTCTTAAATGTGTGGCGGTAAAACGTGCATTTGCCCGCATGATCACCGTATCTGTTCGCGCCCTCGCTGCATTTCCCCGCGTGATTACCAAAACGAGTGGCGGCAAATCGCGCATTTATAAATGAGTGGCGGATAATCAAACGAAATAACGCTGATTTACCTCGTCAGACGTTCGAAAAACCGCCACTCATTTCAAAATGTTCGAAAAACCGCCACTCGATAGCGAAACATCTATCACCATTGGCAACACATTTCACCGCAGCCGCCGTTGCAGTCACCGCCACGGCCGTGCAACCTCCGCAGCCGCCGCAGCCATCGCTGTCGCCGCCATCGCCGCCGTTGCAGCCTTCCCCGCCGCCGTTGCCGCGGCAGCGCAATCTCTATCGTTCGAACACGCAAGTGCCGCCCAGGTAGGTTGCGAGCACCTGCGTATCAAGAATCTCCTGCGGGTCAATCGCCGTAAGATCTTGATCGAGCACAATAAAATCGGCGTACTTGCCTACCTCGAGGCTTCCGAGGTTCTTCTCATCTCCTGCCGCATAGGCGCTACCGAGGGTGTAATTGCGAATCGCGCTCGCAGCCGAAATCTTCTCGTCGGCATGCCATCCGCCCTCAGGCCAGCGGCTCTGCGGATCCTGGCGTGTAACGGCCGTATAGATCACATGCATGCTGTCGATAACCGTGATGGGCGAATCTGTACCAAACGCCTGGCGAATACCGCGCTGCTCGTAGGTAGAAAACGGCCACATGATCTGAGCACGCTCCTCGCCAAGGTCACGCTCGGGGCCACCGGGGTCCAGCGTGATGTGGCACGGCTGGCTCGACGCCACCACGTCGAGCTCACGCAGGCGATCGATATCCTCGACCAGAAGATTCTCCAGGTGCTCCAAGGTGTTGTGTCCATGCGTTGGCGCACCAAAACGCTCGCGCGCCTCCTCAAAGATATCGAGTGCGGCATGGATCGCGCCATCACCAATCACGTGGATACGCACAGGCTCGCCTGCTTTTGCTGCAGCCAGCACCAACTCGCGCATGCGCTCGGCGGGAATCGTCAGGCGGCCGCGGTCGCCCGGGAAGCGCGGGTTAGAATACGGCTCGGTAAGAAACGCGGTATGCTCGCTCGAAACACCGTCAAAGAACTGCTTGAATCCCGGTGCCGAGAGCAGCTCGTTGCCCTCGTAGCGACGCTGCAGCTCAAACAGACGAGATTGGTCGTCGAGCAATGTGGGGAACAAATGCGCGCGAACGCACAGGCGTCCCTCCTCCTGCAGTTTGTCGTATACATCGTCGCGAATAAAATCGCAGCCCGGCATGGGCATGAGCGACATGTCGCACATCGATGTGATGCCCTGCGCGGCCATACGCTGCATCTGCTGAGCATATGCCTCGGCGATACGGTCCTCACCCAACCACTCAAGACAGCGCGGAAGCAGCTGCATGGCTGCTGCCTCATGCGCAATACCCGTAAGCTCACCGTTCTCAAAGGTATCAAAACTGCCGCCCGCCGGAGGCTCGGTATCGGGCGTCACGCCCAAAGCGTCGAGCGCCGCGCTGTTAAGCCAAAGCGTATGGCCGTCGCCCGAATACATCGCGCAGGGGCGATCGGGAAACGCACGGTCGAGCGAACGCTTGGTGGGATGCTGACGAGGGGTCCAGCGGTAATCGCGCCAGCCCTGCGTTACCACCCAGGCATCTGCAGGGAGGTCGCACGCAAATTCCACCGTACGCTCCACCAGGTCCTCTTCACTTTTGCCCATATACATAAGCATGTAGGGAGAACATCCCACGGCGGTGTGGAAGAAATGCAGGTGCGCATCGTGAAAACCGGGGCAGATAAAACGATCCCCGTAGTCGGTCACGGGCACGCCTGAAGGAGCCTTGGCAATAACGCGCTCGGGCTCCCCAATGGAGACGATGCGGCCATCGCGCACGTAAAAGGCAAGCTCTCGCGGCTCGTCAATACCATCTTCCGAGGTAAAGACACGTTTTGATCGAACAATCAGCTCGCTATGACCGGCGTTTCGCATCTGCATCAAACTCATCTCTTCCCCTCTGCGGCAATGTCGCGCCATGTGGACACGGGATGCAGTGTACGCGCAATGAGCAAGCATCACTATACTTAAGAGGATGCAGCCGCAAAAAACGTCAAAGGGGCTAAAGAATGACGAAAACTCGCGCACAGCAAATCATGAGCGATAAAGATGCACGCACGCCACAGGAAGTGACCCAATGCATCCATGACATTGCCGCCGAGTTCGAGCCCTATATCATCAGGCAGCGTCGCCATTTCCATAAACACCCCGAGCCGAGCCTGGCCGAGGTGCGCACCACCTCCGACATCGCCAATCAGCTCGATGCCATGAACATCCCCTACGAGCGCCCGCTCAAAACCGGCCTCGTGGCGACCCTGCGCGGCACCGCCCCCGATGCCTACTGCGAGGACGGCACGCCGCGCCGCCGTATCCTGCTGCGCGCCGACATCGACGCCCTGCCCGTCACCGAGCAGACCGGCGAGGAATTCGCCAGTGTCAACGAAGGCTTTATGCACGCTTGCGGCCATGACTGTCATATCGCCATGATGCTTGGCACCTTGCAGATCTTGCGCCATATGACCGACGATATCCACGGCGAGATCCGCATCGTGTTCCAGCCCAGTGAGGAAAACGGCCAGGGTGCCAAGATGATGATCGGCACCGGTGTGTGCGAAGGCGTGGATGGCGCGTTTGCCATGCACATCTGGAGCGAAGTGGACGCCGGCACCGTAAGCTGCGAGCCGGGCCCGCGCATGGCCAACACCGACTGGTTCCGCGTCGATGTGCGCGGTACGTCGTGCCACGGCGCTATGCCTCAGCGCGGCCACGACGCCATCATGGTCGCCGCCGAGATCGTCAATGCGCTGCAGACCATCGTTGCGCGCGAGATCAGCCCGTACGAGCCCGCCGTCGTGACCGTGGGAGAGCTTCACGGAGGCACCGCGCGCAACGTCATCGCCGGCTCTGCCTATCTCACCGGCACCGTGCGCACCTACAGCGAAGCCGCCCACAACGTGGTTCCCGACCACATCCGTCGTATCGTCGAGCACACCGCCGCCGCCCTGGGCGCCGAAGCCGAACTCACGGACTATACCATCGCTAACTACAAGGTCGAAAACGAGCCCGCGGCATCCGAACGCTGCCACACCGCCGTCGTCAAGCTCTTGGGCGAGGAAGGCGTGGGTCATTACCGCGGCACGCTTTCGGGCGAGGACTTCTCTGAGTATCTGCGCCGCGTTCCCGGCATGCTCGCCTTCTTGGGCTGTCGCAACCCCGCCATTGGCGCTACATATGCCCAGCATTCATGCTTCTACAAGATTGACGAAACCGTGCTTGCCAAGGGCAGCATGCTCGCCGCCCAATACGCCATCGACTTTTTGGCCGAGCCTACGCAAGCAGAGCTCGACGGCCCCGCTATCGCCGCGGTCGCCGAAACCAATCCCGATCTGGCCGCCAAGCTTCGTTCCGCCAAAGCAACGGCCGCCGAGGCTCGCGATGCTGTGCGCGATGCACACACCGCACGCCATGCCGCCATCAAGGGCATACGCGATGCACGTACCGCCGCTCGTCGCGAGGAAGGACGTGACGAGTAGTCGCTTCGCTGTCATCTCGCAGCCATAGCTACATCGCGATGTCAAAGCGGGGGCGGACGTTTCGACACGTCCGCCCCCGCTCATTTTTCAAACTCTATTTCTGCCCCGTCCCCAAATGGCAGGCGGCAGGGCTACTCGTCCTGCGGGTCCACATCGGAGCTTAGCTCGGGCGCCGAATCAGACTCGGGTTTCGGCGCAGATTCCGGGGCAGGCGCAGGTGCAGGCGCGGGTGCAGATACGGCACCCGGAGCGCTATAGCCAGAAGGGGCGGGCTTCTTCTCGAAGGGCAGCACAAAAGTCAGAACGTCGTCCTTGTCCTCGTCGGCCCACTCGCTTGCGTAGCGCGCCACCCAGTAGCCAACGGCACGATGCTTGAGCATCTTGCCAAAGACCGTAAGGAATACCGTGACAAACGCCGTCAGCACCAAGAACAATACGAGCGTGATGCCACCGCCGGTAACAAGCGCCTCAATAGCCGAAGGACGGTAGTAGTAGCTATACATACCGACAGAGGCAATGGCGCCGAAGACGAGCGTCAGGATCCATGTGACAACGTTGGCGACCAGACCCGTCAAAAACTCGGGAAGGAACGAAGCGCAGAACAGCTTGGTCTTGTTGTGCTTAAACGCCGCCCAGACCTTGTCGAGCGAAAACGCGCTCTCGACACGACCGGTCACCGCAAAGTGCATCACGGCAATGTCGGCGAACATCTTAAAGAAGACCCCCAAGACCGCCGTGGCAATCATAGCCAGGACAAGCAGGCCAAGCGAGCCAAACAGCGCTGCCTCGAGTGCATAGGAGCCGTAATACGAATACGAGCCCGCGGCGCCAATTACCACGCTCTCCACCAGCGAAAGCACTACACCGATAACGGGAATGGCAGCGATAACCTCGAGCACGACCGAGATAACGCTCGAAAAGACTCCGAGGCCAAACGACGTGGAACGCATGAGTGGACGATCCATACCGCCATCAACCTTGAGCGACAGATCGCGACCCCACTCAATACCAAAGCCGGAACCACACACGCTCGCAATGCAAGCTGCCAAAAAGCCGATGGCAGCTGCAATGCCGCCAATAACGGGAATAAACAGCACGAGTACCGACACAACACAAATCAGCGCCGGTAAAAAGGCAATCTGGCACACGCGCTGCAGCACGCCCGGAGTCTTGGTCATATCCTCAAACGCCTGAGCCACACAGCCCTTGGACGCATTCGCCACGGGCGGTTGCGGAACAAACTGCTGGGGCTGACCCTGAGGGGCAGAGGCTGCGGCACCGGCATTAGGAGCACCACACGCGCCGCAGAACTTGTCGTTATCGCCCATGGGGGCGCCACACTGCGAGCAGAACATAGAATCATCCCTTCGTATCTTGAGCGAATCACTTGGATCGCAAACGATGTCTTTAGCATCATTATTGCCCAATGTGGGGTCAAATACTCAAAGATGACCGATTTGCAAGGTACACGGCGCCAGCAGGCGGTTCGTTGAATACGTCTGCGTTAGTTCGTTCCGCGGAAACCCTTGCCGACGATCTCGGAGCTGTCGACAATCGTGATAAAGGCACCCGGATCGATCTCGCGCGCGTAGCGACGCAGTTGCACGGCCTCGCGACGACTCAGCACGCTCATAATCACCGTCACGCACTTGCCCGAGAAAGCACCGTAGCCGCGGCTGATAGTCGCCGTACGGTTGAGATGCTTGACGATAAACTCCTCGACTTTAAGGGGCTCGGAGCAAATGACCGTGCAGACTTTACGCAGGTGGATGCTCTCGATGGCTTTGTCGACCACAAGCGTCTTGGCAAACAGGCCGAGCACGCAATACAGACCGACGCGCGGGCCGTACAAGAAGGCCGCGATGGTCACGATGCCGATATCGACCAGCAGCAGCGCACGGCCGATCTCAAGCGTCGTGCGGCGTTTGAGAATCATGGCGAGGATGTCCGTGCCGCCCGTCGAGGCACCAATATCAAAGACGATGGCGCTGCCGAGCGCCGGCAGAATCACGGCAAAGCACAGGTCGAGCCACATATCGCCCGTCATCGAGACATCGGTCGGAATAAAGAGCTCAAACAGCGAAACATAGGCGGACAGCGCAAACGAGGCAAAGACACTCCACAGGATTGCCTTGCGCTCCAAAAAGATAAAGCCCAGGATGACGAGCACCGCATTGATAATCCACATAAAGACGCCGACGGGCAGGGTCGGGAACAGCGTGGACAGAATGACCGACACGCCCGAGGTGCCGCCAAAAGCAAAGTGATTAGGGGTTTTAAACGCGACGATGGCAAAGGCCGTGAGGATCAGGCCCAAATTGAGCTCGGCAAAAAAGCGCGGAAAGCCCGGCTCCTGGCTGCGCTTGCGACCAGCGCGCTCGCCCCGCTCGATAACATCGCGATCAACCACGCGCTCCATCGGCACCACGGGAGGACGATGCATCTCCTCGGCAGCACGCGATGCCGCCTCTGCCGCGGCGGCCTCAATCGCCCATGCCTTGCTTTCTGTTTCGTGCTCGTCAGCCATTACGGCAACCCCTCGTTAACAATTTGGAAACAATGCGCCCATTAGGGTAACGCGGAACGCGACGATTGCAACCCCTAGTTAGACGAGCGGTATGCCTACATCGGGGGGCATACAAATAACGGCCGGCCACGCTTTTGCTTGCGCGGTCGGCCGTTTAACGTTTTCGCAGATAAAACCTGCCAAAACAAACCTGTCCCTTTTTGGAAGGTTACTCGTGCTGGCTGGTGCGGTGCTCGTACTCCTCGGGGGTGATGACGTCCTCGATGCGCAGGTTGACGCCCGCCACCTCAAGGCCAGTCATCGCGGCCAGACGCTCGGTCACGCGCGCCTTAACGTCGTCGAAAATCGCGGGCGCATAGGCGCCGTACTCGATGATGACAGAGATGTTGACGACCACACGATTGTCATCGGTGACCTCGACCGTCACGCCCTTGGTCAGATTCTCGGCACCAAACTGCTCCTGCACAAAGTGCATGAGGTTACCCTTCATGCCCAGAACGTGCGGAACCTCGCGAGTGGCCATGGCAACGATCTTCTCGATCACACCGTTGGAATAGGTCAGCGAGTCCTCGGACTCGTCCGCCTCCTCGTCGTCCTCATCCTCATCGGACTCGACCTCGACAAGAGCCTCGTCCTCGAGCGTCACATCCTCGGCTTCGGCGACGACCGCCTCGTTCTCCTCGAGCTCGGTATCGGCCACATCGACCTTCGTATTAAAAGCCATGGTTCCTCCTTATGCCTGCCGCGGATGCGACAGTCGAATACATATTAGCGGCCACTAAACAGACGGCCGAAGAAGTTGACGATCCCGTTCTCGCCGTCGCGAATCTGGCCGATCACAGCGCCGATCAGCACGAAGAATGCAATGACAAGCGTATCCCACAGGCCGAGCGTGAGCACCAACACGGCGAGGATAAAGCCAGCGACGGCGCCGAGCGTGGTGTTGGGATGACGCACAGCATAGCTCCAGATGGCAGCGCCCGTACCCTTGATGAGACCCATAGCCTCGTCAAAATCCGCGGCTGCCGCATCTTGCAACTCGGTTGCCTCTGCTTTGGAATCAACAGGTTCGCTCGCCGGCGTGGCGCTCTGATCAATCGTCAGGCGCGGCGTACGAGCGGTCTTATCTTGATTGGTATCACTCACCGGAAACCTCCACGGTCTGGACGGTAGTCTTGGACGGCAAAAAACGGACGCGCGCGGTCGTACCCGGCGTGCCGAGCATGGTGTCGCAAGCTTCCTCGATGCGCTGTTGCATCGCGGTAGCCAGAGATGCCACGTCCTTATCGTCAAGCGCGATAGCCTCGACCTTAAATCGGACGTGCGAATCGTCGGAGCCTTGGACGCGGGCCTCAACATGCTCGACCATCACGCGGTCGTCGCGCTCGGCAGCAGCCCTGGCACACGAAGAAAGCGCCGCAAGGGTAACCTCGATATTGCGTTCCCCCGCCGGATGCACGCAGGACGGCTCGCGACGAGCAAACATCAGGCGGAAGAAGCTTACCAGCACGCCGATCGCCACAACTCCGCCGCATGCCGTCACGACAATGCGCGGCATGGGGTCGCGCATCAGCAGCATAAAGCGATACGTATACGGCCCCCAAAACTGGCAGACGAGCGTACCCAGCGCCACGATGGCGGCGGCAAGATACACAATCGCTAGGGCTCGTTTGAGTACGCGCACGTGGCGCTCCCTTCAAATCTCGGCTCTCGAAATGCAAAACGGTTCGCATCATTATAAAAGAGCCGGGTCCGGTGCTCTACGCACGCGGATCCGGCTCATCTATTCCACGAGGCTTGCATGCTCGCTTCATTATGCCCAGATATGCACGGCTTAACCCGTGCGGGCGCTACTCCTCCTCGAGGGCAGCGATGACCTCGTCGGTCATGTCCATGGTGCTGTAAACATCCTGGACGTCGTCGAGCTCCTCAAGACGGTCGATGAGGCGCTGAACCTTCTTGGCGTCGGCGCCGGAGACCTCGGTCGGGGTGGTCGGGACCATGGTGGTCTCGGAGCCCTTGACCTGGACGCCCTGCTCCTCGAGTGCCTTGGAGACAGCCATGACCTCGTTGGCAGTAGTCCAGACGATCCACTCCTCGCCGGCGTCCTCGTAGTCCTCGCCACCGGCCTCGGCGATGGCCATCATGAACTCATCCTCGTCACCGGCAGCACCGTTGGCGATCATGGTCTCCTTCTTGGCGTTCTCGTCCAGGATCTCCTTGGCGACGACAATCTGGCCCTTGCGCTCAAACTGGAAGGCGACGGAGCCGGAGGTGCCCAGGTTGCCACCAGCGTGGGAGAAGGCGGAGCGGACGTCAGCGGCGGTACGGTTGCGGTTGTCGGTCAGGCAGTCGACGTAGACGGCGACACCGGCAGGACCGTAGCCCTCGTACACGATGTTCTCGTAGACGGCGGCGTCAGCACCCGAACCAAAAGCCTTGTCGATAGCGGACTTGATCTTGTCCTTAGGCATGGACTGAGCCTTGGCCTTGGCAACGGCAGCGGCGAGGCTGGCGTTGGTCTCGGGCAGCGGGGCACCGCCGAGACCGGCAGCAACGGGGATGTTGCGGCTGAGCTTGGAGAAGAGGGCGGAACGCTTGGCGTCCTGCGCGCCCTTACGATGCTTGGTTGTGGCCCACTTAGAGTGTCCGGACATACGTGTCTCCTATCGGTTTCGACCTAAAGCCCAGCGCAAATGCTCGGGCAATATAAACAAACGTCGTTATGATATACCTACTAGCCTGCGAGATAAACCCCAAAATGAAGGCGTCGTGATGATGCCCCCTTTGGTGCAAAGAAACCTGACCCCAATGCACCAAGTTAGGACCAGAGGAAGTCGCTGCGGGTGACGGTGGCGCCGATGGCGAAGGGCATGCAGGCAATGACCGGATACAGGTAGCGCATGTAGGTCGAGCCGTTGCACGGACCAATCAGGCACACGGCGAGCACGCCCAGCAGCGGCACCCAAATGGCCAGCCCGCGCCACGAATGGCGGCGCAACAGGTAGACCACCACGGCGATCATAATCCACACGTAAGTAGCCGAGCTCATGGTGAGCGAGATAAACGGGATGCGCTGTACTGCCACGCGATACAGGTTGATCAGGTGGTCGCACCAGCGCACAACCTTGCTATCGACCGGATGGAAGTCGAAGTACTTGAGATTATCGGGGCGTGCCATAATCTCGGCACTGCGCGCCGTGCTGTAGACCCACGCATCGCGGGCACTCGGATAAAAGTAGCCGTAGTAGTTATTGATGAGCGCCGAGATATAGCACTCGGGATCCTTCTTAAACATCTGGGTCCATACCTCAAAATAGGCCTTGATGTCCTCCTGCGAGGCGTACTCGTTAAAGCAATTTTTGACGGCGTCCGACTTATCCGGGTTGTAACGGCGGCCCAGATTCTCGTACTTGAGCACACGGTCGATCACGGCACGCTCTTCGTCGGTCACCAAGCCGTCGCAAGGAGCTTCCACGATGGTGCCATCCTCCTTAACCGTAGGGTTAACGCCCGAGTTGAGGCCGTCGTGCTTTTGGACGAAACGAGCCGTCTGTTGGAACGGAATCGAGAGGATTTCGCGCTTGGAACCAGGCGTGATGTCGTGCGCCGGCATAAAGACCTTGGTGAAGTACATATTAGAGGCAAGGCAGAGTGCGAGCACCGCGAGGACGCCAACCCAGCGGAAGCGCGGCGTGGCGCATGAGACCGCGGTGCCCGTCTGCTTAGCCGCACGACGAGCGACATGTATATCCCATGCGCAAAACGCTGCCGCAATCACGCAGGCCGCCAACGAAAAGACCAGGCCTCCATTGCGCAAAAACGTGGAACCCATGGCAGCCAGCGCAAGCAACAGCCAGTCGTGGCGCGCAAAGAGCACGGGGGCTTTCTCGCCCGCTCGCTCGACATGGGCATCACGACGGGGCAAGCCACATGTCACGAGCTTGACGGTCTGTACCAGCAGCACCAAAAACGCGTCGGCAAAGAGCACGTCTTTGGTGAGCAACGCCGCGTAGTTAGAGAACATCGGCATAAACGCAAAGAACAGCAGGATCGCACCGCGAACCGGCAGGCTCACGCCCAGTTTGCGCAGCGACGAAATGGAATAGGCCATGCAGGCAGCCGTGATGACAAATTGAGCGCAGGTATAGATGATGAGGCCCGCGTTAGCGCTGTTGAACAGCGAAAGCCCCAGTTGAACGCACGAGCCGATAATGGCCGTATGCACTACGGGATGATGCCCGTTGAGCAGCACGTTGGGGTTGAGTAGGCGCAGGTAGTCGCTCGTGCCGTTGGGATAGTTGAACCACTGGCGAATCTGCGCACCCGTATCTCCCATAAAAAGGCCGGGCAGCGAAGCGATGAGCGTGGGCGCCCAGGCGATCATAAGCACCAGGAAGGGCCCGGCAAAGGGGTGGACCGAGAGCACGGCGTGAGTCACACGCCATACGCGGCCAAAGTGCGCTTCCGAAAACGGAATGCGCCGAGAGCTCAGCCAATCCAAGCACTCAAAAGCCAGATAGAAGGCAACGATCGCCAGGAGCATCCAGCCCGCGCCGCCAATCCAGGCGCAGATGATGCGAGCTTTGTCGCCAAGAACAATCTCGGCCGAGTCGGTGAGGTCGTAGCTGCGGCCGAACACCATGCAGATGGCGAAAAACAGCGACGGCAGAATAATCGATGGGCGCCAGGTGTCGCCACGGCCAAAGAATACGTAGCGAAACGGCAGCGTGAGCAGGCAGGCAAGCGCCAGCAGCATGACCGCGTCGGTATGGCCGGCAAACGAGAGGAGCACCTCGTAGCACACGTACAGCATGCCCGAGGCTTTGGGGTCAATCGCCAAGACCGCGTTGCTCGACACCGGGGCGGGATCGATGGAAAACGCCGTGGTCGCCAACAGCGCGAGCAGAAATGCGATGAGCGTCTGCTTGGCGGGGTAGCGCTTAAACCAGACGATGCGGGCAGCGTCGCGCGCAGCCGTTGTGGAGAGATCGGAATCCTTCACAGTCCAAAGAGCCTTTCTAGAAACCTGCCAAAAAGGGACAGGTTTATTTTGGCAGGTTTTATCTGGGGAAACGTTACGGTTCTGTCATCGTTGCCCAGCAAACCACCACAAAGGTGTCTGTTCCCTTTGTGGTGGTATGTGGTGGTTAGGCGTCGAGGTAGATGCGCTGGGGGCGATTGCGGCGACGCGCAAAGATGACGAGCGCCAGGCCCGCAATAACGAGCGGAAGGCTCAGCAGCTGACCCATCGTGATGACGCCGCCCAGCAGATAGCCAAGCTGGGCGTCGGGCACGCGCACGAACTCGACGAGGAAGCGGACGATGCCGTAACCCATCACAAACACGCCCATAAACGTGCCCTGGGGCAGCAGCGGCTTTTTGCGGCTGAGCACCTGCAGGATGCAGAAGAGCACAATGCCCTCAAGAAATGCCTCGTAGAGTTGGGAGGGGTGACGCGGCATATCGCCCGCAGTCCCGCCAAAGACCACACCCCAGGGCAGATCGGTCGGCTTGCCCCACAGCTCACCGTTGACAAAGTTGGCACAACGGCCCAGACACAAGGCCAGCGGCGCGCCGATGACGGCAAGGTCTGCCAGAGTCCATGCGTCGAGCTTATACATGCGGCACACGATGATGCCGCCGATAATGCCGCCGACCAGGCCACCGTGGAAGCTCATGCCGCCTTCGTTGGTGGCAAAGATCTCGAGCGGATGTGCCCAGTAGTAGCCGTCGCCGTAAAAGATGACGTAGAACAGGCGGGCGCCGATGATAAGGCCAAAGACCACACCGACCACG
>ENA-OPDW01001531-OPDW01001531.1-human-gut-metagenome-genome-assembly--contig:-NODE-1531-length-12774-cov-2.505386_pt1 | contig 12774 bp, 9 predicted proteins | sample MGYA00241264_ERZ501508 | MGnify/ENA primary metagenome ERZ501508 (study PRJEB25962, sample SAMEA2042575) | human gut metagenome | biome: human gut; feature: human-associated habitat; material: faeces...
ATCGGTTTCCTGATCGTGGGAGCGGTAATGCTTTTTATTGGTGGTAAGAATTTTATCAAACGGGATAAAGAAAAACGTGCGATGGAAGAAGCTGCCATGGCAGAAGAAAAAGCGGCAGAGCCGGAGAAAACGACAGAGAAAAAAACGATGAGTATTGCGGAACGTGCGAGACTGGCTTCAAGTCTTGAAGAGTCAGAGAGCGAAGACAAAACAGAGAAGCCGGACGAGTCAGAAACGGCTGATATAGCTTCAGAAGAAAAAACAGAGTAAGTATTCAAAAAGCGTCGCAGAATGTTATCTGCGGCGCTTTTTGCGTGTTTTTTTCTTCTTTTTGTGTGAGCCGGAAGGGTTATGCAGGGTAGACCAGCAGAAAAGCTGAACCAAAATGATTCCGATCAATGCTCCGGAACTGTCAATGCAGACATCTCTGACAGAAGGACTTCGTCCGGAAACAAAAGATTGATGGTATTCATCCAGCCCTGCGAAGCCTGCACAGAAAATACCGGCGAGGAGAAATAACCAGAACCCTCTCACTCGATATACATAAAGCGGGAAAGAAACAGCCACGGCAAGAAGAAAATATTCAGTCATATGAGCTGCTTTCCGAACATAAAACTGAATGGAATTGGCCTCATAATTCAGCTCATCATAACTTTTGCCTTCATGCAGGATCTCGCTTTTGGTTTCTACGATATTATAACTGATCTTGTAACTTAATTCCCCGGACACCTCCCCGGTCTGGGCTGAAAATGAAAAGATCAGATACATCATAAGCAAAGCTGGTATAAAAGATAATGGTTTTAATAGTGTGATCAGTATTTTCATGGCATTAAATATAGCAAAGGGGGAAAAGATTGTCAACTGAGAGGAAGGTATGTTATACTTATATCAATTATAAACCTGCATCAAAAGTGATTAAAGAACAGGTAGGAGACAGGAATTAATCTAAGGGATAAGAGAGGAACAAAAAAGATGAGTTTAGCAGATGTTACGTTTATTAATATGTGCAGAGATGTCATAGAAAATGGAACCAGTACAGAAGGAGAAAAGGTACGTCCAGTCTGGGAAGACGGTACATCGGCCTATACGATCAAGAGATTTGGAGTAGTGAATCGCTATGATCTGCGCAAAGAATTTCCGGCTCTGACACTTCGAAGAACTGCACTAAAAAGTGCTATGGATGAGATACTCTGGATCTGGCAGAAAAAATCAAATAACATCAAAGATCTTCACAGTCATATCTGGGACAGCTGGGCCGATGAGAATGGCTCCATTGGTAAGGCATATGGTTATCAGCTGGGGGTGAAACATCAGTACAAAGAAGGGATGATGGATCAGGTAGACCGTGTATTATATGATTTGAAAAATAATCCCTACAGCCGTCGCATCATGACGAATATTTATGTACACCAGGATCTGCATGAGATGAATCTGTATCCATGTGCATATTCCATGACGTTTAATGTGACGAAGGAACCGGGGAAAGACAAGCTTACTTTGAATGCAATCCTGAATCAGCGTTCACAGGATATTCTGGCTGCAAATAACTGGAACGTCTGCCAGTATTCAATCCTTCTGATGATGATCGCACAGGTATGTGACATGGAAGCAGGTGAACTTGTACATGTGATTGCAGACTGCCATATTTATGATCGTCACGTACCGGTTATCAAAGAACTGATCAGCCGTACTCCGTATCCGGCACCAACTGTGAAACTGAATCCGGAGATCAGGGATTTTTATGAGTTTACAACGGATGATCTGATAGTAGAAAATTATCAGACATGGCCACAGATCAAAAATATTCCGATCGCAATCTGATATAGCCTCCGGCAGGATTGCAGAGATACACAGAAGAATATGTCATGCATTGCATGATGTGCATCTTGCAGCAAGAATGCCGAGGGCATTCTTGAATGCAGTAGAGAAGAGGGGAATGAAGTATGAATATTATAGTAGCAGTAGATAAGAACTGGGCAATCGGTAAAGATAACAAGCTTCTTGTAAGTATTCCGGCAGATATGAAGATGTTTCGCCAGGAAACAACTGGAAAAGTTGTTATTATGGGACGTAAGACTCTGGAAAGTTTTCCAAATGGGCTGCCTCTTAAGAACAGAACAAATATTGTCCTGACAGGAAACAAAGATTATAACGTCAAGGATGCGATCATTGTCCACACTGTAGAAGAACTTCTGGAAGAAATAAAAAAATATCCGTCAGAGGAAGTATACTGTATTGGTGGAGACAGTGTATACAAACAGCTTTTGCCTTACTGTGATACAGCACATGTGACAAAAATTGATTTTGCATATGAGGCAGACAGCTATTTCCCAAATCTGGATGAAATGCCGGAGTGGAAAGTAACTGCGGAGAGCGATGAGCAGACATATTTTGATCTGGAGTATTCTTTTATGAAATATGAAAGGATAAAATAAATATTTTCTCTGCAAATTTTGCATTGAAGTCACCACGATAAAGTGCTAAAATGGATGAAAAGAGTTACTGAGAAGGGTAACTGGAAAAGAAATCCATATGACTGGAGGAAGATATATTATGGAAAAAAAGAACATTGACTGGGGCAGCATCGGATTCGGTTATATTCCGACAGATTATCGTTATGTTGCCAATTTCAAAGATGGTAAATGGGATGAAGGACAGCTGACTACAGACCCGAATGTTACACTGAATGAATGTGCCTGTGTATTCCAGTATGCACAGACTGTATTTGAAGGAATGAAAGCTTATACAACAGAAGACGGACATATTGTTACTTTCCGCCCGGATCTCAATGCTGAGCGTCTTGCAAATTCTGCAAGAAGACTGGAAATGCCGGTATTCCCGGAAGACCGTTTTGTAGAGGCTGTTGTACAGACGATCAAGGCAAATGAAGCATATGTACCACCATATGGCTCTGGTGCAACTCTGTATGTACGTCCGTATATGTTTGGAAGTAACCCTGTTATCGGTGTTAAACCGGCTGACGAGTACCAGTTCCGTATTCTGACTACACCGGTTGGACCGTACTTCAAAGGTGGCGCAAAACCGATTACGATCCGTGTCACAGACTTTGACCGTGCTGCACCGCATGGAACAGGTCATATCAAGGCTGGTCTGAACTATGCAATGAGTCTTCATGCTATCATGGATGCGCATCGTCAGGGATATGATGAAAACATGTATCTGGATTCTGCTACAAGAACAAAAGTAGAGGAGACAGGTGGAGCGAACTTTATCTTTGTCACAAAGGATAATACCGTTGTTACACCGAAGTCCAACAGTATTCTTCCATCTATCACACGTCGTTCTCTGATCTATGTTGCAGAGCATTATCTTGGACTGAAGGTAGAAGAACGAGAAGTATATCTGGACGAAGTAAAAGACTTTGCAGAATGTGGACTCTGCGGAACCGCAGCTGTTATCTCACCAGTTGGCAAGATCGTAGACCATGGCAAAGAAATCTGCTTCCCAAGCGGAATGGAAGAAATGGGACCGACAACAAAGAAACTTTACGAGACACTTACCGGCATCCAGATGGGACGCATCGAAGCTCCGGAAGGCTGGATCAAAGTTATCGAATAAGATTTATTGTATCAGATATAAGACAAGGTACAGGCAGATGTCCTGTGCCTTGTTTTTTTGTTTGTATTTCGTTATAATAAGAGAGAGTTTACAGGAGGACGGAATGGACAAAAAATCTTACGATAACGGAATGGATTTCAGCTTTGTGGAGCAAAAAGTCCGCGAAGTGCAGACAACAATAGAAAATGCTGTAAAAACAAGCAATTATCAGGAACTGAATCAGTCCATCACGAAGATGGTTAATAATACACTGAAACAATATCAGAAAGAGCATCCTACGACGGTTCAGAAAAAAACTGAGCACAAAGTTATGAATCAGAAAATACAGGAAACTCATCCGGAACTGTACGGAAATACCGGAGGCGAAAAGGTAAAAGATATTCTGCTGATCGTATTCGGTGGGCTTCTTTCCGGAAGTATGGCAATAGGACTTTTGACAGTGCAGATTCTGCAGGCTGTAATAGGTCACGGCGGTATCACTTCGACAGCAGTGACGTTGATTGGTACACTGGCAGGCGTGGGGATGATCTATGGAGGCTGTACAGGACTTGGCAGATTGAAACGCTTCAAGAAATATGTACAGGCACTTGGAGACAGAACGTATTGTGATTTTGAACGTCTGGCAGGGGCTGTGGGCCGCAGTGTGAAATTTGTAAAAAAAGATATCAGATTTATGATTCAGAAAGGCTGGTTTCTGGAAGGACAGACGGATCAGAAGGAAACATGCTTGATCACGAGCACAGAAACATATCGACAGTATACAGAGACACAGAAGGCACTGGAGCAGCGAAATGAAGAAGAATGCAGAAAACGCCAGCAGGAAACAGAGCAGCAGAAACAGATCAGTACGGAAGTACAGGAAGTTCTGGATAAAGGTGAAGCATATATTCAAAAAATCCATGCAAGTAATGATGCAATCCCGGGAGAAGAGATCTCGGCTAAAATTGCCCGCATGGAACAGATTGTAGAACAGATTTTTCAGAGGGCAGAGGAGCATCCGGAAATTATCCCGGACCTTAAAAAAATGATGGATTATTATCTACCTATGACAGTGAAACTTCTGGATGCTTATGAAGAAATGGACAGACAGCCAATTCAGGGAGAGACGATCCGCTCATCCAAAAAAGAAATTGAAGATACGCTGGATACTTTAAATGAAGCATTTGCAAAACTCCTGGATTCAGTTTTTCAGGATACCGCGTGGGATGTTTCCAGTGATATATCTGTGCTTCATACGATGCTTGCACAGGAAGGACTGACTGGAAATGATTTCAGTAAGAAGCAATTATAAAAAAACGAGTATAAAATACATTTGCCACAGAACACGATAAGGAGAACGATATGGGTGATGAAATGAAACAGGCAGAAACAGGGATGCCGTCACTTACACTGGAACCAGATTTTGCACCGGAAGTGAAGAAGGAGCCGGAAGTGCAGGTACAAGGACAACTGATGGAAGTTGCACCGGAAATGGATCCGGTCCAGCAGAAGATGGCACAGACAGTACTGACACCGGAAGAACAGAAGATGGTGGACGATTTTGCATCTAAGATTGATGTGGAGAATCTGACACAGGTCATGCAGTATGGCGCTGGAACACAGAAAAAGATGGCCGATTTTTCAGATGAAGCACTGAAAAACGTAAGAGCACAGGATCTTGGAGAGGTCGGAGAGCTCCTTTCCGGAGTTGTCGGCGAACTTAAAGGTTTTGATGCGGAAGAGGAAAAAGGATTTTTCGGTTTTTTCAAAAAACAGGCAAATAAACTTGAAAATCTTAAAAATCGTTATGATAAGGCAGAAGAGAATGTAGAGCATATTGCAGATGCACTCGAGAAACATCAGGTTCGTCTGCTCAAGGATTCTGCAATGATGGACAAAATGTATGAACAGAATCTCCTGTATTTTAAAGAGCTTTCCATGTATATTCAGGCTGGTAAACAGAGGCTTGCACAGACTAGGAACGGCAAACTGCATGATCTGGAAGAAAAGGCGAAAATGACCGGACTCCCGGAGGACGCGCAGGCGGCTAAGGATCTGGACAGTAAATGTGTCCGTTTTGAGAAAAAACTTCATGACCTGGAACTTACCAGAATGATCTCACTGCAGACAGCACCACAGATCCGCCTTGTCCAGAATAATGATACGATGATGGCAGAAAAGATTCAGACTACACTGGTCAATACGATTCCACTCTGGAAAAGCCAGATGGTACTGGCACTTGGCATTGCACATTCAACAGAGGCGGCGCAGGCACAGAGCCAGGTATCGGATCTTACAAATGAACTCCTTCGAAAAAATGCAGAGAAACTGCATATGGCATCGGTAGAGACAGCAAAAGAATCGGAACGTGGTATTGTGGATATGGAAACACTTCAGAAAACCAATGCAGATCTGATTCAGACGCTGGATGATGTAATGAAGATTCAGAAAGAGGGCAGAGAAAAACGCCAGGCAGCGGAAGCTGAAATGGTCAGAATGGAAAATGACCTGAAGGCTAAACTGTTGGAAATTCAGCACTGAAATACAAGAGGGGCTGTTTAAAAATAACAGCTCCGCTTTTTCGTCAAAAAGGAGAGAAGAGCATGTATCGTGATCATACAAAAGTTGTACAGATAGGAAATAAAAAGATTGGTGGAGGTAATCCAATTCTGATTCAGTCTATGACGAATACAAAGACAGAAGATGTGGAGGCAACTGTCCGCCAGATTCTGGAGCTGGAAGCAGCAGGATGTGATATTATCCGTTGTGCAGTGCCGACTATGGAAGCTGCGCAGGCACTGAAAGAAATCAAAAAGCAGATTCACATTCCATTGGTGGCAGATATTCACTTTGATTATCGACTGGCGATTGCCGCAATGGAAAACGGTGCAGATAAAATTCGTATCAATCCTGGAAATATCGGAAGTACTGACCGTATTCAGGCAGTTGTGGATGTTGCAAAAGAGCGAAATATACCAATCCGTGTAGGAGTCAACAGTGGTTCTCTGGAAAAAGAGCTGGTAGAAAAATACCATGGTGTAACAGCAGAAGGACTGGTGGAGAGTGCACTGGATAAAGTACGTATCATTGAAGAGATGGGGTATGACAATCTTGTGATCAGTATCAAATCTTCGGATGTTATGATGTGTGCCAAAGCACATGAGCTGATTGCAGAAAAAACAGATCATCCGCTTCATGTTGGTATTACAGAGGCGGGAACTCTGTATTCTGGAAATATCAAATCTGCCGTAGGACTTGGAATCATTCTTTCACAGGGAATCGGAGATACGATCCGTGTTTCTTTGACGGGCGCGCCATTGGAAGAAATAAAATCTGCCAAACGGATCCTTAAGACACTGGGACTGCGTAAAGGTGGCGTAGAAGTTGTTTCTTGTCCGACATGTGGACGTACACGTATTGATTTGATCGGGCTTGCAAATAAAGTAGAAGCAATGGTACAGGATATCCCATTGGACATTAAAGTTGCTGTTATGGGGTGCGTGGTGAATGGACCTGGTGAAGCAAAGGAAGCAGATATTGGGATTGCCGGAGGTGTTGGTGTCGGTCTGCTGATCAAAAAAGGTGAGATTGTGAAGAAAGTACCGGAAGACCAGCTTCTGGATACTTTAAGAGAGGAACTGCTTCACTGGGAGGGATAAGAGAGGCATAGAGTGTGGAGAAAGAATTTTTCGATGTATTTCCCAATTTAAAAGTAAAAGACCAGCTGCATGAATGGCTGGAGATGGTAACTGTTTCAAGAGTTTCCTGCAATCCGGCGAAGACGAGACTGTGGGTTTATATCCATAGTGAACGCTGGATCCATAAGAAAAATATTATGGCACTGGAAGATCAGATTGAGAGACAGTGCTTTTCCGGCCTTGAAATACAGGTAACAGTGATTGAACGTTTTCATCTTTCCAGACAGTATTCCCCGGCCAATTTTCTGGAAGTTTATCGTTCCAGTATGGAAGTGGAACTGAAGAACTTCAATATGCTTGAATACAATCTTTTTAAGCGTGCACAGATTGCTTTTCCATCAGATGAGCAGATGGATCTGACTTTACCTGATTCTGTGATATCCAGAGAAAAAAGCGGGATTCTGGTGGAATATCTGGAAAAAGTTTTTTGTGAACGATGCGGAATGAATCTTAAGATCAACCTGCAGTTCGTAGAGGCAGAAGAGAGCAAATATCGCAAAAATGCAGCACTGCAGATTCGACAGGAAGTGGCGAATGTGCTGAAACATGCCAAACTGACGCCGGAGCCGCTGCAGGATGAGAAAGAGGAAGAAACGGCTGCGACGGAAGTAAAGGATGGCAAAAAGGCAGAAGCGAAGACTAATAAAACAGAACAGAAACCAAAAACATTTGAGAAGAAAAACCAGCGTGGAGAGTTTTATGGTGGATTCCGTAAAGACAGCAATCCGGATGTGATCTATGGAAGAGATTTTGAGGGAGATACCATTGATCTGGAATCCATTACCGGTGAGATGGGAGAAGTCATCATCCGTGGACAGGTTATAGATGTGGAAGCACGTGAGATCCGTAATGAAAAAACAATCCTGATCTTTCCGGTAACAGATTTTACAGATTCTATTGTGATCAAAATGTTTCTGAGAAATGAACAGGTACCTGAGATTACGGAATCTGTCAAAAAAGGTGCCTTTTTGAAATTTAAAGGGGTAACAACGATTGACCGATTTGACAGTGAGTTGACGATCGGATCAATATCTGGAATTAAGAAAATTGCAGATTTCCGTAGTACCAGAATGGATACCAGCCCACAGAAGCGAGTGGAACTGCACTGCCATACCAAAATGAGTGATATGGATGGTGTTACGACTGCAAAGGATCTGGTAAAACGAGCTTACGAATGGGGGCACAAGGCAATCGCAATTACAGACCATGGTGTTGTACAGGCTTTCCCGGAGGCAAACCACTGTTTTGATGCATGGGGAGGATGTGTTCCGAAAGATTCAGATTTTAAAGTTCTGTATGGTATGGAAGCATATCTTGTTGATGATATGAAAGGCATTGTTACCAACAGTCAGGGACAGCCGATTGATGGTAAATTTGTTGTATTTGATATTGAGACAACAGGATTTTCACCGCTTACATGTCAGATTATAGAGATTGGTGCTGTGAGAGTCGAAAATGGTGTGATCACAGACCGTTTTTCGACGTTTGTGAATCCAAAGGTACCAATTCCGTACAGAATTGAACAGTTGACAAGTATTAATGATTCCATGGTTATGGATGCACCGGATATTCAGACAATACTTCCGCAGTTCCTTGAATTTTGCGCGGGAGCTGTCATGGTGGCCCATAATGCGGACTTTGATATGAGTTTTATTATAGAAAACTGCAAACGACAGGGGCTGCCGCAGGAGTATACATATGTGGATACGGTTGGTATGGCACGTTTCCTTCTGCCGGCACTGAACCGATTCAAACTGGATACGGTTGCCAAGGCTGTCGGAGTGTCTCTGGACCATCATCACAGAGCAGTGGACGATGCAGCATGTACGGCTGAGATTTTTGTACGGTTTGTGGAAATGTTAAAAGAACGAGACATTTTTGATATGGATACGCTGAACCAGCAGGGAAATGTATCTGTGAATACAATTAAGAAGCTGCCGACATATCATGCGATTATTTTGGCGAGAAATGAGACCGGACGTGTGAATCTCTATAAACTGGTCAGCCAGTCACATCTGAAATATTACAGACGTCGTCCACGTGTACCGAAGAGCCTTTTTCTGGAACACAGAGAGGGACTTCTGATCGGAAGTGCCTGTGAAGCTGGCGAATTGTATCAGGCACTTCTTCGAAATGCACCGGAACCGGAAATTGCCAGACTGGTCAATTTTTATGATTATCTGGAAATTCAGCCACTTGGAAATAATGCATTTATGATTGCAGATGAAAAAAATGATCGTGTGAAATCCAATGAGGATCTGATTGAACTTAATAAGAAAATCGTAAAACTTGGAGATCAGTTTAAGAAACCGGTTGTTGCCACCTGTGACGTACATTTTATGGATCCACAGGATGAAATCTATCGCCGGATCATTATGGCCGGAAACGGATTCTCAGATGCGGATAATCAGGCACCTCTATATCTGCGCACTACAGAAGAGATGTTGGAAGAATTTTCTTATCTGGGAAGTGAAAAAGCAGAAGAAGTGGTTATTACCAATACCAACAAGATTGCAGATATGATCGAGAAGATCTCTCCGATTCATCCGGATAAATTTCCACCGGTTATTGAAAATTCGGATCAGGATCTGAAAGATATCTGTTTTAACCGTGCACATGAGATGTATGGTGAAAATCTTCCAAAGATTGTAGAAGACCGTTTGAACAAGGAGTTGCATTCTATTATTTCCAATGGATATGCTGTTATGTATATCATCGCGCAGAAACTGGTATGGAAATCTAATGAAGATGGTTATCTGGTTGGCTCGCGAGGATCAGTAGGCTCTTCACTGGCGGCAACTATGTCTGGTATCACAGAAGTAAATCCTCTGCCACCGCATTATTTGTGTCCGGAATGTAAGTACAGTGACTTTGATTCGCCGGAAGTCAAGAAATTCGGAGGTATGGCCGGATGCGATATGCCGGATAAAGTATGCCCGAAGTGTGGCGCTAAGATGAGTAAGGAAGGCTTTGATATTCCTTTTGAAACATTCCTTGGATTCAAAGGAGATAAGGAACCGGATATTGACCTTAACTTTTCAGGTGAGTATCAGGCGAATGCACATCGATATACAGAGGTTATCTTTGGCAAAGGGCAGACCTTTAAGGCCGGAACGATTGGTACACTTGCGGAGAAGACGGCATTTGGTTATGTGAAGAATTATTATGAGGAACGGGGACAGCACAAACGTTATTGTGAGATCAACCGTATTGTGCAGGGATGTACCGGTATCCGGCGAACGACCGGCCAGCATCCGGGTGGAATCATTGTCCTTCCAGTGGGCGTGGAAATTGAAAAATTCACGCCGGTACAACATCCGGCAAACGATGAGAACAGTGATATTATCACAACACATTTTGATTACCATTCTATTGATGGAAACCTTTTGAAACTGGATATTCTCGGACACGATGATCCGACAATGATCCGTATGCTGGAGGATCTGACAGGCTTAAGTGCCCGTGATGTTCCTTTGGACAGCAAGGAAGTTATGTCTTTATTTGCAAGTACGGATGCATTGGGAATCAAACCGGAGGATATTGGAGGCTGCAAGCTCGGATGTCTGGGTGTACCGGAGTTTGGTACAGATTTTGCCATGCAGATGCTTATTGATACGAAACCGAAATATTTTTCTGACCTGGTACGTATTGCCGGATTGTCTCATGGTACAGACGTATGGCTGGGAAATGCACAGACATTGATCGAAGAAGGAAAAGCAACGATTTCTACTGCAATCTGTACACGAGATGATATTATGATCTATCTCATCAGCATGGGGGTAGAAAGCAGCCTTGCCTTTACAATCATGGAAGCTGTACGTAAAGGAAAAGGTCTGCGCGAAGAGTGGGAAGCTACCATGCGTGAACACAATGTTCCGGAATGGTATATCTGGTCCTGTAAAAAGATTAAATATATGTTCCCGAAGGCACACGCAGCAGCATACGTTATGATGGCATGGCGTATTGCCTGGTTTAAAGTATTTAAACCCCTTGCATATTATGCGGCATTTTTCAGTATCCGTGCAACGGCCTTTTCATATGAAACGATGTGTATGGGACGTGACAGGTTAGATTTCTATCTTGCAGAACTTCGCAAAAAGGGCGATGCAGCGTCAAAGAAAGAACAGGATACGATCAAAGATATGCGTATTGTACAGGAAATGTATGCACGAGGTCTGTAGTTCATGCCAATCGATCTTTACCGTGCCAAGGCAAATCGTTTTCAGATCATTGACGGCAAACTGATGCCCGCATTGAACTGTATTGACGGAATGGGGGATAAAGCTGCCGAGGCAGTCGTAGATGCTGCCAAACAGGGAAAATTCCTGTCGAAGGATGATTTCAGAGACCGGACAAAGGTCAGCAAGACGGTTATCGATCTGATGGATGATATGGATCTTTTTGGAGATATCCCGCAGTCCAATCAGATGTCACTGTTTGATTTTACGGGTTGATATATGATACCGGAAGGGCTTACAATAAATAAAAAATACTGCCGTTTATCCTGAAGGCTGATCTGGCAGTGAGAACTCCCAGGAGGATACCAGATACTATGAAAAAAGAAGAATTAAGATACCTGCAGCGACTTGCGGAGCTGTATCCTACTATAGCAAAGGCTTCAACAGAAATCATCAATCTGCAGTCTATATTAAACCTTCCGAAAGGTACCGAGCATTTCATGTCGGACATTCATGGAGAATACGATGCGTTTTCCCATGTTCTTCGGAATGGATCAGGGGCTGTACGAAAAAAGATCGATGATGTATTCGGACATACCTTAAGCAACAGCGACAAACGTTCTCTTGCCACACTGATCTATTATCCGAAGGAAAAGATGGAGGTTGTAAAAAAACAGGAAGAAGACATGGAGAACTGGTACAAGATCACACTTTATCGTCTGATCGAAGTATGCAAGACAACGGCATCCAAATATACCCGTTCCAAGGTCCGTAAGGCACTTCCTGCAGACTATGCATATGTGATCGAGGAGCTGATCACAGAGAAAGCGGAAGTTCTGGACAAAGAAGCATATTACGATGCCATCGTCAATACGATCATTGAGATCGGCCGGGCAGAGAATTTTATCATTGCCTTGGCAGAACTGATCCAGCGTCTTGTTGTGGATCATCTTCATGTGCTGGGAGATATTTATGACAGAGGTCCGGGCCCGCATTTCATCATGGATCGTTTGATGAAATATCATTCGCTGGATATCCAGTGGGGAAATCATGATGTGGTCTGGATGGGAGCTGCTACAGGACAGAAAGCCTGCATTGCAACGGTGATCCGGAACAGCATCCGTTACCGAAATATGGATATTCTTGAGGATGGATATGGGATCAATCTCATGCCTCTGGCAACCTTTGCAATGGAGGCTTATAAGGATGATCCATGTACTGCTTTTGAGATGAAGGGAGATGCCAATAACTATAGTATTCTGGAAGAAGAGCTTGGACGGAAAATGCACAAGGCTATTGCCATTATCCAGTTTAAGCTGGAGGGTCAGCTGATCCGCCGG
>ENA-OPDW01001541-OPDW01001541.1-human-gut-metagenome-genome-assembly--contig:-NODE-1541-length-12690-cov-4.084844_pt1 | contig 12690 bp, 6 predicted proteins | sample MGYA00241264_ERZ501508 | MGnify/ENA primary metagenome ERZ501508 (study PRJEB25962, sample SAMEA2042575) | human gut metagenome | biome: human gut; feature: human-associated habitat; material: faeces...
CAGAGAACAGAAAAGGATAGCATGTATGAACTGTCCGCAAAAAATGACCGACTGATTATGAGCAATCAGGCGGACTCATTTTTACATACGGTTGAGAAACTGAAGGTCTATGGCTATGAAGAGGTGAATCTGAACCTGGGCTGCCCTTCAAAGACAGTTGTGTCTAAAGGGCGTGGTTCTGGATTTCTTGCAGATCCGGACGGATTGGACCGGTTTTTGGATGAGATTTTTAAAAAATGTGATGTGAAAATTTCTATTAAGACAAGAATTGGAAAAGATGATCCGGAAGAATTTGCGCGGCTTCTTGATATTTACAATCAGTATCCGGTAGAGGAACTGATTATTCATCCGCGGGTACAGAAGGATTTTTATAAAAATCAACCGAATCTTGGTGCGTTTCATGATGCGGTGGAGGAAAGTAAGATTCCGCTTTGCTATAACGGAGATATTTTTACGCCGGAAAGTTATGAAGAGATGAAACGGGAATTTCCGCAGGTAGATACCTTTATGCTTGGAAGAGGGATTTTAATGAATCCGGTTCTGCTTGATCTTATCCGTATGAGAGAAAAAACAGATGTGAAAAAGACAACTGATATAGATGTGACTGAGTGGAAAAAAGAAGAAACGTCACGAAAAATGCAAAGTGCAGACAGATATAAAAAGGAAATCCATGCATTTCTTGAACAGATTAAATGTGATTATCTGGAAGTGGGAATGGGTGAGAAAAATACGTTATTTAAGTTAAAAGAGCTGTGGGCATATATGGGACAGAATGCTCCGGAAGCGAAGAAGGCGCTGAAAAGGATCCGGAAATCTCAGAGTATGGCAGATTACGACAGTGCCAGTCGGGAAGCGTTGGAAGATTTCATACTTTTTTAATTGCATATGCTGTAGAAAAGAAGTACAATTAACATCGTGCCGAATAGAGGAGTTTTCGGTGAAGGTACAATGAAAAGTGGATCAGCAGCAAAAGGAAAGGAAGTAAATAGATGGAACAGAAAACAAGAGGCGGGAGAGGCTTCTGGTATATCTGGGGATCTGTGCTTATCAAACTGGGAATTGCATATCTTGTATATATGGCGGCGGTATCACTTCTTGCAGGCGTACATCTGATGCAGATGACAGGTGGAGATGCAGATGCGATGATGCAGATTGCGCAGAGTACAGCACAGTCCGGCAAATTATATGATCAGATCACAAATGAGCTAATGAACTGGGCTGTTTATATTGAGGGCGTGGCAGCGCTGATTACGATTCCAGTCATGTTATTTTTATTTCACAGAGACAGCAGAAAAGAAAAAGAGCTTGGGATTGTAACGGAAAAAGCGTCAATTTGGAAATATATTGCAATTATAGTGATGTTTGCAGTTATGGCACTTGGGCTTAATAATCTGATATTTTTAAGTGATCTGTCAGCAGCGAGTGAAACTTATTCCGATACAATGCAGACTTTATACGGACAGGGATTTGCAGTGCAGATTCTCGTGCTTGGAATTTTGATGCCGACATGTGAAGAACTGGTGTACAGAGGACTTGTCTATAAAAGATTACGTTATACTTCACCGTTTTGGGCAGCGGCTTTGTATTCATCACTCGTATTTGCATTTACCCATGGCAATCTTGTCCAGGGACTTTATGGTTTTATCATGGGCATGATGTTCTGTTATGTGTATGAAAAATATGGTTCTGTGAAAGCACCGATACTTGCGCATATTACAGCGAATATCCTGTCAGTGGTTGGAACGCGGTTCCAATGGTTCGACTGGTTGTTCAAAGATCCGATGCGTGTCGGAATTTCAACAGTGTTATGTGCATTTATTACATCAAGTATTTATGTTATGATTCAGAGATTGAACACAGATACAACTAAAAATAATAGCCAAAACGAGGGGTAGTTATCAGACTACTCCTTTTGCAATCGTAAAATATCTAATTATCTGACAACTTAAAAAGAAGTTTTTATTTACAAATTTGAAAAATGGGTGTATAGTAGGAAAAAATAAAAAATGTAAGAAAGGACTCAGATATTATGAACGGGCAACAGCGACAGAAAAATGCTGGCTTGTATCGTCCTTCGTTTGAACACGATAACTGTGGTATTGGAGCAATCGTCAATATCAAGGGCCAGAAAAGTCACGATACCGTGGCGAATGCATTAAAGATTGTAGAACAATTAGAACATAGAGCGGGCAAAGATGCCGAAGGTAAGACAGGTGATGGAGTAGGAATTCTGTTACAGATTTCTCACAAGTTTTTCTCCAAAGTCTGTAAACCTTTCGGCATCTTTTTAGGTTCTGAGAGAGATTACGGCGTAGGTATGTTTTTCTTCCCTCAGGACGAACTGAAAAGAAATCAGGCAAAGAATATCTTTGAAGTGATTGTGGAAAAAGAAGGAATGGAATTCCTGGGCTGGCGAGAAGTACCGGTACATCCGGATGTGCTTGGAAGTCGTGCAGTAGAGTGTATGCCATGCATCATGCAGGGATTTATCAAGCGGCCGGAAAAGGTTGAAAAAGGAATTGACTTCGACAGACGTCTGTATGTGGTACGCCGTGTCTTTGAGCAGAGCAGCGATGATACTTATGTAGCTTCACTGTCAAGCAGAACGATTGCTTATAAGGGAATGTTTCTGGTAGATCAGTTACGTCTCTTTTTTGCAGATCTTCAGGATAAGGATTATGAATCTGCCATTGCACTGGTTCATTCCAGATTCAGTACGAACACGAATCCAAGCTGGGAGAGAGCACATCCGAACCGTTTTATTGTACACAACGGCGAGATTAATACAATTCGTGGTAACCGGGATAAGATGCAGGCAAGAGAGGAAAATATGGAATCTGAAGATTTAAAAGGAGAACTTCACAAAGTCCTTCCGGCAATCAATGCCACAGGTTCTGACTCCGCTATGCTTGACAATGCCATTGAATTTATGGTCATGAGTGGCATGGAACTTCCGCTGGCAGTTATGATTTCTATTCCGGAGCCGTGGGCAAATAATAAGAGCATGTCCCAGAAGAAGAAAGATTTCTATCAGTACTATGCAACAATGATGGAACCATGGGATGGCCCGGCGTCAATTCTGTTCAGTGATGGAGATTGTATGGGAGCAGTTCTTGATAGAAACGGACTTCGTCCGTCCAGATATTACATTACAGATGATGATCAGTTGATTTTATCATCTGAGGTCGGAGTTATGGATATTGCACCAGAGAAAATCGTAGTAAAAGAAAGACTTCGTCCAGGTAAAATGCTTCTGGTCGATACGGTTCAGGGACGTGTCATCGGAGACGAAGAGCTGAAAGAAATGTATGCGGACAGACAGCCTTATGGTGAGTGGCTGGACAGCAATCTGATTGAGCTTAAGAATCTGAAAATTCCGAACCAGTTAGTACCGACCTACAAACCAGAGGAGCTTAAGAGACTTCAGAAAGCATTTGGTTATTCTTATGAGGAAGTAGAAACTTCTATCAAAAATATGGCACTCAACGGTGGAGAAGGAACTGCTGCCATGGGTATTGACACACCACTTGCAGTACTTTCGGATAAGCATCAGAACCTGTTCAATTATTTTAAACAGTTATTTGCACAAGTTACGAATCCACCGATTGACGCAATCCGTGAGGAAGTGGTAACATCCACGACTGTATACATCGGAGCAGACGGAAATCTTCTGGAAGAAAAAGCAGAAAACTGCAAGATGCTCAAGGTCAATAATCCGATCCTTACAAATGTTGACCTTCTGAAGATTAAGAATATGAAACAGGATGGATTCAAAATTGCAGAGATTCCGACTATTTATTATAAAAATTCCAGTCTGGAAAAAGCAATGGATTACCTGTTTATAGAAGTAGATCGTGCAATCCGTGACGGAGCGAATATTTTGATCCTTTCTGACCGTGGTGTTGACGAGTATCATGTGGCTATGCCGTCACTTCTGGCATTGTCCGGACTGCAACAGCATCTGGTGCGCACGAAGAAGAGAACTTCCGTTGCAATCATTCTTGAGACCGGAGAGCCAAGAGAAGTACATCATTTTGCGACATTACTTGGATATGGAGCATGCGCAGTCAATCCATATCTTGCACATGAGACAATCCGTCAGCTTATTGATACAGGCATGCTGCAGAAAGATTATTACGCTGCAGTTGATGATTACAATCACGGAATCTTAAGCGGCATTGTAAAAATTGCTTCTAAAATGGGTATTTCCACAATTCAGTCTTATCAGGGAGCAAAGATTTTCGAGGCCATTGGATTAAAAGAAGAATTTATTAACAGATATTTTACAGATACAGTCAGCCGTATTGGTGGCATCGGTATTGAGGAGATTGCACAGGATTATCTTGCAAGACATTCTCAGGCATTTGATCCACTTGGACTGGAAGTAGATCTGACGCTGGACAGTCTCGGACAACACAAATCCAGAAGCTGTGGCGAGGAACATCTGTACAATCCACGTACGATCCATATGCTTCAACAGTCTACAAGACTTGGCAATTATGAAATGTTTAAGCAGTACACAGATATGGTAAATGAAGAAGGTGCCCACATTAATCTGCGAGGTCAGCTTGATTTTAATTATCCGAAGAAAGGTATTCCGATTGAAGAAGTAGAGAGTGTGGATGAAATCGTTCAGCGATTCAAGACAGGTGCTATGTCCTACGGATCCATTTCCAAGGAGGCACATGAGACGCTTGCAATCGCCATGAACCGTCTGCATGGTAAATCCAACAGCGGTGAAGGCGGTGAAGAAATCGAGCGTCTGGATACAGAAAAATGTTCTGCAATTAAGCAAGTCGCTTCCGGACGATTTGGTGTAACAAGCAGATATCTTGTCAGCGCAAAAGAGATTCAGATTAAAATGGCACAGGGTGCAAAACCAGGAGAAGGAGGACATCTTCCAGGAGGAAAGGTCTATCCGTGGATTGCCAAGACAAGACATTCTACGCCAGGTGTCAGCTTGATCTCACCACCACCGCATCACGATATTTACTCTATCGAGGATCTGGCACAGCTCATTTATGACTGTAAAAATGCAAATAAAGACGCAAGGATTTCCGTAAAACTTGTATCTGAAGCAGGTGTTGGAACTGTCGCAGCCGGAGTCGCAAAAGCAGGAGCCGGACTGATCCTGATCTCTGGATATGATGGAGGAACCGGAGCGGCGGCTAAGAGTTCTATCCACAATGCAGGACTTCCTTGGGAGCTTGGACTTGCGGAAACACATCAGACATTGATCCAAAATGGACTGCGTGAACGTGTCCGTATTGAGACAGATGGAAAATTGATGAGTGGTCGTGACGTGGCAATTGCAGCAATCCTTGGAGCAGAGGAATTTGGATTTGCGACAGCACCACTTGTAACTATGGGATGCGTTATGATGCGGGTGTGTAATCTGGATACATGTCCGGTTGGTGTGGCAACACAGAATCCGGAACTTCGCAAGAACTTCCGCGGAAAACCGGAATACGTCATCAACTTTATGAGATTCATCGCACAGAATCTGCGCGAATATATGGCAAAATTAGGTGTTCGTACGATTGATGAACTGGTTGGAAGGACTGACCTTCTGAAAGTCAAAGAAGTGCCGACATCTGAACGTGCAGCAACACTGGATTTAAGCCAGATCCTGCAAAACCCTTATGAGGGAACAAAGACACCAATGACTTATAATCCAAAGAAGATTTATGATTTCGAACTGGAGAAGACGCTGGACGAAAGAGTCCTTGTAAAAGAACTGCTTCCGGCACTTGAAAAGCATCAGAAGAGAAGCCTGGAAGTCGATGTCACGAACACCAACCGTACATTTGGAACAGTTTTCGGATCAGAAATTACAAGAAGATATCCGGAAGGCGTAGAGGAAGACAGTTATGTGATCAAATGTACCGGAGCAGGCGGTCAATCATTTGGTGCATTTATTCCAAAGGGTCTGACACTGGAACTTGTAGGAGACGGCAATGATTATTTTGGTAAAGGTCTCTCAGGCGGAAAACTGATCGTGTATCCACCGAAGGGTGTTACATTTAAACACGAAGAGAATATTATAATAGGAAATGTTGCACTTTACGGAGCAACCAGTGGTAAAGCTTTTATCAATGGTGTGGCAGGTGAGCGTTTTGCAGTCCGAAACTCTGGCGCAAAAGCAGTTGTAGAAGGTGTTGGTGATCATGGATGTGAGTACATGACCGGCGGATGCGTTGTTGTTCTTGGCAAGACTGGAAAGAACTTTGCAGCCGGAATGAGCGGCGGTGTCGCTTATGTACTGGATCTGAACAGTGATCTTTATAAGAATATTAATAAGCAGATGGTAAATATTGAACGAGTAACTTCGAAGTTTGAAATCAACGAGTTGAAAGAAATGATCGAAGAGCATGTGGCTTATACGAATTCTGAGAGCGGAAAAGAAATTCTGGACCATTTTACCGATTATCTGCCGAAATTTAAGAAAATCATTCCGATTGATTACGAGAAAATGCTTTCTACTATCGTTCAGATGGAAGAACAGGGCATGAGCAGTGAGCAGGCTAGAATTGAAGCGTTTTACGCAATTAAAGAAGGAAGAAGATAGGGGGCGGACAACGTGGGGAAACCAACAGGATTTATGGAATATGAAAGACAGGATAAGCCGGCAGAGTCACCGAAGGAGCGAATCAAGCATTTCCGCGAATTCCACACACCTTTGTCAAAAGAAGAACAGGAGCGCCAAGGTGCAAGATGTATGGCGTGTGGCGTTCCGTTCTGCCAGGCAGGACAGATGATTATGGGGATGGCAAGTGGCTGCCCTCTCCATAATCTGGTGCCGGAGTGGAATGATCTGATTTACCACGGCAACTGGGAAGAGGCTTATTATAGGTTAAAAAAGACGAATAATTTTCCGGAATTCACTTCCAGGGTATGTCCTGCACTTTGTGAGGCAGCATGTACATGTGGACTCAACGGAAATGCAGTATCATCAAAAGCGAATGAGTACAGTATTATTGAAAATGCTTACGAAAAAGGATACGCTGCGGCAAGACCGGTGAAAGTCAGAACTGGAAAGAAAGTAGCTGTTGTGGGATCAGGACCGTCCGGACTTGCTGTGGCAGATATGCTGAACCGCAGAGGACATAGCGTGACAGTGTTTGAACGGGAAGACAAAGTCGGAGGGCTTCTTCGTTACGGAATTCCAAACATGAAACTGGAAAAACAGTATATTGACCGTAAGGTAAATATTATGGAAGAAGAAGAAATTACATTTGTAACAAATTGCAATATCGGTAAAGACAAAAAAGCTTCTTCTATATTAAAAGAGTTTGACCGTGTAGTTCTCTGCTGTGGAGCTTCTCATCCAAGAGATATCAAAGCACCGGGACGGGACGCAAAAGGAATTTATTTCGCAGTCGATTTTCTGAAGTCCACGACAAAAGCATTGTGGGCAAATGATATGAAACTGGTGGATGGCACATACATTTCTGCAAAGGGAAAACACGTTATCGTTATTGGCGGAGGTGATACGGGAAATGACTGTATCGGAACTTCTATGAGACATGGCGCAAAATCTGTTCTTCAGGTAGAAATGATGCCAAAAGCACCAGATACTCGTGCGGATAACAACCCGTGGCCGGAGTGGCCAAAAGTCTGCAAAACAGACTATGGTCAGGAAGAAGCAGCGGCAGTCTTCGGACATGATCCGCGTGTATATCAGACAACGGTCAAAGAGTTCATCAAAGATAAGGAAGGAAATCTCTGCAAGGTCACACTTGTGAAGCTGGAGCCGAAGAAAGACGAGAAAACCGGACGCATGATGATGACTGAGATACCGGGAACTGAGTATACAGTACAGGCAGATCTTGTACTAATTGCAGCAGGATTTCTTGGAAGTGAAGAATATGTGACAAAAGCATTTGGCGTGGAAGTCAGTGCGCGTACAAATGTGGCAACACCGGCAGGTGAGTATCATACAAATGTGGAGCGGGTGTTCACAGCGGGAGATATGCACAGAGGTCAGTCACTGGTTGTATGGGCAATCCGCGAAGGAAGAGAAGCCGCACAGGAAATCGATGTCAGCCTGATGGGATATACGAATATGAATGTACAGTAACAAAATAAGTATCGGGTGAGAACTTCAAACAAGCTTGATTTCTCACCCCATATTTATTTCCCTGCATGGCTTGACTGGTCCAAATGTTACAAAAATGTTAAAAAATATTGCAAATATGTACTGACTCATGTATAATAACATCTAGATGTAGTAGCAAAACTATATAAAATTGTATACATTTGAGTGAGGAAGTTTTTATATGAATAAATTTGGAAGAAGAATACTGGCAGCATTAATTACGAGCAGTTTAGTAGTTACACCGGTTTTGGCAGCACCTTCAGTAGATGATCTTCAGAAGAGTAAGGCATCAGCGCAAAGTGAAGTAAACTCACTTCAGTCACAGCTTCAGAGTATTGTAAGTAAGATTACTCAATTGGAAGCTGATCTTACAACAAAGGGTGAAGAGATTATTCAGGCGCAGGCAGATCTGGAACAGGCGCAGGAAGACGAGAAGACACAGTATGCGGCTATGAAGCTTCGTATCAAGTATATGTATGAGGCTGGTGATGCAACAGCGCTTGAATCACTGGTAAGCTCAGAAGATTTTTCGGATCTGTTAAGTAAAGCTGAGTATGTTCAAAGTGTACATGGATATGATCGCGACAAGCTGGAAGAATATGTTGCAACTAAGCAGAAGATTGCTGATCTGAAGGATCAGCTTGAGACAGAGCAGTCACAGCTTGAGAGCATGCAGACAGAATATGAGACAGAAGAGTCTAATCTGACAACTCTGATTGATTCAAAACAGGCAGAAGTAGCAGATCTTGATTCACAGATTCAGGAAGCGGCAGAGAAGGCAGCGAAAGAAGAGGAAGAGCGTCAGAAGAAAGCAGAAGAGGAAAGACAGAAACAACTTCAGGCAGCATCTCAGAATAGTACAACAACGAATAGTAATTCTGGCAACTCCAATAGTTCAAGCAGCTCCAATAGTAATAAAGGCAACAGCAGCTCGAATTCAAGCAGTTCCAGTAACAAAGGAAACAGCAGTTCATCATCAAGCAGCAGTTCTGGTAGTTACGTATCCGGAAGTACAGTATCCCGTGCATATTCAGCACTTGGAAAACCGTATGTATGGGGAGCGGCAGGACCTAATTCCTTCGATTGTTCCGGACTTGTAAGTTTCTGTCTGACAGGAAGATATTCACATACATATAGCTCCAGTGATTTCGTTGGTTTGACTAAGGTAAGTAATCCACAGCCAGGAGATATTTGTGTAAGAGTTGGGCATGTAGGTGTTTATATAGGTGGAGGTCAGATGATTCATGCACCACACACAGGAGATGTAGTGAAAATATCTGCAGTACCATCTAATATGTGGTACGTTCGTCCATAAAGTATATAAGAAAATGAATAATTTAATGCCAGTTCTTTTTTTGAAAGGACTGGCATTTGTCATATACAAGAGCATGTCTAGACATCTTTGATGGAATTGTATCTGAAATGGTAAAAAAATGAACACAAAATGATAAAGATTGCGTCAAATTTGTAGCGGGTTGCGTAAACTATGAAAAATGTGTATAATAACGATGGAGCGTTTTCGAAAGAAAAATAATTAAAAGAGGGAAGATGAATATGAACAAAATAGGTAAGAGAATTCTGGCGGCGGCAGTTGCCAGTTCTGTACTTGTGACACCGGTTTTTGCAGATCCATCTGTTGACGATTTGAAAAAGAGCAAAGAGTCCGCACAGAATGAAGTAAGTTCACTCCAGACCCAGCTTAATACAGTAGTGGGAAAGATTACGGAGCTGGAGTCTCAACTTAGCAGTAAAGGTGAAGAGATTATTCAGGCACAGTCAGATCTGGAAGATGCCGAGGCAGAAGAACAGAAACAGTATGCAGATATGAAGGTTCGTATTAAGTATATGTACGAAGCTGGTAATCAGAGTGCTGTAGAAAGCTTAGTTGGTTCAGAGGATTTCTCTGATATGGTCAACAAAGCAGAATATGTAAGTAATGTACATAATTACGACAGACAGAAATTACAGGAGTACGTAGAGACAAAGCAGAAGATTTCTGATCTGAAAGATCAATTGGAAGAAGAACAGTCACAGCTTGAAAGTATGCAGACAGAGTATGAGTCACAGGAGTCGAAACTTGATAACTTGATCGCATCTAAGCAGGCAGAGGTGTCTGATCTGAATCAGCAGATCGAAGAAGCTGAGCGTAAGGCAGCGGAAGAAGAGCTGAAGAGACAGCAGGAAGAAGCAGCAAGACAGGCAGCGGCAGCAGAAGCAGCAAGACAGCAGGCTGCATCGAACAGGAATAATTCTTCCAGCTCATCAAGCAATAGCTCAAGTAATAGCAATAAGGGAAATAGTTCCAATAAAGGAAATAGTTCCAATAAAGGAACAAGCAACAATGCTCCAAGTTATGTATCAGGAGACGCAGTGTCCCGTGCGTATTCTGCACTTGGAAAACCGTATGTATGGGGAGCGACAGGACCGAATTCCTTTGACTGTTCAGGTCTTGTAGGTTTCTGCCTGACAGGTAGATATTCACGTTCCTGCACATCAGCGTCATTGAATGCCCTTCCGACAGTGAGTAACCCACAGCCTGGAGATGTGTGTGTAAGATCCGGACACTGTGGAATTTACATTGGAAATGGTCAGATGATCCATGCACCACATACAGGTGATGTAGTAAAAGTAGCAAGTGTCCCTTCTAATATGAGAATCGTACGTCCTTAATAAAAGAATATTGAATTTATTTGCCAGGATTTCTTTTGAATCCTGGCATTTTTAATATCATGATGCCGGTGGGAGTGCAAAGCACGGAACAATCCGTAGGCATCATAGTTGGGGGGGCCCCAACATCTTTAGAAAATTACAATTTCCATGATATAAAAAACTCCGAGGCATTCTTGAATTGAGTCATATTTGAACCATAGGTGAGTCACATTTGAAAATGTCTGAAAAAAACAATTTCATTATTGATAATTCAGTAAAATTATTGTATTCTGAACGTATAAGGCAAATGAGGAGTATAACATTCGGGCGGGGGAGAAACCTGAATGTAAAAGGGTAATTAATAAGGAAGGGTGAGAAAATGAAAGTACGAGTTGTTCGGGTGCTTATTGCCTCTGCTGCAGTGAGCACTTTATTTGTTACGACAGCGTTTGTAACACCAGTATTTGCGGAACCGGAGAATCAGGTGGAAGCACTGGAAAATCAGAAAAGTGAGGTTGAGGCACAGGCAGATAGTATCAATTCCCAGTTGGTTTCATTGTTGGTCAGCTATAAGGCGTTGCAACAAGACATTGAGAATCAGCAGGTGAGAATTGGTGAGGTTGGACAAGACCTTGCAGTTGCGCAAGAGAATGAGCAAAAGCAATATGAAGATATGAAGCTTCGTATAAAATATATGTATGAAAATGGTGATGCATCATTTGCAGAGGCTATTCTGACTGCAACATCCTATTCGGATTTAGTCAATAAGTCTGAGTATGTCGAGAAAGTTCATGGTTATGACCGAAACAAACTAATGGAATATGTGCAGACAAAAGAAGAAGTTGCGAATTTGAAAACAGAACTTGAAGGCGAACAGGCAGATATGGAAGTCATGGCGCAGGAGATGAGTTCACAACAGGCAAATTTGGAATCAACTTTAACCCAGATGCGTGCCCAAATCGCAGATTTTGACAGCCAGCTTGCAAGTGCGCAGGCAGAGGCAGATGCAAAAGTAGCAAGAATGCAGGAAGAGCAGCAAATAGCTCAGAGTAAGAGTGAAAATCAGACGGGAAATGTTTCATCGGCTAATCAGGTGGGTTCAGCAGCCAATACAGGCACGACAAAGCCCTCCGGAGGAAATACAACACCGTCAACGGGAAATACAACGACGCCATCGACTGGAAATGTAAGTACGACAACACCATCAACTGGAAATACAGGGATGACGACAAAGCCGTCAACAGGAAATTCTTCTAATACAAGCAAGCCGGGCAATGCATCTGCTGGACAGAAGATTGCCAACAAAGGCTGTGAATACATAGGAAATCCGTATGTATATGGAGGAAACAGTCTGACGAATGGAATTGACTGTTCTGGGTTTGTGCAGCAGATTCATGCAAAATTTGGAATATCGACACCGAGAAATTCTACATCACTTCGTTATGGCGGAAAAGCTGTAGCTGTTTCAGATATGATGCCGGGAGATGTGGTCTGTTATGAGGGGCATGTCGCAATTTATATTGGTGGAGGACAGATTGTACATGCTTCCAACAGTAAACCTTATCCGGCAGGTGGAATAAAAACGTCCAACGCATATTACAGAACGATTGTTGCTGTAAGACGTTACTGGTAGTAAAAATTACGGATATTGTAAAAATGTAAAAATATAAAATATAAAATATGCAAAAATCCGATATGATGTTTTTGAAAAACCCTTGCATTCGCAAGGGTTTTATGATATCATTCTAAGGTCGCAAAAAAGCACGCACATGGCTGTCTGAGACGGTGCCAGTCAAAAGAAAGAGACTGGTTTCAAGGACGTATACCGGTGCGGAAGTAAAAAAACCAATTGGAGGAAAGAAACATGAGCGTTATTTCAATGAAGCAGCTTTTAGAAGCAGGTGTTCACTTTGGACATCAGACAAGAAGATGGAACCCTAAGA
>ENA-OPDW01001556-OPDW01001556.1-human-gut-metagenome-genome-assembly--contig:-NODE-1556-length-12609-cov-3.400510_pt1 | contig 12609 bp, 9 predicted proteins | sample MGYA00241264_ERZ501508 | MGnify/ENA primary metagenome ERZ501508 (study PRJEB25962, sample SAMEA2042575) | human gut metagenome | biome: human gut; feature: human-associated habitat; material: faeces...
AAGTGCATCGGCTGCGGCCTGTGCACCACCAAGTGCGCGTTTGACGCTATCCATCTGGATCGCGACCGCCCCGAGTGCTCCACGATGGTCAAATACGAGCAAAAGCTTCCGAGCCTGGGCAAGTATGCTCTAAAGCGCGCCATCAAGATCAAGTTCGGTCGCAAGTAATGAGGTTCCGCCGTTCTAACGAACGGCGGCACTGCGCGGCGCCCAAGCACCCCATCTTGCCCCTCAACTTCGGCGCCGCGGGCAAAAGCCCAGCGGACGCCTTGTTTCGGGGCAACCTGGGGCACCTGGATCGCCGCTCGCTGACGTTTGGCTGACATCGCATCAACCGTTGTTGAAAGGTTTCTACCTTGCATGAATTGGGAATCGTTTACCACATCATTCGCGATGTCGAGAATGTGGCGCGCGCTCATGGCGTGCGTCGCGTTTCGAGCGTGACGTTGCTACTGGGCGAGGTCTCGGGCGTCGTTCCCGACTTGCTGCTCGACGCTTGGCGCTGGGCAGCAGATAAAAAGCCTATCGCGCAGGGCGCGGAGCTTATCGTGGAGCCCGTCGAGGCCGTGACACATTGCGAGGCGTGCGGCTGCGACTACGCGACGGTCGAGCACGGCAAGACCTGTCCCCATTGCGGTAGCGGCGAGACCTATTTGCTGCAGGGCCAAGAGGTAATGATCAAACAGATCGAGACTCCCGACGAGGACCCGGCAGACGCTGCTCCTGACGGCCTCTCCGACGCACCCGATGCCGTCGACGCCGCCAACCCACTCCACATCGCCTAACATCCAATGACTGCATGGGCTAGAGTTCTAAACATATTTGCTTCGGTTAGTCAAGTCATGTCTGTTTAAACAAAATGGCGGCACGCAGGCGCATTGGGATCCACCTAAAAGCGGTTTTAACGAACAGTGCGCCTGTATATGTCTTTGGAAACAATCGGCAAATCACGTTTTATCAGGCAATGAGCTGTAAACCAGCAATGTAATCAACTTGTAACAAACTTAGACGTTTAAACAAATAATGCAACCTTTTGCGAATTTAGCTATAATTCCACAATCCAAACAGGTATACTCCATTCATGTCGTGTAGGAAATACGTAGACAAAAAGGAGGTTATGTGATGGTAAGTATTGTTCTTGCTAGCCACGGGGACTTGGCAGCTGGAATCAAGCAGACGGGCTCGATGGTCTTTGGCGATCAGCCGTCTGTGGCCGTGGTCTCGCTCGAGCCGAGCATGGGCCCCGACGACTTCCGTGCCAAGGTCGAGGAAGCAATCGCTTCCTTCGAGGACCAGGAGCAGGTGCTCTTCCTCGTTGATCTGTGGGGCGGCACGCCGTTCAACCAGATCAGCGGACTCATCGAGGGCCACGATTCCTGGGCTATCGTCACCGGTGTCAACCTGCCTATGCTCATCGAGGCATATTCGCAGCGCTTTGACGCAAAGAACACTGCACATGCGATCGCAAAACATCTCGTGACTGAGGCTAAGGCTGGCGTGCGCGTCAAGCCCGAGTCTCTGGAGCCCGAGGAGAAGAAGCCGGCTGCGGCCGCCGCTGCTCCTGCAGGCGCCATTCCTCCGGGAACGGTCATCGGCGACGGGCACATCAAGATTGCCCACGTCCGTATCGACACCCGTCTGCTCCATGGCCAGGTGGCCACCACGTGGACTAAGCAGATCAACCCCAACCGCATCATCGTGGTTTCCGACGGCGTTGCTCACGACGAGCTCCGCAAGACGATGATCGAGCAGGCTGCCCCTCCGGGAGTCCATGCCAACGTCGTGCCTATCAAGAAGATGGCTGAGGTCGTCAAGGACACGCGTTTTGGTGACACCAAGGCCATGCTGCTCTTCGAGAACCCGCAGGATCTGCTCAAGGCCATCGAGGCCGGCGTCGACATCAAGGAAGTCAACATCGGTTCCATGGCTCACTCCAAGGGCAAGGTCGTCGTCACCAACGCCGTCGCTATGGGCGATGACGACGTTAAGACCCTCGAGGCCCTCAAGGCCAAGGGCGTCAAGTTCGAGGTCCGCAAGGTTCCTTCGGATGCCTCCGAGGATCTCGACGCCATGTTGAAGAAAGCTAAGGCCGAACTGGCCGCTCAAGCATAGTAAAGGAGGGTCCGATACATGTCTGCAATCACTATTCTGCTTGTTGCGATTGTCGCGTTGCTTGCCGGTATGGAAGGCATTCTGGATGAGTTCCAGTTCCATCAGCCGCTCGTGGCATGCACGCTTATCGGTCTCGTAACCGGTCACCTTCAGGAGGGCATCCTCCTGGGCGGTTCGCTCCAGATGATGGCCCTTGGCTGGGCTAACGTCGGCGCCGCCGTCGCGCCTGACGCCGCTCTGGCCTCGGTCGCTTCTTCGATCATCATGGTGCTCGCCCTCAACGGCGGCGCCACTGATTCGGCCAAGGCCGTTACTGCGGCCATCGCCGTCGCCGTCCCGCTGTCGGTCGCTGGTCTGTTCCTGACCATGATCTGCCGTACCATTGCTACCGCTATCGCTCACGCCATGGACGGTTGCGCCGAGAAGGGCGACTTCTCCGGCATCGAGCGCTGGCAGTACGCTGCCATCCTCATGCAGGGCCTTCGTATCGCCATCCCGGCGGTACTTCTGTGCGTCATCCCGGCCGAGGCTGTTACCAACGCGCTTAACGCTATGCCCGACTGGCTGTCCGGCGGCATGGCCGTCGGCGGCGGCATGGTCGCTTCCGTCGGTTACGCCATGGTCATCAACATGATGGCCACCAAGGAGACCTGGCCGTTCTTTATCCTCGGCTTTGTCCTTGCTGCCATCCCTCAGCTCACGCTGATCGCCCTTGGCCTCATCGGCATCTCCCTTGCCCTCATCTACCTTGGCCTTAAGGATCTGGCCAAGCAGGGTGGCGGCATGGGCGGTGGCTCCGGCGACCCGCTCGGCGACATTCTGAACGATTACGAGTAGGAGGGGAGTGATACATATGGCAGAGAACAAGATTCAGCTCACCAAGGCTGACCGTAAGAAGGTTTGCTTCCGTCATCAGTTCCTTCAGGGCTCGTGGAACTACGAGCGTATGCAGAACGGCGGCTGGTGCTTCGCAATGATCCCTGCGATCAAGAAGCTCTACACCAGCAAGGATGACCAGATTGCCGCTCTTAAGCGCCACCTGGAGTTCTATAACACCCACCCCTATGTTTCCGCCCCCGTCATTGGCGTTACCCTCGCCCTCGAGGAGGAGCGCGCCAACGGTGCTCCGATCGATGACGTCGCCATCCAGGGCGTCAAGGTCGGTATGATGGGCCCGCTCGCCGGCGTCGGTGACCCCGTCTTCTGGTTCACCCTTCGCCCGATTCTGGGGGCTCTGGGCGCTTCCCTGGCCATGTCCGGCAGCATCGTCGGTCCGCTGCTGTTCTTCTTCGCGTGGAACATCATCCGTTACGCTTTCCTGTGGTACACACAGGAGTTTGGCTACAAGGTCGGCTCCTCTATCGCCAAGGACCTCTCCGGCGGTCTGATGGGCAAGGTCACCGAGGGCGCTTCCATCCTGGGTATGTTCATCATCGGCGCCCTGGTCGAGCGCTGGGTGTCCATTTCCTTCACCCCGATCGTCTCCACGGTCAAGCAGTCTGCTGGCGCCTTTATCGACTGGGCTAGCCTGCCCTCCGGTTCCGAGGGTATCAAGGAAGCGCTGACGATGTACAGCTCCGTCGGTGCTACCGCCCTTGATCAGATGAAGGTCACCACGCTCCAGGGTAACCTCGATCAGCTCATCCCCGGCCTTGCCGCCGTGTGCCTGACCCTGCTGGTCTGCAAGCTCCTCAAGAAGAAGGTTAGCCCGATCGTCATCATCCTGGCTCTCTTCGCCGTCGGCATCATCGGTCGCTTCTGCGGCTTCATGTAAGCACGCTTCGGCTTAAGACCGAGAGTTGCTAGGTAAGGGCTTTTGAGCCATTGAAACGGACCGCACCCGGTGGGTACACTGGATGCGGTCCGATTGTTTTTATTGGAGGGCGAGGCGCGTATGGCGCAATCTCAGAACAGCACGGTCGATCTGGCAACGCCGGCAACCTGCCTGATGGGGCTTACCAGCCACGGTAACGTGATGGTGGGCAATAAGGCGTTCGAGTACTATAACGAGCGCAATCCCGAGGATTATATTCAAATCCCGTGGGACGAGGTCGACTATATTGCCGCCGAGGTTTTGCGCGGTACCAAGAAGATTACGCGTTTTGCCATCTTCACCAAGGACAACGGTCACTTTACGTTTTCCACGCGCGACGACAAAGAGACGCTTCGTGCGGTCCGCAAGTACGTTGACGAGGATAAACTCGTGCGTTCGCCCGACTTTATCGATGTGACGGCCAAGGGCGCCAAGAGCATCCCCTCCGTTATCAAAAACCTCTTCCACAAAGGCAACTAGCTCCTCATAAGTTGCGGTGAAATAGTTCTTAAATACGGCTTTAGATGCTTCAGACAGGAACTATTCCACCGCAACTTCGAAGTCTAGTCATGCGACGTATGGCGATGCAGTAAATCTGCTACACTAGTACAACATGCCTCCGTAGCTCAGGGGATAGAGCACCGCTCTCCTAAAGCGGGTGTCGACGGTTCGAATCCGCCCGGGGGCACCAGAGAAATATCGAGCTCGGTACCGCTATGGTGCCGGGCTCTTCTGGTCTAAAGGCCGGATTCGAGCCGTCGACACCCGCGTCACCAATTTCCCCGCGGGGGGAGTTTTCGAATCCGCCCGGGGGCACCAGAGATTTGCCGAGCCCGGTACCACCACGGTGCCGGGCTCTTTTGGTGTTAGAGCTGCGCCGTTCCATGCTAGCGGGTCGCATCAAAAGCAAAGCGCCCGCTTGCCGGGGGAGCAAGCGGGCGCTTCTGAGCGAATATGTTTGCGGCGTTCGCTGCGCAGATAATAAGCAGCCGGCTAGTTGCTTGTACCGGAATCGTCGCCTGAATCAGTACCAGAGCCAGAAACCGAAACCGTCAGCGTAATCGTGCTGTCGGTGGACTGCTTGCCAGTGGGGGAGACGCCCGTCACGGTGGCGTTTTCGTTGCCACTCACGGGGTTGCCGTTCTGATCGCAGAATGCGATGTTGTAGAATCCGGCGTTGTTGAGCGCGGTGACGGCGGCGGAGATGCTCTTGCCGTACAGGTTGCCCGGAACGCTGGCCTTGCCGGACTTCTTGGCGATGACGACGGTGATCGTGGCGCCGGGCTTCTGCTTGCCGCTGGGGTTCCAGCTAATGACGGTGCCCTCGGTGACGGAATCGTTCTCCTGGTAGCTCACGTTGACACCAAAACCGGCCATGTCGAGAGCGTTGCGTGCCTGTGCCTCGGTCATGTCGGTCAGATCGGGGACGGAGGTGGTGTCAGGACCGCTGGAGACCTTATACGAGATGGTCGTGCCCTTCTCGACTTCCTTGCCGGCATCAGTGCCCTGCTCAAAGACCTGGCCTTCGTCGGCCTCGTTGGCCTCCTCGGTTGCGTTGCCCTTCAGGCCCACGCTTGCCAGCGCGGCCTCGGCCTGGTCCTTGGTTAGGCCGACGAGCTGCGGAACCTCAACTTTCTCGGAGGGCTTGGGGCCCTTGGAGATCACCAGGTTAACCTTGGAGCCCTTGGGCTTCTTAGTGTTGCCGTTGGGGGTCTGCTCGGCAACCTTGCCCTCGTCGACATCGTCGTTATAGCTCTGGTCGACAGTTCCGACCTCAAGGCCGGCCTCCTTGATCAGCTCGATAGCGGTCTGCTGGTCCTTGTTAAGCACATCGGGCACCGTAACCTGCTCGCCCCCAAAGAGCCCGGTGGCGAAGGCCACCACAACGCCAACCACGGCGATTGCGGCGACTACGGCGGCGATAATCTTGTTCTTGTTGGACTTGGGCTGATCGACCTCGTAGGAACCGGTGGAACCCGAGACGGCGCTGCGGGGGTTGGTCTGTCCGCTTACGCCTGATACGGGGCGAACCATAGCGCGCGTGGAGTCAGACAGCTCACGGGTCTTGGTGGCGCCCAGGTCGCCCGCGGCACCGATGATGCGCGTGGGCTCGGAGACGTTGACGGCGCGACCGGACAGGTAGTTGTTGAGCACCTGGCGCAGCTCGTCTGCCGTCTGGAAGCGGTTCGCCGGGTCCTTCTCCATGCACTTGAGGATAATGCGCTCCAGATCGGCATCGACGCCGGAGTTGATCTGGCTCGGCGGAACCGGCAGTTCGTTTACCTGCTTGAGCGCAACCGAGATGGCGTCGTCGCCGTCAAAGGGGACGCGACCGGTGGCGCACTCGTACATCACGACGCCCAGGGAGTAGATATCCGAGGTGGGACCGAGGTCCTGGCCGCGCGTTTGCTCGGGGCTTACGTAGTGGGCGGTGCCCAGTACGTTGTTGTCCTGCGTGAGGTGGCTGTTCTTTGCGCGCGCGATGCCAAAGTCCATGACCTTGATGTTGCCGTCGGGCAGCACCATGATGTTTTGCGGCTTAATGTCGCGGTGGATGATCTCGTGCTTGTGGGCGACCGAAAGCGCGGAGCTGATCTGCGAGCCGATCTGCGCGACCTTCTTTGGATCGAGGGCGCCGTGGCTCTTGATGCCGCTCTTAAGGTCGGTACCGCGCAGGTACTCCATGACGATGTAGTAGGTATCGCCATCCTTGCCCCAATCGTAGACGCCCACGATATAGGGGGAGGAGAGACCTGCTGCTGCCTGGGCCTCCTGCTTAAAGCGGGCGGCGAAGGTGGCGTCGCCGGCATACTGCGGCAGCATGATCTTGACGGCAACCGTGCGGTCGAGGACCTGATCTTGCGCACGGAAGACGGTCGCCATGCCGCCCGTTCCCACCTTATCCTTGAGGAGGTATCTTCCCCCGAGGACCCTCTGTTCCATTCCTGCTCCTAACTAACTTATTCGCTCAACGATGTGTGTAGTACCAAATCTATGGCCGCTGGGACCGCGTGGCGCCTTGCCGCTAGCTCATCGGCCGCGGCGCGCCCCAAGTATCCGCTTCGATCACAGGCATCACGCTCCTTGGGCGGCAAGTGCCGCGGTCAGGACGATGCCGGCGATCTTGGCTGCCTTGACGTCGTGTTTGTCGTAATCCTCCAAGGCCACCGAGATGGCGACCGTGGGTGAATCGTAAGGTGCGAAGCCGACGAACATCGAGTTGACGTTGGTGCCGCCGATCTCGGCCGATCCGGTCTTGCCGGCGACCTTGACGCCCGGAATCTGGGCATCGGTGCCGGTGCCGGACTGGACAACCGCGAGCATGGCCTGCTTGACCTGATCGGCCGTGGTGGCGCTGACGGCCTGGCCGAGCGAGCGGGATTGCGTGGTCTTGACCACGGTTCCGTCGGGGGCGAGCACCTGGGCCACGAAGAACGGGTCCATGACCACGCCGCTGTTGGCGATGGCCGCCGCTATCACGCAGTTTTGCATGACGGTGGTCTGCGGACCTGGCGTGTGGTCCATGCCGACAGGCTGGCCGGCGCCTGCCCAGGCGGTCTCCCACTCGGTCATGAGCGAGGGGTCGGCCATGATGGAGGCCGCGGTGGTCAGGTCCTGACCGAGCTTTTGGCCGTAACCAAAGGCGTTGGCAAACTGGACGAGCGAGCTGGCGCCGATCTCGTTGGCCACCTGGCCAAAGACGACGTTGGACGACACTGCAAAGGCCTGTTGCAGGCTGATGGTACCGTAGCTCTCGTTGGCGTAATTGGTGACCGGCGCGTTGCCGATATCCATGGAGCCGGGCGCCTGGTACGTGCTGGTAAGGCTGGCGGTGCCGGTTTCGAGCGCCGCGGAGAGTGTGACGACCTTAAAGGTCGAGCCCGGGGTATAGAGAGCGTCCATGGCGCGGTCGTACATGGAGCCGTCCTCGCCACCGCCCGACTGCATCAGGGCATCGATGTTGGTGTTGTCATAGGTGGGCGAGCTTGCGCATGCGAGGACCGCGCCGGTGCGCGGATCCATAACCACCACGGCACCCTTAAAGCCCTTGAGTGCCTGCTCGGCAGCCGTCTGGATACGCGAGTCAATGGTGAGCTTGGCGGTGTTGCCCGGCTGGGTCTGGCCCGCGAGCGACGCGATGGCGTTGTTCCAGCTGGAGTAATCCTTGGAGCCGGTGAGCGTGTCGTTCATGACGCTCTCGATGGCGGTGGTGCCATACTGCTGGCTCACGTAGCCAACCACGTGCGCTGCCAGGTTGCCGTTGGGGTAGGAGCGTACGTAGGTGCCGTCCTCCTGCTGCAGCGACTCGGCCAGCGTCACGCCGTCGGACGTGATGATGGAACCGCGCTGGATGTACCTGGAGCGGGCGATGGTGTGGTTGTTGGTCGGCATGTCCTGATAGTCCTTGGCCTTAATGACCTGGACATAGGTGAGGTTGCCGATAAGGATGGCGAACAGCGCCGTAAAGGCGAGCACCGCACGGGTTAGACGGTTGGCGAGCGCAACGCGGCCGAGCACGCCGGATTCAGGCGTGTCGAGCAGGCGACGGCGCATGCGCGAGCCGACGGAATGGCTGCCGCTGCCGTAGGAAGACGAGGTGGCAAAGCGCGTGCCCGTCGGGGCGGCGGCAGATGCGACCTGATCATCGGTGATGGCGGCCATAGTGCCGGTGCCGGTAAGCTCTGCCTCGCGTCCGGTCGCCTCGTCACCGGCGCGCAGCAGGAGCGCGACGATGATGAAGCTTGCCAGCAGCGAGGAGCCGCCCTGGCTCATAAAGGGCAGGGTGACGCCGGTCAGCGGGATCAGGCGGGTTACGCCGCCCACGATCAAGAAGGCCTGGAAGCTGATGGCGGCCGTAAGGCCCGTGGCGCTAAAGGCGGCGAGGTCGGATTTAGCGCGGGCAGCTGTGGTCAGGCCGCGAACGGCAAAGAGCATAAACAGGATGAGCACGGCGCCGCCGCCCAAGAGGCCCATCTCCTCGCCGATAGCCGAGAAGATAAAGTCGGACTCGACGACAGGGATGTTGTTGGCCATGCCGTTGCCGATGCCAACGCCGACCAGACCGCCATCGGCAAGCGAGAAGAGCGACTGGACGATCTGGTAGCCCTGGCCCTGGGCGTCCTTAAACGGATCGACCCAAACTTGGAAACGCACCTGAACGTGAGACAGGAACTTGTAGGCGCCCACGGCTCCAACGGCTAAGAGCGCAAGGCCGATAACGACATACGAGAATCGTCCCGTGGCAACGTAGAGCATCAGCAAGAAGATGGTGTAGAACAGCACGGCCGAACCCAGGTCGCGTTCGAAGACGACGACGAGCAGGCACACACCCCACACGGCAAACAGCGGCAGCAGCAGTCGCAGGCGGGGGATCTTAAAGCCCAGGATCTTGCGGTTGGAGATGGAGAGCAGCTCGCGGTTCTCGGCCAGGTACCCGGCCAGGAACAGCACGATAAAGACTTTGGCGAACTCGCCGGGCTGGATGGTAAAGCCCGCGATGCGAATCCACAGCTTGGAGCCCGAGATCGTGGTGCCGATAAAGATAGGCAGCATCAGCAGAATGATGCCGATAATGCCAAAGGTGTACTTGTAGCGCATGACTACGTCGAGGTTCTTAACCAACGCGAGCGTTCCCACCATCAGGGCCACCGAGACAAACAGGATGATGAGCTGTGAGATCGCGAGAGCGGGTGCGAGACGCGTCACGAACGTGATACCGATGCCCGAAAGCACAAAGACAATGGGCAGGATGGCGGGGTCGGCACCGGGCGCCAAGATGCGCACGGCAATGTGGGCCGCGGCAAAGGCGGCAAAGAGGCCGATCGGTACGGCGAGCGTCTCAAAGGAGATGGCAGCGCCCGCGGTGAGCACGTACATCGCATACAGCAGGATGACGGGGAACGCCGAGGCGATGAGCAAGAGCAGCTCGGTGTTGCGGCGACTCATAAGCGGCACTCCCTTTCTAGTTCTTTTCGGAGGCTTCGGCCTCGGCGGACTGTTCGGCGGTTTTCTCGGAATCTGATTCGGAGGTCGATCCCTGATCGGTGCTGTCGCGAATCGTTTGCGCGTCGATCACCTGGCGGGTCTGCTCCTCGTCGATCTGGTGGCGGTACTTGGATATCGTGTCCTGCGCATCGTCGACACTTGTTTGCGGAATGCCCGCCTTGAGGCGGTTTTGCGTGTCTTCGGGCAGGTCGGGCAGCTTAATGCTGGTTTCGCTCTCGAGCCAGTGGAGCTTGAGCCCGAGCGGCTTGCCGGGCAGGCCGCGCCAGACGGCGACATTGCCCTGGTAGGTACCTAGGTAGTACGAGCCGGTGACACCCGTGTAGGCCCAGATGCCAGCTGCCAGCACAAAGACGAGGGCCAGGATGGCGGCGATAGTAATGTTGCGGCGACGCACGCGTTGCGCTTCGCGCATAACGCCATCGTCAACCAGGTCAACGACTACTACGGTCACGTTGTCGTGGCCGCCGGCGGCAAGCGCCGCGTCCACTAGATTGTCGACGCAGATTTGCGCGGTTGAGGACTGCGTGGCGATGTTCTCGATATCGCTATCGGGAATCATGCTCGAAAGGCCGTCGGAGCACAGGATCAGGCGGTCGCCTTCCTCGATATGCAGAGTGAAGTGGTCGGCATACATGGCGGGGTCCGAGCCCAGCGCACGGGTGATGACCGAGCGGTTGGGGTGGACGCGAGCCTCGTCTGCCGTAATCTCGCCGGCGTCCACGAGCTCCTCCACGTAGGAGTGGTCGCGGGTCACGCGGATGAGCGTGCCCTCGTGGAGCAGGTAGGCGCGAGAGTCACCCACGTGGGCGATGGCGAGCGTGTCGTTTTCGATATAGGCGCAAGTGGCTGTGCAGCCCATGCCGGGCTTGCCCAGGCCGTTCAGGGCCGCCTCGATTACGGCGGCGTTGGCTGCCTCGACGGCTGCGGCCAGGCGTGCTGCGTCGGCGGACTGCGGGGCCGTCTTGGCAATAGTCTCGACGGCGATGGAAGAGGCTACCTCGCCGGCGGCGTGACCGCCCATGCCGTCGCATACGCAAAAGAGCGGCGACTGCACCAGGTAGGAATCCTCATTGTGCGGGCGTACGCAGCCAACGTCAGAGCGGGCGCCCCACATGAGTTGCGTGGTGGTGCCGGCATCATAGGTCGAGTCGGTCTCGATGCGCTCCTCGGTCAGGGGCTCAAAGCTCATGGTCGAGCCGGGGTCTTTGAGCTTGGCCTCAACGGCGGCAACGTCGATCTCGGCTGTGTCACCGGGAGAGACGGTGTCGGTCTCGGCGTTTGATTCGGAATCGCCGGTGTCCGGGGAGCCGGGCTCCTCGGACGCGCAGGCGGTCGACTCGTCGTCTTGCGGGCTGACGTCTATAGGCTCGGGTGTCGCAAAGTGCGACGGCGCGGGCGTGCTTTGCGACTGGGCGGCGGGCTCGGCCACGGTATCGGACTCGCTTGCGGGCGCAGGCTGCGGGATCTTGGGTGCGGGGCCGTCCTCGGGGGATGGCTCCGCTTCGGGCGCCGGCGTAGACACGGGCGCAACCTCGGATGCTGGGGCTATGGGAAACGCCGGCGCGGCGGGCTCGGGGGCCGCAAACACCGCAGCGCTCTCGTTGATTGCCGCGGCGACAGGCTCTGCAAAGTGAGCTGGCGCCGAGGTTGCTTCGGGCGCTGTGGGCTGTTCCGCGGCATGTGCGCCGATGGGCGCCGCTACGGCATCCTCTTCGTCCTCGTTATCGGCGAGATCCGAAATATCATGCGTTACATGCGAAAGAGGCAGGGAGAACACGGTGTCCTCGGGTTCCACGGGTGCGGAGCCCGCCGGAGCGGCGTGGGCCGGCGCAGCTGTGGCGGCAGCCGGTGCCTCGGTCATAGTCGCGGACTTGTTCTCCTCGTCGATCATCGACGGTTCACCTTCATGACCACATCGCCGATCTGGACTTCGTCGCCCTCGCGCAGCGTTGCGGGCTCCACAAGCTGGCGGCCGTTGACGAGCGTGCCGTTAAGCGAGTTGAGGTCCTCGATGATGAGCGCCGGGCCCTGCAGCGAAAAGCGCGCATGCGAGGCCGAGACGAATGGTTCGTTGATGCAGATGTCCGAAGATGGCGAGCGACCGACGATGACGGGGCCGAGCATGTCTACGTGGATGCCGCGGATACCGCGCGGGCCCTTGTCCACATCAATCGTCCAGATAGCCGAGTCGCGGCGCTGCCCGCGCACAAGTCCCACGCCGGTCTTCATGACGGCGAACAGGAAGATATAGAGCAGGGCGACCAGGACGATGCGGCCTGCAAAAAGGACGATATCGATGTTCATAAGCGACTATCCCCTAAATTCAAAGGTACTCAGGCCAAACGTCAGCAGATCGCCGTTGCGCAGCGGGCAGCGCGTAATGCGGCGGTTGTTGACGAGCGTGCCGTTGGTGGAATTGAGGTCCTCGATCGACCAATCCGAGCCCGTAAAGGTGAGCTGGGCGTGGCGGCGCGACACGTTGGGGTCGCGCAGGGCAATGTCGGAAACTGAGCGCTCGCGACCGATGGTCACCTGTGCGGAGGTGATGCTATGGCTCTCGCCGCTCACGACGTCTACGAGCTGGGCGAGCGGGCGCTGCGGGGCGCGAGTGCTCGCCATGTTGGAGGCGATGCCGGCTGCGGCGCCTAGGCCCACGGCGGCACCGGTCGCGGCGGCTC
>ENA-OPDW01001560-OPDW01001560.1-human-gut-metagenome-genome-assembly--contig:-NODE-1560-length-12594-cov-2.752532_pt1 | contig 12594 bp, 8 predicted proteins | sample MGYA00241264_ERZ501508 | MGnify/ENA primary metagenome ERZ501508 (study PRJEB25962, sample SAMEA2042575) | human gut metagenome | biome: human gut; feature: human-associated habitat; material: faeces...
GGATGAGCAAAACGTACGTTTTGCAAAATCCAGCCACAGCATATAGTATGCTCTTTGTTATCTGCATTCTATATATAGTATGCTTCCGAGAGCAAATAGGAGTTTTGCTCATCCCTACTCAAAGGGAGAGTGGGAGGTGCCCCTATGAAGTCAAAAAGCCATGCCGCCCGCACCGGCGGCATCTATGGAAGCAAGGTGACCCGGTGGGTCTTTGTAGGTCCGGCTATGCTGGTCGTGATCTGCCTGCTGGTGTATCCTCTGCTGTCCACGCTGGTATACAGCTTTACCAACAAAACCATGATCCGTCCGGATTTTGATGTGGTACATACTATGAAGACCATCGGTTACGCCATTGTGGGTGTGGGATACTTCGGCGCCGAGCTGGGCCGCATCATGAACGAGCAGGAAGGCGCCCGGGTGGTGGCCGTCCTGGACCCGGAAAACGGGGAGACCATCGCCAAAGAGTACGGCTGTGACGTGGAGACTGATCTGGATACCCTGTGCGCCCGGCCTGACGTGGACGCGGTACTGGTGGCGACTCCCAACTACCTCCACAAGGAACCCGTGCTGACCGCCGCCCGGCATAAGAAGCATGTCTTCTGCGAAAAGCCCATGGCCCTGTGCTATGCCGACTGTGACGAAATGGTCAAGACGGCCCAGGAGAACGGCGTGATTTTCATGGCCGGCCATGTCATGAACTTCTTCCGGGGCGTGCGCCATGCCAAGCAGCTCATTGCCGAGGGCAAGATCGGCCGGGTGCTCTATGCCCACTCCGCCCGCAACGGCTGGGAGGAGCCGCAGCCTGAGATCAGCTGGAAAAAGATCCGTGCCAAATCCGGCGGACACCTGTACCACCACATCCATGAGGTAGACTGCATCCAGTTCATCATGGGTCCCGCCACCGAGGTCACCATGACCGGCGGCAATGTAGCTCACCAGGGAGAGCAGTTCGGCGACGAGGACGATATGCTGTTCCTGAACCTGGAGTTCGGCAACAACACCTACGCCCTCATTGAGTACGGCTCCGCCTTCCACTGGCCGGAGCACTATGTGCTCATCCAGGGTACCGAGGGCGCCATCCGAATTGATATGTGCAACGTGGGTATGACGGTAAAGACCAAGGACGGCAAGGAGGAGCACTACCTGGTCCACGAGACCAAGGAGGAGGACGACGACCGTACCCATATCTACCACAGCACTGAGATGGACGGCGCCATCCAGTACGGCCACCCCGGAAAGAAGCCTCCCCTGTGGCTGCACGGCATCATGAAAAATGAGATGAAGTATTTTAACGGCATCATGCACGGCGAGCCAGTTCCCGACGAGTTCCGGCCCCTCATGACCGGCCAGGCTGCCCGGGCCGCCATCGCCACCGCCGATGCGGCCACCCGCTCTCTGCGGGAGGACCGCAAGGTGAAGATCTCGGAGATCACCGGCTGATCTGGTACAGCGGCGGAAAATGTCCGGCCGTGGACGAAAAAGGAGTCGATCCATTATGATCTATGACAGCCTGAAGCGTCTGGAGCAGTATGAAGGTATCTTCCCCCGCCTCTACCGGGGATTGGAGCTGCTGCGTACCACCGACTTTTCCACCCTGGAGGATAAGCTGTATGAAGTAGAAGGGAGAGATCTCTTCTTCTCCCTCCAGTCCTACGACAGTAAGCCGGCCAACGACACCCCTGAGGCCCACCGGGACTATATTGATATCCAGTTCCTGGTGGAGGGGGAGGAAAAGATCGGGATTGCGCCTCTGGAGGATATGGTGGAGAAAGTGGAGGGCCGCCCGGACAGCGACATTTGGTTTTACCGCGGACCGGTGGATGAAATCACCCTCACCAGAGATCGGTTTGCCGTCTTCTTCCCTGGCGACGCCCACGCCCCTGGGATTGCACCGGAGAAGCCCGCCCACTGCCGCAAGTGCGTGGTAAAGGTGAAGCTGAGTAAGAGTTAAGTTCAAAATTATACAAAATATAGAAATGCCTGGTGCATCAGATATGGTGCGCTGGGCATTTTTTATTTGAATCTGCATTCTCGTGCCTAATATATGGAAATGTGTATTGAGAATTGGAAACAACTGTGCTATAATTCTAGCACTGGGCCAGATATTACGGAAACCCAGGAGCGTAGATTTGGGAAGAGATTTTTTGGAAAAGGTGGCGATAGATGGAATATTTTGTGCATATGATATGCACATGTATTACGGCTTACGGTGTGCCGCACTATGTTGGGAGAAGGAAGGGTGATACAGTAGAAAATGGGTGTTAATATCACAAGCCACGTAAATTCCGCGCTGCGGCAGTTTTAAGCCGGTAAAAAACCAAGTAAAGGAGAATGAACATGAAGAAACGATTGTTAGCGCTCTTCCTGGCATTCGTGATGGCAATGTCTCTGTTGCCAGTCAGCGTGTTTGCTGATGGAGGAACAGACGGCCAGCTGCAAGGAACGAAGGACAATCCGATTACTGCCAGCAAAGATGGCGTAACGGTAAATAAGTATGTCTCTGTTGACGAAGAGGGTAATTACAGCCTGACTCTGGAGGCCTATGCCGAAAATAAGGTCACCAGCACGACTACCACCACCCCCCTGGATATTGTTCTGGTGCTGGACGTGTCCGGTTCCATGAATGAGTCTTTTGGACAGCAAGGGAATAGACTGTCCGCATTGAAAACAGCTGTGCAGTCCTTTATTGATAAGGTAGCTGAAAATGCAAAAAAGACAGACACCGATCATCAGATCAGTATTGTCAAGTTCGCAGGTAAGGCTTCTAACAATATTGGAAATGAGACCTACGAAGAGTGGGGGCTTTGGGACTGGCAGACATATAACTATTCTCAGATCGTCACTGGACTTACCTCCGTTAAAACCGGTGCAGAGAACCTGAAAACTCAGGTTTCTGCCCTGATCGCCGGTGGAGCCACTCGGGCTGACTATGGTATGGAGTACGCAGAGACTGTTTTGAAGAATGCTCGACAGGACTCTGAAAAAGTGGTCATCATGTTCACTGACGGAGAACCTACCAGCGGGAGCAATTATGAAGAGAAAGTTGCGCATGGCGCTATTAATACCGCTAAGGCCCTGAAAGCCAATGGAGTAACGGTGTATACCATTGGTATCTTCTCTGGAGCTGATCCGAGTAATATTAGTGGCAAGACTAACAAGTACATGAACGCGGTATCCTCCAACTATCCGAATGCACAGTCCAAAAAAGATGAAGATAACGAGTGGTGGGAAGACCCTGATTATACCATTGACTTGGGAGATGGGGCAGAAGGCAACTATTATTTTGCATCCAGTTCTGCGTCCGGACTTGAGGATGTGTTTGACACCATTGCCAATACAGTAACCAGCAGCACTCTGAAGGTGAACCCCGATGCAACGTCTGTCCTCAGCGACACTCTGTCTGAGTACTTCAACTTCCCGGATGGCTTGACTGAGGCAAATCCCAATGGTGTTACGGTGCAGAAGGTACCTGTAATTGGGAAGAACAGCGGGGTCTATACTTGGGGCAGTGCAGAAGATGTTCCTGATGCACAGGTAACTGTAACTGGCAATAAGATCGAGGTTACCGGTTTTAACTATAAGGAGAACGCCGTTACAGAGAAAACCGAAAATGGCGAAACGACTTATAGCGGCTACAAGCTGGTGGTTACCTTCCCCATTGAGATCAATGAGGACGCCTGCAATGAGGATACGACCATTACCGATGGCTACTATCCCACCAACAGCACGGCTGAACTCTTCCACAAGGGTAGCGCGGCTTCTACAACGAATGACACCCGAACCACTCTGTCTGATAGCCCCAAGGTGTCCTACACCAAGCCTTTGTTCACGGTAACGTGGAAGAACTGAGATGGGACCGATCTGGAAACGGACAAAAACGTGACCTATGGCACAAAGCCCAGTTACGGTGGTATCGTGCCGACAAAGACTGCTGATGACGAGTATACCTACACCTTCGCTGGTTGGGCGACTGAGGCTGGTCAGGAGACCGGTGTGGCAGATACTGCTCTGCCTGAGGTCACTGACAACGTGATTTACTATGCTGCATTTAGTAAAACCGAGATTACTCGCTACAGTATCACCATCAATTATCAGGATGACAAGGGAACTGTGCTGAAGGACCCCCATTCTGAATCTCAGAAGGTTGGCTTCGAGTATTCCTTCGATGTGAGCAGTGATACTACTGGTGATATCCCCTTCATCATTATGGGGGATGAAAAACAGTATGTGTTCGATCACTTTACAGAGGACTCTGGTGCCCTGTCCGGCGAGTTGAATGGTAACGTTGTAATCACCGCGGTGTATCTGCTGGATGGCAACGGGAACAAGGTTCCCGATGCGTACGAGGCTACCGTGACCTACAAGGTGGTCAATGGTACCTGGGATGGGCGAGATAAGGCGGATAAGACAGCAAACTTTATCCTTAAGACCTTTGATCAGGAGACCAACACTTGGAAGCCCGCCAATCCTACCCCCACTCTGGGAGAAACCATTCCCACCGACATGAAGCCCGATGGCACCCACATTGCTGACGGCGCATCCTGGAATGAGAATATCACTGCTAATACCGCGGTGACTGAATCCAAGACCTACACCTACACCTTTAACACTTCCGTCAACTCTAATCTGAAGGTGGAGAAGACCCTGGAAAAGGTCAACGGGAAAGCTTATACCACTGGTAAGGTGGAAGCCGACGACGTGCTGACCTACACCGTCAAGGTAACCAACACCGGCAATGTTACCCTGAGCAACATTGTTGTGACCGACACCTTTACCGGCAGCGCCGCGCCCACTACTACGACTGCGGACGTGACTTGGACTTTGGATCCGGCAAGCAACAGCTACAAGGCTACCTGGAATGTTGGTGCGTTGGCCGCGGGCGCCGATGCAACCCTGACCTACACCTACACCGTCACGGACGCGGATGTGAAGGCTGAAAAGGTCACCAACAATGTTTCTGTTACCAGCAATGAGACTCCCGTTGGCGAGAGCGGCGGAACGACGACTAAAGTTGTCGGCAACTATACCATTATAGCCTCTTCCGGTGCCAACGGAACTATTTCTCCCAATGGCTCTGTTACAGTAGCTGCGGGCACTGACAAGACCTTCACCATTACTGCTGACGCCGGTTACCACATTAGTGATGTGACCGTGGACGACAAGAGCGTAGGAGTTCAAAGCGAGTATAAATTTGAAAACGTTTGGGGCAACCACACCATTCATGCTACCTTTGCAAAGAACTCGAATCCCACCAGCTACACTCTGTACTATCATCCGAATTTCGGAGGGTACAAGCCCTTCTATCAGAGCAGCAGTATTCGGAGTGTGACGGTCAAGGAGTATGAGAATGTGGGCCGCCTGCCCGAGCGGGACGGATATGTCTTTGTAAGCTGGAATACTGAGCCGGACGGCAGCGGTGAGCGCTATATGCCTGGCGATACCTTCCATATCAAGGGATCTTCGGATAATCTCTATGCCCAGTGGCAGAAGGATAAGACCGGTCCCGACGACAGCGGCGTGTCCAACTGGCTGGAGACCGATGAGCACAGAGCATACCTCACCGGCTATCCCGACAGCACCTTCCGCGCTGACCGGAACATGACCCGTGCTGAGGTGGCTCAGATGTTCTACGCCCTCCTGCTGGACAAGAACGTCACTATTACCAAGTCCTTCTCCGACGTGCCCGATGATGCCTGGTATGCCACCGCGGTCAAGACTCTGGCCAGCCTGGGCATGATGGACGGCTATCCCGACGGTACCTTCCGTCCTGACGAGCCCATCACCCGCGCCGAGTTTGCCACTGTTGGTCTGGCGTTTGCCTACGATCCCCTGGATGCCAGCTGCTCCTACTATGATGTGAGCGCCAGTGCCTGGTACCACACCTATGTGGCTCAGGCTACCACCTACGGCTGGATCGGCGGCTATCCCGACAACACCTTCCGTCCCGGCAACAACATTACCCGTGTGGAAGTGTGTGTCATCGTGAACAACATGCTGGGCCGCGATGCGGACGAGCGCTACATCGACCGCCACGAGGACGAGCTGGTACACTTTGTGGATCTGAGTGACAGCTATTGGGGTTACTACACCATCATGGAGTCCACTAACACCCATGAGTACACCGGCAGCTTCACCAATGAGAAGTGGACCGATGTGAAGTAATATCCCCCACAAAATGTTCCAATGAAATGTGCTTGCAGAAATGTGAGCATACAAAGCGAGACTGGACAGCCTTATATTAGGCTGTCCAGTCTCATTTTGTGCGCTAGGATAAATCCTTTGGCCTTATTACTCTGGTATTTAAGAGTGAAATCTGACTTTCCTTCGGCTTTAACATTAAAATGACGGGGAAATTAGGGTGGATTGTCGGGTGTTGTAAAGCATTAGTGGCCTTGTTTTGCAGCTGTGATAGAGAATAGAAAAGCCCCGTTCCGTTCATGTGAACGGAACGGGGCTTTGTTTGTGTGCTGCGTCTGGAATTCCCAATTTCCATATCAACCGGGAATCAAAAGCGGATGCTGAGCCTTAGGCAATCAGGCCTTCCAGGACTCACCGTTGGAGGAGGCGGTGTAATCGTGGGAGTTGGTAGACTCCATGATGGTGTAGTAGGCCCAGTGGTTCTTAGAGAGATCCACGAAGCTGACCAGCTCATCCGCATTGCGGTTAATGTAGCTCTCGTCCGCGTCGCGGCCCAGCATGTTGTTGACGATGACCGCCACTTCAGCGCGGGTGATGGAGTTATTGGGACGGAAGCTGCCGTCAGGGTAGCCACCGATCCAGCCGTAGGTAGTGGCCTGAGCCACGTAGGTGTAGTACCAGGCGTTAGCGCTCACGTCGGTGTAAGAGCAGCTGGCGCTGGCAGGGTCGTAGGCAAAGGCCAGAGCAATAGCGGCGAACTCAGCGCGGGTAATGGGCGCATCAGGACGGAAGGTACCGTCGGGATAGCCGCCCAGCATACCCAGGCTGGACAGGGTGTTCACGGCCTTAGCGTACCAAGCGTCGGTGGGCACGTCAGAGAAGGACTTGGTGATGGTAACATTCTTGTCCAGCAAGAGGGCATAGAACATCTGAGCCACCTCGGCGCGGGTCATGTTCTTGTCGGCCTGGAAGGAGCCGTCAGGATAGCCGCTGAGGAAGGCGTTGTGCTTGTCGGTCTCCAGCCAGCCGGACACGCCGGTGTCGTCGGGACCGTAGCTGCCGCCACTCCACTTGGCGTAGAGGGTAACGGTGGTCTTGTTGACCTTTACGTCGCCGGTGACAGGCTCAGTGAGGCGCAGATCCCAGTACCAGCCCTCGAAGGTGTAGCCATCGCGGACGGGAGTGGGCAGATCCTCATAGTCCTTGGTCCAGGAGGAACTCTTAGTCTCGGAAGACAGATGGTTGCCGCCGTTGGTCACATAGTGCAGGGTGTAGTCGTCGCGGGAGCCAGTGCCGCCGCCATCGCCAGGATCAGGGGGCGGAGTAGTACCCTCAATCATCTTGGTAGATACACTGTTGGAGAGGATTTTAACGACTTGCTTATCAATTGTTACAGTCAGAATTGCTACCGCATCAACACTCTGACCAGCTCTGAATTGGGGTGCATCCAAAGTTGCCGTCCACTGAGCCGTATTGTTTGTCAGGGCAACTTCACCCGCAGTGAACAGAGGAGAGGTAAATTTGACCTTATCGATCGTCCAGAGTTCGGTTGAAGTATTTGGTGTAAATGTTGCCTTATAGGGGATTGTATATGGAGTATTTCCCTCTGTCAGTTCTGTTACAGATGTGGTCAGGGTGAGTGTTCCCTTTACTAGCGTAGGATCGACCTGTACCAGACCAACTGCATAGCCATTGGAGTTGCCAGGAAGTGTAAAGCGAATGGTGCCGTCCGTATTCACTACAGCGGGGAGAAGCTGAACTTCTGCATTCTGTGCAGGTGCACCCTTCTCGTCAGTCTCTTCAATCAGGACATAGACAGATTTGCGCGAATCAAAGGCGCGGGGGTCATCCATCTTTACGGTGACAGGAGTGCCGTTTTTGTTCTGAGCCCAGAATGTAGCGAAAGGATCCTTGCAGCTGTACGATGCGGCAGCGGCTTTGAGGTTAGCAACAGAGCGGAGATCGTTACCAACCTTGACATCTGGTGTAACAGCATAGTTAGTCTGCTTATCGTTTGCGTTACCCAATTTGGTTCCGCTGTCAGCGGTTACTGTTTTCGTATCCTTTTCAAAGTATACCTTATTCATCCCATTGTTGGGAATTAAAAAATAGCTGCCCGAATTGGCTATTTTTTCCTTATTGTGTACGGCTACTGTAAAATCATGAGGAGCTGTATTACCAGAAATAGTTCCGCCTTTAATTTCAAATGTGGAAGGCCAATTCCAAGAACCAGAAGCAAAGGAAAACAGGCTTCCGTTTGTAACATTATTGCCAGAGATTGTTCCGCCCTTCATATTAAAGCGGTTGCCTTCTGCTTTTTCAGAGATTATACTGCCGTTTGCAACGGTGTTGTTACATACTTCGCTGCCCTCTTCCAGGGTGATAATGCGGTTGGTTCCAAAAGCGAAAATGCCGCCCTCTGCTGTTCCTACTATATGATTGGAGTTGACCTTTGCGCCGTTATGTAGGTAAACTTCGTGACCTGTATTACCACCATAAAAAATGCTGGACGTACAGGTGTTATTTGTTATTTTACCGTAAATATCAAGGACGTTTTCCGCCGTATTATGATAAAACAAAACACCGGCCTCGTTTCCCTGAATCACAGCATTACTACCAACAACAAGCGGCAGATGAGTATTCACAATATAGAGCAAAGAACCGCCCGCTTCGCACTCACTAATTAAACCGTTTAGTTCAACGTTATAATATGTTGAACTGCCATCCCCCTTCTTTGTTTCCGAAGCGTTGATATAAAGCAAACCGCCAAATCCGGTCGAAGCCGTGTTGTTGCAGGAATGAATAAGTCCAGTTGCCCCAAGAACGAACGATGAGCATTCTGAATAAATGATATTACTGTTGCTGAGGGATGGGGTTATGTTCTCAATTGTGCCAGTAATAGTTACATCAGAACTGTTGCGTGAATGGAGTGCAATTCCCTGCAAACTATTCCACATATCGGAATCTGCGGTAATGTTGCTGATCGTGCCGCCAATTGTGACCTTACCACCATCGGCATAGATAGCACGACCTACCATGTTGCGGATTTCCGCGCCGTCGTTCATGATGAACTCAGCGCCCTGAAGCCAAACTGCACCAGCAGGGCCAGTCTCATTTTTGGGTGGCTTAGTAGAACTCTTCACTCGATCTGTGACGTCAGGGGCAGTAATTTTGGAACCAGGCAACATGGTGATATGGGCATTCATAGTACCATAGACCGCCGACATGCCACCATAGTTCTTTAGTACCGCACCATCGCACACACGAGCAGAACGCTCAGTAAGTGACGCACTCGTTGTTTCATTTCCGTTCCCTCCATTTTGATATTTGTTCCAAACGCGGTTTGATACAAATGCTTAACAGCACTACAGAATGTCCTCTTTCCATAGACTGGGTTGCAGCCGTGCAGGGGAATCTAATTCTGTCTTTCATAGGCGTGCCTGACAGAAGACAAAATTGTAAATCTTGTCCATGATCAGACGAAGAATCAGCGCTGGAACTTTCCTTTATTCCACCACCCCGTTTTTGACAATTCAACCCTGATAGGGCGTAGAAAAACGGCGAAAAATAGCGAAAATGCACAACAAATCTTAAGTTTTAAATGGGAGCTTTTGGTCGGATACAGTGCGATTTCGCTGCTTTTCTTCCATTTGAGAAGGAAATAGTTTTGGAAATAGAATGGTAAAAAAGTTTGTTACAGATAAAATTTATATAGATTAAGATTTTGTTAATAATTTGCCAAAATAACCATATTATTGGACATAAACAGGGTAAAACAGAGACCAACAAGGAGCAGGGAAAGTGAGTGTGATAAAATCACAGAAGGATAGCCTCCCCCTCTGTTATGCTGTCAGCACTGAGTTGTGATGGAGGTTTGTTTATGACAAGAGGAAACCGGGTGCCGCGAAAAGCGGAAGTATCAGAAGCATACTGTGTGGCGTGCGGATGCTGCGTCAAGGTGTGCCCTCTGGGTGCCATTTCTATCTACCGCGGCATCAAGGCGGTAGTGGATCGGGACAAATGTGTCGGCTGTGGCAAGTGCGCCAAGGAATGTCCGGCATCGGTGATTGAGATCCGGGAGGTGGCAGGATGAAAAAGAAATGGTATGATTATCTCTGGATCGCTTCCTTGTGCTATCTGTTGCTGGGCTTTTTCAATATCCTTTTCGCCTGGCTGGGCCTGTTGTGCTTCTTTATCCCGCTGATTATGGCTGTGGCAGGCGGAACCAAGGGCTACTGCAACCGCTACTGCGGCCGAGGACAACTGTTTGGATTGCTTGGCGGACGGTTTGGGCTGTCCCGGAAGCGTGATATCCCGGGCTGGATGAAAAGCAAATGGTTTCGGTATGGATTTTTGATTTTCTTCTTTGCGATGTTTTTCCAGATGCTGTGGAGCACCTGGCTGGTGTTTGCGGGCGCTTCCGATCTTAAACAGGTAGTCACCCTCCTGTGGACTTTCAAGCTGCCCTGGCACTGGGCTTATCACGGTAGTGCACTTCCCGCCGGAGCAGTCCAGTTTGCCTTTGGATTTTATAGTGTGATGCTCACCTCCACCGTGCTGGGCCTGTTGACAATGGTCCTCTTTAAGCCGCGCAGCTGGTGTGTCTACTGTCCGATGGGCACCATGACACAGCTGATCTGCAAAACAAAAGCGGGCAAAAACAATTAAGATAGGTAGATAGCAAAGAAAAAGCCTTGAAATCATTTGATTTCAAGGCTTTCTTATATTCCCCCTGAGGCGCCTTCAATAAGCACCGCAGGGGGAATTGCGATTGTAAATTGTTTAGGCGGTGAGAGCCACAAACTGGCTCATGATCGTGGCGACCTGAGCACGGGTGGCCAGACCCTGGGGGTCCAGGGAACCGTCGCCCATGCCGGAAATCAGGCCGTTTTCCACAGCCCAGGCCATAGCCTGAGCAGCCCAATCGCTGGTATCGTAGGCGTCGGCAAAGCTGCTCAGATTGCCGGAGGGAGCGGGCTTGCCGGCATAGTTCCACAGCATAACGGCCAGCTGCTCACGGTTGAGGCTGTTCTCCATGTTGGAGCCGTCAGATATGCCGTTCTCCACAGCCCACTGCTGACCAGAGGTGTACCAGGCCTCACCGGCGGAAGCGGAGGTATCTGCTCCGTCATAGGAGGCCAGAACGGTGACGATCATAGCGCGGGTCATGACAGTTTCCGGAGAGAAGGTGGTGGCGCTGGTGCCGGAGAAAAGCTCGCGGCTGGTGGCGAAGTCGATATAGTCGCTGCCCCAGTGGTGGCTGGAGACGTCGTCAAACTCCTTGGAGTTATCCACGATCTTGACCGTATCGCCGTCAGACAGGGTGACGGCTACGCCGTTGTCGGTGGTCAACGTGGTCTTGATGATTTCCTCGGTGCCATCGGCCTTAACAATGACGGCCACGGTGCCGGGAGTGACCTCCGCAACGGGAATCTCCACCTTGGCGGAGGTGTTAGAAGGCAGGGTGACCGTGACGGTGGGGGCGTTTTCCGTGCTGGTGGTCACGGGGACCTCGGGCATGGGAAGTGCCACCGTCTCCCCCTTCTCGGCGGCGTCATTTACCACAGCGGCGGGCAGCTTGACTTCGGCTTCCACCTTGCCGTCCTCAGAGACGGTGGTGGTGGAAGAGGAGCCGTCCTTGTTGTCCACAGTGGTCTTGCTGGAGCCGTCAGGATTCTCCACGGTCTCAGTCTTGTTACCGATCTTGTCGGTGGTGGTGGTCGTGGTGGTGCCGTCCTTTTTGGTTTCCACCACTTCCTTGGATCCGTCGGGGTTCGTGGAAAAACGAAAAAAACGCTGTTTGCTTTTTAGACTTGTTTATACTACGCTGTTTTCAGAAAAAATGCAACGGCGTTTCGTTAAAAACGCACAAAGAACAAGAGGAGGAATCCATATGGCAATTCGGGTGCTGCTTCCCCAGCCTATTCTCCCAGCGGGATATGACTTTTTGCGGGAGCACGGCTATGAGGCAGTGGATGGCCGGGGATTTACGGAAGAGGATATTATCGCCGATATTGCCGGGTGCGATGCGGCTATCGTACGCACGGCAAAAATAACGGAGCGGATCCTGGCTGCGGCTCCCAAGCTGAAGATCGTGGCTCGCCACGGGGCGGGATACGACGGAGTGGATCTGGAGGCTGCCCGCCGCCATGGAGTGTTGGTGTGTACGGCCGGAGGAGCAAACGCCGTCTCTGTAGCTGAGCTGGCGATCTTCTACATGCTCTATTGCTCCCGGAATTTTAAAAAGGTCCAAGCCAACTACCTTACTGACTACCGTTACGCCAAGATGGGCATCCCTAAAACCGAACTGGAGGGCAAAACTCTGGGACTGGTCGGGCTGGGCCATATAGGCAAGCTGGTAGCGAAAAAGGCTGCCTTGGGCTTTGACATGGAAGTGCTGGCTTACGATCCCTTTGCAAGCAGGAGGGGCTGCCGGAGTACATCAAGGAAATTGCT
>ENA-OPDW01001566-OPDW01001566.1-human-gut-metagenome-genome-assembly--contig:-NODE-1566-length-12572-cov-3.392107_pt1 | contig 12572 bp, 6 predicted proteins | sample MGYA00241264_ERZ501508 | MGnify/ENA primary metagenome ERZ501508 (study PRJEB25962, sample SAMEA2042575) | human gut metagenome | biome: human gut; feature: human-associated habitat; material: faeces...
GGCTGGCCCAGGCTCACGTAGCCCAAGCCTACATCGTACAGCGTCTGGAGCTTGCGCTTAATCTGCGGGATATTCCCAAAGAAGGCCAGTGCCTCGGTGACGCTCATGTCGAGCACGTCCGAGATGGTCTTACCACGGTAGGTGACCTCAAGCGTCTCGCGGTTATAGCGTTTGCCGCCGCAGACCTCACAGGGGACATAGATATCGGGAAGGAAGTGCATCTCGATCTTAATTTGTCCGTCGCCCTTGCATGCTTCGCAGCGACCGCCGCTCACGTTAAAGGAGAAACGTCCCGGCGAGTAGCCACGCGCCTTCGACTCCGGCGTACTCGCAAACAGCGCGCGAAGATCATCCCACAGGCCAATGTACGTAGCAGGGTTGGAACGCGGCGTGCGGCCAATCGGCGACTGGTCGATATCGATAACCTTATCGATGCACTCGATACCCTCGAGCTTTTTGTACGGGCCCACAGGACGCGTCGAACGGTGAATGGCATTCGTAAGCGCAGGCGCAATGGTGTCGGTAACCAGGGAGCTCTTGCCCGATCCCGACACGCCGGTAACGACCGTAAGCGTACCAAACTCGATCTTGGCGGTAACGTTTTTGAGGTTGTTGGCGCGGGCGCCCGTGATCTTAAGGCAGCCGCGACCGGGCTTGCGGCGTTCATCGGGAACCCGAATCATTCGCTTGCCGGTCAGGTAGGCACCCGTCATCGAATCGGGGCACGCCATGATATCGGCAGGCGTTCCCGCGGCGACCACGTGTCCGCCGTTCACGCCCGCACCGGGGCCCATGTCGATCACATAGTCGGCAGCACGAATCGTATCCTCATCATGCTCGACGACGATGACGGTATTGCCGATATCGCGAAGGCGCTCAAGCGTCTTGATCAGGCGCTCGTTATCGCGCTGATGAAGACCGATCGAGGGCTCGTCCAGAATATAGAGCACGCCCATGAGACCCGCGCCGATCTGCGTTGCCAGTCGAATGCGCTGGGCCTCGCCTCCGGAAAGCGTCGCCGAGGCACGGTCGAGGGTCAGATAGTCGAGTCCGACATCGACCAGAAAACGCAGGCGCTCCAGGATTTCCTTGACGATGCGCCCGCCGATAAATTGTTGGCGCTCGGTAAGCTCCAAGCCCTCAAAAAACTCGAGCGACTCGCGACACGATAGGCAGCAGACCTCGTAAATGGACTTACCGCCTATGGTAACGGCGAGCATCTCGGGGCGCAGACGAGCACCATGGCAACTCGAGCACGGCTCCTCGCGGATGTACTTCTCCAAGCGCGCCTTGGTGTTCTCATTCGTCGTCTCGGTATAGCGCTCGTACAGGATATTGCGCACGCCCGAGAACTTGGTGTCCCACTGGCTGCGGCGCCCATCGAGCTTTTGATAGTCGACCGAAATCTTCTGGTCGCCCATGCCGTCTAAAAACGCGCGACGCACCCGCGGAGGCAGATCCTCCCACGGCGTATCGACGCTCACCTTGAAGTGCTTACAAACCGCAGCGAAAATCTGCGGATAGTAGTTAGAGTTGCCAAACAGGCTGCCAAAGACCCCGTCGGCGATCGACTTCGAGGGGTCTTCGATTAGGGCCTCGGCATCGACCGTCTTCTTAAAACCCAGGCCATCGCACTCGGGGCACGCGCCATAGGGCGCGTTGAACGAGAAATCGCGCGGCTGCAGGTCATCGATGGAGTGTCCATGCTCCGGGCACGCTAACGCCAGCGAATACTCCAGCAACTCGCCTTCGGTCCCCTCGGGAGCGTCGCGGTCGGGCAGCAAGTATACGTTCACATTGCCGTGCGCCAGCGCAGTCGCCTGTTCAACGGACTCGGCGATACGGCCCAGCGAGTTCTCGCGAATCACGATGCGATCGACCACGGCCTCGATATCGTGCTTGAACTTCTTGTCCAGATCGATCGGATCGTCGAGCGAGCGCACTTCACCGTCGACACGCACGCGGCTAAAGCCCTCGGCGCGAAGGTCCTCAAACAGTTTGGTGTACTCGCCTTTTCGCCCGCGTACCACCGGTGCCAGCACAAACGCGCGGCGGCCCTCCCCCGCCGCCAAGACCTTGTCGGCAACCTGATCGGTCGTCTGACGCTCAATGACACGGCCGCATTCGGGACAGTGCGGGGTGCCCACACGGGCGAACAGCAGGCGCAGATAGTCATAAATCTCGGTTACGGTGCCAACCGTCGAGCGCGGGTTCTTGGATGTCGTCTTTTGATCAATTGAGACAGCCGGCGAAAGGCCGTCGATTGAATCCAAGTCGGGTTTGTCCATCTGGCCCAAGAACTGGCGCGCATAACTCGAAAGGCTCTCGACGTATCGACGCTGGCCCTCGGCATAGATAGTGTCGAATGCCAGCGAACTCTTGCCCGAGCCAGAAAGACCGGTAATGACCACGAGTTGGTCACGCGGAATGGAAACATCGATATCACGGAGGTTGTGCTCACGAGCGCCGCGAATAACGATAGAAGAATCAGACATGGAAGCTCCTTGCCTCCTATTGCATCGAATCATACTGCCGATGAGTTTAGCGCACTCGACGCGCACAGATGTTCGTAATACAAGATTCGCAGACCTTTAGCTTTGCGTATCGGGCGCTTTGTTTCTCGAAATGCCGTGGAAAGGTTACAGTAATCTAATACTGAACTTAATTTGCTGTACCAGAGGAACGTCCATGACCGAAGATATCCCCCTTGAAATCACTTCGAGCGACATGGCCAATCTGCCCATATTCATCGCCGTCCTTATCGTGGCCGCCGTCGTCGTGCGCGTGTATTTTTCAATCAAACGCAACGAAAAGCCACCCATTGCCCGCGTCTTTTGGTGCGCGACGCTCCTCATCCCGCTCGGCGTGGTAGCTGCATGGATTACGAATCAATCGCTCGTAAATGAGGGCAGCTCCCTATGGGTCCTTTCTTATTCGGCGCTCGGTGCTGCCGCCGTCATGCTTCTTGTCGAGCCCTTGGTTTCGGGACTTATCGACCAAACCGACCTTGCGACGGGAACGGTTGCCTGTATTTGCCGCGACATCCTTGTCATCGCCGCTGTTTCAGCGCTCTCGTTCGTTTCAATCGAAATTGCCTGCAACGAAACGTTCTATCGCATTCCCGCCAACTCATTCGGGTTTTCCGTCGGGTTGCTCGCGACGGTTCTGCTCTCCCTTTATTTGCTGGGACAGCGTCATGGAGGCGTCATGGTCCTCGTGCCCGTCGTCTGTTGCGTCCTTGGCATTGCCGAGCACTTCGTCATAACGTTTAAAGGCGAAGCCATCCTGCCAAGCGATATCTTGGCCCTTGGCACCGCAATGGAAGTGAGCGAGGGATACGAGTTTACCTTTACCGCCGGAATCGTAACCTCTCTCGCCCTGCTGGAGATTTCCCTGGGGCTTCTTTCGCTCATCCGACCGCGAAAGCTCCGTACGCCCACCCATGTCTTCCCCGCTATCGCCGCTAACCTCTGTGCTTTTCTGCTAGTGACCGTTGTGGGGCTCTCAGGCTTTTCCAACATCGACTTGGAGCAGGCGCTGGATTTTGGATTTGACCGTTGGCAGCCCATCACCACGTATGCGTCTCAGGGTTTTATCACTTCGTTCACCGAAATGGTCAACGAGTTGCCCATTGAGAAGCCCGAAGACTATACGCCCGATGAGGCGCAGAGCATCGAGCAGGAGCTCGCCGCCGTCTACGACAGCACATATGGCTCGAGCGAACAGCGCGCGGCGGCCGTTGCCCAGTTCAATGAAATCAAGCCGACGATTGTTGCCGTCATGAACGAGAGTTTTAGCGACCTTTCGTGCTTTGAGCAGCTCCAGGCGGCCGGGTACTCCGGCCCCGCATTCTACAACTCGCTTCCCGACACACTTGTTCGCGGCACCATGCTCGCTTCGGTCGCCGGTGGCGGAACGGCGAACTCCGAATTCGAATTTTTGACCGGAGCGACAACGGCCTTTGTCGGATTAGGCAAGATCCCCTATCAGCTGTATCAGATGAATGGCGTAAACAGCCTGGCAAAGGACCTTAAAGAGCTTGGGTATACCACTACCGCTATGCACCCGCAAAACCCCGTCAACTACCATCGAGATAAAATCTATCAGCAGCTGGGCTTTGGAGACTTTCTTTCAATCGGCGATTTCGAAGGTGCGCCCTATTACCATGCCGGCGTATGCGACTACGCCACCTACGACAAGATACTCGACCTGCTTAGAACCGACGAAGCGCCGCAGTTCATCTTTGACGTCACGATGCAAAATCACGGCGGCTACGACTATGGCACCGTTCCCGCCGAAGAGCTGACAAACTATTGGGTCGAGGGAGCCAGCGAAGGCGCCAACAGCGCGCTCAACACCTATCTCACCTGCATCAACGCATCCGACCGGGACCTCGAGTACTTTATCAACGAGCTCCGCAACATCGGCAGACCGGTTGTTCTTGTCTTTTTTGGCGACCATCAGCCGAGCGCCGCAACGACTCTCAACGACGAGCTGTACTCTCAGGAAGATACGGCAAGCCACGCTTTCCGTATCTATCAGTCGACATATCTCGTCTGGGCTAACTATGAGATCGCCGGCAATACCGAGCTCAACGTCTACGACACCGTCGGGGCAAACGAGATTGCAGCCATTACCCTTAATAAGATCGGCGCCCCGCTCACCAATTACCAAAAGGCCCTGCTTGCGACAAGGTCAGATGTGCCCACCATCAATGTCGCCGGCTATCTCGGTGCCGACGGGCTGCGCTACGACTTGGAATCGGAAGACAGCCCCTACGCCTCGACGATCGACAAGCTGCAGCGCATGCAATACCTCGAGTTCGCCAGCAAAGTTCAGTAAGCCCGCCCATTCGCTTGGGCCCATCGTATTGCAAGCACGCTCGGCCCAAACGCATCGCAAATGACTCCCGCTCGCAAACGAGGGTACAATGACGCTCGTGTCACATCGCGGGGCCCCGGCCCCAGCATATACAAAGGAGTCATACATGGGTTGCGAACACGCACAGGCCGCCGGCGGACAAACGTCGCCGTCGCAATTTGAGGAGAACACGCTGTCCGAGGTCAAGCGCGTCATCGCCGTGCTTTCCGGCAAGGGCGGTGTCGGCAAGTCATTTGTCACCGGTGCCATCGCCACCGAGCTTGCCCGTCACGGCCACAAGGTCGGCGTCCTCGATGCCGACATCACCGGTCCCTCTATCCCCAAGATGTTCGGTATGAGTGGACGCCACGTCCATGCCCTTGGCAACCTTATGCTGCCCGAAATCTCCGAGCACGGCGTCAAGGTCATGAGCTCCAACCTGCTGCTCCAAAACGAGACCGACCCCGTCCTTTGGCGCGGTCCGGTCATCGCAGGCGCCATTAGGCAGTTCTGGAGCGAGACCTCGTGGGGCCCCATCGACTACCTGCTGGTCGACATGCCTCCGGGAACAGGCGACGTCGCGCTCACCGTCTTCCAGTCGCTGCCCGTCGACGGCATCGTCATCGTCACGAGCCCGCAGGATCTGGTCTCGATGATCGTCGCCAAGGCGGTCAACATGGCCGAGAAGATGAACGTCCCCATTCTGGGCATTGTCGAGAACATGAGCTATATTGAGTGCCCCGACTGCGGCAAGAAGATCGAGGTCTTTGGCAAGAGCAAGCTCCCCGAGGTCGCAGAGCGCTATAACCTCGACATCTTGGGGCAGCTTCCCATTAATCCGGCACTCGCCGAGGCCTGCGATAAGGGCGAGGTCGAGACCGCGCTGCCCGATGGCATGTTGCCCAAGGCAGTCTCTGCCGTCGAGGCTATTACCCCGCACGAGACCGACGAGGCCTAAGTGAACGCGATCGCCTTCTATGACGTCCTGGTAATCGGCGGCGGGGCTTCAGGCCTCGCCGCCGCCATTACGGCCGCACGCGTTGGCAAAAGCGTCTGCATCGTTGAGCGCGATGTCGCCTGCGGCCTTAAGCTCCTTGCGACCGGTAACGGCCGCTGCAACCTCTCCAACGAATCGATCGATCCTCAGCGGTATAACCACCCAGCATTCGTCACATCCGTCATGGGCCCCCAGCCCGAACAAGAGCTTATGGGTTTCTTCTCCTCGCTGGGTATCATGACAACCTCCGAGGAAGGCCGGCTGTACCCGCGCTCCCTTCGCGCCGAATCGGTGCGCGACGCGCTTCTCAACGTTTGCGACCGCCTAGGTATCACCTTAATCTGCGGAGCCTACGTTGCCTCGGCGCACAAAGCTTCCGAAGGCTGGGCACTCCAAATAGACCGTCCAGCGCGGGCGCTCAAGGCAAAAAAGCACGACGACCGAAAATCGGAACTCCGCTCGCTTCGGAAAGCGCTCGCTGATGTCCCTCGCAAGAACGTGGCCCTGCAGGCACATGCCGTAATTATCGCCACGGGCGGCAACCCCACCGGTATCGCCGATACGTTTCGCCTCCCCCTCACTTCGCTGCGCCCCATCCTCTGCCCCGTATCGGCAACGGTCTTTGGCGATCGGGCGGCGCTCAAGACGTTGGATGGCCTGCGCGTCCGCGCCCGCTTGACGCTCGCCCGCAATCATAATGAGCTCTGGCACGAAGACGGTGAAGTGCTGTTTCGAACCTTCGGTATCTCGGGCGTCGCTGTCTTCAACCTCTCTCGTCGTATCCAGCACGGCGATACGATCCTGCTCGACGTTTTCCCCGACCTCTCCAAAGACGAGTTGCTCGATACGCTCAACCGGCGCGTTGAGCTGCTCGGCGGCTTTTCGCCCCGCGATCCCCGTTGGCTCGACGGCATGCTCGCCCCGCAACTCTCCCGCGTCGTCTGCACAGCGTTCGAGCAGTGCCATCCAGGCTCCAACGATGTCATCCACCTGGTCTCGATCCTCAAGCACTTTAAGTTGCTCGTCAAGGGAACAGCCGAGGAGCGCTCAGCGCAGGTCACGCGTGGTGGCGTATCTGTCGAGAGCATCTCAACACCCAGCCTACGCGCGCGCAGCGTTGTCGACGCCCCGCTTTACGTCTGCGGTGAAGCGCTCGACATCGACGCCGATTGCGGAGGCTTTAACCTTGCGTGGGCCTGGATCTCGGGCATTCGCGCTGCAAGCAGCCTGTAGCCGCGCAGTCTATAATCAAAAACGCATTCGGGCCGTCTGGGATACCGGACGGCCTCTTTCTTGCCTCTAAGGAGACCTCGATGATCGAAATCACCCAAGTCAACGCGTCGCTCGATGAAGCCGACGATGAAAATGCCTGTCTCATTGTTGGCAAGCGAGTCGCCAAGCGCGTCCTACGTTGCAAGGACTCCGAGATCAAGTCCATCGAGCTCCACCGCAAGTCAATCGACGCTCGCAAAAAACGAGACGTCCATTTTATCCTGAGCTTTCGTGTTGAGCTGACTAGTCCCCACCTCGAGCGAGAAGCGGTCGACAGCGTTGCCGAGCGTGACCGCTCGCGCGTACGCGCGATAGAAGACGATGAGCCTTCATTCCCCTCCCCCGCCTCCGACGCACCTCAAGAACGCCCTGTCGTTGTCGGCGCCGGATGCGCCGGCCTTTTCGCTGCGCTTACGCTCGCCGAAGCAGGTCTTAAGCCCTTGCTCATCGAGCGCGGCGACCCGGCATTTCGCCGCTCGCAGGCGATCGACCTCTTTCTAAAGGAGCGCATCCTCGACCCCGAGAGCAATATCCAGTTTGGCCTGGGCGGCGCGGGGACCTTCTCGGACGGCAAGCTCAATACGGGAACCAAAAATCCCGCCCATCGCCTTATCCTCGAAACCTTCGTCGAGGCGGGTGCGCCCCGCGATATTCTGTGGGATGCCAAGCCGCACATTGGCTCCGACATCCTTCCCACGGTCGTCACCGCTATATCCCAGCGCATCGAGCAGCTCGGAGGTGTCGTCCGTTATCGAACGAAGCTCGTCGACATTCGCATCGACGCGTCTGGCGCCATCACCGGTATTGATGTCCAATCGTCCCAAGACACCGCTTGCGAGCTAATCGAGACAAAGCACCTCATCCTCGCCTGCGGGCATTCTGCTCGCGATATTTTTGAGCTCCTTAAGGACCACAACGTGGTCCTCGCACAAAAGACCTTTGCCATGGGCGTTCGCATCGAGCATCCGCAGCGCGACATCGACCGAGCCCAATTCGGAGCCTCGGCGGGACATCCTGCCCTCGGAGCAGCCCCCTACAAGCTCGTCGCCCATCTTCCCAACGGCCGCAGCGTGTTCTCGTTTTGCATGTGTCCCGGCGGGCAGGTTGTCGCCGCCTCTTCCGAGCAGGGCCACTTGTGCGTCAACGGCGCCAGTCTCAATGCCCGCGACGGACGCAACGCAAATGCCGCCCTGCTCGTTAACGTCACGCCTGAGGACCTTCCCAACGATGACCCACTCGCCGGCATCGAGCTCCAGCGCGCCTGCGAGGCGGCCGCCTACCGCCTGGGCGGTTCCAACTGGAACGCACCGGCACAGCTCGTCGGAGATTTCCTCGCAGGACGCGCCAGCAAGGCGCCCGGAAAGGTAAAGCCCACCTATCCGCTCGGTGTGACCTGGACGGCAATTGACGAAGCCCTGCCGCAGCATATCGTCGAGTCGCTCCGCCTGGGACTTCCCCTACTTGGAAAAAAGCTACGAGGCTACGACCGCTCCGATGCTGTCCTTACCGGCGTGGAGACTCGCTCGAGCTCACCGGTCACCGTCACCCGAGACCGAACATGCCATGCCGTGTCGACCCCGGGCCTCTACCCTTGCGGTGAGGGAGCTGGATATGCCGGCGGCATCATGAGCGCCGCCACCGACGGCATCCGTTGTGCCGAAGCCCTGATCGCAGACCTCTAACGCACGAATTCCAGCGCGCAAAAGACGCATGCCCCGAGCTCCGCAGGGAACTCGGGGCATGTTCGCTATTTCTTAAACCGTGCACCCTGGCGTTTTCTGCCCGATGCGAACGTGGAACCCTTGCGAGCCTGCGAACGTAAGCGCTCGATCGTCTCGTCCTCAGACGCACCCTCGAGCATCGCCCGAATCTGAACGACGGCATCGCGCAGGCGCGCCGCCTCCTCAAAGTCCATGGCGGCAGAAGCGTTACGCATATCCTCTTCCATGGTTTCGACGATCCGCACGAGCTCGTCATGCGGCAGTTCTTCCAACTGCTCCGCAAGTGTCTGCTCGGGCGCCACCGTTTCCGGCACGCCACCCTCGCCCGACTCATCGGGCGTATAGAATGCGCCATGGCCAAGAGAGTCGCCCTTCGAGCGTCCCTTGGAACCCACGGTTTTTTCGGCCTCGGCAATAAAACTTGAGATGTCGTTGATGGCCTTGCGCACCGTCTTGGGCACAATGCCATGCTCTTCGTTATATGCCATCTGAATCTCGCGACGGCGCTGCGTCTCCTCGATGGCCTCTTTCATCGAATCGGTCACAACGTCAGCATACATGATGACTTCGCCATCGGCGTTACGGGCCGCGCGGCCAATCGTCTGAATCAGCGAACGGCGGTTGCGCAAGAAGCCTTCCTTATCGGCATCGAGAATTGCCACCAGTGAGACCTCGGGAAGATCCAAGCCCTCGCGAAGCAGGTTGATGCCAACGAGAACATCGATCTTGCCCTCGCGCAGCGTTCGCAGGATCTCGACACGGTCCATTGTCGCCGTATCAGAATGCATGTAATTGACCTTAATGCCCGCATCAAGCAGATGGTCGGTCAGGTCCTCGGCCATGCGCTTGGTCAACGTGGTCACCAGCACGCGCTCCTTGCGGGCAACGCGCTCGCGAATCTCGTCCTCAAGATCGTCAATCTGACCGCGAACCGGACGCACATCGATCTTGGGATCGAGCAGGCCGGTCGGACGAATAATCTGCTCAACATCGTTCTGGCTCACCCGCAGCTCGTAGTCGCCCGGCGTGGCCGAAACGTAGATGAACTGGGGGATCCTTGCCTCAAACTCATCGAAACGAAGCGGGCGGTTATCGAGTGCCGAAGGAAGGCGAAAACCGTGTTCCACCAGCGTCACCTTACGCGAGCGGTCACCTTCGTGCATGCCGCGAATCTGCGGCACCGTCACATGGCTCTCATCGATGATGCAGAGCATGTCCTTAGGGAAGTAATCGATCAGGGTAAACGGCGGCTCGCCCGGTTTTCGACCGTCCAGATGACGCGAGTAGTTCTCGATACCGTTACAAAAACCCATGGTCTCGAGCATCTCGAGATCATAGTCGGTGCGCTGCTGCAGACGCTGTGCCTCGAGCAACTTGTCGGTCGCCTTGAGCTCGGCCACACGCTTCTCGCACTCTTCACTGATTGATTTCAGAGCCGCCTTGACCTTCGGCTTCTCGGTCACGTAGTGCGATGCCGGCCATACGGGGATGGCCTCGTACTCACGAAGCATCTCACCGGTAACCTCATCGATCTCGGCAATAAGCTCAACCTCGTCGCCAAAGAACTCAAACCGCAACGGATGCTCGGCATAAGGCGGATACACGTCGACAACATCGCCGCGCACGCGGAACGTGCCGCGCGCTAGGTCATAGTCATTGCGATCATATTGAATGTCGATAAGTGCATGGATAAAGTCATCGCGCTCGAGCGGCACTTTCTTGTCGACATTCGGCGCCAGCCCCGCATAGTCCTCGGGAGAGCCGATACCGTAGATACAGGACACCGAAGCAACGACGATTACATCGCGTCGAGAGAGCAACGAGGCGGTCGCCTGATGTCGCAGCATCTCGACCTCTTCGTTAATCGAGGAGTCTTTCTCGATATATGTATCGCTTTGTGGCACATACGCCTCGGGCTGATAGTAGTCGTAGTACGAGACAAAGTAGACCACAGCGTTGTTGGGAAAGAACTCTTTGAGCTCGCTCGCAAGCTGAGCGGCGAGCGTTTTATTCGGAGCCATGACCAGCGTCGGCTTCCCCAGGGCCTCAATAGTCTTAGCCATCGTGAAGGTCTTGCCCGAACCAGTCACGCCCAGCAAAACCTGATAGCGATCTCCGTCCCTCACGCCCTGCACAAGCGACTCAATGGCCTTAGGCTGGGAACCAGCGGGCTCGTATGGAGACACGACCTCAAACGGCACCTCAGAGCCCTCAACGCCAAAACGTTTGAGCTCTCCTCCAACACGCTCAACTTCAAATTCCGCCATGGATACTCCTAACTCATATATCTGCAGTATACGCAGGCGGCAGGTATAGTCCTATACGAACCGATCGGGATAGAGGGTCTTGTAGCGAACCCAGGCATTATTGACACGAATCAGATACGCCTGCGTCTCGGGAAAGGTGATTGCATTATGAAGCGACGTGCTCTGCTGCGCCCATCCGTCGACATTGCCCATGCCGGCGTTATAGGCGGCAATGGCGCTGTCAGTCGACCCGTTAAAATACGTTAGAAGATACGAAAGATACGCACAGCCAAACTCGATGTTCGTAGCGGGATCGTTAAGGTTGTCGGCGGAATACTCGCTACCATCGACAAGACCCTTGGCAATCATATCCTGGGCAGTCTCGGGCATCAGCTGCATCAATCCCCGAGCACCCTGATTCGATTCGGCCTTGGGATCCCAATTCGATTCCGACTTAATGACAGCGCACACCAGATACGGATCCAGATTATGCGAAATACTGGATTGCTTTACATATGCCTCGTAGTCAATCGGATACAGCGGCTTAAAGAAAGCGGCAGGAGCACACGAGTAAACGAATGAGATAAGACCGAAGGCAAAAACGGCAGCCAGCGGTATAAGGCGATACCACGCAAAGAAACGTGTCTTAGACATCGGTCTCCTCCTTATCCACTACATCCCCGAACCCACGGCGCGCAAGCCAAGAGTCAAGCTGCTCAAAGAGCGAATTATCGCCTGCGGCATTATCAATCACCGTTGTAGTGAGATTGCACAGCGCAGACTCATCGGGCTGGCAAGCAGAACGGGCATCGAAATCAGATGGCTCCATACCACGTTGAATAGCGCGCTCGCGACGAACTGACAAAGGGGCGCTGATGACCAGAATTTCATCAGCCAAGCCAAATGCATCCTCAAAACCAGTCGGGGCAGAAACCTCGACCACCGCAAAGGGGTAACGGGGAGACGAAACCGTACAACAAACCGGATCGAGAATCCTAAGTGAAAGCTGTTCAATGAGAACGGGGTGCACAAGGCCATTGAGCCGTGCGACCGAATCAGGAGAAGCGAAAGCTCGAGAAGCGAGGATGCTGCGGCGAATGCCGCCTTCCTCATCCAAAATATCCCAGCCAAATTCTTCCGCAAGGGCATTGACGATATCGGAGCCTGGCACATACAGCGATTTGGCAAGCTCGTCCAGATCGATAAGCATGGCGCCATGAGATTCGAGATAGCGGCAGGCAGTCGACTTACCCGAAGCAATATTGCCCAAGACAAATACGGTAAACATCAAGTCCTCCCTAACGCCAATGGGAGTTATTATCGCGCAAATACAAAAGAAGGACTCAAAATACAGCCAAACAGTAAGACAAGCTAAAAGAAGGCGAGTTCTTGTATTACAGCTCTCTATAAAACGCAAAAAAGGGGGAGGCCGCGAGGCCTCCCCCTTCTTCAGTTTCGATGACGGCTCGGTGCCGT
>ENA-OPDW01001568-OPDW01001568.1-human-gut-metagenome-genome-assembly--contig:-NODE-1568-length-12561-cov-2.604510_pt1 | contig 12561 bp, 10 predicted proteins | sample MGYA00241264_ERZ501508 | MGnify/ENA primary metagenome ERZ501508 (study PRJEB25962, sample SAMEA2042575) | human gut metagenome | biome: human gut; feature: human-associated habitat; material: faeces...
ATGATACAGTTATATGACCCTAAAAATCCATTTTCTTCTCAGATCTTATGTCCAGCACGAAAGGGATTGACAGGAATCCAAAACCTGAATATTTATCTGCAGGAATTACTAAACCCTGCAAAAAAAGGTTTTCAATACGGTTCCATCAAGTATCGGTTAAATGACAAGATCCTTTTCACCAGAAATAACTATTCGATCCTGCCAAAAGAAAGCGGCGGAGAAATGGGCTTATACAATGGTGATATCGGTGTGATCAAGGAGATCAACGGAGAAGGGCTTTTAGTCGAAGTCAGGAACCTGCACTTTCAGATCACCAGGGATTTAATGGATGATCTCTGCCTTTCTTATGGAATGACGATCCACAAAAGTCAGGGGTCGGAATTTGAAACAGCGATCGTGGTCATGCCGGCAGAACCTAAAAATATGCTGGTGCGGAACCTTCTCTACACCGCAGTTACCAGGGCAAAAAAGAATGTGATCATTATCGATGAATCCAGTGCAGCTGAAGTGGCGATCCGTGTTTCCAGAAAAGGAAAACGTGATACCCGTTTATCCGGATACCTGAAAGGCACAACGATCATCAAGGATTAGAACTACAAAAAAAAGCAGGTCAGGAACCTGCTTTTTGCATATATGGATCTTTCTCATAACGGGAAAGTTTTCCCTGTATTAAAAACCGCAGCTGCCCATGTGCGGTACAAGTCGATAGGGTGACAATATGGTCTTTTACATCCGGCCATTTTTCTTTCAACATTACAGAAGAATTTTTCTGTATCTTTTCCAGATAATCGGAAAAATCATCTTCTGTTTCAAAAAAATATTCATATGCATCGGATGCATCCTGGACAGTCATGGTATTAAAGATTTCATAGATATAACGTCCATCTTCTGTATAAATATAGAAGTAAGGATGTTTTTTTATATATTTTTTTGACATATATTTACTGTTTGTGCCAAACATGGATCCGTTACGCATATTATGTCCATATACGATCGTATTCGGGTCTGTCCAGTCAGGAGAATTGTTGCTGGACATAAAAATACACCCATTGATATTGTACCCACGGTTGAATCCACGATGAAGATAATATGCATTGTCTTCTCCCTGTACGACAGGATAATTGACGTTCGGATCCATAACGATCCATCCTACCAGATCGCTATTTTGTCCTTTTAACTTTCCCCAATCAATCTTCATATAGGGATCCATCTTCGTTCCATTATCGGCCTCAGTTTTTGGCTTTTCTGTATTTTCCTGTGCTAACTCTTCGTATTCTCCTTTCCCATCCTCGTACTTTTGGTGCCACTGAAGAGCAGATAGGGCAAAGTAAAACGATAGGAATAATAAGGAAAGCCCGATTATTTTTCGAAATATTTGATGCATAAGAGAAAAGAAGGTCCTCAAATACTGAGAACCTTCTGATCACACTCCTTTCTTTTGGATCTTATTGTTTTTCTAGTTAAATGGCAGTTCATCATCGATGCCATCCGGAATGTTCATGAATCCTCCATTACCATATGGCGGGTTGTTCTGCGGCTGCTGATAATTCGTCTGCTGTCCAGCTGCGTTGTTAAAGCCCTGACCCTGTGGGTAAGCCTGCTGTCCACCCTGTGGCTGTCCGTAGTTACTATTCTGTGGCTGTCCATAGTTATTATTCTGTGGCTGGTTCTGGTTGTTTCCCTGACCATTGCCTTTGGATTCTGCAAAATAGTGTTCTTCTGCCACCACATCAGTCGTATAGATTTTCTGACCATTCTGGTTGGTATAGCTTCCAGTCTGGATCCTGCCGCATACAACAATCCTTGTTCCCTGATGCAGGTATTTTTCGACAAAATCAGCATTTTTACCGAAAGCGATACAACTGATAAAGTCAGCGTTCTGGTTTCCATCCTGTTTGGTACGGCGATCCACTGCCAGGGTATATCTCGCGTATTTCATCGGGTTCTGGCTCTGAGTCATTGAAATTGCCGGGTCCTTTGTTAATCTTCCCATTAAAATTACTTTGTTCATGAAAAAATCCTCCTTTTTAAAGGACGAAAGGAGCATATGTTTGTTTCTCCATTCGTCTGTATTTAGTATTCATATATAGTATGTAAAAACATTTTAAAAATAAAATCGTCTTTTACCATACTATATATAGAGAGGTGCAAGAAATGAAAAAAAAGAAAAAAATAAAAACAATCAATTTACCCACTTATAGTACAACTGGAAGAAATATAACCCCTGGGAAGAAACAGAAAAGGAAACAGATCCTTTTGACGGCTGGGATTGCTGCTGGGATCGCCTGTGTTCTTTATATTCCGCAATTTTTCTACACTACATCGGAACCAGATATTAGTGTCTTAGCAGACACTACAGCGATCCGAAAGGTAAGTTCTGTATTACGGAATTATCCGGAAGAAGATTTTGATGGCGATGGAATCAGTAACGCCGAAGAAGAACTTGCAGGGACAGATCCGTGGAATGTAGATACAGACGGGGATGGGGTTACGGATTACTGCGAATTAAAGATAACAAGTACAGATCCACTGTCTGCTGAGGTGACTTTAGCTGACAAGCAAAAAAAATCAGATACCGAAAACGAAAAATCGGTAGGATCTCCTTATAAGATTGGCAATGTGATCCTATGGGCCGATGATTATGCTTCGAAAAGTTATGGATCTGTTGTGGAGACAATCAATGGATACCGTTTTTGTAATTTCCACGGATATGCCCAGTTTCCGGATACCGAAGGAAAATACGCATACGCCAACCAGAATGGTGTACATACGCTGTTAGGAAAACGAAATGAAGAAAATGCATGGAGGATCGATGGGGATGCCTCTGTAGAATTATATGACAAAAAATTAAAAGAAATTTGTGATTTATCAATTTTTGGATTCCATTTTTACCCGGATTCCAATGTGTTCTTTCGCGGGCTGTCCAAAATCCTTCCGGATCAAGGATTTTTGACTGCAACAACCAAAACAGATATCGATGTTGATCCGGATACCCGTGACGCTACAGTAACGGATATCCAGACGATGGAATACGATAAGGACGACCTGAAACGGTTCACTTTAAATAGTAATACTTTAAACGACCTGGTATATGTCAGGGATTCTATTAAGGACGATCATGCCTGTATTGCAGCATCCCTTTATGACAGCCAAAAAGGGGAATATGTCGTTTTGATCTATGGATATGACTACGATGGCAACTTACTTTGTGCGGATATCTCATCAGGAAAAATCCTTGGAAAGATCACAATCACGGAAAAAGCAAAAAAGATCATGAACAAAACAGGGGATATCGTTTCCATGTCCTATTTTGATTATCAGGGATTTGGGTTTAATTCCTTGCAGGGAGATCGGATCAGTTTCTTTGCAACAACAGATACCTCAAAAAACAACCTGGAGGAAAATCAGGGACAATCTGATGTATCGGAAGTAGTGCCAACTCCAGAAGCTACTCCAGAACCAGAAGCTACGCCAGAAGTTTCTCCGGAAGTATCCGAAGAAACTACAAACCCAGAGTCTCCGGCAGAACCAGCATCTGTCGAGCCATCCGAAGAAAATACACAGGAAACGGACAAAAATACTGCGGAAAAAGATCCTGAAAAAGAATCGAAGGGTACAGGAAACAAAAAGAATACGAAGGAGGCAGTAGAATGAGTATGCTAGAGAGTTTGAGAAACGGTATAAATGTGTGGGATCCGTACCTGCTAGTATGTATAGTCCTTTTGGTGGTTTGTTTTACCGTTCCCTTCCATAAAAAAAGAAAGATCAAAAAACAGATCCGAGACCTGGCAAACAATGCTACAGAAATGTCGCCGGAGGAATTTTTCAGAATGCGTAATTTTTCTCTGGATGGACGAAAGTCATATGCCAAGACTCTAAACTTTGCTGGCGTATATATTTTGTATAACAAAACGAAACATCTCTACTATGTTGGTCAGAGCAAACAGGTCCTCGATCGGGTGAATGCGCACTTCACCGGTCATGGGAATGGGGATGTATATGCAGACTACAAATGCGGAAATACCTTTTCCATCCGAACGATCAAACTGGAGGGTAGCGGATGTAAAACACTTAACGAGTTGGAACGGAACGCGATCATGACCTACGATGCCTACCGGAACGGCTACAACAAAACCCGGGGAAACAAAGGTTAAAAGAAAAAGTCCAGAGTATTTCTGGGCTTTTTTGTTTTGAAAGAAATTTAGGACTCTATAAGTATCAGCGAAATATTTTTACGAAAGGAGGAACATTAATAGAAAGACAATCTCGCTGCAATACAAAAAAGAGGTGTTGTTATGCCATATACAAAAGAACAGATAAGAGAATTAAAAGATGCAGTCACCCCACTGGAATCTGTAGAATGGCTGTTGGACCATGGATATCCAATTGAAGTAAAAGGATTAGGAAAAAAATATATCGATATCAAATGCCCCAACCCGGAACATACGGATCACACACTTGGCAGCTGCAAAATATCTACCGGAAAATATGACAGTCGACCAGGAAGCACTTGTTACTGCTATGCGTGCAATAAAAGAATGGACAGCCTGGATATTTTAAAACAGTTTCTTTCTTTTTCAGACTGTTTACAGGTCATGTCGGAGATCAGTGGGATGGAAACCACTTTAAAGACAAAAAAATTCAAAAAGTTTTCTACAATTCCGGAAAAAACCAGGAATGTTCTGGAATTTCCTTATATGTCGCGTTATCTGTACGTACCGGAACGTTACACAGACGTGAAACCGAAAGATACATACTATCAGGAAGAGCAGGAAGGGAAATATCTTATTATGAAGCGTGAATCCTGGAATCCATGGGAAGATCTGGATGCCGAGGCAAAAAGTTTCCTTCTGCGTGAAAAAGCAAAAGAACAAATGAGCAGACTCAGTGGTTTATGTACTCTGATCCTTCATACGGAGAACCTGGATACAGAATTAGCAGAATTTATCAATGGATTAGATAAAACAGAGTTTGTGAAATTTTTAGAAAAGCAGTTTCAGTCATGTCAAAAAATCTATCGATCGAATGGTGGTAAGTTGACGGATCTTCGGAAACTCAAGAAAAATATCAACCGAAATTACTGGCAAGAACTGACGGCAGAAGTAGAATTGCAAAAAGAAATATCCTGACAGGACCCTTGTGGTCCTGTTTTTTCGTCCAAAAAATTCTTATTTTTTAAATTTTTTACCATACTCTTAATATAGGAGGTTTTCATATGGTATATGGTTTTTTACATTGTCACAGCCATCATTCACAGATGGATTCGACAACCAAAATAGATGAATTATGTAAGACAGTAAAAGAAATGGGTGCCAAGGCAATATCCCTGACAGACCACGGTGTCTGCACAGGGCATATTGAATTTATGGATGCCTGTAAAAAGTATGGTTTGAATGGAATTCCAGGAGTAGAAGCCTATTTGGATACGGAATATGCAGAGAATGCCCATTTATTATTACTGCCACAAAATTATACCGGTTATCAGGAACTTTGCCATGCAGTAACGGAATCAAATAAAAACCAGCGGTCTATAGGTGGAATCAACACGCCAGTAATGACAAAAGAGATTCTTGCAAATTCCTTTGTATCTGGCAATGTTATCGCAACAAGTGCCTGTATCAGTGGTGTTCTATCAGCAATCTTATTAAAGAATCAAAAGATCCATCATGAGATAGAAAAATTGGAACGAAAACAAGAACGTTGTATCAACCCCAATGATCCAGAATATTTACAGTTGATCATACAGCGGGATACACTTTTCTCGGATGTTTCTGCTATGAAAGAAAAAAAGAAAGAATTGCAAGTACTTGCAGGTAAAAAATACAAACAAAGGGAGAAAAGCCTGAAAAGCCTGGATCCGGAAACAGAATTGTATGATTTGACAAAAGAAAAACTGGAAAAAGAAAAAAATGAATCAATGAACGCAGCAGCACTGTTACCAAAAGTAACTGCAGACTTGAAAGTTGCGTCCGCCAAGCTTACCAGAATAAATAATGCGTTAAAAAAAGCACAACAAAAAGTTTCAACATATCAAAAGTATGAAACTCAAAAGGCAGAATGGAAGCAGCAGCTTATGGATAAAAATATGCTGGTGAAAGAAACTGAAAAAGAACTATTATGGTTTGTCCGGGCTTTTCATGGAAAGTTTTATGTAGAATTACAATACCACGGATTAGACAGCGAAGCTTATGTAATGCCGATTTTAGCAGAATTGGCACAAAAGCATCATATTGAAGTTGTTGCCACAAATGATGTACATATTCTACGACCGGAAGATGCAGAAGGCAGATCTTATATGAGAAGTATGCGTTTTGAACGGTTTGAAGAAGTAACTAAAAGTGACCGGGAATTATATCTGAAAGATGACCAGGAACTGACGGATGTTTTGAAACAAATCCTTCCATTACCTATTGTGGCAGAAGCAATCGGAAATATCAGAAAAATATGTGACAGTTGTCGTGTGGTAATCCCAAGGGTTCCAGATGTCCATCATTACCCAGTCATGCGCGGTTCGGATGGAAAACCGATAGATGCTGAAAAAATGCTCCGGAAAAAAGCTTACGATGGTCTTTATGATAAGATGAAAATTGTTCCTAAAGCATACCTGGACCGCCTGGAATATGAATTGCATACGATCATTGATATGGGATTTTCCAATTATCTTCTGATCGTGGCAGATTATATCCAGGAAGGAAAACGGTTGTCCAGGGAGAAAAGTCCTTACCATATTGGATATGGAGTAGGACCTGGTCGTGGGTCTGGAGCTGGATCTTTAGTAAACTATGCCCTTGGTATTACCGCATTAGATCCAATCCAGTACGGATTATTGTTTGAACGATTTTTAAATAAGGAACGGGTTTCTATGCCGGATATCGATGTAGATTTTGCAAAAGAAATACGTTCTGATACGATTCGATATGTACAGAAGTTATACGGGGAAGAATCTGTTGCCTGCATCCGGACGGTTATGACCCAACAGGCAAAAGACTGTATTCACAATATGGCAAGGGTATATGGATACAAAATGTATCCACAGGAAAAAGAAGATGATCCAGGAAGAAGCCGTATCCGTGGACTTGGAAACCAGCTTTGTGGACTGCTGCCCGATGATCTTAGCACATTAAAAGAGCAGCTTCCTTTATTAAAAGCAAAATGTTCTTCAGCAGAGCAAAGAGAGATTTTGCAAATGGCGGCAACTGTGGAAAATACGATAAAATCCTTTTCTTTCCACGCAGCGGGGGTTATCATCGGAGACGGCAAACCATTATCATCGTATATCCCTGTTTTTTATAATAAAGCACAACAGCAATGGGCAGTTTCTTGTAATATGACGGAAGCAGAAGATATCGGGTTACTGAAAATGGATTTTCTGGGATTGATCAACCTGGATATTATCTCAGAATGTATCCGGCGGATCATGAAAAATACAGGCATTGCTATTGATCCTGAACATCTTCCATTTGAAAAGGAAGTTTTTGAAAATATTTTTGCTAAAGGGGAGACCTCCTGTGTATTTCAGGTAGAATCACCCGGTATGAAGAAAATGCTTCGAGAATTCCAACCGGATTGCTTTGAAGACCTGATCCTTTTGATTGCTGCATACCGCCCGGGTCCTATGGATTTTATTCCGGATATTATTGCTGTGAAACATGGCAGGAAAAAACCGAAATATATCCTTCCACAGATTGAAAAAATTCTTTCAAAAACCTATGGACAATGTATCTATCAGGAACAGCTGATGTCCATTTTCCATGAATGTGCAGGATTTTCCCTTGGAGAAGCCGATATTATCCGTCGATATATGTCCAAGAAAAAAGTAGAAAAGTTTTTACAATACAAACCTCAGTTTATCCAGGGAATTGTAGGAGCGGGGGCTTTGGCAGAAGACGCAGAAAAATTATGGAATTCATTGGAAGGTTTTGCCAAATACGCATTTAATAAATCCCATGCAGCAGTTTATGCCCTCATCTGCTATATCACTGGCTGGCTGAAATATCATTATCCGGCAGAATACATGTGTGCTGTTCTGAACCATACAGACGTAAAAAAGATCCCATTTGTAATCCAGGAATGTATCCGTATGGGGCTTCATGTATCCGCTCCAGATATCAATACATCTGTCGAACAATTTTCAGATTGTGACCAGGGAATCATCTATGGGCTTGGTGTTATTAAAGGAATGAAACAGGTAGATGCTCAAAAGATTATTCAGGAACGGTCACAAAATGGAAAATATCCGGATATTGCCAGCTTTTTATTACGCACGGACATTACAGAAGCAGCTTTTGAAAAAATGATCCGAAGCGGAAGTTTTTCAACATTCTTAAAAAACAGGAGTTTTCTTTTGGCTTCTATGGAAAAAATAATCAAAACCAAAAATGAAGTTTTGAAAAAACAAAAGGCACTTTCCGCATTGAATGAAGAGGGATCACGAAAGGATGTCAAGAAAGCAAAAGAGCAGCTGGACCGTACACTGGAAAAATATCAAACTTTATTCCAGCTTAAAAGTCCAGTGGAAGACGCATATCTGGAGAATTTGAATGAAGAGAAAAAGCTGCTGGGAGCTTATATTACTTCCAACCCGTTGCAGCAATATGAGTATTTAAAAGAAAAGCCAGGTATCGGTTCACTTTCCCAAATTGCTCCTCAAGGCAATTATATTGGAGTGATCACAAACCTTGAAGTCAAGAAACAACGGGATGGAAGACAGATGGCAATCTTTACGCTGGAAGACTGGGAGGGAAGTATGGAGTGTATCTGTTTTTCCAATACATTTTCCTGGTACGAAAAATATCTTTACGAAGGCTCCGTCATACAGGTACAGGCAGTTTATAACAATAAAAAAGGCAATCTGATCGTAAAAAAAATAAATGCCTGTAAAAAATATAAAAGAAGTATCTTTATTGCTTTCAAAGACCGGCAGTCCTGGGAATCTGTACGGGAACAGTTACTGGCATTTGAAGATCCAGATGGACATCCGTTGATTTTGTTCCAGGAAGATACTGGGGGAATCTGGGAACATGTCAAGTGCCACGGAAGAGAACTTCTTGTTAACGAAAAAATTCTGGATACCAACGTTCCTGGAGCGATCCAGCAACAGCTGCTTTTCTTTTAAAAGAGGCCATATGGTCTCTTTTTTTTACCCATATTTACCATACTATATATAGAAAGCAAAAAAGTTTTTTTAGGAGGTAATTATATGGAATTTAAACCAGGAATCAATTTTCGTATTACAGGAACTATCAAACGGATGGAAGTGTTGGAGCGAGGAAACTGCCTTGTTACCATCAGCACTTCTGCGGAAGGTCAGATGCGTGATGTACGCATCCGTTTCTTTGAAGTAGCAAAGGTATTACTGTACCGTGTCCGTGATCGGATTCAGGTAGACGCTCATATGCAGATCCGCCGCTCGATGCAGGGAGACAGACGGGTCTATCGCCCGGAACTGATCGGAGATACCGTTACTTTAATCCAGCGCAGATTAAGTTCCGCAATGGAAAACAATATGGATCCGCAGGAAATGATGAATCAGCAGGCAGATACAAACTGGGGCCTGGTAGAGGGCACGGTAACTGGACTTTATTCTCCAAATGATAAAGCCACGATTCTTTCAGTGACTGTCCCACATGGGGAACGGGAACAGCGTTGTCCGATCTCTTGTCTTGGAAGATTTAAGTCTATCGCGGATCAGTTGAAAGAAGGAGACCGTATTGCCGCAACTGTTTATGTTTCCGTCCGTGAAGCAGATGAGAACCATCCATTCAGCCAGAACCTGGTCTGCACAGATTTATATAAATTCAAAGAGGAAGAGCCGGAACCGGCCGTGGAGGCTGCCCATGCAACAGAAGAATCTGAAGAATAAGGCACTTGTAGGTGCGTTGGCTTGTTGCCTTTTACTTGGTGGATGCTCTATCGATCCACCAGACCCAGACAATGGAACTTACGCAACGCAATACCCACAATCTGCCCTGGAATACAGCATTTATTTGAATAAACAGATCACAGTGTTTACCAACCAGATCTCCACACGTTTAAACCAGGCTGTCCATTCCAATGACGGGAACTATGAGAACGAAGCAGATCTGGCTCAACAGAGTGTAGACATCATGCAGGATACGTTAGATGAAGTTACAGCTACGGAATCTTCTGATTACAGCGAAGAAAACCGTCTGTCTGTCATAGAAGCGATGCAGACCGCGATTGATCATATGAAAGACTATACCGCAGCAGTCAAGAATGGAGAATCGGATCTTACCGATTATACACATTCTTTTGAAAATGATTTTAACGCACTGACCGGATTGGCTTCCTTATACAACCAGTAGAAGGGAAGGTGTTCATTTTTGGCAAGAGAGAATTATGTCCTATTATATGGCATGGTAGAACGAAATCCGGATATTACTGTGGATGAGGACGGACAATACAAAAAAGGAAAAATCATTTTACGTACTGCAAGAAAATCATTTGCTACGGAAGATATGCTCCTGCGTGGTGACATCCGTTGGGATGGTCCTTGCATCTATTCCAAAAGTCCTATGCTGATACGAAAGGTTTTTACAAAGATACGTGCTGGAGACATGCTGTTGGTCAAAGGTAATTTGTGTACGCAAGAAGTAACAAGACGTGCCACCTGTCCTAGATGCGGCAATATTGTCCGGAAGCCTGGAGGCGTGATCACGTATATTGACCCAATCTGTATCTATATTGAACAATTGGGAGAAGTCTCTTTTGAGGAATATTGCGAAGAACGATCTCTCAATCCGGAAGAAATCGCACTGTTGCGAAAAACTGGACTGATCGGTATTACGGAAGAGCAGGCAGCTGAAATGATGCAGCGGAAGGTTGAAATTTCAAATCAGGTTTATCTGGACGGGGAACTTTGCAGGGAGCCAACCGTGTATGAAGATACCATCAATCACCATACGCAGACACAATTTCAGATTGCAGTAAACAGAAAAAGATATATCCGGGAAGATAATCCGGATAAACGGACGGATTATATCTGGATCAAAGCCTATGGAAGGCTTGCAAAAGAGTATCAGGAAGTCCTGCATCTGCATTCCAAAATTACAGTCAATGGTGCGCTTCAAACACGAAAGGTGAACATAGATTTTTTCTGTGACCGCTGTGGGGAAGTATTTCAGAAAGCCAACCTGTCACAGGAAGTTGTGCCATATTCCATCGAATACCGGGAAGACTGTGATATTCCAGAAGAAAAAGAAAGGAATTCATATGAGGAAGAAGAATAATTTAGCAGATCGTTTTACTTCCAATAGGACTCCGCAGGAAGAAACCCTGAATCCTGGGGTTTCTTCTGTTAAAGAAGAGCAGTTTTCGGAAGAAAATCTGGAAATGGAAGAATTGGTCCAAGCACATAAGGAAGAAGTAAGACAGAGAAAAGAACAGCGTTTCTTAAAAATCATGAGCGGAATCCTGATCGCAGGTTCCGTTTATTTGTGTTTCCTGATTTATGGGGTTTTTGTGACCGATTACCATTATACCGATGATGGAAAGATTGCCCCTGAAATCCTTACCGTAAAAGATATTAAACAGGAAAAGGAATTTGATACTGTTTTATATCAGTATTTAAAATGCAGAGATCTGTATGAGAAAGCACTGATGCTGGATTACCGGTTAGGAAAAGGCGAAGAAGATCCTTTGACGATTGCCCCTTTATACGAAGAACTGTTGGATGAAGTTTCCGATCTTTCTATTAAAACAGATGCTTTAACGGTTGAGACCAAATACACGAAGATCAAAGAAATGCTTTTATCCTGGATCAAGAACGATATTGCTGTATATCTGCAAAATATGTCTTCCTCTATTTCTCAGAATAATTCCGAAACAGCCCAGAATGCTTTGAGTGATCGAAATCGCACCTATGCGAATTTTTCCAATGTTACGCAAAATATTGTAGCGTTAGGAGATCAGATTGAAGGCGTAGACCTGACAGATATCAAGCAGTGGACACCAGAAGATTATGTAAATACAGAGATTAACGGGGAGTAGGCATGGGAAACGATAAATCATTTTATACATTATTAAACAAATACAACACGCTATTAGCCCAGACACAGGATCTGAAAGAACAGTTGGATAAAAGCAAAGAGAATAATGCGGAAATCCTGCAGAAAGATAAGGTGATTGAAAAAAACCTGCGGGATCTGTGCGCCGATATATTGGCAAAGGATCCAAAGGAAATGAAACTCGGGCAGGAATATTCCTGGGATAAAATCGATTTATTATCCCTTATCCAGAAATCAAGAAATGTGTTTAAAAAATACAATGAAGATAAAAAGAATTTTTTGGAACAATTGGCAGATACCTGTGAAGACCGCGGCAGACAGATTGAAAACCTGAAATCACAAATAGAAGAACTGCTCATGAATCCGGCAGCCCGGTCTTTGACCCCGGATCAGCTACAGGCCAAATGTGAAAAAATCGAAAAAGACGCAGCTGTTATAAAAAAAATGAACCCGGAAGTAAAGAAATCCGTAGAAAATGGAAAAATCAATCTGATCCATGAAGAAGATACGGATCCAATGCTGGAAGAGGAAGAAG
>ENA-OPDW01001574-OPDW01001574.1-human-gut-metagenome-genome-assembly--contig:-NODE-1574-length-12531-cov-2.864780_pt1 | contig 12531 bp, 10 predicted proteins | sample MGYA00241264_ERZ501508 | MGnify/ENA primary metagenome ERZ501508 (study PRJEB25962, sample SAMEA2042575) | human gut metagenome | biome: human gut; feature: human-associated habitat; material: faeces...
CGCACCGGCCGTATGGGCACGGCATTCTCCAGCGAGGGTCGCCTCAACTTCCGCAACGCTCGCTTTGCGCACGACGACGGTCCCATCGATCCCACCTGCACCTGCCCGGTGTGCACGGGCGGTTACAGCCGTGCGCTCATCCGTCACATGGTCACGCAGAAGGAGATGCTCGGCGGCATTCTGCTTTCGATGCACAACATCTACTACCTGCTCAACCTTATGCAGCGGGCCCGCCAGGCCATTATCGAGGGCCGCTACGGCGCGTTCGTGAGCGACTGGATGAACAGCCCTGCGGCGGTGGATTACTAAGAGCAGCACGGGCGCTTGCAGGGCGCGGGCAACGGCAAGGGGCGAGCGCCGGCCGGTCATCACGTTTGCTAACACCGCTTGCGCGACCGATGACCGATAGCTTGCAAGCACTTGATGCATCGTGGGTACCATACCGAATAGTTGATGTTCGGGCGGGTGTTTGGCGCACAGCGTCGACCCCGCCCGTTTTTCTTTTTCTCGATAGGAGTACCCATGATTAAGAATGAGAACGTCGAGGGCGAGCCTGTCTACGACGAGACGTACCGCCGCGGCCCCGTGGTCATGCGCGGCCCCATGATTCCTAAGGACAACACCTACGCCAACCTGCTGGCGCCCGAGGACTCGACCGACTGGCTGCATGCCGACCCGTGGCGCGTGCTGCGCATTCAGGCAGAGTTTGTCGATGGTTTTGGCGCGCTTGCCGAGCTTGGACCTGCGGTGACCATCTTCGGTAGCGCCCGCACGCCCAAGACCGATCCGCTCTACAAGGCGGCGCGTACCGTCGGGCGCAAGATCGCGCAACGTGGCGTGGCGGTCATCACCGGTGGCGGCCCCGGCATCATGGAAGCGGCCAACAGGGGAGCGGCGAGTGTCAACGGCAAGTCAGTTGGCCTAGGCATTGAATTGCCGCACGAGCAGGGGCTCAATAAATACGTGAACCTCGGCATGGACTTCCGCTACTTCTTTGTGCGCAAAACCATGTTCGTTAAGTACAGCTCGGGCGCCATCGTATTTCCCGGCGGCTTTGGCACGCTCGACGAGATGTTCGAGGTTCTCACGCTGGTGCAGACGCACAAGGTCAAGCGCATGCCGCTCGTGCTGGTGGGCACCGAGTACTGGCAGGGCCTATTCGACTGGCTCAACGGTCCGGTGATGAGCACCGGTATGATTAGCCCGCTCGATCCGGATCTGGTACACATTACCGACGACCTCAACGAGGCCGTTGACATTGCGCTCAGCGGGCTGATGTAGATCAATCGTGCCCACGCGACATGAATACGCATGGCAATCTGATGTTATCTAACATCAGATTGCCATTTATATTGGGTATACTGGTGTAAAAGACGAGGGCGAGGAGGTCGCAAATGTCTACAGCAACAGTTAAGCCTACGACGGTTCGAATCGAAGAGGGGCTCAAGGAGCAGGCGACTGAGTTCTTGGATTCGGTCGGCCTCAGCCTCAATTCCTATCTCAATCTTGCCGTTCGGCAGCTGGTAAATCAGCGAAAGATTCCTTTTGAGATTGTAGGAAGGGCGGAGGTGCCCAACGAGGTGACGAGGCGCGCCATGGTGATCGCCGAGGCTCATGAGCTGGGGATTTTGCCGGACGATAGCCTGTCATTCAATAACGCTGATGAGCTTATGTCATTCCTCGATGAGGAATAGCGATGTTCGAGATTAAAGTCGAGGCTCAATTTAAGGTGGACTACAAACGAACGATGCGCATGCATCCGCAGCTAAAAAGTGAGTTTAAAGCGGCGGTTGCAGAGCTTGTGGCTCATGGGTCACTTCCGGCGGAGTATGGCGCCCACGAGCTCTCAAACCCGGGCGGAAACTACAACGGCCACATCGATTTCCACCTATCCGATGGCTTGGTCGATGTGGTCGTTCTTTATCTTCCCCATAAGACTAACCCAGTGATTAGGCTGGTGAGAATGGGCACTCATCAGGAACTGTTTCAGGGTCCGCTGGGCTGATCGCCGATTTCTAAGTTGCGGTGGAATAGGGATTGATTGGCGGCTAATAAGCCAAAAACAGTCCCTATTCCACCGCAAGAGGTAAAGGTGCCCCTAGTGGATGGGCTGGTAGCGGGGGCAGTAGCTGATGGCGATGGCATCGACGCCTACGTGGGTGGCGATGGTGCAGCCGATGGGGCCAGTGCCGGCGTCTACGTAGTCCTGGCCCGCGAGCGCCTCGTTGACAAGTTCCTGCTCCTCGGCGGCGCCGGTCGTGAGCACGCGCACGCTTGAGCCCGGGTGCTCGTCCAAAAACGCGAGGCAATCTGCCATGGTGTTGGCGACGATGCGCTTGGCGCCGCGGCCCTTTTTGATTGCCTTGATCTCGCCCGATTTCCACTCCGGCGAAACGGCCAGGCGAATGTTGAGCATCTGCGTCAGCTGGCCGGCGAGCTTGGGGGCGCGGCCGTTTTTGACCAGGTTCTCGAGCGTGCGGGGAATCAGCAGCAGGTGGGCTTCGGGCAGCGTCGCGCGGATCTGCGCCTCGGTCTCGTCCAAGCTGCGGCCGTCCTCGCGCATGGCAAGCGCGTACTCCACCAGCAGGCCCTCGGCGCCCGAGCCGGTGCGCGAATCGATGCAGCGCACGTCGAGCTCGTGGGTCTCGGCGACCAGGCATGCGTTGGAATAGCAGGCGGACCACTCGCTGCACAGCGAGATAAAGATCGCGCTGTCGTGGCCATCGGCGCGTACGCGGTCAAACAGCGCCTTGAACTCGCCGGCGCTCGGCTGCGAGGTGTGCGGCAGCTGCTCGGAGCCGGCCATGCGGGTGACGTATTCCTCGGCGGTAATCTGCACCTGGTCGAGCAGGTCCTCGCCCTCGATAATCACATGCAGCGGAATCACGTAAATGCCGAGCTCTTGGGCACGGGCGGGGGAGATGTCCGACGTGGAGTCGGTTATGATGGCAAAAGACATAATTGCACCTTTCGTTGGGGCGCGGCAGCGCCGCCTTCTGAAAGCAAAGTGCGACAAGTATAGTGGAGTTGCTCTACATTGCTAGGTTCAATTGTTGAATAGTCAACAGTTTGAAGCGGTGGTGTGGAAATCATCAACTGGGGAAGAAGGGTGCCGATGGCGGCATTGCAACTTTGCGAGCGGCCGGTTGTGCTGTTCGATTTTGACGGCACGGTGGCCGATACGGGTCGGGCAGTGATGACCTCGACGCGCAAGACGCTGGCTGCGCGCGGGTTTTCGGAGACGCAGATGGGTGATCTGCGCCGCATGATCGGGCCGCCCCTGTGGAAGAGCTTTCACGACTTTTACGGCTTTTCCCGCGAGGAGTCGCTTGTGGTGGCCGATGAGTACCGCGCCTTTTTTGATGAACTGGGACCGGAGGAGTATCCCGTGTTCAATGGGGTCCCCGAGCTGCTGGATGGGTTGGTCGCCCAAGGCAAACGTATGGCCGTAGCGACGTCGCGCATGGAGGCCAAGTGCATCGACATGGTGCATGAGCTCGGGCTCTCTCAGTTTGAGGCGGTGATTGGCATGAATCCGCCGCAGGGACGCGAGACCAAGGCCGATTCGGTCCGCGATGCCCTGGCGGCGCTCGGCGCGACGGCCGACGATGCCGTGATGATCGGCGATCGCTTTAACGATGTGGAGGGCGCGCACGCAATGGGCGTGCCGTGCATCGGCATCTATTCGGGCGCGGCGGCGCCGGGCGAGCACGAGGCGGCGGGTGCCGATGCGGTGGTGCACTCGGTGGCCGAGCTTGCTAAACTTTTCGCTATCTAATGACGTAATGTGAGGGGCGAGCGCGCTCGCCGCTCATTGGTAAGGAGGTCGTCCATGAATCAGGTGGAGCAGAGCGTCGCCGAGTATGTCGACGAGGTCTGGGAAGATGTCGTCGCCGATATCGAGCAGCTGGTGAGCTATCCGTCCGTGGCAGTTTCTGCCGATGCAGAGCCCGGCGCGCCGTTTGGCCGCCCGGTCCGTGACGCGCTCGACTGTGCGCTCGGCATCGCGCAGAAGCTCGGCTATCAGACGAGCGACGACGAGGGCTATGTGGGCATTGCCGATATTCCTGGCCGCGGCGACAAGCAGCTCGCGACCATCTGCCACGTGGACGTGGTGCCCGCCGGCCCGGGCTGGAACACCGACCCGTTTGCGATGGAGCGTCGCGAGGGCTGGCTGCTCGGCCGCGGCGTTATCGACGACAAGGGTCCGGCGGTGCTGTCGCTCTACGCCGGCGCCTATCTGCTCAAGCACGGCATTGTTCCGCGCTACACCTTCCGCGCACTGCTGGGCTGCGATGAGGAAGTGGGCATGTCCGACGTTCACCATTATCTGGAGAACCACGCGAACCCCGACTTTCTGTTTACGCCCGATGCCGAGTTCCCGGTCTGTAATGCCGAGAAGGGCCAGTTTGGGGCGACATTTGTGAGCTCCAAGATCGACGGCGGGCGCATTGTGTCCTGGAGCGGTGCCGAGGCGAGCAACGCCATTCCGTCGCAGTCTATCTGCGAGCTTGCGATTGCCGCCGATGAGCTGCCGGCGCCGGTCGAGAACGGCGACCGCCTGGAGATCACGGCGCTCGATAACGGGCATGCGCAGATTTTCGCCCACGGCATTGGCGGTCATGCCTCGATGCCAGAGGGAACGATCAACGCCGTCGGGCTGATCGTGGCGTATCTGCGCGAGGCCGAGGACGCGTTTGGTGCACGCGACGAGCGCCTGCTGACGCCTGCCGAGCACGAGTTCGTCAAGTTCCTGGCCTTTGTGCATGCGGACGCCTATGGTCGCGGCCTGGGTATCGATGCGACGAGTCCGGCGTTTGGCCCGCTCACCTGCAATCCCGGCGTCATCCGCGTGGCGGATGGCCATATTGAGCAGGTCATCGACGTGCGCTTCCCCGACAGCACGAGTGCCGATACCATCCGCGAGCAGCTCGATCCGCTCGTGGGCCGTTTTGGCGTGACGTGCCGTGTGGGTCGTGCGAAGGTGCCGTTCTCGGTCTCTGCCGACGATCCGGCCGTGAAGGCGCTTATTGATACCTATAACGAGTTTACGGGCAAGCATGCTGAGCCCTTTGCCATGGGCGGCGGCACGTACGCACGCAACTTTGCCCGCGCCGTCTCGTTTGGCCCCGAGGAGACCGGCCTGGAGCTGCCCGCATGGGGCGGCCAGATGCACGGCCCCAATGAGTGCGCCAACGAGGAACAGCTCAAGCAGGCGCTCAAGATTTATATCGTGGCGATCTTACGTTTGAACGAGCTTGAGCTTTAAGGCTGCGGCGTTTTAACAACTTAGCACCCCTTTCGTCCGGGCTTTTTAAGTTGCGGTGGAATAGTTCCTAGAATGGGCCATTTGATGGCCAAGCAGGAACTATTTCACTGCAACTTTGTTTTTATTGGTGTAAAAGGCGCGCCATGCTTGGCGCTGGATTGTTATCCGTTTGTAAAGGCTGGGCAGAGCTTGCGGTAAGGGTCTATCAAATGTCCGTAAGAAACCGCAGATAAGGCGGTCGTCGCCCGATCGAGACCGTATCTTTCCAAACAGCAAAGCGGGCAGGGTGCCCGCGAGTCGCATGTATGAAAGGAAGATCATGCTCGATCAGGCTTATTCTCGTCGTCAGTTCCTCGGCCTCGCTGGTGGTCTTGCCAGCATCGTCGGTCTCGGTCTCGTTGGTTGCGGCGGCTCCAACGCCGCCAACACCGCTGAGGGCAGCGCCGCTGCTGCCGAGTCCGTCTCCGGCGAGGTGACCTACGACGGCGCCTCCTCGTTCCAGGCTCTCGTCGAGGCTGCTGCCGAGAAGTTTATGGATGCCAATCCCGACGTCTCCGTCTCCGGTTCGGGCAACGGTTCGGGCAAGGGCCTGACCGCTGTTGCCGCCGGCACCGTTACTATCGGTAACTCCGACGTCTTCGCCGAGACCAAGCTCGAGGCCGATCAGGTCAAGAGCCTCGTCGATCACGAGGTCGCCGTCGTGGGCATGGGCCCTGTCGTCTCCAAGAACGTCAAGGTCGATGATCTGTCCCTCGAGCAGCTCAAGGGCATCTTCTCCGGCCAGATCACCAACTGGAAGGAGGTTGGCGGCGACGACGCCAAGATCGTCGTCCTCAACCGCAAGGCAGGCTCCGGCACCCGCGCCACCTTCGAGGCCGCCGTCTTTGGCGACGAGGCCGTCGACTTTAAGGGCGACGCCGAGCTCGACAAGTCCGGCGACGTCCAGACTCAGATGGGCAGCACCGACAATGCCATCTCCTACCTCGACTTCTCGCACTTCGACGACTCCAAGTTCAACGCCATCAAGGTCGAGGGCGTGGAGCCCAAGAGCGCAAACGTCACCGACGACTCCTTCAAGATCTGGGCTACCGAGCACATGTACTGCGCGAAGGACGCCGACGAGGCCACCAAGGCCTTCCTCATGCTTTCCGGCGACGTCCAGGGCAAACTCGTCGAGGAGCAGGGCTTTATCCCCGTCTCTGCCATGAAGGTCGTCAAGGACGCCAGCGGTAAGGTCTCTGCTAAATAAGCAATCGCCCCGGAAAGGTTTGCAATGGCAAAACAGCTGCCAAAGCGCGAGCTTGAGAACGTGGGCCTGGGCGTCACGGGTGCGTGCGTAGCGCTCGTGACGCTTGTCGTTGCCGCGCTCATCTTTATGGTCGCCCAAAAGGGTCTCTCGGCTTTTTTCAAGGACGGCGTCTCGATCGTCGAGTTTTTTACCGGTACCAAGTGGGACCTGGCCAACACGGCCGAAAACGGCCTGCCCTACACTGGCGCCCTGCCCCTGATCGTCACCTCGTTTGCGGTCATGGTGCTCTCCACGCTCATCGCACTGCCCATCGCCATCGGCTCTGCCATCTTTGCGGTCGAGATTCAGCCTAAGTTTGGCTCCAAGGTTTTTCAGCCGCTCATTGAGCTTTTGACCGGTATTCCCTCGGTCGTCTTTGGCCTGATCGGTTTTCACGTGGTCGTCGGCCTTATGAAGAGCGTTTTCCACGTGAGCACGGGTCTGGGTATCTTGCCCGGCGCTATCGTGCTGGCAGTCATGATTCTGCCGACGATGACCACGCTTTCGGTCGATGGCCTGCGCGCCGTGCCCGATAGCTACCGCCAGGGTTCGCTCGCGCTGGGCTACACCCGCTGGCAGACCATCTGGCACGTGGTGCTCAAGTCCGCCATGCCCTCGCTCATGACCGCAGTCATCCTTGGCATGACCCGCGCCTTTGGCGAGACGCTCGCCGTGCGCATGGTCATTGGCGGCATCGAGGCCATGCCGACGTCGCTGCTGTCGCCGGCGTCTACCATCACCACCACGCTCACCACGTCCATGGCGGTCTATGCCGAGGGCTCGGCCCAGGACGACATCCTGTGGGCGCTCGGCCTGCTGCTGATGGGCATGAGCCTCATCTTTATCCTGATCATCCATCTCATTGGCCGCAAGGGGGCGAAGGCTCGTGGCTAGCACGCGCATCCATATCGACGAGGCGAGACTCGGGCGTGTCCAAAGGCAAGACCGTATCGCCACGGGCGTGCTGACGGCGATTGTCGCCATCGTCATGCTTATCGTCGTCTCCATGGTGGCCTACATCCTGTTCGAGGGTATCTCGACGCTGTTCCAGCCGGGCTTTCTCACGCAGCCCGCACGCGCCAACGGAACGCAGGGCGGCGTGCTCTACCAGCTGTTCGACTCGTTCTATCTGCTGCTGATTACCCTGATCATCTCGGTGCCCATCAGCCTGGGCGGCGCGGTCTTCCTAGTTGAATACGCGCCCGACGGTCCCATTCGCGACATCGCCTCGACCGCCATCGAGACGTTGTCTTCGCTGCCCTCCATCGTCGTCGGCATGTTCGGCTTTCTGGTGTTCTCGGTGCAGCTGGGCTGGAAGTACTCCATCATCTCCGGCGCCGTCGCGCTCACCATGTTCAACATCCCCATCCTGGTGCGCGTGATTCAGCAGGCGCTCGAGGACGTGCCGCAGGCCCAGCGCGATGCGTGCCTGGCCATGGGCCTCACTCGCTGGGAGGCCACACTGCACATCCTGATTCCCGAGGCCATGCCCGCCATCGTGACCGGCATCGTGCTTTCGGCCGGCCGCGTGTTTGGCGAGGCCGCGGCACTGCTCTTTACCTCGGGCATGAGCTCGCCGGTCCGCCTCAACTTCTTGAGCTTTAACCTGTCGAGCCCCACCTGCGCCTGGAACGTGTTCCGTCCCGGCGAGTCGCTGGCCGTGCACATCTACAAGATCTATGGCGAGGGCAGCCCCGAGGCCCAGCAGATCGTCTGGGGCACCGCGGCACTGCTGATGATTTGCGTGCTGCTGTTTAACGTAGTCGCCCGTATCGTGGGCAAGCAACTGGCAAGGAAGATGACGGCCGAATGAGCGATATGAATGCAACGCCCGCAACCGAGGCGGCCACGTCCGACACCCCCCAGGACTTTCTGTCGAGCGTGGGGGAGAGCGAGAGGCGCGTGCGCGTGAGCGGCAAGGCCGTGAGCGACGAGGTCGTGCTCTCCGCCAAGGACGTCAACGTGTACTATGGCGACCACCATGCGCTGCACAATACGTCGCTCGACTTCCATAAGGGCGAGATCACGGCGCTCATCGGGCCTTCGGGCTGCGGTAAGTCGACCTTTTTGCGCAGCCTCAACCTGATGAATCGCGAGATTCGTGGCTGCCGCGTGGAGGGCGAGATCAACTACCGCGGGCGCAACGTGAACACCAAGACAGAGAACACCTATGAGCTGCGTCGCTCCATTGGCATGGTGTTTCAGCAGCCCAACCCGTTCCGCAAGTCCATTCGCGACAACATCACGTTTGCGCCTAAGCGCCACGGCATCACCGACCGTGACGAGCTCGACCGCATGGTCGAGGAGAGCCTGCGCGGCGCGGCGCTGTGGGACGAGGTCAAGGACAAGCTCGACAAGAGTGCCTATGCGCTTTCGGGCGGTCAGCAGCAGCGCCTGTGCATTGCACGCACGCTGGCGCTCAACCCCGACGTGATTCTGTTCGACGAGCCCTGCTCGGCGCTTGACCCCATCTCGACGCTGGCGATCGAGGACCTGATGTCATCGATCGTTGCCGACCGTGCCATCGTTATCGTGACGCACAACATGGAGCAGGCGTCGCGCGTGTCCAACCGCACGGCGTTCTTCTACATGGGCGATATGGTCGAGTACGACGAGACTGACGAGATTTTCCAACGGCCCAAGGATAAGCGGCTGAATGATTACCTCACCGGCATGTTCTCCTAGTCCGGGACATGCTTGAGGCCCGCGGCGGCCACGGTCGCCACGGGACTGATTGGAGAGGCGGGTCATCTCTTGCGGGAGATGGCCCGCCTTTTTGTGTCGTGTGCGCCCCGCCTTTTCGCTGCTATCATGGACAACGTTGAATCTCTACGAAGGAGCAGGGCATATGGCGATTCTTTTGGGATGCGATTCCATCAGCCTAGAGTTTCCCACCAAGCATATTTTCGATAGCGTGACGCTCGGCGTGGGCGAGGGCGACCGCATTGGTATTGTCGGTAAAAACGGCGACGGCAAGTCGACGCTGCTGAGCGTGCTCGCCGGCACGCTGGAGCCCGATGACGGACGCGTGACGCACCGCCGCGGCACCACGATCGGTCTACTCGGCCAAAAGGATCAGCTTGTCGACACCGATACCGTGCATCATGCCGTTGTGGGCGACACGCCCGAGTATGAGTGGGCGTCGAGTCCGCGTACGCGCCAGATTCTGGCCGGTCTTATTAGCGATGTGCCCTGGGAGGGCATGGTGGGCGAGCTCTCGGGCGGTCAGCGCCGTCGCGTGGACCTCGCGCGCCTGCTGATCGGCGACTACGATGTGCTCATGCTCGACGAGCCCACCAACCACCTGGACATGCGCACCATCAACTGGCTCGCGCGCCACTTAAAGGCCCGCTGGCAGCGCGGCCAGGGCGCCATGCTCGTGGTCACGCACGACCGCTGGTTCTTGGACGAGGTCTGCACCAGCATGTGGGAGGTCCACGACGGCCAGGTCGATCCCTTCGAGGGCGGCTACTCGGCATATATCCTGCAGCGCGTGGAGCGCGACCGCATGGCCGCCGTTACCGAGGAGCGCCGTCGCAACATGGCGCGCAAGGAGCTCGCGTGGCTGAGCCGCGGCGCCCAGGCGCGTTCCACCAAGCCCAAGTTTCGCGTTGAGGCTGCTCGCGAGCTGATCGCCGACGTACCGCCCGTGCGTGACGAGCTGGAGCTCAAGCGCCTGGCGGTGAGCCGCCTGGGCAAGCAGGTTATCGACGTGGTCGACGTGGATGCCGGCTATGCGGATACCGATGGTGCGCCCAAGCAGGTGCTCACCGATGTGACCTGGCTCATCGGCGCGGGCGACCGCTATGGTCTTTTGGGCGAGAACGGCGCCGGCAAGTCGACCTTGCTCGACGTGATCCAGGGCAAGATTGAGCCCACGCGCGGCCGTGTGAAGATTGGCCAGACGGTGCGCTTTGGCGTTCTGTCGCAGCAGCTCGAGGAACTCGAGCCCTACATGGGTGACACGATCCGCGAGGTGCTCGGCAACTATAAGAAGTACTACGTCATCGACGGCAAGGAGACTTCGCCCGAGAAACTTTGCGAGCGCCTGGGCTTTACGACACAGCAGCTCTGGAGTCGCATCGGCGATCTTTCGGGCGGCCAGCGCCGTCGCCTGTCGCTGCTGCTGACGATCCTGGACGAGCCCAACGTGCTTATCCTGGACGAGCCCGGCAACGACCTGGATACCGATATGCTGGCGATTGTCGAGGACCTGCTCGACGGCTGGCCGGGCACGCTGATCCTGGTGACGCACGACCGTTTCCTCATGGAGCGCGTGACCGACCAGCAGTGGGCGCTGCTCGACGGCCACCTGACGCATATGCCCGGCGGCGTGGACCAGTACCTGCGCCTGTGCAACGCTACCGCCGAGGGCGAGCCCGTGGGCGCGCCGAGTGCCAAGACCGGCACGTTCGACACCGGTGCCGCGGCTGCGACGGCCGATAAGCCCAAGGCGAGCGGTCAGCCCAATGGCCTTTCCAACGCCGAGCGTCAGAAGCTTCGCCGCGAGGTGAGCTCGCTCGAGCGCAAGATGGAGACGCAGCGCGTCCGCGTTGAGGAGGCCGAGGCAGCAATGGCCCAGGTCGATCCCACCAACTACACGGCGCTCGGCGAGCAACAGGCAAAGATCGACGAGGCTCACGCTGCCATGGACGAGCTGGAGATGGCGTGGCTCGAGGCGAGCGAAAAGCTCGAGGGCGAGGAGTAGGCGAGAATGATCAAAGCCACGTTTTTCGATATCGACGGTACGCTGCTGAGCTTTAAGACCCACCGGATTCCGGCGTCGGCGCAGCAGGTGCTCGACAGCTTTCGCGAGCAGGGAATTGCGTGCGTGATCGCCACGGGCCGTCCGACCTACCAGATGCCCGATTGGCTGTTCGACTTGGGTTGGGATGCGTACATTACGCTTTCGGGCCAGCACTGCTTTGATGCCGAGGGGGTTTACCGCAGCTGTCCGATTGACCCGGACGACGTTGCGGTGATCGTGGGCCAGGTGGCCGAGGGGCGCTACGACTCGCTGTGCATGCAGGGCGAGAATTCGTTTGTGAACCGCCTGTCCGAGCGCGTGGTGACGGCTGGCAGTAACGCGGGGATTGTCTACCATGAGGAGCCGTTTGAGCACGCCTTTGACGCGCCGGTCTACCAGTTTTGCGCCTTTGTTGATCCGGCCGACGAGCATATCGTGACCGATTCCGTGTCGCATTCGCTCACTACGCGCTGGTGCGATCTGTTCTGCGATATTATTCCCGCTAACGGCGGCAAGGACCTGGGCGTGGCGGCGACGCTGGAGCGCCTGGGCATCGACGCGAGCGAGGCGATTGCCTTTGGCGACGGCGAGAACGACCTGTCGATGTTCTCGGCCGTGGGCACAAGTGTGGCCATGGGCAACGCGCAGGATACCGTGAAGGCCGCAGCGACCTACGTAACGACCGCCGTGGACGACGACGGCATTTTCAACGCCGCCAAGCACTTTGGCCTGATCTAGCTTCGGGCCGGCACCCGGCACTTGGGGACGTTCCTTTTCGGCCGGCACCTGGGGACACCCCTGCACGCGTCGTGCGCCACGTGCCTCGCGCCGGGGTGCTGCGCTTCGCCCGCGCGTTTGTGAAACACGGCTAACTTTTTGGTCAATGTAGTAAGACATGGGCAACTTTTGCGGTAAAGTAAGCCAAGGAAAGTATCCAAAGGCTAACTAGCAATCATCGCGAAAGGCGGCCCATGGCCCTACGTGAATCCGGAGAAGACTACCTCGAATCGATCTACGTTCTGTCGCAGCGCCAGGGCATCGTGCGCTCGATTGACGTCGCAGAGTATCTCGGCGTGACCAAAGCAAGCGTTTCCAAAGCCATGGCGACATTGGAGAACAACGGCTATGTCGAAATGGGCAAACGCGACGTGCATCTGACAGAGCGCGGGCTAGAGGTCGCCCGCCAAATGTGGGAGCGCCACTGCTTTTTTGTGCGGCTGCTCGAGG
>ENA-OPDW01001575-OPDW01001575.1-human-gut-metagenome-genome-assembly--contig:-NODE-1575-length-12519-cov-8.906451_pt1 | contig 12519 bp, 10 predicted proteins | sample MGYA00241264_ERZ501508 | MGnify/ENA primary metagenome ERZ501508 (study PRJEB25962, sample SAMEA2042575) | human gut metagenome | biome: human gut; feature: human-associated habitat; material: faeces...
CATACCGCCTTTTCTTGTTATCCAGCCCTCCGGCTGTATCGGTTGAGCAAAAGTCAGCGTGGGAATGGTGTGGTATCTTTATCTAAGTGATACCCCAGTTTCCCAACCGGAAATACATTGTTTTGAAACGCCAATCAACTTACCAAGTTCTAATTGGCTTAAATCTAAGCGTTGGCGTTCGTATTTTATACGTTCTCCGATTTTGTTTTTATCCATAAAATCACCTATATTTAGTATAAGTTAAAAACTATTGGAAACACGATAAAGTATACGTTTTGTTGTCGTAGACAGAATTTAAAATGTGGTATATAATTTTAAATAATGAACAATTTGTAAAATATCGAAAAATTAATTATGGTTAGGTGGAGTTAAAATGTTCAAAAAGATATTAGTATTTATTCTGACGATATTATTTACAATGTCTTTATTTGGGTGCAGCGAAAAACGTACTGTTGTAGATGCGCCAAAGGTCACTAAAGCCGTAAAAACAGATGAGATAAATGCTGACATATATATAGATGGTACATATTCTATGGCTGGATATGTAAATTATCCTACGACAACGGTATATTCTGATTCGTTAAAAGATTTAGAAAGAACTATTGCAAGCACGTGGAAAAAAGAAACTGTACAATATATAAAATTTGGCGATAGTTATCAAATTTTAAACAGAGAACAATTTTTACAGAGTGATAAACCTGTATTTTATGAACAAGTTAATACTAATTTGCAAAATGTTATTAACGATACTGATTTGAATAAACTGAATATTATAGTTACTGATTTATTCCAAACTAATCAGGATATTGAAAGTTTGATGTTATCAATAAAACAAAAATATGTTTCAAATGATAATAAAGCTATTGCTATAATAGGTGCTAAAAGCCAATTTAACGGAAGAATATATGATATAGGTAAAAATCAGTCTTATGTTGATTATGTAAGCAATGATGACACTTCTTCTTATAGGCCTTTTTACATTTTAGTTTTGGGAAATGAAGTGGATGTAAGAAGTTTTACAGAAGCATATAAGAAAAATAATGAAAATAAAAAAGAATTAAAGATAGTAATGTATTCTAAAAATATAGGTATTGGTAATTATTTTGAGCAGGATACAAATAATAAAAATATTAAAGAAAACGGTGAAAAATTGAAACAGATGGCGAAAATTTCTAATTTGTTAGAGGATAACAGCTATCTTCAATTTAGACTTAATTTAGATGAAGGAAAATCAAAAGCGGATTTAGTTTTACAATCCAATGGTGTTATTGCAGCATGTCCGGATGAGTATAGTGTTGTTATACAAAAGGTAGAAAAGTGGGAAAATACTGATTCCAATAAGGAGAAAGAAAACGGTAATTTATTGGATAAAGTAACAGGCAAGAACAAAAATGAAGTCAAAGCAAATTATGATTTTAAAGAAATAAGCGCTAAAAACTTTATTGTTGGTGAAACAGATGATTTAAAAGTAGAAAATAATACAATAAAAATTCCGTTTACTCTGAAAATTGATCCATTAGGCATAAATAAAAGAGAGGGGGTTTACAGAGTAAATGTCGCAATAGTTCCAGAGCAGGATGAATATATTGAAAGCATGGAAGTTTTTAATGAATGGAGTGTTGATGATAACCAAATTTCTGCTGAAAGTAATTTATCTGATATAGGTTCAAAAACTTTAAATATTTCTAAATTTACCGAAATGTTAGCAAATTTGAATTATCAAATGAATACGCCTGGGTTTTATGATTTATATGTTTATTTAGATGCAAAAAAATAAATTTAAGAGGAGTGTTTAACAATGAGTTGGGGTAAATTTTTTGTAACTACAGCAGGTCTTTTAGTGTTCTTATGGTTAATGTTTTGCTATGTATATGGAATTTTTGTTTTAAATGATACGATTGTTCCTTATCCTGGCACGGAAATCGATGAATGGTTAAATGGATATTATATAAGTGGCCTCATAAGTGGCCTTTTAGGTTTTATATGTTCGGCTGTTTGGTTTAGTATTGGTAATAGTTACGATGGAAGGTCAAGTTTAGGTATTAAATTTGGTATTATCTGGATTGTAAGTATTGTTTTTAGTGTTGCTGTTAAATTTTTAGTTATGCCTGACTTTGTAGAAGGAGCAGGTTTGGCAAGTGTATTTATTATACTTTTAGCACCTTTGCTGTATTATTTATCTTCTTTATTTGCTCCGGCAAATGCAAGCAAATATATTCCACCTCTTAGTGGGTTAATTCATTAATAAAATAATGAGGTGTCAGCAGAATGAGTTATTATTTAATTAGTATTGGCGGAACCGGTGCCAGATGTTTAGAAGCTTTTGTAAATATAAATGGCGCAGGATTATTAAAAGACAGTCAGGATGTAGAATTAGTATTTGTTGATGCAGACAAATCTTGTGGAAATTTAACTAAAACCCAGGAAACAGCAGAACTGTATAATAAAATACAAAATTTAAATTTTGGTGATAATGGACTTTTTAAAAATAAAATAATTATTAATGAAGCCTGGTCCCCTGTACCTGACGATTGTGATAATTTAGATGTTGTATTTGAACGTGTTGGTTTAAGTAATAAAGAAGAATACAAATCATTAAGTTTGTTATATGATTCTTTGTTTACAGAACAAGAAAGGAAAACAGATTTAGACAAAGGCTTTAGGGGGCATCCTGCTATTGGTGCTGCTGTAATGAGTCAGTCTATGGATACAGTCAATTCAAAAGTTTGGAAAACGTTAACACAAAAAATAAATACTGATAAAGATGCACGCGTATTTTTATTTGCGTCTGTATTCGGTGGAACTGGTGCAGCAGGTTTTCCGACAATTGCAAGAATACTGCATAATTCTTTGAAAAAAGGTGAAGATGGGAAATCTGTTGCTAATATTGGCGGTGTATTAGTTTTACCATATTTTCAATTTCCACCATCTACTGATGAAATGCAAAAAGAAATGCAGGCAAAAGTATCAGAATTTATGATTAATACAAAAGCTGCTTTAGATTATTACCGCAAAAGTGACCTTTTGGATAACATATTCAAGTCAATATATTTAATTGGTGATAATGATTTAAATGACGTAGGTAATTTCAGTTTGGGCTCTACAACACAAAAAAATGAGGCTAATTTTATTGAACTTTATGCTGCGTTAGCTGCAGTAGATTTCTTTAATAAAAAAGAGTTTTCGAATTTTGAAAGTCCGATGTGTGCCCGTGCAGATGGAACGAATAAAATTGAGTGGGAAGATTTACCGGACTGCAACGCCGATGTAAGGAAAAAACTTCAGGATTATATAAAATTTTTAGGTATTTATAAAAATTTTGTTTATGAAATTTTAGAAGAAGATAGGAAAATACCTATAGCTAAAGGCTTCTTTAAAAAGGCATTTGGTAAAAAGAGAATTGCATGGGAGGAAACTTTACTGCAAAAAGCTGGTAATGTAGATATTGCGGACAATGATGCCTGGAATGATTTTGTTACTATGAAAGAGTATAGTAATGTATTTTTTTCATGGTTAGAACAAGTTACCGATAACAAAAAACGTCAAATAGATTTAGTTGATAAACAGATTTTTGAAGATAAAGCTTTGCGCGGTAATTTTGATTATAATTCTATTGTAAAAAGACCAGATATTAACGAGATATTAACAGAAAAACAGATAAACCAAAAACTAGCGGGCTATTCAGTAAAAGATGCTAATGTAGAGAATAATAATGGCATAGGTATTTTACTTAATGCTGTATACGAAATTTGTAAATAGGAGTGTTATCAATGCCAACACCTTTGTTGCCGAGTTTAAAAGAAGATAAAGTAGCTATTGCAAGGCGCGGAGAATGGATATCTGAAAGTCAAAATACAATAAGTGATTTAGTTGATGATTTAAAGGTAGCAGTTAATTCTAAAACAGATATTAATTCGATACCGGATATTTGGGCCCGCCCGGCTATGTATGAAGCCGTTCTTGGTGATGAAAGCCATCACTTACATCAAAAATTTGTAGAGGAATGGCGTGGAATTTTAGCAATAATTGCTTTGCGTGAAGCAAGAGGCTTAAAAAATATAAAATTAGAAAAATTTATTGTACCTGATGCTAGCGAATTAACAGGTTCCGAACCTAAATTTGAACAAGTTGTAGCGAAACTTTTACCTGAAAAATTTAAAAAATTTGGCATAGATAAAAATAGCATAATGCAAATTTTTACTATTAATAATAAGCCGTTGGCATTTGTATGGCCAGGTTTATTGCTATGCCCTGCTGTTGGGTTAGATAAAATTATAGTTAATAATATTTCGTGGTGGAATGATAGGGATATTATTGACCCGACTAAATTTTTGAGTGATGCAGAGAAAGTTTTGCTAAAAAATTGGATTGGCAATGCAATAAAAAATTTAGATGTTAAAGAAAATACATTACTTGGTTTGTTAAATTCTTTTAGAGAAGAATTATCTGTTGATGATACTGATACAAGAATGGCATTTGGAAACCGTATAGGTGTAGAAGGAGCCTATAAGTTTATAGACTATCCTGTTATGCCTGTATTAAGTGAAAAATGTATTGAAGATTCTGTTGTAAAACTGGTAAACCAAAAAGGTACTAATGCAAAAACTTTATTGGTAATAGTTCCTGGAATGGATAAGCAGTGGGATATAGCTGCTAATAAAATTGTTGTTGCAGGAACAGCGACTTTTGATGCTGTAGCAAATTTGTGTTTTGGTGGGCAAATATTTGGAGAAAATAAAAAAGTTATAAACGGTATTGATATAGCTCAGTTTAATGCAGAATTATGCAGTTCAGAAGACTTTTTTACAGATAAAATAGGTATATGTTATGGGACTGATAATCGCTTTTCTAATTCATTAGTTAGCTTGCCAATAAGAATTGATGGTGCTGATGCAAGAGTTATTTTACCGATTAAGCAAAAGCTATTAGAGTACTTATATGCTGAGTGGATATCTGAACATATAACTGTAGATGTAAAAGAACAGCCAGGTGGTCAAACTGGAAGTGATATAGAAGTAAGAGTAAGTTTGCCACTTTCTGGTAATAAAACTGAACGCTTAATTGAAATAAGCAAAATTTATCATCGTTCTGTTGGAGAAATTGTAGATTACGATTCGTTGCCTGTTGTTCAAATATGGCCGAATTTTGAAACTGTTGAAGAAAATGCATGGCAGGCTTATTATTCGTTTTTTGATGCACCTATAGGATGGCAAAGAAAGACTTTTTATGCTGAACCTTATTGGGATGATATTAAGCCTCGGTGTATTGAAACAAATTCAACATATGCTGAAATAATTGTTGGTAAAAAGTTTCCTGAAGCATATGGTTGTTATTCTGTTGAAGAAAATGCTTCTGGAAACAAAAAAGACGAAATTGGTTTAATTTTACTTAAAAAACCTCAGAAAATTCAAAAGAGTTCCAGTAATAAAAATTGTGAAGTAGGAATTGATTTTGGAACAACAAATTCTATTGCTTATTATGCTATTAATGACGAGGAACCTGAAATTATCCGTTTCCAGAATAGGCTTTATTCGGTTGTTGATTGGGAATTTGCAAGTGTAGAAGAATTGAGAAGAAATTTCTTTTCAAAAAAAGAACAGCCAGAAGAAAATACTACATCGATAAGAAGTATTTTTCATACTTTTATTGGTGAATATGATGGTGAAATGGATAAGCCGTTAATGCGTGGTAATATATATTATTTAGAAGGTACAAATACTACCGCCGAAGATGATGGTAACATTGAAGGTCTTCATGATGATATGAAGTGGAGTGAAGATGGAACTGATAATATGATTGGTTTTCTTATGCAGTTTGCAATGCAATGTATGGCGGAAGTTGTAGTAAAGGGTGCAACTAGAATAAACTGGAACTATTCGTATCCAAGTGCTTTTAGTGTTCAGCAGAATGATGATATGAAAAGATTGTGGGAAAATCATGTTTTGCCAAGCCTTCATGCAATAAGTAAATTGAGTGTTAGTGAAATCAGCAATAAAACTGAAAGTGTTGCTATGGCTGAATTCTTTACTAAGCGAATGGATGCGGCCGTTCAGCGTGGTATAGTATGCTTTGATATCGGTGGTGGTTCTACAGACATTGCAATTTGGCAAGGCGATAAAAAAAGCGGAAGACGTCATCAGTGTTCTTTAAGATTTGCTGGAAGGAAAATATTAAATAATTATTTATTTAATAAAAAACAAAATAATAGTGCAATTTTGTCTTTGTTGCGTTCAAATAGTGATGAATATAATTCTCAGTTAGATAGAGTTAATAATGCTGATATGAATACTTTTAATATGGAAGTAGAGTCATTATTGAAATATCACGAAAAACTTATTTTTAACAGTTTAACTTCTAAAAGTATGAATACAGATGTGGCAACTATTTTAAGAGATATTACTTTTGCTTTAGCAGGTATATTCTATTACGTAGGTACAGTAATAACATATTTACGCAACAATGATGAATATGATGAAAAAGTAAATTTACCAAATTGTTATGTTGGTGGTAATGCTTCTAAGTTATTGGATTGGGCAGGGAAAGGTCAATTTTCTAAAGGTGTAAGTGATATATTGATAGCTTCGCTTATTAGTGGCATTAGGAAAGCAAATCCTAAAGATCAATTTGACATCAATGCAATACGCCATAATATGCCTGAGGTATTTAAAACCAGTTTACCTAAGCAAGAAGTAGCTTATGGATTAGTTTGCAACTCTTACATAACAAAAGATGCAGAAGTTGCTGACAAAAACCAAAATACAGATAATTGGTTTGATGATATTTTTGGTTCTGAATCTGATGGAAAAAATATTACAAGTGCCAATAAAAAAATTAACGACACTATAGTTGCTGGAGAAATATTTAAAATTAATAATGAACAAGCAGATAAGCCGATAATTACTAAATCTGACTTTGTTGAAGCTAATAGCATTGTAAAAATTGATAATAACTGTCCGATGTTTAAAGAGTTTGTATCAACGTTTAATAAGGCTGCAAAACGAATGGGATATACAGAAATCAATTTTACAGACACAGATTATGCTACTATTAGTGATGTCGTTAATCAACAATTAGTTGATAAGCATAGAAGCGCAGTAGATAAACCTGAATCTTTAGAGATGGAACCACTGTTTATTATCATTTTAGAAAAGGCATTAGAAAAATTATCTAAGAAGTAAATAAAATTAAAAAGAGTCTCTGAAAATAGTTGTAACTGTTAAAGAGACTCTTTTTATTAAAGAGGTGTACATCAATGGTAATGAATGTAGAAGAATTAAAAAATAAACAAAAAGAATTGTATGAAAAATTATTGAAAATAAAACAGGAAGAGAAAGATTTAATTTTAAAACTACATGATTTGAAAACCAAAGAAATGAGTCTGAAATTGTATTTTTTAAATTGTGATAATCAAATAGCAATATTAGAATTAATAGGGAATAAGTCGGGAAAATATTTAAAAAATGAAAATTTGGAAATAGAATCTGAAAAGAGTACTAAATATAAAAATTATAATCATGATAAAATAAATTTAGAAAATTCAAAAATGAATGAAAAAAATAATGCTATTAGAAAATTACCTGATGAAAAAATAGAGGGTGAAAAAAAATATAAAGCAGTATTTTTAGAAGAGTTTTTTGAAGAATTTCAAAGAAAATATTATACGTCATTCAGAAGCATGATGGCTTTATCTATTCGTAATGAAACTGCAATGATGTTAAGTAAATTAAAATATGTAGACTGGGAAACTAAATATATAAATAATGATATATTTCTACAAGAATCTGGAAGTTCAAATACATATAGAGCAGAAGAAGTTAAAAAAGACGGAAGTATTTATTGTATCGTAGCGCCACCTCCAGATATAAATTTAAGTGAAGTTGATATAGTTAAATATGCTTTAGATAAGTTTTTTGATTTAGAAGGAGACATAGTGCCTAATAATAGTATTCAGAAAAAAATGGAGATCATTATGCCAGCTGTATTTGTTAAACGTTTAGATAACTATTATGAATTAAAACAAAAAGGTTCTTTAAAATTTGAATAATAAGGATGTGCAAAAATGAATTTTGTAGAATATATTTTCCCTAATGAGTTACCTTTGCAAATAATTATATTTGGTATAATTGCAGTTGCTATAGCAGTATTTGTTAAGTGTTCAAAGTTGATTGCTAAAGCAAATGCTAATTTAAAAATGTTGGATGAGAATAATGAAAATAGTTTGTGCAATGTTAACTATTTATCATCAAGCTTAAAATATAGCAATATAGATTCTAATGCATATTTTACTGCTTATGTTGAAAGTAAAGAAAAAACTGAAGCTACTGAGCCTTTATTTGAACATTTGCGTGCTATTTATGAAGCAGGTCATAAAAGTAGCAGGCTTGAGCCTGAATTATTAGTTAGGAATACAATTGAGAAAATTTTTAAAGGTACAGATAGCATTAAAACTCTGATATCAATTTTTTTGGTAATGGGTATTTTGGGTACTCTTGTTGGTCTTGCAATCAGCATTGGGTCATTTAATGGCGATGGTTTTGTAATTAATTCTGAAGCACGAAATACTGCAGCGGAATTATCAAAATTATTTAGTAATTTAAAAGGCGCATTTGCACCAAGTATGTGGGGTGTATTTGCAACAATTATTTTTGTTGTTTATTATACAATTTTTGTACAGGAAAGATGCGTAAACAGGCTTACAGAAAAATTAACAACAGTAACAATTAATAAATGGTTGCCTGAATTATATCCTACTGATTTCCAGAAAGGTGAAATCAGTATGGCTAAACTTAATGATGCGGTGCAAAATGCTAATAAATCGATAGATAATCAGGTGAAGTTTGTTGATAAAACAGAAGAGATGTTTCAGAATCTTACTGAAACCAATGAAACTATTAAGGAATTAAAAAATGTTTCGGAAGTATTGCGTACTTCTACTGAAGCTTATCAAAACAGTTCTGTAAAAGTTGCAGAGTTAAAAGATGTTTTAGCTGATATGGCAGAAAAAAGTAAAAACGATACAGAATGGTTTAAAACTTATGTTATTCAGCAAATAAACGGAATAAAAGAAGTACAGACTTCTTATTTGGCTGATAGTGAAGTTATGCGTAAAAGCTTGTCTGCTTCAACAGAAAAAAATATTGCAGCAACTGATGGGCTTCAAAATATGCAGAATGAAGTTATAGCAGCAGTTGGAAATCCACTTCAGCAAAAATTAGAAGATATGAGCCAAAGGTTAGAAAATAATTTAGAAAAGTTTTCTGATTCTATGCTTGAAATTAGTAATGCTGTAGGCAGAATTAGCCATCCGCTTGATAAAACAGCGGCTCAAATACAGCAAATTATTCGTACTGCTGTAGACGAAATTGATAAGAAAAATAAACTTTTAGCTGAGCAAGGCGGCATATCTGAAGAAAAGTTAAATACATTGCAGAGCCTTATGCAACCTGCGCGTGAAGTAACTGTTGATAATTCTGCTATAGAAGAAAAACTTAGTGAAATTGCAGAACATTTGAAAGAAATAAAGGACAAGGATAAGAATTATTCGGCCGATGATACAAATAATTTGTTAGAAAGTAATAAAACAAACAAGATGTTAGCGATAGGTATTGCCGCGCTTTTAGCAATCAGTATAGTTGTGCAGGTTGTTATGGTTACAAAAATTTCTGCACTGCAGGAAGCACAATCAACAGTAACTAAAGTGTCAATGATAGGAGACTTGTCAAAACGGTAAGGATGGTGTATTTATGCTGAAAGATAAATTTGGTTTTAATTTTTGGCCTTCTTTTACCGATTTGATGTTATCGTTGGTATTGGTTGTACTGATTATTCTTTTTGTAGTTTCTAAAATGATTGCGGCTGGCAGCGAAAATCTTGACAGGGCAAGAGAAAGCCAAAAAGCTATTTACGCTCAAATTCAAGAAAAAATAGGCAATAATTATACTATTGCTATTATTTCGGATAAAGATACTAATCAAACAAATGAAGCGTTAAAAGAAACTAAAGCTGATATTACAATTATTAATAAATTGGATAGGCAGACAATAACTTTTAGCGACAAAATATTATTTGATTCTGGCAGCAGCCGTTTAAAACAGGCTGGATATCAAGCGTTGGCTGCTGTAGGGCCTGTAATTAAAGATAACATAGAAAATATTAGTGAAATTCAAATTCAGGGTCATGCTGATATTGATTATACAGATGAATTTAATTTAGGTTTATCTGCTAATAGAGCTATTTCTGTTTATATGTTTTTGCAGCATACTGTTGGTATAGACCCGGCAGAACATTTAATGTCGGCTACATCTTTTGGTAAATATAAGCCTGTTGGGCGCGATGTAATCAGCGACTTTAATTTAGAACAGCTTAAGCAGGCTAATGCAACGGAAGAATTAAAAGCTCGTAATAGAAGAATAGAAATTGTTTTATTTTATAAGAACGAAATGAAATGAGGTATCAGCTATGGAAATAATTATTTGGGTAGCTTTGGCTGTTGCAATTGGATACTTTGCTAAAGAACGTGGCAGAAGCCAGTGGGGCTGGGGATTGGCTGCATTGTTTTTTAGCCCTCTATTATGTTTTATTATTTTATTAATTTTAAAGAAAAAATAAATTTAAAATTAGTGATTTAGTAACACTTATTAAACTTTAATCAATGCCTTGATATTTTCACAAAAACACGGTAAAATAAAACAAATAATACTTTGGAGGAATGAACGATGAAAAAACATATCACTACCGTAAATAAAGCAATGCTCAACAAAACTTTAAGAACCGGCGGCTGCGGCGAATGCCCGGCTTCCTGCCAGTCTGCATGCAAAACTTCCTGCACTGTAGGCAACCAGGTTTGTGAACATAAATAATCCGTTCGGATAAAAATTAGCAGATCTGTTACAGCTCCCTGCATGTCAGGGGGCTGTTTTATGCTTTGAAAGGTGGAATTTGATGCTGATACATAAAATGCGCCTTGACGATTACAAGGCTGTGCTTGACGTTAACAGCGGTGCGGTGCATTTGGTTGATGACCTAATTTACGATTTGCTGGATGTTTTTAACGGTGAAAACGGTGAAGAAACCATCAACGCAATGAAAGACCGCTATGACGAAGCGGAACTGCGTGAAGCCGTTGAAGAACTGACGGAACTGAAAAATGAAGGGCTGCTTTTCTCTCCCGAATTTGAAGTACCGCCTACTTTCAGCGAAACACCGGTTTTAAAATCGTTATGCCTGCATATTGCGCACGACTGCAACCTGCGCTGCGGTTACTGCTTTGCCGGTACCGGCGATTTTGGCGGCTGCCGCGCTCTGATGAGCAAAGAAGTTGCCGAAAAAGCAGTTGAATTTGCCATTGCAGGCAGCAAAAAACGCCATAATCTGGAACTTGATTTGTTCGGCGGCGAGCCGCTGATGAACTGGGCGGTTGTGGAGCACGTTATTAACTATGTGCGCCGCCGCGAACAGGAAACCGGCAAAAACATCAAGCTGACGCTTACAACCAACGGCACTTTGCTGAACGATGAAAACATTAAATTTTTGAACGATAACCGCGTGATGCTGGTATTAAGCCTTGACGGCAAAAAGGAAACGCACGACAGGATGCGTCCGTTCCCGAACCATACGGGCAGCTATGATGCGGCTGTGCGCGGCTTTAAAAAAGTTATCGAAAGCCGTCACGGCAAAAACTATTATCTGCGCGGAACTTATACCCATTACAATCCGCATTTTTGCGAAGATACCCTTGATATGACCAAAATCGGCAAGGAAATTTCCGTAGAACCGGTTGTCGGCACTGATGAACCGTATGTACTTACTGAAGAAGATTTGCCGGTATTGTACGAAGAATACGATAAACTGGCGCGTGCATACCTGCAAAAACGCCATGAAGGCGACCCGTTTGACTTTTTCCATTTTAATGTTGCACTTGATAACGGCCCCTGCGTTGCCAAAAGGCTGGCTGGCTGCGGTGCCGGACATGAATATTTTGCCATTACTCCGGAAGGCGATATTTACCCCTGCCACCAGTTTGTAGGGCGTGAGCAGTATAAACTCGGCACTCTTGATACCGGCGTTGTAAAACCAGATTTGGTGCAGAAATTCCGCCATACTCACGTAATGACGAAGCCTGCCTGCCGCGAGTGCTGGGCAAGGTTCTTCTGCAGCGGCGGCTGCCACGCCAATGCCGACCTTATTAACGGTGATATTTCCATTCCGTATGAATACGGCTGCAAACTGCAGAAAAAGCGCCTGGAATGTGCCATTATATTGCAGGCCGTTCTGTCTGCCGAAGCGCAGCAGGGCGAGGATAACAGGCCGCATATAACCAACTTTAAGTTCGAAACAGAATAAATTTTTCATACCCCTGCGAAAAAAATTGCGCAGGGGTATTGCATTTTATCGTAAAATCTGCTAATATACTAAATACAGTTTGTTACACAAGTTTAACAAATGCTTAACTTAAAAACTTTTCAAAAAAAGGTAAAAAAAGCACTTGACAAACCTTTGAAAGTGTAATAAACTATACAA
>ENA-OPDW01001580-OPDW01001580.1-human-gut-metagenome-genome-assembly--contig:-NODE-1580-length-12499-cov-2.350129_pt1 | contig 12499 bp, 8 predicted proteins | sample MGYA00241264_ERZ501508 | MGnify/ENA primary metagenome ERZ501508 (study PRJEB25962, sample SAMEA2042575) | human gut metagenome | biome: human gut; feature: human-associated habitat; material: faeces...
TAATAACCAATGGCGAATTCCCTGCCTCTATGGAAGAAGCACCTCGCATCTGGATATTAGGAGAAGAGTTAGGATCTGCCGCTGCCGCATTCGAGACATTAACGCCTGATACTTTTCCATCGATCATTGACAACGGACTTGTAAATGCTCCTTGTAAAAAGTCTTTACTAGAAACAGCGGTTACAGCAGAAGTCAACTCTTTTTTGTCAACTGAGCCATAACCAACAACAACAACCTCATCTAATTTTTGTGTATCCTCTGAAGTACATTTTTATTTTTCACGGCTTCTTCATGAAGAGAAAATCCAATATAAGAAATCTGGAGTACCGCATCGGAAGACACTACAATAGAGAAATGACCATTCAAATCAGACATAGTTCCATTTGCTTTACCCTTCTCTACAATATTTGCACCAATAATAGGCTCCCCCGCCTCATCAACAACAGTACCTGTTACTGTCTTTTCATCTTGATCAGACTTACTGCCTTTTACTGATAGAATCACATCTTTTCCTACTATTTTATATCGTATATTCGAATTCTTAAATATATGATCTAATGTAGTGAACACGTCTTTATCCTTTATATCAACAGATATTACTTGATTGATATCAACTAATTTACTATTATAAAAGAAGTGAAAATCGGTTTGACTTTCAATCAGTTCCAAAACTTCTTTTATAGATTGATCTGTCGCTTTAAAAGAAAGTGAGGTGCTTTGAGCATTTGTTGTCATAGCAAATGACATACTAATTGATAAACATACAAGAAATAAGGTCAACTTCATAATTCTTGATATTTTAGATACCAACCTGACAAACGCTGATTTATCTCCATCAAGTTGGAAATATAAATTATTCATCATATTTTTGTAATTGATTTAAGATTAAAAAATAAATTTCTTAGTCGGTTTAAAGACCTCTATCAAATTGTTTCATATGGGAAGATGCTGGTAACATTTTCCCGTATGTTTTTTAGATAGATCAAGTCTACATTCTTGTTCTTTTATTCCATAGGCCATATTATTTAATTATTATACATTTTTCTTTATTTTCCTTTCCAAAGTATAACCCGAGTACGGTTAGTACCTTTGCTATCATCTGTCTTCATATCTTCTATACGATAATCAATATTTGAAGATATTCTCAAATAGTCTAGTGTCTGAGATAGCAGCCTATTATCTAAAATACCGGTTAAACAATAGCTTTTAATCTCCGCATCCTGAATCACAAATTCAACATTATAGTAATATGACAATTTTTTCAAAGCCTCAGGTAAAGGCGTATCCTTGAACATCAGTTTGCCATCCATCCATGCGGTTTCATAGATCGTATTTATTTTCATCACAGAAATTTCTTCTTTATCCAAGTTGCAAATCGCTTTTTCGGATGGTAGTAACGTCCTATGACTCACATTCCCTGATTTATTCTTCACCTCGAGATTTACGGAGCCCGTCACTAAAGTAGTCGAAATTATATTCTCATCCCCATAAGCTTGTATATTAAACTCCGTGCCTAAAACTCTAACCCTATGCTGATCTCCTGAAGTACTGACAATAAAAGGTTGTTTTTCGTTGTGAGTGACTTTAAAATAGGCTTCTCCTGATAAACATACTTTTCTTTCTTTTTGGTCATAAGACATCGGATAGGATAAAACACTACCCGAATTTAGATAAACAACAGTACCATCCGGTAAATTAAAGCGTGTACGGACTCCCGCATTTGCCTGAAGTGTTATAATTTGAGGATCTCCAAATTCAGAATCAACCTTTCTATGGGAAAATAAGGTTGATAGCCCAATGATAGCAATTATACAAGCCGCAGCAGCAGAGAACCTCTTCAGCCAATATAAACGGGTCCGTTTTGCTAATCGTTGTTCCAGCTTTTCGTAGGCAATCAATGGATTTCGGCTAGCGATCCGTTCCATCGCATTGTTCGCATAATATATACGGGCGGTCTGTAATAAGATCCTCTTATTATTTTCATCCGCTTCCAGCCAAGCTTCAATATAAGATTTTTCCTCATTGGAAGCTGTGTCCTTTATATACCGTAAAAGCATCATACCTTCCGGCTCTTGGATATTAATATGTCTATTTTCAGTTTTCATTCTTATCTGTTTCTATAACTAAGACAATCCTGAACGAACACACCCTTAACTAAAAAGCATTTTTTTACGGAAGACTTTAGACTTACCTACTTTTCCATAGGATATATACTTCATCAGTAAAGTAAGTAGTACTTCATCGGTAAAGTAAGTATATCTTGTGATAAGGATGTCCTAAAAGTGATATTTCGATGTGGTTACCCTAATTTTAACCTTGAATATCCAAGATAAAATATATCTTTGCTTACAGAAAAGAAAGGATGAAGAAGGTGCTATGGATGATTCTACTTTAATTGAACAAATACAATTAGGAAGTAAAGACGCTTTTAAACAGATGTTTATCAAATTTTATTCGCCACTATGCGAATATGCTTCCCAATATGTTTCTGATGAGGATGCCGAAGAACTTATTCAGGAGCTAATGTTATTTATATGGGAAAACCGAAATTCCTTATTTGTAGAGATATCCTTGAAATCCTATCTTTTTATGGCTGTTAAGCATCGTTGCCTCAATGCGATCAAAAGGCAATTGTATCATGAGCGAGTACATAGCCTGATTTATGATAAGATTAAAGATCAATTTGAGAATCCTGATACCTATTTCGTAAACGAGCTTACAGAGAATATCACGAAAGCAATCGAAGAATTGCCTGAGAATTACCGGGAGACATTTAAACTTAGCCGATTCGGAGAACAATCTAATCTCCAAATCGCAGAGGCCTTAGGGGTTTCTATAAAAACCGTGGAATACCGGATTACACAATCCTTGAAAATATTGCGAGTTAAGTTGAAGGACTATTTACCTTTTATAATGTTCTTGTTCTAAGAATACTCTCCATAAATCCAAAGGCCTGCAGGATTGTTAATAATATCAAATCCATAAAAGTTATATTAAACTATTTTGAATGAACCATGTCTATCTTTTCGTAATTGTAAACAATGTAATCCATATAGTTATGAAATCGGGAAAGTGCCTTTTGATGTTGTTGATGATCCTTTTTTCACCGATGGCTTTCGCACAGCAAAGCGGTGTTAATGTTACCGGATCTGTCGTTGAGCAAGGTAGTGATACCCCCATCGAGCAAGCAACGGTACGATTGCTGAACGTAAAAGACAGTGCCATGGTACGAGGTGTGGTGAGCGCCCGTAATGGTAGTTTTACCTTGAAAAACGTAAAGAAAGGAAGTTATTTACTACACATCACATTCATCGGATACGATCCATTGTACCAACCCTTGCAAATCACCGGAAAGAAAAACCCCGTAAACGTAGGTAAACTTGAATTAAGCGACGGAGCGATCGAGTTGGGAGAAGCCGTAGTTATAGGTAAGGCACCCGAGGTTACCGTTCGCAACGACACTGTGGAATACAATGCGGATTCTTATAAAGTAACCGAAGGCTCCGTTTTGGAGGATTTATTGAAAAAGATGCCCGGTGTGGAGGTAGATAGCGAAGGCAAGATCACCGTCAATGGAAAAGAGGTGAAAAAGGTAATGGTGGACGGAAAGGAGTTCTTCTCCGATGACCCGAAAGTGGCCTCCAAGAATCTTCCAGCCAAGATGATCGATAAATTACAGGTACTTGATAAGAAAAGCGATATGGCCCAAATGACCGGCTTCGACGATGGAGAGGAAGAGACCGTCATCAACCTAACCGTGAAACCCGGCATGAAGCAAGGTTGGTTTGGCAACGCATATGGCGGATACGGAAGTAAAGATCGGTATGAAGGCAACGCCATGGTCAATCGTTTCGTGAATAATGACCAGATCACGTTCATGGGGGGAGCGAATAACACGAATAATATGGGCTTTTCCGATCTAGCCTCAACAATGTTCTCCGGTATGGGAGGCGGTGGAGGCCGACGAGGAGGTTTCGGAGCGGGTAGCGGTATCACCTCTTCCGGAAACGCAGGTTTGAACTTCAGCAAGGAATTCAAGCCGGATAAACTAACTCTTGGGGGAAATACTCGTTATTCCCATTCCGACAATGACGCTCGCAGCAAGAGTGATCGGCAGAATATCCTTCCCGGAGATAGTTCCTCCTATGATAATAGCGAGGCGATGAGCCGTACGAAGAGCGATAACTTTGGCGTAGACTTTCGCTTGGAATGGAAACCGGATACGATGACTCAACTTATCTTCCGCCCGAGTTTCAGCTTCAGCCACAGCATGAACGACAATTTCAGTGATGCTACCACCTTGGATAACGAACGGGATACGGTCAATACCAACAAATCCAGTAATTACTCGGAAAGTAACGGGTACAACCTAAATGCCAGCATCGATTTCAGCCGTAAGCTGAATAACAAAGGACGTGTGTTCAGCGCCACCCTTTCTGGAGGCAATAGCGATTCGTACAGTGACGGCATGAACCGTTCCGACATCGTTTATTTCAACCAGACTGATGCCTTGAAGAATAGCATTATCGACCAGCGCTCACGTTACGACAACAAAGGTTTCAATTACCGGGCCTACGTATCGTGGGTAGAACCGATCGGGCATAATAATTTCATCCAAGCCACTTATAGCATCAGCCAACGGAAACAAGAAGCCTTGAAGAATGTTTACAACCAAGACGCTGATGGTATATATAATGTATTAGATTCCGCCTACAGCCAAAGCTATCGCAATAACTTTATCAGCCAGCGGGCCAGCTTGAGCTTCAAGTCTCAACGGGCAAAGTTCAACTACACGATCGGCTTGAATCTGGACCCATCCTATTCCAGCAGCGAGAATTTCGTTGGCGACACGACCTTATCCAAGATAACCCGTAAGGTGGTCAACCTCTCCCCGATGGCTCAATTCAACTATATGTTCGATAAGCGTACGAATCTTCGTATCATGTATAATGGCCGTACCAGCCAACCGAGCATGACTCAATTACAACCGGTAGCGGATATCTCGGACCCGACGAATATCACGATCGGTAACCCGGATTTGAATCCCCGCTATACGAACAACGTATTTATTCGTTTCCAACAGTTCACGCCGGAGAAACAACGGGCCTTTATGATCATGGCAAACGGTAGTTATATCATCAACGATATCGTAAGTTATACCTCTTATAACCAAGAGACAGGTGTAAAGACCACCACTTACAAAAACGTAAATGGCAACTATAGTGGCAACGTCCGTATGATGTTGAATACCCCCTTGAAGAATAAGAAATTCTCCATCAACTCCATGACAATGGCCTCGTTCGCTAATAGCAACGGATATATCAACGAGGAGAAGAATACGAACCGGAATCTCATATTGTCCGAACGTGGTGGTATCGACTTCCGCTCCTCTTATCTGGATCTGGGCGTAAACGGGAATATTCGTTACAATGCCACCAGCAACTCTCTGCAAAAGGAAAATAACCAAAACACCTTCAATTACGGAGCCGGCGGTTACACGACAATCTATCTGCCCCTCAATTTCAAGATAGAGAGTGACGTGAACTGGTCTACCAACTCTGGCTACGGGGACGGATTCAAACAGAACGAAGTCCTATGGAATGCCTCAGCCTCCAAGTCTTTCTTAAAGAATAACCAAGGGACGCTCCGTTTCAAGATCTACGATATCCTGCAACAACGAAGCAATATCTCCCGTTCCGTTACCGCTAGCTATATACAAGACTCAGAATATAACACGCTAGGCAGTTATTTCATGGTACACTTCATCTATCGGTTCAGCATCTTCAAAGGCGGAGCCAGTGCCAGCGACGTGAAAACGCCGGGTAGAAGCGGACGGGGAAGAGGTCCGATGGGTCCTCCTCCGGGACATCGATTTTAATCCCCTAAGTGGAGACTTTATAAAGTCCGTACGCAACAAAAAACGCACCGGACTTGTTTTTACTTAGGATAATATATAAAAAACTTAGGATAAAATAACGCTAACTAGCGCATTAACAGCGGAGTTTCAATGCTTAGCTAGCATACATTCTCTATGCCTACAAAGTATTATTAACATTTTAAACGGATCATTTTTACCTTTTTTGTGTAAATATTAAACTAAAACATACGTTATTTGTTGCAATATTAAGAGAAAGATATTGATATGAGGAAGTCGACAATTTGGTTGCTTGCGGTAGTTATGGCTTTTGCCTTCGCCGGGTTATTATACCTACAGGTAAACTATGTGAGCATTATACTTAAGACACGCAGCGAACAGTTCAATGAGACTGTCAAAAGAAGCCTGCGCCAAGTATCTAAGAATCTGGAATTGGATGAGACCCGTAAATACCTCGAGGATGATATCAACCGGGATGAGACAAATTTCATGTATCAAAATGCCCCGGATGCCCAAAGCCTAGGACAAGTGATCAACCATGAGAAATACCAATTACAGATCAAGGATTCTAATGGAACCGTTCAACAAATAGAGATGCAAAGTTTTAGCGCCCATAAGTTCGAGCCGCTCTCTTCCTTGTCAAAACGGCAGTCTGCCAACAGCATCGTAAACACATCTAAAGATTTACAGAAGACACTAAAAAGACGTTACCAGTACCAAGGTGGACTGATAGAGGAGGTGATTTACAACATCTTATACACCGCGAATCTAAAGCCGATCGAGGAACGTATAGATTTTAAAAAGCTGAACAATTACTTAAAAACAGAATTTATTAACAACGGTTTGAACTTGCCGTTTGTGTTTTCTGTTATTAACAAAGATGGAAATGTAGTATACCAGAGCGGAGAATTCCAAAAGCAACCGATCGCCTCTGACGTGATCACCCAAGTGCTTTTCCCGAACGATCCCCCATCGAAACTAAACTACCTGAGAGTTTATTTTCCGACGAAAGGGGATTATATCTCAAGCTCTATTACTTTCATCGTTCCATCGGTTATATTCTCATTGATCCTGTTGATAACCTTCGTCTTCACGATTTACATCGTATTCCGTCAGAAGAAGTTATCCGAGATGAAAAACGACTTTATCAACAACATGACGCACGAGTTGAAGACACCGGTATCCACGATCTCGCTCGCCGCCCAGATGTTGAAGGATTCGGATATAACGAAGAGTCCGGACGTATTCAAGCATATATCCGGCGTAATCAACGACGAGACGAAGCGATTGAGCTTCTTGGTCGAGAAAGTGCTACAGATGTCTTTGTTCGAACGACAGAAAGCAGCGCTTAAATTGAAAGAAATTGACGCGAATGATTTGGTAGCGAACGTGGCTAACACCTTCGTTTTAAAGGTTGAGAAGTACGGAGGTACAATGGATATAGACCTGCAAGCTACAGAATCGGATATATATGTGGATGAAATGCATATCACCAATGTATTGTTCAACTTGATGGACAATGCGGTTAAATACCGCCGCCCGGAAGTTCCGCTTACATTGATGGCACGCACTTGGAACGAGAACGGAAAGCTGTTGATCTCCGTGGAAGATAATGGTATCGGTATCAAGAAAGAATATCTGAAAAAGGTATTCGACCGTTTCTTCCGCGTACCGACAGGCAACGTACATGACGTGAAAGGGTTCGGTCTCGGACTCGCTTACGTACGCAAAATTATTGAGGACCACAAAGGTACGATCCGTGCTGAAAGTGGTGCCGGAAACATTGGAACAAAATTTATTATTACTTTACCTCTTATAAAAAGTTAGTTATGGAAGAAAAACTAAAGATCTTCTTTTGTGAAGACGATGAGAATTTAGGAATGCTTTTAAGAGAATACTTACAAGCTAAAGGGTATGTAACGGACCTATTCTCTGACGGAGAAGCCGGATACAAAGGTTTTACCAAAGGTAAATACGATCTTTGTGTGTTGGATGTCATGATGCCAAAGAAAGATGGTTTCACCTTGGCACAAGAAATTCGCTCTATCAATCCTGATATCCCTATTATCTTCCTTACAGCCAAGACTATGAAGGAAGACATCTTGGAAGGATTCAAGATCGGTGCGGATGACTACTTGACAAAACCGTTTAGCATGGAAGAGCTATTGCTTCGTATCGAGGCTATCCTTCGCCGTGTGAAAGGTAAGAAGATGAAAGATATTCCTTTCTACAAGTTAGGAAACTTCTTGTTCGATACCCAAAAACAAACGTTGGCTATCGGCGACAAGGTTACGAAACTTACTACGAAGGAATGCGAATTATTAAGCTTGTTGTGCGCCCACGCAAATGAGATCCTTGAGCGTAACTACGCCTTGAAGACAATCTGGGTAGACGATAACTATTTCAACGCTCGTAGCATGGACGTTTATATCACGAAATTACGTAAATTGTTGAAAGACGATCCGGGTATCGAGATCATCAACATCCACGGCAAGGGTTATAAATTAATCACTCCTTCCGGGGAGGAACAAGCCCGTGAGGAAGGCATACAAGTGCTTTAATTCACTTGAACAATAACGACAGAAAAGGCTGGCTAAATGTAAGCCAGCCTTTTTTATACTTTCCTTCTTTTCCAGACTAAGAAGATCCCGAAAACGATCAATGTAACTAGTAGCCCCAAAAGTTGAGAAAAACCGGAGGAAAGACCAAACCCTTCCGGAGCTACAAAAATATAGGTAGAACATACCGCCGTCATGAATAAGGCGGGAATCAAGGTTATCACATATAATTTCTTTGCTTGTACCAAATATACGGTTAAGGCCCATAGGGTAAATACTGCCAACGTCTGGTTACTCCATGCGAAATAACGCCAGACCATATCGAAGCCATCCTTATCTTTTTGACTATATAATAAGATTCCTATCGCAACGATAAACATGGGAATACAGATCATCAGACGTTTGACCACCGTTTTTTGCTCCATATGCAGGAAGTCTGCGACAATCAGACGAGCCGAGCGGAAAGCCGTATCGCCAGAAGTAATCGGAGCTGCTATCACACCCAGTATCGCTAATACACCTCCGACAGCGCCCAGCCACTCTTTCGTGATACTGTCTACTACGACAGCGGCATTGTTCTCCTCCATTCCGTTATTATGGAAGAAATACGTAGCGGCGGCGGCCCAGATCAAGGCTACGATACCTTCGGTAATCATCGCTCCGTAAAATACGGGACGGGCGTATTTCTCACTTTTCATGCAACGGGCCATCAATGGACTTTGGGTAGCATGAAAGCCAGAGATAGCGCCACAAGCGATACTAACAAACATGATCGGAAAAATAGGCAAGCCTCCCGGATGCGTATTACTAAGTCCATCCGTAATCTCAGGTAACGGCGGCTGGTTAATAAATAACATAACCAAGATACCTACGGCCATAAATAGCAAAGCGATGGCGAATAATGGATAGATCTTTCCGATAATCTTATCAACAGGTAATAGAGTAGCCAGTATATAATAAATGAATACGACGATAATCCAGAACGTAGCATCTAGATATTCCGGAGTCAGTTTAGCCAGCAACCCTGCAGGCCCAGCTACGAAAACAGCACCCACCAAGATCATCAAGATAACCGTAAAGCCCCGCATAAATTGCTTAAAGTTGTTCCCCAGATACCGTCCGATCAATTCAGGAAGACTTTCTCCATCATGCCGCAACGAAAGCATTCCCGATAGGAAATCATGGGTAACACCCGCAAATATACTTCCCAATACGATCCAAAGGAAAGAAGCTACCCCAAATTTAGCCCCCATGATAGCGCCGAAAATAGGTCCCAGACCCGCTATATTCAAAAATTGGATCATGAAAATCTTCCAAGTAGGCAAGGGTATATAATCAACACCATCTTGTTTTGTGAAAGCGGGAGTAACCCGGGAGGGATCTACGCCAAACACCCGCTCGACAAATTCACCATACGTAAAATATCCAACGATAAGGGCTATCAGACAACATGTAAAAGTAATCATGGTTTTCTAAAGAATTAAATTGTCAAAGGAAAAGGTATATACGAGAAAACCGTACCAAGGGCATTCTAACGAGTAATTGTCAGAATGCCCTTAGTGCGTGAATCAATTAATTAAGTAAACGCTTAACCGTCTCGGAAATCATCCGTCCTTCGGCTCTTCCTGCCAATGCTTTTGAGGCTACACCCATTACCTTACCCATATCTTTCGGGCCAGCGGCACCGACTTGAGCGATAATAGCTTTCAATTCTTTCTCCAATTCCTCGGCAGACATTTGTTGAGGTAAATATTTCTCAATCACTTTTACTTGCTCCAACTCAACATCCGCTAGGTCTTGACGGCCCTGTTGCACATAAATCGTAGCAGAATCTTTCCCTTGTTTCACCAACTTCTGCATGATCTTCAAGGCATCCGCATCCGTCAGCGTATCATTGGCTCCCGGAGCGGTTTTCGCTTCCAAGAAAAATTTCTTTACATTTCTCAATGTCTCCAAGGCGACTTTATCTTTCGCCTTCATAGCGTTTTTAATGTCTTCACTGACTTGTTCAAATAAATCCATATCCTTATTATATTATTAACTATCGGAAACTGATCACTTGTTTACCCCCCCGCTGAGAATCTTGGCGAGGTTGGTTAGCCGGTTGCTTCGCCGTTGTCGGAGCCGATACTTGAATATCCTCTCCCGCTACTTTGGAACGGGCACGGGCTACGATCTTCGGATCCCGGTTATAAGTCGGATTATCCTCTATCAAAGCGATCAAGGCATCATCGTCTAACTCTTCCTGAGTCAAAACTACCGCTTTCGCACGAGAGGTAAAACGACCCACCTTTTGTGCGGAAGCACCATAATATTTACCAATCAAATCACGCTCCTTACGCTCTTTCTCGATTCGCTCTTCTTCTAAGCGCAATTCTTCTTCCGTCATCTGAGCGGCTTCATTCCTGCGTTTATCAGCGATCAATGGAATATCATCCATCGTAAATCCAGTAGCGAGGATCGTCATTTTCACTTTATTACCTAATGTATTATCCACGGCAGTACCCCAGATAACCTCTATATCACGGTTGAACTCGGACATAAAGTTATGCACGTCGTTCATCTCCTCCATGCGCAACTCGGCTTCCTCGCTGAAATATACGTTGAACAGGATTTTCTTGGCGTTCTTTACGTCGTTGTTGCTTAATAGCGGAGAATTCAGAGCGTCTTCCACCGCTTGGCGAACACGTCCTTCTCCTTCACCAAAACCATTACTCATCAAAGCGACACCACCATCTTTCATCGTGGTGTTAACATCGGCGAAGTCGAGGTTGATAATACCCGGAAGCGTAATGATCTCCGCGATACTCTTGGCGGCGATCGTCAAGGTATCATCGGCCTTGCCGAAAGCGTTCATCACGGAAAGGTCCGAATAAATCTCACGCAAACGCTCGTTATTGATCACCAATAAGGCATCCACGTTCTTCGCAATCTCCTCCACACCATTCAAGGCCTGTATAATCTTACGCTCACCCTCGAACAAGAAAGGAATGGTTACGATACCTACCGTCAATATTCCCATATCCTTCGCGATACGAGCGATAACCGGAGCGGCACCCGTACCGGTACCACCGCCCATTCCGGCAGTGATGAATACCATCTTGGTGCCGTCGTTCAGCATATTCTTGATGTCTTCGATGCTCTCTTCTGCTGCCTTGCGGGCACGGGCAGGGCGGTTTCCGGCTCCCAGGCCTTCTTTTCCAAGCTGTAACTTCACGGGCACGGGAGAGTCCTTCAACGCTTGGTTGTCTGTGTTGCACAGTACGAACGTCACGTCGTGTATACCTTCCCGGTACATATGGTTCACGGCATTGCCGCCACCTCCACCTACACCGATTACTTTAATGATTTTCGGTGAATCGGTCGGGAAATCGAATTGTACTATATCTTCCATAATAACTTAATTTTCTGGCACATTATCACATTATTACTTCATATCGTCGTCCGAGAAGATTTCGTTGGAAAGCTTGTTGAAAGTCTTTTCGAACCAGCTGGGGCCTTCTTTCTTTTTCTTCTTCTTTTCTTCCTTTTCGCGCAGTTCCCTTTCTTTGCGCTCACGCTCCTTGCGTTCTTTCTCTTCCTTCTCGCGCTGTGCCTTGGCGGCGCGTGCGGCGGCTTCCTGCTCTTTCAGCGCTTCGTCGTCAACGAATATGTCGACCGGTTTGGGAGGAACATTGGAGGCAGGCTGCTGCACCGGCTTCACCTCTTGCAGGCAGCAATTCTCGTTGCCGGCAGCCAGCAGGCCCAGCAGTGTGTTGTGCATGCCGTCCTTCTTGGGCTCGTCGCTGCGTGTGTGGACGGTGGTCTGTACGAACTTGGCGGTCTTTACCTTTTCAATCTTGCTCACTCTATGGAAGGCTTTCTCAAGATTCTTCAGATTGGCTCCTCCACCGGTGAATACAACACCGGAGAAAAGTTTGTCCTCGTAGCCGGAAAGTTGCAACTGGTTCCATACGTTGGCAAGAATTTCTTCTGCACGTGCTCCGATAATATTGTTCAGCAGGGCCAGTTCGAAGGTACGGCCGTCTTCCGACGTGCATACGGCAGGGGTCTCGGCGTCTTCTTC
>ENA-OPDW01001599-OPDW01001599.1-human-gut-metagenome-genome-assembly--contig:-NODE-1599-length-12347-cov-2.540351_pt1 | contig 12347 bp, 10 predicted proteins | sample MGYA00241264_ERZ501508 | MGnify/ENA primary metagenome ERZ501508 (study PRJEB25962, sample SAMEA2042575) | human gut metagenome | biome: human gut; feature: human-associated habitat; material: faeces...
AGTTTTCGCAGCTCATCGTGAACGGCATATGGCAGGCGATGCAGTCGACCTTGCTGTGGGTGTCGGCATTCGCAACCATCTGAGCCTGTGTCGTATGGCAGTCTTGGCAGTTCTTACGAATTGCGGGACGTGTTACTCCGGAAGTCCAGTCGTTGCTGGTAACTTCATGCGGGTCGTGGCAGGTAACGCAACGCATACCCTTTTCATAGTGCTTCGACATGAAGAGCTGAGCGCCTTCTGTACCGCAGGACGGGCAAGAAGACTTCGTCTTAGCGTTGAATGCCTTTTCAAGCTTACCCTTAGCATCGGGACGATCAACTTCGTCTTCGATAAAGTTCAAGCGCTGATGGCAGCGGTCGCAGTTTGTGCTCATGTTGTTGGTGTTGCCAACCAAGTGTCCGCCTTCACCATGGCATTCTTCACAAGCGATACCGCGGGAGATTGTGTGTTTCTGGAGTTCTTTCGGGTTGCCCAGAGCAGCGAAGAATTCCTTCTTATCCTTAAAGTCAAACTTGAAGGCGTGACAGACTTCGCAGTAAGAGGAAGCAGCCTGGAACAGAAGTTTGCCTTCATAAGTAGAACCGTAGGATGTCATACCCCACTGGTGGGAGGCGGAAGGTCCGAACTGGCTGAGTTCTGTCGGGAAGTCAGGGATCAATTTCTGAATTTCTTTCGCTTTTTCAGGTGTCAGCCATTCTGCCCAGCCGCGGGAGAACTGGTTGCCGCCGGCAACAACCTTACCGGTGCCGTCTTTGAGCAAGCCGTCACGAACGTGGTAGGAACCGCGAACGAGCCATCCGTCGATGTAGCCGTATTTGGTACGCGGTGTACCGATGGTGGCGTAAATCACGCCAGCCGTAATACCGTCAGGAAGAATAGAGGCCTCAGAACCGTACAGTTTCTTCTTCAGGTCGTTATCGACTTCAGGATGTTCGCCAGGGAAACGAACCGTCTTGGCATGACGGGAACGCTTCCACTGTTCGTACTGAATCGCGTGGCATTCGCCGCATTTTTCCGGTCCCACAAACTTGTTGGGGAAGTCAAGAATGGAGCGCTGGCCCAAACGGTATTGAGAGGCCATCGGACGGTTGCCGTCCTGATGAGCGGAGTACTTCTGAGCATTGCCTTCACCAAGGTATTCAGAGCCGCGGGTAGAGATAACCGGTGTACCGATCACTCGTCCGTCTTTTCCGTAAGTAGCAAAGATGGGATGATTCTGGAATAAAAAGTCCCAAAGTTCTTTTTCTTGGACGATGTAGTCCTGCAGGGTGCGGATGCCCTTGGTCGGTTCCGTCAGGTCAGGATTGGCCCATACTTTCTGGGTAATCTCATTAACCTTAGGTGTCGGAAGGGGCTGACCGTCCGCTGCATAGACACATGATGTCGCCATAGCAGCTGCAAGGCCTAAGCCTATCGCTGTTTTTCGTGTCTCTCGTAACATATCTTCTCCAGATGAGGCAGAGGTTTTTCGAATAATTAAATTACTCCGAATATCTAGGCCTCGATAGGTGTGAAATGGGAACAAGGAATGCAAAGGCAATACCTTTCCCCAACTTCAGGTTAATTTAAGATTAGAAAGGCACAAATAAGATATTCATATTAAGGGTAACCCCTGTTTTTAGACTGAACGGACTAATCCTTTAGAGGTAGTCTTTGCTGTTTTATTCAATTCGGGGAATCCGGCAGCTGTGATGCAAAAGTTTCAAAATGTCCTGGCGTCCTTGAGATCTGTTCGCTAATAACCAGAAGAAGTTGTCAGGCAAGACAAGTAAATACCAACCCTTATGGATGTATAAATGTGCAACAAAGGGGGCTTCATAAAGGCGATACGGGGCTAAAAATCGCCGTATGCAATAAGGAAAACATCTTAGAAAAAAATAGCCCCTAAGACCTCACTGTCGTGTTGTGGACGCAACGTTTTTTGCCTCATCCCTTTAATACGTGAGGAAATTTATGTAACGACTATAGAAGTGATAAGAAAAAAGCCTCCGAATCTTGGAGGCCCTGCGTTATCTCGTCAAAGTCTTTCGGTACCTTCAGCAAAAGCAGAGAAAATTTTGTGGTCTTTTTCTCATAGTTACCGTCCAAACTATCCCGCCATTTTCCTCCTTGATCAGGCGCACATCCTTCCTTAACGTTGATTCTCGGTATACTTTTAAGGTTGTGGTCTTTTTTACATAATTAATTATTTTCGGAATCCCAATGAGCTACATCTGCACGAGCTGCGGCAAAGAAACACCCACTTCAACCTTTCACAACACCTGCGAATGCGGCGGTCTGTTTTCCCTTCCTCAGGATCACCTTCCTCTTTGGCAGGAATCCTTAATTGATAAATCGGTTTGGTCTCAATTCCGTTACCACGCTTTTATGAATTTGGACGGTGATGTTTGGCGCCGAGTTTCCATGGGAGAAGGCATGACGCCCATCGCTTCCTACAACGGAAGCGTCTTCCTCAAGATGGATTTCATGATGCCGACGCTCTCCTTTAAGGACCGCGGAGCAGCTGCCTTGGTAAGCCATATGAAAGCCATCGGCGTTAAAAAATGCGTTCAGGACTCCAGCGGCAACGCCGGCGTGGCTGTTGCCGCCTGCGCAAGAAGCGGTATCGCCTGCGAAATTTACGTTCCCGAAGGCACCAGCCCGAATAAGATCGCCATGATTGAAGGCTTCGGAGCCAAAGCGGTTGTCGTCCCCGGAACTAGAGATCATTGCGCCGAAGTCTGCCGCTCTAAGGTCAAAGAAGAAGGAGCTTACTACGCCAACCACGTTTACAACCCTTACTTCTACGAAGGCACAAAAGCCTATATTTATGAAACCTTCGAGCAGCTCAAAAGAATCCCTCGTCATATCTTCATTGAACTCGCTCTTCATTGGCGCCGTCCTCGCTTTAGAGCATCTCATGCGTTCCGGAGTTATCGACGAATTCCCGCAGCTTATCGCCGTTCAAAGCGAAAACTGCGCTCCGTTCTACGAAACCGAAGAACAGGGGTCTTCTTCTTTAGTCGAAGTCACACCGAAACCAACATTGGCAGAAGGCATTGCGATCGGCAAACCGGCTCGCGCCGGTGAAGTACTCGACATGATCCGCCGCCATAACGTCAAAGTAATCACCGCTCCGGAAGACAGAATTCTTCCGTGCCGCGAGGAAATGGCAAAACGCGGGTTCTATGTTGAACACACCACAGCCGCCGCACTTGCCGCCTACTATCGCTACTGTAAAAAATTCGGCCCGACCGAGGACGCCCTCCTCTCTCTTTGCGGCGCAGGCCTTAAGAGCGAACATTAATAAGCAGTTTTGTCGGGAGGAAGTTGTATTTTGTGCACATTGACTACTTCCTTTCGGCATAAGATTGCTAGAATTTGGTCAACTTCTTTTATGGTGAGACCGGTCCATGGATAAATACGACAAAGAGATTCTTTCCGTTCTTTTAGAGAATGGAAAAATCCAACTTTCCGAACTTTCAAAAAAGACCAATCTCAGCGTATCTTCCTGCCAGCGAAGAGTTAAGAATCTTGAGGAATCCGGCGTCATTGAAAGCTATCAAGCCGTTGTCAATCCCAAGCTTGTCGGCATGGGTTTCCAGGCACTGGTATTCATCACCTTGTCGCAAGCTGCCGGTGAAAAAATCACAGAATTTGAAAAAGCCCTGGAAAAAATTCCCTGCATCATCGAAGCGCATCGGATCTTCGGCGAACAGGACTACGTCCTTCTGGTCGCCACTCCGGATTTGACCGCCTATCAGGAAGCCTACGACACGCAGCTCTCTTTGCTGCCTAATATCAAGAAGGTCGAGACCACGCTTTTGATGAAAGAAATCATCCCTCACCGCATTATTCTTTGACCTGAGTAATCTCTTTCTAACGCGCTAACGGACTGCCTCTTCGCAGTCCGTTTATTCATAAAATCTTCCCAAGAACAAATTCACCATCCTCCCAATAGAAAAAATGAGAAAAAGACCACAAATTACGACTTCCGCGGCGATCGAACCGATCTACATCTCAGAAAAGAGGCTTCCTTGTGGAGGGGCGCTGACACTCGGTTCATGGAATAACCGTTTGGTCGTTGCAGATTGGATTGACGGCTGGCACCACTCCACCATCATGAACCGCCTGCAAAAGTACACCAAGGCATCTGTGGTCAAAAGCACATCGAAAGTTATCGAAGCGGCTTCCGATTGGCTTGATGCGTATTTCGAAGGCAGCAAAGAAGCTCCAGACTTTGATCTCCTTTTCCTCGGCACGGATTTCCAAAAACGCGTTTGGGAGCTCTTGCTGGAAATTCCATACGGCGAGACGATCACTTACGGGGAGCTCGCTCAAAAAGCCGGAACTCCAAAAGCCGCTCGAGCAGTCGGGGTTGCCGTCGGAGAAAATCCTTTCTCCATCATCGTTCCCTGCCACCGCGTCATCGGCAAAGATAAGTCACTCACCGGTCACGGCGGCGGGGTTGATGGCAAAAATATCTGCTCGCACACGAACTCGGCACCGATATCGAAAATCTACCTTTTAGCGACTGCTCAAGGCGCATTGTTGGATAGACACAACAAAAACTTCCGAAGTTGCAACGGAACGTAAGTGAATAAGCCGACGGGGCCAACCCCATCCCTATTTTGCGTCAAAGCTCGGTTATCCTTCCACAATTCTCAATATATTGAGCGGTTATAACCCATCGATCGCCCGACGAGTTCTCCAGCAGCACGCAGTTCTCCTTCAGATCGATTTGCGAAAGTTCCCGGAAGGATAGTTATGGAAGATAAAGAAGCTCCGAATTCTGTCTTCACCATGAGAATTAAAGGCATGGCCATGCTCACTGTGTGCTCTGTTTTCTCGCTGAGAAATCTGCCGAGTATGGCTGAATACGGCTGGAACATTATTTTCTTCCTCTCAGCCGCAGCTGCCTGTTTCTTCATTCCCTCTGCTTTAGTATCCGCAGAACTTGCCAGTACTTATCCTCAGCGCGGCGGCGTCTTTATTTGGGTCAAAGAAGCGTTCGGCCCCAAGCTCGGGTTCCTCGCGATCTTTATGGAATGGTTCCAAAACATGCCGTGGTATCCGGCCGCGGTCACCTTTGTCGCCACCTGCATCGCATACATTTTTAATCCCGAGTTAGCCTCAAATCGGTGGTACATCTTCTTTACGGCCATCTTTTTGCTGTGGCTCTCCACCTTTCTAAACTTCCGCGGCATGCGGTTATCGGTTTTCTTATCAAATTCCGGTGTGGTTGTCGGAACCATTATTCCCGGCTTTTTTCTGATTGTCTGTGCGCTCACCTATGTTTGGCTCGGCAAACCGGTTCAAATCAATTTGGACGGCGGAAAAGCGCTTATTCCTGATCTGTCCACTGCAAGACAATGGATGCTGCTTGCCGGCATGATGGTGTCGCTCGCCGGTATGGAAATGAGCTCCGTGCACGTCACCTCGATGAAGAATCCGCGCTCATCTTTCCCGAAATCCATTTACCTGGCAACGGCCATTATTTTGATCCTTTCCGTCTTAGGTGCGCTCTCGATTTCTCTTGTTGTTCCGATCGGCGATCTGTCTAAGTCCGCAGGTGTCTGCCAAAGTTTTGAATTGATGCTGAATGCCCTCGGAGTCGGCTGGCTCACACCGATTCTCGCCTGTCTTTTAGCCTACGGCGCTTTAGCATCTGTCGTGACATGGATGAACGGTCCTTCCCGCGGTTTGCTCGAAGTTGCTAAAGAAGGCTATCTTCCGCAGTATTGGCAATACCGAAACAGTTACGGCATGCAGACAAGAATTTTTATTATGCAGGCCTCCCTAGCGTCTTTCCTGAGCCTGAGTGTGCTCATCATGCCCAGCGTGTCGGATGCCTTCTGGCTGTTCCTTGCTTTGTGCTCTCAGCTTTACATGATCATGTACCTACTGATGTTTGCGGCGGCAATTCGTCTCAAAATTGAAAACCCCGACAGCCCGGGAGAATACAAAGTTCCGGGCGGAAGGGTAGGAATGATCTTAATGTCGGGCGTGGCCTTCTGTACCTCTTTAATTGCGCTGCTCTGCGGTTTTATTCCGCCGGAAGAAATCATCAATGAAGGCCTTGCGGCATCCCTCGGATACGTTGGGTTCCTCGCGGGAGGCTTGATCATCTTCACTATCATCCCTCTGAAATTCTTCGACAAATTTCAGCATCAGCACCTGACAGAAGTAAAGGATTCTGCTGCCTAATCGCACGAACGCTTCTTGGAAGACTCTGATTTCTACCAAGCCGGATTGTCAAAGGATAGGTCCTATCCTAAAATCTGCGCGTCTCTTCTTGGGACGACGAACGATCGGAGGATTAGGCTCGAAACGAGACCGGCCGGTCGCTACTTGTTGTTCCAAATATGTCATTCCAAGAAGCCATTCAGTACAGAACTGAACTGCACAAACTGGCAGAACTTTCCGGCCAGGAAATCAAAACTGCTCAATACATCCAAAACAAACTCGAAGAAATGGGTTTTAACGTCCGCTCAGGCGTGGGCGGTCATGGCCTAGTATAAAATTCTAAAATTACGTTATCTAATTAGAATAAGAAGTATAATACGGCCATGAATGGAGGAATTTCATGGCCGGTCGTACCCGCAAATTTAATCCCGTCTTATCTGAACAAGACAAAGCTACTCTTGAGAAGATCGTTTCTTCCAGAACTGAAGAGATTCGGAAGGTACAACGCGCAAAGATGATTCTGTTGGCCGCCTCCGGGAGCAGTAACACCGATATTGCAAATAACCTTAGGATTTCCCGTCCGGTCGTTAACAAAATAATCAAGCGCTTTTCTTCAGCCGGAGTCCAGGCAGCCTTAGAAGATGCAGCACGCCCCGGGCGTCCGAAAGAACTGGATCCGGAGCAGCAGACATGGATTATTTCTTTGGCCTGCAGCAAGCCAAGAGAACTTCCTGACGGACCGGCATTAGAGCTTTGGACCCTCTCTGCTCTTACCAACTACGTTAGAAGCCACTGCAAAGAGCATGGCTTTGATCGACTTGAATCTGTTGCGGCCTCTACCATTTGGTATTTATTAAACGAGTCGGAGATTAAACCACACCGAATTCGCTACTACTTGGAAAAGAAAGATGAGCAATTCGAGGCTAAAGCGAAGGAAGTGTTATTACTCTATAAAAAGATTGAATGGATAACGCAATTAGCGAAGAAATACGATGATCCGGAAGAAGAAATAACGCTTGTTAACCAAGAAGTTTTTATTTCTTACGACGAGAAACCGGGCATTCAGGCGGTAGAGAACAAGCATAAAGACCGGAATCCGAAACCCGGGAAAGGTTTTGTTCGGCGCGATTATGAATACATCAGACACGGAACCGTATCCCTGCTGGCAGGAATAGATTTGTTAACCGGAAAAGTTCACAGCATCGTCTGCGAATCTCATAAATCATCGGACTTCATTGATTTCTTAAAGATGCTGGACAAGACTTATCCGGAAGGGCTCGTTATCAACATAATCTTGGATAACCATTCTGCACACCGTTCCAGAGAAACCATGAATTACTTGGCTACACATCCGAATCGATTTAAATTCACCTTCACGCCGAAGCATGCATCCTGGCTCAATCTCATTGAATCATTCTTCGGGAAGATGGCCAGAACCTGCTTGAGAGGGCTGAGAGTTCGTTCTAAAGAAGAGCTCGTCAATCACATTAACCGTTGGATCATGCAAGTGAATGCGGAACCGGTGATCTACCGCTGGAAATGGAAGCTTGAAGACATCGAGTCCGCATTTACTTAATTGATAACGTATTTATAGATTGAACTATTAATGGCGTCGAAATTATTAACAGCCATCCAAGAGCAGTGGTAGTCGAGCTTTTTCTCATTCACGAAACGCTTACCGTCTTGATCAACCCAAATGAAAGCAGGCTGCCTTGTAACCATAGCAATGCCTGCTTTAACTCCAGGAACCCGAACGCCTAAAGGGGCAGAAACCGAATTCATATGCCAAAGATCGCATCCCATCGATTGAGCCATCAGCAAGCCGTCGCCTGTATGCGCAGGACTGCCGAGATAAGCCATCGGATTGCCATAAATGTAGCGAGCCATCAATTCCGGATTAGATTGGAAGCCGCCCGTGCAAATCACGACAGCTTTATTGGCTTTCACAAAATACGGGTTGCCTTCGTATACGGCTTCGACGCCCAAGACCTCGTTTCCTCTTCTGACCAATCTTCTGGCAGGACAATTAACAAGAACCGGAATATTCCTCGCCTTTACTGCGCGATCAAAGATTCCGAAGAGACGGTCGCCGCCTTTCGCGCCGGGAAAATTTCGCATCGACATCTTGTTCACGCAATCTGCGCCAGGCAAATTCTGATAGCCCGCGTGTCCGTATACACCGATCTTTCCTTCGGGAGCCAGTGAAGAGACATAATCGCCTAAATGGAGGGACTCTTCGCAGAACAGGTCCAAAAGGTCTTTATCCCACTCAGAGCGAGACAATTCATACAGCGCCTTTTGGAACTTGTAATAATCTTCTTTGTTTGTCGGAACGACAAAGCCGCCAGAAGAAACAGAGACATTTCCGCCGCCCGCGTCTTCTCGAGGGTGAGAACTTTTGCTCCGGCGTCCGCCGCTGCGATCGCTGCATTAGATCCGGCGTTGCCGTAACCGAGAACGAGAACATCTGTCTCATTATTCCATTTCGGCATATCTTCCGCATGTGCAACTTCGATCGCGACGCTCATTCCGACGGGTGCCGCTGCAAGCGATAAAGAGCTCTTGAGTAAGTTTCGTCTTGTTGTCATCTGCCTCTCCTTGACGATGTGGTTGGGATCTCTTCTGTATATACCTAACTTTTGGGAGAGTCAACGATTAATTTTGTGTGCTACTAAAACCCAACAATACGAACAGCGACAATAGTTTGAGGATCGCTAAACAACAAGTACGAAAAGGCTACACAGACATTGAAGCGAACAGCATAATTTCAAAAACCAGAATTGATATTGATAATCATTCTTATTTGTGTTATATTTCACTTATCGATTGATTGAATTCAATCTTCTCCTTTGAAGCATAGAGTTCTTACGCAACTCCTTGTCAGCAAAAGAGCAATTGGGGTGAAAATTTTTGGGCGAGAGTCTTTTGGCTCCCGCCCCTTTTCTTATCGTTTTCCGCCGCGTTTTCGATATCCGCTTCATTAATAATTGAGACGGACGGACTAAAGACGAAGTTCAAAAGACATCTGATACAATTTCACACAAACGTAAACGCGAATCGTTCTCATTTTATGATATGATTTCAATCACTGGATGATGTCTTTTGAGACGGAAATCTTCTCCTTGGAGCGATCCAAAGAAATGGGGTGAAAATATTTTATGCGGAGGGTCTTTCGATCTTCCGCTTTTTTTTCATTTTTTGAAATGCACGGTCTGTACCGGATCGGCGTTTCCTCCGAACCTCACCGGAGAATCAAAAGACTCTGCCTCCGTCGTAGGCAGGAGATCATCCCGCTCAAACTTAACTTCTGAATTCTTCATAGCAGTAAGCGACATGATCGCACCGGTGACCACGGCCCACGGAGATTCTTCTTTCTTTAAGGCGACGTCAATCGCAGCGATGTGTCGTGCCGCACCGTCCAGGAGCGCCTGGGCTTCTGCATCATTTAACCCGGATAAAAATTCTAAAAACATCGGCAGATAGTCCGGAAATTCATTACTCTCGATCGTAAGCCCTCGCTCTTCATAGAGCTTTTTAAGGTTGATCATCGCCGAGCCTCGTTCCCGCGAATCCCCGTGCATGTGCTCAAAAAGGTTAAGACTTGCCTTCTTGCCGATATCAAAAGTCGCCACATATTCCTTCTGTAAATCCGCCATCGGCGTCTCAATCATGTGATTGATAAAAATCTCGAGAGCCTCCTTCTGATCGTTAGCAAGTGTCGATTCTGCAACGGCTTCCTTAATTTCCTGCAGATTATCTTTCAGCGCCGCATCCGGATACAAAAGCAGACAAGCCAGCGCTTTTAACCCCAAATTCATGTCATTCTCCGTTAATTTTTATTATCTCTATGTTAGTGAACTACGCATTTTTGCTCCTTAACCTCTGCTCAATTCGAACAAACAAAGGGTTACAAATTGGAGGGCGCCCATAGAATGAGGACAAACCCGAATAAAAGTTCGAGTACCGTTTTAAGTTGAATAAGGAAAAAATATGCGTCCAGATATCAAGGTTTGGAATCCTGAAAATCCGGCCCAATGGAATAAGACGCTGGCATGGACGACTGTGTGGCTAAGTACCTTCAGCCTGACCCTAGGCTTTTGCGCTTGGTTCTTGGTCCCGTCTCTCGCTCCGAGATTAAACGAAATCGGCTTTTCTCTCACCCACAGCCAGCTCTATTGGCTTGTTGCTATGGTGGGTCTTTCCGCAGGTACGCTGCGTATTCTGTGGACCTTCTTACCCCCGATTCTCGGTACCAGAATTCTAGTTACACTCTCAACGGGCTTACTGTTAATCCCGTTTTTCTGCTGGGTATACGCCGTCCAGCATCCTGATACACCATATTGGATGCTGATTATCTTTGCTCTTTTAAGCGGTATCGGCGGCGGTACATTCTCCGGCTTAATGGCCTCCACGAACTATTTCTTCCCGAAGCATGCAAGAGGATTGGCGCTCGGTATTCAGGGCGGCCTCTCTGACTTCGGTACCGGCCTGGTTCAGTTTGTCACCCCGCTCGTTATCGGCTTCTCCGCATTCGCTTTCTTAGGCGGCGGTCAGGTCGCTCATTTGGCTGACGGCAAGACTGTTACTTACTGGCTGCAGAATGCCTCCTGGGTGTGGATTCCTCTTGTCGCAATCATCACCATCCTTTCTTGGCTCTTCCTGCGCTCCGTTCCGGTCTCCGGAAACATTAAGCAGGAGTGGACCATCTTCGGCAATAAGCACACCTGGTTCATGACCCTCTTCTACTACGGAACATTTGCGACGTTCGCCGGTCTCGGTGCGCAGTTAGGCTTGCTGGGCAACCATACCTTTGCCGGTATTGAGGGTGCTCCGAGTGCCGTCGCGCTTGCCTGGTTGGGCCCGGTTATCGGCGCGCTTTCCCGAGTCGGTGCCGGCCAAGTTTCCGATAAGATTCGCGGCGGCCGCGTCACAACGATAATGGCTGTCTGCAACATCATCGGTCTGCTTGCCCTTTGGCTCTACAAACCTACGACGGTCTCCGGCTGCTGGATTTGGCTCATCGTCATGTTCTGGGTCTTCTTCTGGACCGGTGTCGGCAACGCTTCCACCACTGAACAGATGGCAGTGCTTTTCCCGCCGCTTCAGGGCGGTGCGGTCGTCGGCTGGACTTCCGCGGTCGGCGCATACGGTCCGTTTACGATCGGTATGCTGCTTGCCGAATGCGGTGCCGGCGTAATGTTCGCCATTTCGACAGTGATCTTTATCGCCATTCTCGCCATCAACGTTTACTACTACGACAGAAAGAACGCCCCGGATCTTTGCTGATCGTTCTTTCTCACCTCAAGAAATTGCTTAATTGGAGAACAAAATGTCCGGAATCATGAAGTCCTCCCTGTTCTTCGCTAAGAAGGTCGGTTCGTACTCAGACGGTTGGGGCGAAGTGACCGCAGAAGACAGGACCTGGGAACAGGCTTACCGGGATCGATGGGCACACGACAAAATCGTACGTTCCACCCACGGCGTTAACTGCACCGGCTCCTGCAGCTGGCAGGTTTATGTTAAAGACGGAATCGTCGTCTGGGAAACACAGGAAACGGATTACCCGCCCACGCCTCCCGGCGTACCGAATCACGAACCTCGCGGCTGCCCGCGCGGTGCAAGCTACTCTTGGTATCTGTACTCTGCTTCCCGCGTTAAACATCCTTTGATTCGTGCCGAATTAAAGGCCGCCTGGGAAGAGGCCCGCAAGACCATGAAGCCGATCGAGGCCTGGGCCTCCATCGTCGAAAATCCCGAAGTCCGTAAGTCCTATACCGCAGCCCGCGGCTTAGGCGGCTTAGTCCGTACGACTTGGGATGAAGCCCTTGAAATCATCGCTTCGGCTAACCTTTATACGATTAAGAAGTACGGTCCTGACCGTATTTCCGGCTTCTCTCCGATTCCGGGCTACTCCATGGTGTCCTACGGCTCGGGTACCCGCTACCTGAGTCTGATAGGCGGCGCCCTCCTCTCCTTCTATGACTGGTACTGTGACCTGCCGCCCTCTTCTCCTCAGACTTGGGGCGAGCAGACCGACGTTCCGGAATCCGAAGCCTGGTACTATTCAAGCTACATCATCGTCTGGGGTACCAACATCTCGATGACCCGTACCCCGGACGCTCACTTCTTAACGGAAGCCCGCTATAACGGTACGAAAGTCGTCAACGTCTGTCCGGACTACT
>ENA-OPDW01001610-OPDW01001610.1-human-gut-metagenome-genome-assembly--contig:-NODE-1610-length-12255-cov-11.052131_pt1 | contig 12255 bp, 5 predicted proteins | sample MGYA00241264_ERZ501508 | MGnify/ENA primary metagenome ERZ501508 (study PRJEB25962, sample SAMEA2042575) | human gut metagenome | biome: human gut; feature: human-associated habitat; material: faeces...
TCTGTAGTCCGTTGTCTGCGGTGGCAATACCGTCGGCCGTGTTGAACGTACCGGTGAGTAACAATCCGTCCAGCGTGTAACGTTCAGGCTTGACCACGCTGAAATTCACGCCGTCGCCCGCCTCGAAGGTAAGGGTTATCTGGCTCATGCGGTGGTGGAAGGAGTTGTCTTCACCGCCTTTGGCGGTTTTGTCGGTAAAGCTTACTACCGGGTTGTTTTTGTCTCCCGTGGCTCCTGAAGCAAAGAGGAAGTCGATGGCAGGCTGGTTCTGCTGCGCCGTGGCATCGGTCGTGGCTGTGAGGATGCCTCCCGCCGCGTTGTACGGATAGTAGGCGCGGAAAGTATGGGTCTTTGCATCTTCGATATAGATAACCTTTCCTTCTGCCTCAAATTTCCCGTTTTTCAGGATGAAAGGCACGTTGCCGTACTGGGAATCGTTGCCGATGTCGGTGATGCCGATACGGTCGCCGCCAGTCCAGGTGGTTCCGCTGGCGCGGGTGGCGGGGGCGATGTTGGCGGTAAACTGGGCGGCCACGGGGTCACCGTTCAGGTTCTCGTTGTCGTTGTTGCAGGCTGCCAGTGCGAGGGCGAGCGTTGCAAGTGTAAAAAATCTCGTCTTCATTATATTAGTCATTATATTAGTTTAATTCCATTTCAATATTTGCTGCACCTCAGCAAAATCAAAGCAAGCTTTGCTTCTGTGTTCGGTTTGCTAATTATTTACAAATCGGCATTTACATCATCACCTTTCACTTCTTCCCAGCCGTTGATTTCGGCTCCGTCCACTTCCATGCCTTCGGGAGTCTCAACCAGCGTTCCGCCGAGGGTCAGCGATTCGCCCTTTCCGGTGTTGAAATCCTTGAGGGCTTCCGTAAGGTCGCTTTTCAGCGTGGTGGGGGTCGGGTTGCCGTCAGCATAGCGGATTTCACCCGTCAGCAGTTGTTCCGTGCCAGTCACACCCAGCAGCCGCACCGTGGCTTTCCACTTGCCGGCATCGTCACCTTCGGTAATCTTGGTGAAGGGCAGCACGACGTTCGAAGCGGCTCCGTAGGTATCGGTAGCGAAGTCGAGTGTTCCGGCTGCACCCGTCAGATGGGCAACAATCTCCGTGATGCGTCCGGCGGCATCACCTGTAGGTTCGACGACAAGCGTCAGTTCGCGTACCTGCTGCTTCATTGCGGCAGTCAGCGGATAGTCCTTGTCTTTCTCGATGGTCACCTGTTCCGTATAGGTGAAGAACCATCCCGGGGCATTGTTCACAAAGGCATCCGTGCCTGCCCGGGTTCCCGTGGATGCGGCAATGGTGGCTGTGGTGCCGTTCACCGTGATTCCTTCAGCCGGGTTCCACACCGCAAGTGTGTAGCTGCCCGGAGCAAACAGATGGTCGGGGGTATGGGTGGCGGAAGTCTCCGTACCCGTATAGTCACCCATGGTGACCGTCCATGTGGCAGGTATGTCGATACCCTCACCGCGGGCCGACCAGTCGGCTGTCACCGCAATCTTCCCGTAGTCGGGATGCGGCGTGTCATAAAGCGTGTCCTTCACGCAGGAAGAGAGCAGCACGGCGGCTGCCATTCCCATCATATTTATATATTGTCTTGCTTTCATATTCTATTCCTCCGTGTTAGAATAACTTCCATACCAATGTCACACCGGCATTGATGGGACCCCACCAATCTTTTGTTTCGTTGCCGCGGCGTACACGCACGCCGTCGATGACTTCATATTTTTCGAAATCGGCATTCAGGTAGCCCAAACCGAGGTTGAAATCAAGAGCCAGTGCCTTGTTCAGCCGCAGCTGATAGCCAGCGGTGATGCCGCCACCCATCAGGTCGCCCTGCTTGCCTGTTTCGGAGAACTTGTAGTTGAACTGTCCGGCCTTGAACATCGCGCCCAGATACCAGGCTTTCTTCTCACCCATATAGTAACGTACTTCCGGAGCCACTTCCCAGAGTGCATAGCGGCGGTCTTTGTCGCTCCAGCTCCAAGAAGTCCACGAGCCGTTTACGGCAATGCCCCACGACGGGCAGATGCGCCATTCCACGCCAAGATCTGGTGTCAGGGTAGCCCAGCGCAGCAGGTTGGCACGCAGGGAAAAATGATAATCATTTGTGATTTTAGTTTCCGACGGCGTGTCGACAAGTTTATTTTGTTGAGCGGCTTTCTCGGCTTCTGCCTTTTCAGCGGCAAGTCGGGCTTCTTCCGCCTTGCGCTGCTCTTCGGCAAGCCGTTCCTGTTCGGCACGCTTCTCGGCTTCCAGTTGTTCGGTTTCCGCCTTGCGTCGTGCTTCCGCATCCGTCGCGGCAGTTCCCTTTACCGGTACCGTCAGGCGCACGGTGACAAAATCACCCTCAGTCGCATGGTTGCGGGTAATGAAATTCTCCTCTTTTATTTCCGCACGGATAATCAGTTCGGATTTCACACGGTTGGCACGGATCTTCGCCGTGGCAAGGTTCTCGGCTTCACTGCCCAGTGAATTACAGTAGCCGTCAACCAATAGCGGCAGCTTGCCGTCAAGAATTGTGGTTTTGTTGTTTTCGATACATTCCAACAGACGGGCAAGTTCCGTGTCATTGCCATTCCAAGGCACGTAGAACATATCCTTCTGCGGAACGAACCGGAAGGTGTAGGTCGTGTCTGCTTTCTGCTGCGCAATGACAGGAAAAGTTACCGTCATCAGCCACAGAAACAGGGTAAGAAAAGTGATTTTTCTGCTCATATAAACTTGCATTTATTATCTTTGTCCTCTCCAAAGATAATAAATGTCATTCTATGCCCAAAAGAATTACATAAACTTTTTCTGTTAATATACAGCATTTTATGGAAAATTGTCGTTTGAGCACTTTTTTTGTCGAATTAGTACTTTTCGAATTGTCAAATTAGCACCTTTTGAAAACGTGTTTTTGGTAAATTATTCCTGATTTGCTTTTTTCCACTTGCCAGGCGTACATCCTTCCTTCTCGGTAAATGCTTTGATAAAGTTACTGCGGGAAAGAAAACCGGAAGACTCCGCCAGCTTCTGTATATTGATTTCCGGATGCTCCTTCAGTATGTTTTTCGCATACTCCAACCGGAGACCGGTTATCCATTCGCGGAATGTCATTTTATACGTAGTCTTGATATAAGCGGAAAGATAGGTACGGTTCGTATGAAGTATTTCGGACAGTTCTTTTATGGTAAGTCCCTGCTGGACATAGCCGTCTGTCTTTATCCAGTTGTCCACCTTCTCTATAATTCCTGTATAGGACACTGGAATTTCCTCTTCTGAAACCATTTCGGGTTCAGTTCCCGAATTTGTCAGAAGTTCTTCTTCAGATTGTATATCTTGCTCAAAAGCATTTTCCACCTGTTCATAGAACAGCAGGTAGTTCTGATAGCTGTAGAAAAGATAGCTGTAGAACGGTATTGACGACAAAATCCAGATAAAAACATATTTGTCTGGCAGAAATGTCAGCAATCCGCATCCGACACCGAAGATAACAGCCCAATAAGTGAATATGGAAAGCCATTCGATATATGCGCCTATATCATCTGCCTGAGTTTCATTGAAAATCCGAATGGCTCTACGATATGCAATTATGACTCTGCGAGCTAAAACGACTCCAAAAACGACTAACCATACAGCTAAAGCAAATAAAGAGAATTTTTGCATGATTCCGCTTGGCAACAGGAACAACACAACTCCGGAAAGAGTTGAAAATATAATCCATAAAATGATATGTGTCCACACACGCCGTTTGGTAATGTAAAAACGATCAAGCAACATTATCAATGCCGAACTGAACAGAGAATAGCACAGGAAGTATGTGGACATGTTCATCAATATGGCAGAATCCGCATTTTTGAATCGGATACCAAAGAAGAAATGTACCGAATAATTTGCCGAAAGCAGCAGCATAGCTATACCCATAATCTGTCGGGAGCGGAGATAATTCTTGAAAATTTTCTTTTCAGGAGTCTTTGCAAACAAAAAATAAAAGCCGAAGAATAACATCAACGGCAGTGCGGCACAAAGTGAAAAACTGTATATTGATGGTTCCATTGTTATGCTTATTTGATTTTGATACAAAGATACGTCTTTTCTTCACAAATAGACACATAATCTATGATTTAACGTTATAGATTCGGTCATATTAGATTGAATAAATTATTAGAATTAAAGCCAGTGGTGAAAAATTCAACCACTGGCTTTTTCTGTCAAGACTTCGATATTAAAGTTTTACACCTTTGGATTCCGATAAATCGGGTCTCCCTATAATTAAATGACTGCGTACAAAGTCCACGTGCGGGCTTTCCGGCTGTTGTTCCGGCTGTTTTTTCTCGTTGCCTTGCCGGTTCTCTTCCGTGTTTTCCTGAGTCGGAGGAGCCAGCTCAAGCTGTATCTTGCGGTCCAGTGCGGCGAGTTCGGACTTCAGCTGTTTCAGCTCGTCCTCCTTCTTCCACACCTTGCCCGCTATCTCCTGCAACTGCGGAATCTCCTTTTCCAGCACTTCGTTCTTAGACTTGTACTGGTCGATGATGGTCGGAATCCTCTCCAATGCGTTCAGAAAGTTTCGTGCGGCAGCAATCGGGTCTGCCATCGCCAGATGCCCGTTGTTGTAGGTGTACTTGTAGTTGCCCTCCACCACGAAGCGGTTGTCGGTGAACTCCAGACCTTCTTTGAGTGTCCTCTCGCTGACCACCTTTATCGGAAAGCCGTAAAGTTCCCCGACAGCCTTGTACAGTCCACCAGTCGTGGCGTTCTTGGCGATTTCCTGCAAACGCTTACCGATGACCTTCTCATCCGTTGAATCCACGCCGTCCACCTTGACAAGATTAAGGCGGCTGCCTTCCTTATCAGTCTGCACAACGGAAAGAAAACGGTTCCAGTCTTCCGTCATGGCTTCGATGAAAGCCGTGTTGTTGCGCAGTTCTCCCGTCTTGGATTCCAGCTTGAACTCCGAATCGCGCTTGCCCTTGTTGAACGACTTGCGTTCCCCTTCGAGCGAGGCGATACGCTTCTCTAATTTCGCCTTATCCAAAAGGTCGGTATTGCCGGAGAGCAACGCCATATACTCCGAGAAGTTCATACCCGATTTTTCGTCCATTGCTCCCTCGTCGATGATACGTGCGCCCATCGCTCCACTTTTGAGCTGCGATATGAACGTCTGCTTGCAGTGCAGCAGATTGAACTTGTAGCTGTCCAGCGACTTTTCCACCGCGTAGATGATGACATCCACGTTGTTCTCGGCAAAATGCTTGGCAATCTCGTTCCCGGCTCTAACACCCCGTCCGTCACGCTGTTGCAGGTCGGACGGTCGCCACGGTGTATCAAGGTGATGGATGGCGACACATCTTTTCTGCGCATTCACGCCCGTTCCGAGCATACTTGTGGAGCCGAACAGCACGCGCACCGTCCCGGCGTTCATGGCATCTATCACCGCCTTACGAGCCTTATCCGTCTTACACTCCTGAATGAAGCGCACCTCACTTGCCGGTATGCCGTAATCCTCCACCAACTTGCGTTTTATCTCGCTGTACACGTTCCATCCTTCCCCCGGCTGATATGTCCCCAAGTCGGAGAACACGAACTGCGTACCCTTGTGCGCCTCGTACTTGTGGTAATACTCTGCAATCATCTTGGCACAATGGCTTGCCTTGTTGTCGGGATGGTCCTCGTAGTTCGGGTCTATCATGCGCATATCAAGAGCCATCTTTCTCGCGTAGTCGGTGGCGATGAGCATCTTCGCCTTTTCCTCCGTTTCCGACAGGGGTAACCTGCCAAGCAGAGTGGCATCGCCGGTTTTGGCAAACTGCATCAGCTTCTGTATGAAGTCCTCCTGCTCCGGTGTGGGCGGTATGTGGTGCAGTATCTCATTCTTGTTTGGTCTGTCCACACCTACATCCTCCGCCGTGCGGTAGTCGGTAATCTCGTTGTAGAAGGCGGCAAGCTCCGGCACCTTGATGAAATAGCGAAAACGCTCCTTCTGAACGATATTGTTCGTTACGTTGAACTCAAAATCGGTCGTCTTTTTGGCGAAGATGGCAGCCCAAGCATCGAAACAGCGGATGTCCTGCCGTTCCAGTTCGTTGGGGCGCAGGTATTTGAAGAGCAGGTACAGTTCCGTCAGACTGTTGGAAATGGTCGTGCCCGAAAGGAACGTAGCCCCCAAGTCCTTGCCCGTGCGTTCCTGTATGGTACGGATGGCAAAGAGCATATTCAGGGCCTTCTGGCTTCCTTCCGAGTTTCCCAATCCCGCCACACGGTCATGACGGGTGTTGAAAGTCAAGTTCTTGAACTGGTGACTCTCGTCAATGAAGATGTGGTCGATGCCCATCTGCTTGAAGTCCACCACATCATCCGTGCGGGACTTGATAGCGTGTTCCACCTTCTCCAGCTTCGCCACAAGGTTGTGCTTGCGCTTCTCCAGCCCTTTCAGCATCGCCCGCGACACGTTCTTGCCCTGCTGCCGCAAGACTTCGAGGTTTTCCTCCACCGTGTCAAGTTCCGCCTGCAGGATGCGCTGCTGCAACTCCGGTGACTGCGGTATCTTGCCGAACTGGTCGTGCGACATGATGACGCAATCGTAATCGTTATTTTTGATGTTGTTGAAAAAACGCACGCGGTTGGCGGTCGAGAAATCCTTTTCAGAAGCGTAGAGAATCCTCGCATTGGGATATGCCGCCTGATAGGTGGCGGCAATCTCCGCCACATTCGCTTTCAGCCCGATAATCATCGGCTTGTGCGCCAAGTTCAGACGCTTCATCTCATGTGCCGCTATGCACATTATCAGCGTCTTGCCGGTTCCCACCTCGTGGTCGCAGATCCCGCCGCCGTTCTGTTTCAGCATCCAGACGCAATCCTTCTGCGACGGGTAAACACTCTTGATTCCCCGGCTTGCCAGCCCTTTCAGGTTGAGGTCGGGAAAAGTCTGGTGCGAGCCGTCATACTTCGGGCGCACGAAACAGTTGAACTTGCGGTTATACATCGTCGTGAGCCGTTCCTTGAACTGCGGCGACTGTTCTTCCAGCCATTCGGAGAACCCGTTACGGATTTCGTCTATCTTCGCGTTGGCGAGCTGTATGCCCTCGCTGTCGCGTACCTTGATGTCGTTGCCGTTCTCGTCCTTGCCGATACTTTTCATCATGTCGGGGCAGGTGTTGTGCAGGGCGTGCTTCAACAGGTGCATACCGTCATAGTTCCGGTAATAGCCCTTTACTAAAAACTCGTCCGTGATCTTCATGGTGCGGTAGCCGCACGCCACGGAAAACTCGTCCATGCTTGCGGAGTAGGCTATTTTCACGTCCGTGTCGAAAAGGTGGCTCATGTAGGCGGCATACACGCCCGTGGGAATCCAGCGTTCCCCGAAGTTGAAGTCGAGGTCTTCAAAGGCTATGCGCTGCGGTTCGGCTTCCTTCAATGCCTCCCACGCCTGTTTCACCTCCGGCATCCGCTCACTTTCGGGATTGTCCTCCATCCAGCCCTCTATGCGTTCCGCCTTCTCTATCACGTTCCCCGCGATGAAGCGGTCTTTGATTTCGTAACCGGTTACGAGCGGGTTGTAGAAGATGCGCCCCTTGAGGGCACCAAGCAGTTCCTCTTCCGTAGTGTCGGTTATCTCCTGCATATAGCCGAGATTGACCGTGCCGAACTTGTTGAGCGATGCGGACAAGGCTTCTTCGGGAGAGCCTGCATTGACACGGCTCTCCACCGAGAAGGAAACGGGACGGTCGAAGATGTCCGCCTTGACAAACTTGCCGTCCTCCGCACGTTCCAGCGAAAGGATGTCGCGCCCTCCGGCATCCATCATCACCAGTTTCACGTTCTGTCTGGCGTTGAGGTTACCGTAACGCATGACAAACTCATCGTAGTAGGTGTTGAGATACCCGCGCTGCGGTTTGTGTTCCGTATGGTTCTCCGTCTCGTGGCTATACAGACGTTCGTAAGCGTCACGGAGCGATATATACAGCATCGCTTTCTCTTTTTGATAGCCACGGAGGTCGAGCGGTTGGAAGGTCGCACCGTAAGGCGTGAGGTCTTTCAGGTAACCGAGATTGCGTGAAGCATCCAGCACCATCGAGCCGTCACGGTGGTGTGGCTCCAGCAGGCCGTTGAACGGACGGGGAGAAAGGTCCATGACTTCCTCCTTCGGCTTTTCCGTTTCAAGTTCCGGGAACAGGGAAGTGGCAACCGTTTCGGAAGTAGGCACAACTTCTGCCGGTGTTTCAGGTTGCTTTATTTCTTCCGTTTGTTCCGGCTTTTTATCCATATTGTCCGAAGAAGGCGCAAAAGCAGGGTTCAACGTGTCTTTGATACCCATCTTTTTCAGTTGTTCCTGCCTGTGCCGTTCTGCCTCAAGCCGTAGGGCCTTGCGCCGTTCCGCTGTCAGGCTCATCATTGTCTCATAGAAGCCGTTGATGGGAGGATTGGTTTCCCAATCCAGAGTGGCGTAAATGTCGTCCGGGTCGTTTGGCTTTTCGGCATTTTCCGGCTTTTCTTCCTTATTACCGTTTATCGGCTTGGCGGCTTCAACGGGTGGAGTAACTTTGACTTGCGGTTTAGGCGTGGACGGCATAGGCTTCGGCTTGCTTTCCTTTTTCGCTGCCTTTTTCTTTTTTACCGGTTCCTCTATGGGCATACCCCAAAGGTCGAGCAGGGTAAGCTGCACGGCTGACGAATGATTGGGTTGGCGCGGCTCAATCTCCGGCTTTTCCTCTATGGGCTGTGCCTGCGGCTTCTCCACTCCCTTGACAGGCTCAATTACAGAAACGGGGGCTATTACAGAAGGTGATACCTTTTCTGTTTTCGGAGCAGGTTGCACTTCCGCAGCCGTGCTTTCCTCCTTTGTCGGATGCAGCCTGTGTCTCTCATACAGTTTCCTGTCAAGTTGTTGCAGTTCTATTTTCAGATGCTCCCGCAAGTCTTCCGCCAGTTGTGCGATGTCCCCACAGTGCAGGAGTTTATAGGCTGGTTTCCCGTACGGGTCGGTACTTCTGATCAAATCCGTGTGTGAAAGCGAACCGATGCTCCATACATACCCATTTACGGAAGTGCCGATAGGGGTCTGTTCGGTCTGCACGAAGAGTTTTTCGTTGTAATACAGTTCACCGTTCTTTCCGCTGTTCTTTTGCAGGATAATCAGGTCGCTGCCCACCTCCGTTCCCGCGTTATCCGTAAAGAGGTTGTTCGGCAGGCGGGCTACGCCCACCAGATTGGCATGGTTCATCATATACTCGCGTATGGGCGCGTTGGTCGGGGCATCCAGTACCCCCTGCGAGGTGATGAACGCCACGATTCCGCCTTCACGCACCGCGTCAAGGCTTTTCAGGAAAAAGTAATTGTGTATCGTCCGTGCCGCCGAGAGCCTTGCAGGATCCTTGCTGCCCGAAAAATCCGGGTCGAACACCGCCACATCGCCAAACGGTATATTGGAGACAGCCAAATCAAAATGGTTCATGAACGGCTTTTCTATCTTCTCGAAGCCCTGTACCCTTACTTTCTGTCCGGGATGCAGGTGCTTCAGTATCTTGCCCGTCATCAGGTCTTTCTCAAAAGCCATGATGTCCGCGTCCGGTCTGTTCTCCAGCACGGCGTCCACGAATGCACCGACACCTGCCGACGGCTCCAGCACCCGGTCGGGACGGATGCCGTGTTCATGCAGCACGTCCGCGATGGTCCCAGTTATCTCCGGCGGGGTATAGAAGGCGGTCAGCACGGACTGCTTCATGGCATCCATATACCGTTTGTACTCCGTCTCGTCTTTTGTGTTCTCCCGCAGCAACCTGTGCAGTTCCACGGTAGGGGCAAACAGTTCGAGGTCGGACTTCGCCCAGTGGACGGCATCCGTCAGTTCCCTTGCAGGGTTGAGTATGCTCTTCAGTCCCCCGAAACCGCAATAACGCTCTAACAAGAGCCGTTCGCGTGCGGTGGGTGTGCGCTGTTCCCTGTCAAGGAGGAATGCCGTCCGTATCGCCTCGATGTTGTCCCGCAGCCTCTGTTTGCGGTTAAACGCCATACTCTTCGATATAGAGGATGACGGCTCCCGTCAGCTCCGTGTAGAGCAGGTCATATTCGGGCGACAGGGCGAAATTGTCATCCGAGAGGTCATAGATGGAGAATACGTTTCCGACAAGTGGCAGCAGCTTCTGGGTAAAGGCTTCACATTTTTCTTCCGGTACTTCACCCGCAAATTCGTTCTCCACGACTTCGCGCAGGATGGCGTGCCTGGAGTAGCGAAGGCCCTCCGTCAGCACCTTCATCGCCAGTTCCTGCGCCCCGTCGACAGGATATCCTTCGAGCCTTGCCCGTTCATACGCTTCGGCGGCACGGTCGGTTCTTTCTCGGATGAAGGCTTCATCGGCTGCCTGTTCAAACTTGTTCGTGGTGAGGTAGTCCAGCAGGTACAGACCGTAATAGGAAAAGTCGGTCCGACCCTCGTTTTTCTTCTTGTTGTTCATTTCTTTGGAATTTAGTGGATTGATAATGATGATAGGGATAATCGTTGGAAAACGAGAAGAAAAAGGCACCCGGTATCCCTCCGAGTGCCACCACTAAATCCAAAGTATGAGTGTAATCCGGTATCGAAGAACAATTCATTACTCTGAACCAGTGGCAAAGTTAAACATTTATTTTCTTCTTTTCGCAGAGGTCGCTTTACTTTTCCTTTCTGGGAACACGAAAACCGTGTTATAGTCCCCGTCAAAGGCGACTACGGCATCAAAACTCTTGCCCTGCTTGCTCTTGAATCCTTTGAGCAGTTTCGTGTGTCCGTCGGTGAGCAGGCTTTTGATTTCATCATCAGAGAGGGTGCGGTTTGCTTTCAGGCGGAACACGGGCAAACCGCACTCCGCGTTGTCGCAGCGGACGACCTTGCCGTAAAACTGCATCGTCCCCGCTCCGCACTTGGGACACTTGCAGCCGGAATCCCTGCGGGCGAACAGCTTGTCGCACGACAGCAGTTCGGAGGTAATTTCCCGTGTATATGCCTCAATCTTCCTGCGGAAGTCATCGGCGGGCAGTTCCCCACGCTCGATGCGTGCCAATTCCTTTTCCCATTCGCCCGTCATGGCGACATCGGCAATACGCATCGCCTTCACGACCGAGTAAAGGGCAAGCCCTTTTTCGGTGGGGACAAGCGACTTCTTGCAGCGTTCCATATAGCCGCGCTTGAAAAGCGTTTCGATGATGGACGCACGGGTGGCGGGCGTGCCGATGCCGCAATCCTTCATAGCCTGCCGCAATGCGTCGTCCTCTATCTCCTTGCCAGCCGTTTCCATCGCGGACAGCAGGGTGGCTTCGGTATGCAGCGGCTTGGGTTTGGTCTTTCCCTCCGTGATGGAGGCGGCTTTCAGTGCCAGCGTGTCGCCTTCCTGCCAACAGGGAATGGCGGCGGTTTCCTCTTGGCTGTTGTTCTCTTCTCCATTCTCCTTGCCATAGACGGCACGCCATCCGGCTTGCCTGATGATGCTGCCTTTTGCCACGAACTCCACTCCGGCACACTCTGCCGTGACGGTGGCAGTGTCCTTGACGCATTTTTCGGAGAAAGCCTCAAGCATGCGCCCGGCTATCATGTGATAGACGGTGCTGTCCTCTTTGGAGAGGAACAGCGGCTTCTCGCCCGTGACGAGCAGGGCATGGTGGTCTGTCACCTTGCCGCCGTCCAGGCTGCGGCGTGTCGGCACGGCTTTCGGCTGCAACTTGCCCTTCCATTCGGGCAGGCTGCCGATGAAGGCAAGCAGCTTGGGGATTTCCGCGAACACGTCTTCGGGAATGTAGCGGCTTCCGGTTCGCGGATAGGTGATGAGCTTCTTCTCGTAGAGCTTCTGCGCGATTTCAAGCGTCTGTTCCGCCGTGAAGCCATGCTTGGCGTTGGCTTCCTTCTGGAGCGTGGTCAGGTCGTACAGGAGCGGTGTTTCCTCCGTCTTCTCCTTGCGTTCGGCTTTCGTGACGGTGGCTGTGCCTGCCGACTTCACCTTATTATACAGTTCCGTCGCGGACTCTTTCTCTTTCCATTTTTCGGAAGAGGAAAACTTCACCGTTCCTTCATCGCAGCCGTCCGTTGCGATATGGAGCTGCCAGAAGGCTTCGGGGGTAAAGCGGCGGTTCTCCCAATAGCGTGCGCACACCATCGCCAACGTGGGTGTCTGCACCCGCCCGACGGAATACGTGCCGTGTCCGGCGGCGATGGAGAGAGCCTGCGTGCCATTGATGCCCACGAGCCAGTCGGATTCGCTCCGCGCTTTGGCGGCGAGGGAGAGGTTGTCGTATTTGGTGCC
>ENA-OPDW01001615-OPDW01001615.1-human-gut-metagenome-genome-assembly--contig:-NODE-1615-length-12238-cov-7.710744_pt1 | contig 12238 bp, 13 predicted proteins | sample MGYA00241264_ERZ501508 | MGnify/ENA primary metagenome ERZ501508 (study PRJEB25962, sample SAMEA2042575) | human gut metagenome | biome: human gut; feature: human-associated habitat; material: faeces...
GCTCTCTTGTTGAAGGATCTGGTGGAAAGGAATGTGTTGGTCAAAGATGGTGCCGGTCCCAGAACAAGGTACAGACTGACGCCGGAAATGGAAAACAAGCTGTCAGAAAAATAAACTCTGCCATTTGTTTGCCAAACGAACAGACAAACAAACAGAAATGAGAAAGTTACCAGCAGACATCGTTTCGAAAGCGCGCGCCGTTCCATTGGAAGACGCGCTCGATCGGTTGGGCTTCTACGTGTCGCGGGATTTTGCGTTTCAGCCTCGCGTCAACAAGCGCACGGTTTCGCTGTTTGTCTCGGATGACAGCGACGTGCGCGAATTGATCGTGACCGGCGAGAAGTGGTTTGACAAGCGCGAGAACGTCGGCGGCGGGGGTGCCATCGATCTTGCGATGCACCTGAAAGGCCTGAGCTTTCCTCAGGCTGTTCGTGCGCTTACTGAAGCCGCGGGCTAGCCTCTGCTTTTACGGAAGGTGTCTGTCAAACTCTTCCGGATCTCGCGTTGCCGGCTCTCGAACTTGTGCACGATCTCGCGGCCGCTCAGGCAGTCTCGGTCGGCAATGTCGTCGCAAATTTCATCCCATGCGAGTTTGTACGACTTAAGCGTGCGGGAGTTCTCCGCATCCCGATTGCGGCATTTGCCGAGCTGCTGACGGAGACTTTTGATCTCGGCTAGCTGTTCGCGTTGCCGGCGCATCATCAGCTCGATGATGGCTGCAAAGGATAGGAGCAGAGGGAGTGCGAGAGCGGCTAGCAGCTTTTCCGGCCATGCGGTGAAAATCTCTGAGTTTCCGGAAGCGATGAACGTCAAACAGCACACGGTAAAGACCGAGCAGGGGATGATGGTGCCGAAGAAGGTTACAAAGACGCCTGCTTCTTTTCCGAAAGCCAGCGCTTTGCTTTGTCCCCACCGTTGAATGTTCAAACCAAGAAACAAGGTGACGTTGCTGATGAGCATCAGCAAAACAAAGCTATCAAAGACAAGATCAGCTTGGCCGTATAGCGGTGCGACGAGACTTCCAAACCCGAAGATGGAGGCTATCCCGATGCAGCCAAGCGCTACATTGCAAAGAGTCCGGTTCACTTGGGGTGCTTCTCAAGTTGGATGTGAGGAAGTTCGATTTCGAGGCAATGGGGCACGTCCGGTCGCTTTGTCCGGGACGGTGCGACGTTCCTTTGCCGTGAGCGGAGTTTTTTTGTGGCGGTTTCAAGCAATTCGGCAGTGATTTCGCTGATGTGCGGATCTCGCTCTTGGAGCATTTGGCGAGTAACCCATTTGTAAGGCATGAGACGACCGACCAAGCCCTTGAGTCGTTCGTTTGAGGTGCTCAAAACCTCGATTTGTCGGCGCAGTTCCGGCTCAATTCTGCGAGTGGCTTCTGCGAGCTCGTTGAAGGCATCGATCTGGACATTTGTCCGTTCGGCGTCTGCGGATACTGTTTTGATTTTTTTTATCAGTGCAGCCTCGACGTCGTTGTAATGTTGTTCTCGCTCGTCGAGTTCCATAGATTTTCTAATGAGATTCTCCTCCAAAGACCTCAAAGAGGCTTGTTGGGCAGAAAGTTCTTTTTGCTGTTGATCCAGCGCCTCAAGCTTGGCGAAGTACTTGTTTTCCAGATCGACGTATTTCGCTTTGATCTCGGGAAGCTTTTGGTTGAGCTGTTGCTGAGCCCAAGCCGTGGCGTCTTTTTTGGCGCGGTTAGTGATTTGAAGATCGTCGATCGCAATTCCACGGGCACAAGTGGCGCAGATCACTGAGACAAGAACGCAAAGAGCAACGTCCCAATGTTCCAAAAGAAGGTCGAAAACAGCCGACGGAGAAAACAGAGGCACCAGCGGTGCGAAGACTACCCACACTCCGGAGACTTGGTGTGTGTCAGGAAGCGCAAAGTAAAGGCCCGTGAGAGCGTAGAGTACCCCTGCAATCAAGGTAACCCAGCCGAGGCACTGAGTGTTGGAAATCTTTGATTTGAGGAAGATAGGCACTAAAGTGGCCAGCACGGCAAATACTGCCGGCAGCAGCAAGGTAAAAAAGGTAGCCATAGGGAAGGGTTACCGCAGGTAGGTTGTGGTGATTTCGGGGCGGAAATGCCCCATCTCTTGAGAGACGGTTTCGAGCGCCTTTTCGTAGGGGCAGATGCGCTCGAGCTCGTGGAGTCGTTCCTGAGCGTAGGAATGGCGCAGCCCGTGAGCACCGGTTGACCAACCGAGTGCTCGAGCGCTGGCCGCTGAGAAGGAATTCGACCATCTCTGGCCGCCGGCAATGTCGTAGTGCTGCTCGTAGTTGACGCCGCGATCTCGGATTTGGATCGGCTCCTCGAGGCGGTGAGATTCGAGTTTGTCAGCAAGTTCCTGTGGCAGACGAACTTCTCTGACGAGGCCTCCTTTGCCGACGACGGAATAGGGAACGCCTTCTTCGCGTCCTTGCCATTTGGTGTCCAAGGACTTGATGGAGCCGTCCTCGTAGCGGCGGATGTCTGCCGGTTGTTCGGCAAGCGGGCGGATGGTCAGCAACTCATGTGCACGCAGGCCGGCGGCGTAGGCGAGCTCGGTCGAAAGCGCGTTGCGCTCGGTCTGGGCTTGAGCCACCAGGGAAACTTGTTCCGGCGTGTAGGCACGGTGCTCCAGCACCGTCTGCACGTCGGACTTGGTGACGGGTAACGTTTCCTTGACGTCGAGAACGCCGTTTGCATGGAAATGAGCCTGAATCGCCTGACGATGCATGTCGAGCGTTTTCTGACTGTAGGTGCCCTTCATTTCGTCAAGGAAACGCGATGCGATCTCGCGATCCATGTGACGAAGATCTCCGAGACGGTTGTCTTTGATCCATTGGGCGGTGTGTTGAAGACACTCTCGATAGTTTCGGTTGGTGCCGACCGATTTGATCAGCCCGGCTTTCTCGATGACTCCTATCGCTTTGTTCGCTTGTGTCTCTGCCTTCGCACGGTCGAAGCGATAGCTAACTTTGGACATGACGGGAGATCCATCGGGTTACGGTGGATAGAGCGACCTTGCAGCGTTGCTGTCGCAGCCATCGCTGTAGCTCAGCAGGTTTGGCGCCGGCATTGAGAAGCTCGTGTAGCTGGAAGGCGTAACGGTCTAGTCGCGACGGGTGATAGGCCGACTTGCGACGCACGGCTGCGTCTTTGCGCAGCTGAGCGAGCGTGGAGGCCGCGTCGAAGTCAGTAGAAGACATACCGAAGCCCGAAAAAAAATCCGTGAGAAAGAGGCTTCCTCGCGAAGAGGAAGTCGCCGGCTCCGTTGAGCCGACTGGGCGTTTGCAGATTGGGGCTCTGCTGGTGCCTACCTAGACCGGGGCCCTGTCACTTCAAATTTATTTCGCCTGAAAGTGAGGGCGATGAAAACTCCCAATTAGAAGGTGGGGCGCCTCAAAAGCTCGGTAATTACCGGATTACGGACTTTGCGAGTCAGGCGAGAAATATCCGATCGCCACGGCTGCCGGTTAAGCATCCACCGGCGGAGCTACGAGCAAGTTGTCTTAACTTGCAAGTCGTCTTTTTGAGAAAAAGACGCAAAAACTTCCTGATCACAATGCTAGCACAAATTACGTGCAATTTTAATTTGCGTGTAATTTGTTGCGCATCTAACTTGCGTTTCATCGAATTTACTACTGAAAATAGGTAAAACTCGATGCAACGCTGTGTATCAACAACAGTTGTACACAGCGTTGCATCTAGCCCCGTTTTTTCGAAGCGCGGAGACGTCGTCGAACCGGCCTAATAAGGCCGTGAGAGACGGAGTTGGAGGCGCTTCGGCAGCCGCGACCTTAAGAAGCGGCTGCTGTCTTTCGGAGGGGTGCGGGGAACCTCCCCGCAGCCGACCGAAAAAAGGTCGGCTTGCTGGGTACGGGGCGCAGCGCCCGGAGCAGGCCGAAGGACTGCTGAAGGGGGAGACGAGGGGGAAGGCCCCCTCGGGGGTGGGATGGTGGGCCATAAAGGTCGACCGGAGGGAGACCGTTAAGGGGGTGAAGGGGAACGCCCCTTCAGGACGGCGAAGGCGTCCGCGACGGTTGCGGTCAGGTGGCAGCCTCAAAGTTGAGCAGACAAAAAGAACGCTGATTCTCCAAGGACAGAGAAGTCAGCGTTCTAATTTGTCCACCGTTGGTGTGGATAACAAGGCGTGTTATACGTCGTCGCCGAGAGCTCGGCGGTAAGCGTCCAGAGCGCCTTGGGCTTTGGCTTTCTCGAGTTCGGCGGTCTGGAGCTGCGAGCGCAACTGCTCGATTTTCTGCTGAAGGCTCGAAATCAAGGTTTGGGAGGATTCAAGTTGGGCTTTGGCGGAAGCCAGCTCGCGACCGAGTTTCCCGGCTTCGCTTATGTAGCGGCCGAGTTGGTCTTCGCGGGCGGCGTCTTTGGCTCGCAGGTTGTCGCACTCCAGCTCAAGGGCTTCGACGGTTTCCTTGGCGGCCTGTACTTGAGGGAGAAGACGCGAGCGTTCGTTGTTAGCGGCACTCTCCATCAGCGGGCGGACGAAGTTCCACAGGGGTGCTTCGAGCTTGCTGACTGCGTCAGAGAAGTCGGCGGGACAAGCTTGAGCTTGCGGTTGGGATTGCCCTTCCAAGTACGCCCGGACGCCGCGACTGATCGTTTCCAAGCTACCTCCGCCGAGAATTTCGCGCAGCCGGCGAAGTGTAGGCATGGGGGAAGGATTATTTTGACGAAGATACTCTGTGACTTGATCTTGCGTGATCCGCTGTTCGGCCATGGTGAAACTCCTTGTTGTGGCAACAAGGATTATAAACCAAACAAACAGACAAACAAAACAAACGGAAGGGATTGTTGTTTCAGAGTGGCGGCGAAGTGGCTCCGAATGCCTTCTGGCGCATCTCTCTGAGGTACACCCGTATGAGACAAGGGCAACGTTAGGTGGGTGTGTCTTATTGGAATTATTTTTCTTGTAATTTGACAAATGTCTTACAATGTCAAAGATTTAAATAAGACAATAGACGAGGAAAACATGGCATCGACTCGAGCTAAGGTTGGCTACATCCGTGTGAGCACGCTCGATCAGAGAACCGATAGGCAGCTAGAGGGAATCGAACTGGATCGCGTGTTTGAAGATCGGGTTTCCGGGAAGAACATGAAGGATAGGCCGCAACTGGCGGAACTGATCAAATACGTTCGAGAGGGCGATGAGGTGTTCGTTCACAGCATGGATCGTCTCGCCCGTAATCTTGAGGATCTATTGCAGATTGTCCGGACGCTAACCTACAAGGGTGTCAAGGTTAGTTTTTTGAAAGAAAACTTATCGTTTGATCCTGACCAAGCGGCAGCTCCGATGTCGAAACTGATCCTGTCAGTCATAGGAGCTGTTGCGGAGTTCGAGCGTTCGTTGATTCTGGAGCGCCAGCGTGAAGGAATCGCGTTGGCCAAAGCACGAGGAGCCTACAAAGGGCGCGTAAAGACTGTCACTCCGGAGAAGCTGACGCAGGCAAAAAAACTGTTGGCTGCCGGGAGTTCGGTGTCGGCTGCAGCCAGAGAAATGGGTGTGAGCCGGGCGTCGCTCTACCGATGGTTTTCAGAAATAGGAGAACCTCTGCGCAATACGTACTGAAAGAGACTTGTATAGGGGTAATGGTTTTTGATATATTTTCGTCAGCGAAACTAAAATAAAAACCAAATGAAAAACTTTCTAACTGTCCACGAAATTTCTGCAGCTATTGGGAAATCTGATCAGTATGTGAGGAAATTGATCAGTAAAGGAGAGCTCACTGCCAACCGAGCAGGTCGTGAGTGGATCATTCAGCAAAGAGACTTTGAGGCATATTGGCTCCAAAGGAAAGGTGGCTCGGTACCTCTGATGGAACAGCAGAGTATCGAAGAAAAGAAAAAGACAAATGGTGGCAAGCCAATTGCTCTTTCATTCTTTTCTGGAGCTATGGGGTTGGATTTAGGAATTGAACGCGCAGGCTTTGATATCCGTCTGGCTTGTGAATTGGACAAAACATGCCAACAGACGATCAAGCTCAATCGACCGGAGATTCCGCTAATTGGTGATGTGCTTAACTATTCTGCGGATGAAATTCGACGAATCGCCGATGTTCATGGTGACATTGATTTGATTGTCGGTGGACCGCCGTGCCAGGCATTTTCTACGGCAGGGGCTAGACGAGGCTTTGATGATGCGAGAGGAAATGTGTTTCTTGCATACATTGATTTGTTGTTGCAACTGAGACCAAAATACATCGTTATTGAAAATGTCAGGGGATTGTTATCTGCTGCGTTGCGCAGTCTTCCTGATGAAGCGAAAGCTCCTTGGGTAAAAAGAAGTCTAGGTGTTCCTGGGGGAGCCCTTTTATACATTCTCGAGAAACTGCGTGACGGTGGGTATACGGTCAGTTTCAATCTGTACAACACTGCTAACTATGGCGTACCGCAGATTCAGGAAAGAGTCGTTCTGATATGCACGCGCGATGGAAGTAAGGTGCCTTATTTAGCTCCAACAAATGCAGAAGATGGAAGCTTTGGTTTACCAAAATGGAAGACTCTTAAAGAGGCTATTCAAGGGCTATCAGAGTGTCACCATACAGATTTTCCAGAGAAGCGACTCAAGTACTACCGCATGTTGAAGGCCGGTCAGTATTGGAAAGACCTTCCCAAAGACGTGCAACCAGCGGCTATGGGAAGCAGTTATCACCTTGGTGGAGGAAAGACTGGTTTCTATCGGCGGTTAGCTTGGGATAGGCCGTCCTGTACATTGGTTACGTCACCAACAATGCCTGCGACAGATATTTGCCATCCTGTTGAGAACAGACCTCTTTCTGTAGAAGAGTACAAGAGAATTCAAACTTTTCCTGACGATTGGAAACTGGCAGGTAATTTGCAAAAGCAATACAAGCAAATCGGGAATGCTGTTCCTACCAACATGGGCGAAGTTATTGGTAGGGCGATTCTTGATCACATGCACGGTTGTTCGAAGAAACCGCCGGAAGGGTTCGCATTTTCCCGTTACGCAAACACGGATGATGTGTCCTGGGAAAAACTAACGAGGCAAAGGTTAGAACCTGAACAAGGGACGTTGTTTTAGTAGGATCGGCCCTTCAAAGTTTGTAGATACTCTACGAGGAATGTGAGGAATTCATTCTCGTTAAGAACGGCATTTTTTGGAAGATCTGGGAAATTTTCCCAGTTTGTGTCTGACACGCGGCTTTTTTTCCTAGTGCTGTAGGAGCGGAACCATTTTTTTATGGTGGTTCCGTTTCTTACTTTTTGGCTGGAGGAGTTCTCAGAATTGTCGCGGTTTTTAATTTGAAGCAGTCCCCACTGTCCATTACCAAGTGGGTAAACAAAATCGACGGCTTGCAGCACGGCACCAGATGCCCAGACCCAGCCGTGGGGCTCGAGTTCGTTGGCTATGTATCTTTCGAGGATATCACCAACGATATTTTCTGATGCCATGGCGATTTTATGGATTTTTTCAATATCCTCGCGAGATTCTTTTCGTTCATAGTAGTAAACCATGACGTCAAGGTAAGCCTGATCGGTAAGTGTTTTGGGTTCGGAAGGATGTGTTGGATTCCTTCCTTTATAGAAGCGCTCTCTGAGGTAGGCAACATGCTCTGGGTTATTCAAATCAAACGGAACCCCTTTTTTTGGGGGTCTGGCCACAACACCACTTTCACGGATGCAACGGAGTAACGAATCGAATTGTGTGCAAAGGGAGACTGTCATTGGTGTGAAGAAAGATTCAAATAAGACCTGTAAGAATACTAATCCAAACTTGTGACATCTAAGTTGTTGAAATGACAGGAAACATTCGAATAAAAAACATTAAAAAAGGGTATTGGCTTCTGTTTTCCTAGGAATTACCTAGGAAAATCCTAGGACTTTCCTAGGAATTGCCTAGGCATTTGTAAAATATATGCCTAGGAATTTCCTATGCAGATAGAATGCCTAGTAAATTCCTAGGAAGAGGTGTCTTATGGCTCCAAAGATCATTACTGTGGCCAACACAAAGGGCGGCGTCGGCAAAACGACTGTGGCGCTTCAGATTGCTGTGGCCAGAGCGATGCAAGGCAAAGATGTCTGGTACGTCGACGGCGATCGCCAGCAGACCGGTCTGATGGCTTTGACGCTTCGCGAGAGTCAGAAGGTCAAGGCACAGATTTCCTGTGCGTCATACCCGAACGGCACGCTGCTCGGCCGTCAGGTACTGCTGCAGGCCGACAAATGGGACACGATCGTGATCGACGTCGGCGGCTACGACAGCACACAGTTGCGAACTGCTATCGGTGTTTGCGATGTCTTGATCATTCCTTTCCAGCCGCGAACCTTCGACACGTGGGCTCTGTCTCAGATGTCTTCCGTGGTCGAAGAAGTGTCAGTGCAGCGCAAAGGGGATGTTCCGGCGTATGCCATTCTCAACTGTGCTGACCCGTCCGATTCTGCTGACAACCGAGACTCCATTTCTGCGTTAGCCGACTACCCCAACATCCAATTTTTGGATGCCCCGTTGTGTCGCCGTAAGGCGTATGCCTCTGCGTCCGGCTTCGGCTTGAGCGTGGCCGAACTCAAGATCAAAGATCCGAAAGCAATTGCAGAGGTCGAGAAGTTGGTTGGAGCAATCTTCGATGAACCGGTGAACCTGACTAAGCCTGCGGGGAAGAGAGGTAAGAAATGACGATTGCCAAGAGACCGAGACTGACTAAGCCCGTGGGGGACGATGAAGCCCAGCCGACGAGTCCGCAAGTTGTCACCAAGGTTGCTGCGACCAGACTCAAGGCCGCTGACGTGAATTCCAAAGCCTTCCGTGAGTTTGTTGAAAGAGCTCCGGACGGCTCCAAAGCAAAGCATCCGATTGACTCCAAGTGGAAGCTTCGCGGCAAGAAGGTCGTGATTACGGTTCAGTTGGATCCGGAGCAGCTTCAAGAGCTCGATGAGCTTGTTCAAGAGCTGGGGACAACGAGGACGGAACTCATCCGTTCGCTTATTCGCGCCAAGCTTGAAAAAGTTCCGAGAGGAAACTAAGAGCACAACGCCGGCCGGAAGGGCCGGTTTTTTTTTGCTTCAAAACAACAAGAATAAAAAATTTAGTTCCTAGGAAATTCCTAGGAATTGCATAGGAACTTCCTAGGAATTTCCTAGTAAAATCCTAGGAAATTCCTAGGAAATGCATAGGAAACGCCTAGGAAAATCCTAGGAAAATCCTAGGCGTCCGGAATCGTTCAAATTGAGCAAATGCCTTGCACTGTCGGGCTTTTTAAGCGAAAATCGGGTGAATGAGAAAAAGAAAAGCCACTGACGGCAATCAGTGGCTTTTCCGAAAAAGATTTTGCGGCAGGCTCTCACCCCTGCCGAAACCGGGGACGAATCCCCAAAAGCACATCCAGGGTGCTTCAATGCAGGATTATAACAACCCACCGCAGGTTCCGCGACAGCTGAACCTATTCGACTCGGCTGAAGAAGCCGCACTCTACCTCCCCCCGATGGGAGGCTACTTCGCACTCCTCACGGTGCAAGAGTCCGGCAGGAAGTGCCAAAGCCTTCATCCCGTTTCACAGTTGGAAACGGTTCTTCGCATTCTCGATCCTAAGCGTGATTCCTGGATCAGCCAGACACAGTTCTGGACACCTCAGCGTCGAGTCGTCAATGTCAAGAGTCTGAGTCTGAATTTTCTCGATGTCGATTACTACAAGACGAACGCGGACTGGGCTCGAGGAAAAACGCCGGAGCAGGTCGCGGACGCCTTCATGAGTCTGTGCGATGCGGAAGACATTCCGCGGCCGTCGATCGTGGTGCATTCGGGGCGTGGCATCCAACCGAAGTGGCTCTACAGCAATCCGATTCCCCGCGGTGCACTACCGCGCTGGAACGCTGTTGAAGAAAATCTGGTGAAACGCTTGGCTCCGTACGGCGTGGACAGCTGTGCTAGAGACGCCGCGCGAGTTCTGCGAGTTGTTCGCACGGTCAACAGTCGGTCAGGAACGGTTTGCCGAGTAGCAGGAACAACGCCCGGAAGGGATGGTAAGCCGTTGATGTACTCCTTCGAAGAGCTGTGCGAGTACATCCTCCCTAAATCCCGTCCGGACAAAAGATCTGCCGCTGATGTTGAGCCATTGGTGCAGACAAAAGTTCGTCCGACGAACGGATACGATGCGAAGGCGTTGGCATGGGCTCGTCTGGAAGATCTGAGAACGCTGTGTGCGATGCGCGGAGGCATCCGGGAAGGGATGCGCATGAACTTTCTCATGTACAGCATGAGCTTTTTGGCGCTTTCCGGGCAGGTGGATCCGACAAATTTCTACCGCGAAGCGGCCATTGTTGCGCAAGAGATCGATCCGATCTGGACGTACCGCGTCGCCGAGTTGCGCACGATTTACGAAAAGATGTGTCAGGCCAGAGCCGGACAACGACGCGACTTCAACGGACGCCAGTACGTGCCTCTGTACACGCCGCGTTCGCAGACGCTGATCGATCTTTTCGAGATCACGACCGAAGAGATGCAGCAGCTGACGACGATCGTGACGCCGGACGAGCGTCGACGTCGCGATGCCGCCAGTCACATGAAGCAGCGTCGGGCACAAGGGGTGAAGCCGAGAGCCGAGTATCTTGGACTGGCAAAAGCCCGTCAGGAGCGAGCAAGAGCATTGCGGGCAGAAGGGATGTCAATCCGAGCAATCGCCACGGAAATGGGGATCTCAAAATCGCAGATTCAGCGGTATTTGGAGGTGTCCCATGTCTGTCCCGTTTACTAATGGCGTAGCCTTTCATTTTTAGGCCGACTTGTCGGCCTCTCGATTTTCTCCGCAAATCTTATTTGCGAGTAGCTGGGTGGGGGTTCGGGGGAGGGGCTCCTCCCCCGCGGGAGTTTCCCATCGTTGTTCCGTTGCTTTATCTCGACTGTCGCGATCTGTCGCAGTACGTTCAGCGCCTGTCGTACAGCTACGACAGTTGAGAAGTCGCAACAACCGATGAAAGGCCTTTCTCAGAAAAATCTTATAATCTTATAATCAGATTATAAGATCCCTAGAAGATACGCTTCCCATGCACTTAATTCCTCCCTACGAAAATCATGTCGTCGAGTTCAAGTCCCAATGGGGGGACAACGACGGCCAGACAATCAAAAAGACCTTGGTTGCGTTTGCCAACACGTACGGCGGCGATCTGTACATCGGTGTCAATGATGATGGCACTGTGTGCGGTGTGCAGGACATTCACGATGTGGAAGAGCGGCTTTGCTCCGTCATTCGTGACGCGATTTTCCCTTCGCTCAACAGCTTTGTCTCAACCTCGCGGCTAACGGTTGATGGAAAGGACGTGCTGCGGGTGCATGTCGATCAAGGAAAGTTTCCGCCGTACTCCTTGGCTCGGGATGATCCTCGTCAGGTCTATGTCCGCGTCGGGTGTTCCAGTTCTCCGGCAAGGATGGATGATATTGCCCTCCTGATCGAACGAAACAACCCTGTTCCGTTTGAAAGTAGGCTCGCGTTGAATCAATCATTGACTTTTCAAGCGTGTCTTGCCTATTGCCGGGCGCGGCAGGTGATTTTTGATCCGAAAACAAACACAAATTTTGGCTTTTGGGATCCTCAGAGAGCTGGGTGGACGAATTTGGCCGAGTTGTGTTCGGATCAAGGAACCGCTCAATTTGTCTTGAATCATTACCTCGATGAGGACAAGACGGAAATTTCCGACTCCAAAAAAATTTCCGGCAGCATCTTTACCCTACTGGATCAGGCTCTCGAATTTGTTGCGAGAACCAATTACGCCGGCATGGAAAAGCCGACGGACGGTACCTTGGAGCGAATTGATCATTACAGGGTCAATCCGGACGCCGTTCGCGAAGCTATTGTCAATCAATTGGTCCATTGCGACTACAGCAGACGTGTCGCGAACCTCATCCACATTACGCCCAGCCGAATCGATTTTTGGTCGGTCGGCGGACCGCACAATCTTTTGCCCAAAGAGATTCTTGAGAACCTTGCCACAAGCTGCCGCAACATGAAGCTTGCTTCGTTGCTAACGCGGTTGGGACTGATGGAAGGCGTCGGAAGCGGTTTTCAGCTGATTCGGAAGATCTACAAGGGGACGCCTCTGGATCGATTGGTGACGATTACAGAAAGTTCAGTGCTGATTTCCTTGCCGAGACGTCGGATAGTGAATTTGTCTGCATTGGATGAGCGTCAGGCCCGAGTGGTTGAGATGGCGCAAGCAACCGGGGCAGTCACGCGCAAGGATCTGGAAAATCTCCTGAATCTCTCGCAACCGACGTGTGCT
>ENA-OPDW01001625-OPDW01001625.1-human-gut-metagenome-genome-assembly--contig:-NODE-1625-length-12145-cov-16.432175_pt1 | contig 12145 bp, 10 predicted proteins | sample MGYA00241264_ERZ501508 | MGnify/ENA primary metagenome ERZ501508 (study PRJEB25962, sample SAMEA2042575) | human gut metagenome | biome: human gut; feature: human-associated habitat; material: faeces...
AAAAGACAAGCAGAAAAAGTGGCTGTTCGGCACGGTGGGCATGGCAGTCATAGCGATGGTGCTGGCGGCAATGATGACAGTACAGTGATCGGAAAGACCCTTCTGTCAGCAGCTTTTTCCGCTTCTTCACAAGGGTCGGGGACAACGGGATGAAAATGCAGATCGTGAAAATCGAATTCGGAGGCAAGCTATGAAAATTCTGGTATATGGTGCAGGCGTTCTAGGGTGCAATCTGGCAAGAAATCTGCTGCGCGCCGGAAAGGATGTCACTCTGCTTGCGCGGGGAAACTGGGCAGCGGAGATCAAGCAGAACGGCCTGCGGATCAAGGATAAGTTTTCGCTTTGCACTTCGGTCAGCCGCATTCCTGTGGTGACGGAGCTTGTGCCGGATGCAAAGTACGATGTGATCTTTGTGGTCCTGCGCTATACACAGCTGGATCCCGTTCTGGACACGCTGCGGGCGAACCGGACAAGGAACATCGTTTTTGTGGGGAACAATGTGCAGGCGAGGGCGCTGGCGGCGGCGCTGCCGGGGAAGAACGTCCTGTTTGCCTTTGCGCTTTCTGCGGGGCATCGGGAGGTTGACCGGGTGGTCTCCATCGACCTGAAAAAGATCACCATCGGACAGCTGCCGGATGCAACCTCCAATAAACAGTTGATCGGGCGCATCTTCTATGGCACGAAATATAAGGTTGTTTACGAGCCGAACATGGAGGACTATCTGCTCTGCCATGCCGCGTTTGTGATGCCTGCGGCTTTTGCTTGCTATAAGACAGACGGCGACCTGAAAAAGCTCAGGGGAGATACTGCATACCTGAACCGTCTGCTGGATGCCAACATCGAGGGATACCGCGCCATCCGAGATGCCGGGCACACCATTCTGCCCAAGGAGGATGCAGACTTTGAAGGGGAGAAATACCGCAAGACCTGCCTGCGCTTTTTCAAGCTGATGTGTGCCACCTCGCTGGGGAAACTCTGCGCCTCCGACCATGCCATGAACGCCATCGACGAAATGAGTGCGCTGAATCGGGATCTCAAGAAATTTTTCGATGAACATGGCGCAGTCTACCCGGTATGGCAGGCACTGGAAGCGGAAGCCGGGAGGTATCTGCAATGAAGTATGCCGGAATGCCCTTTGGGATGTGGATGCTGTTTGCCGGTTCCTTTCAAAAGCAGCTGACCGCTGTGCTGGGCTATGATGCAGCCACCGCAAGAGCTATCACGAAAAAGGCAAAGCCGCAATACCGGCAGATCATCCGCAGGCTGCCGGAGTTTGAAAAAGCGGACCGCTTCAAGATGAACATCGTCAACTGCGCAATGCTCGGCGCGTTCATCCTCTCCATGCCGCAACGTCCGGAGGTGGACAGGCTGACGGATTACTACGCAAAGTCCATGATGACAAAGCCCATGCAGTGGTTCTGCCGCAAGAGCGGAAAAAACAAGTTTACCCCCAAAGATATTTCCGGCATGAAGGCGACCGCCACCTTGAAAGCCGCCGACCGTAACCCCTATTCGTGGAACATGGAATTTTACGAATACCCGGATGGCAGCGGCTACGAGGGACGCTTTACCAAATGCGGCATCTGTGTGCTGATGAAGGAGCTGGGTCTGTACGACCTGACCCCCGCTTTGTGCCATCTGGACTACACCATGAGCGAAGCGGGCGGTGTGACAAATTTTGTGCGGCAGTATACCCTTGCCTCCGGCGGACCCTACTGCGACTGCGGGTACAAAAAGAAGGGGTGACGGACGATGAAGGCGAAGGAAACCTATCTTTCCCGTGATTTCCGGGAGACTGCGGCACTGCGCTTTCCCGCGCAAGCAAAGGAACTGAACGCCGCTTTTGATATGCGCCTGAATGCGCTGCTGGCTGAAAACGCGGATGCAAGCAAGGAAAAGCAATACCACCTCAAGCGGCAGATATTGCCGGGCATTTCGGCCTACGAGACCTTGCAGCGGGTCATGTCGAAAGAGAAGGCACTGCAAACCGTTCACGGCTATGTGGAGCACTTGGCGAGAACGAGCCACAAACAGCTTGCCGCCCTGCTGCACATACCGGGGCTTTACCGCCTTGTTCCCGGCGTTTTTGTCAAATCCACCCGGAGCGTTTTTGGCCCGGCGGCGGGCTTTGCCCCAAAAGAGCTGCAGACCGGCAACGGCGTCTGGCGTGTGGATATGATGGAGTGTCCCTATCACGACACCTGCGCAGAATACGGCTGCCCGGAGCTGTGCCGCTGCTTTTGCGACAGTGATGACATCAGCTATACCGGCCTGCATCCGAAGCTGATCTGGGAGAGAAGCATGACGCTGGGGCGCGGAAATGACCGCTGCGATTTCTGCATGAAGGTCAAAAAATAGCGGGGAGGCAGTTTGGTATGGACATCAAACGATTCGGCAATAGACAAGGAAAGACCATGATGCTGCTGCACGGAAATCTTATGTGCTGGCGGCAGTTTGAGGATTTGATCCCGCTGCTGGAAAAGAAATTCTGCGTGTATGCCGTCAGCTTCGACGGCTTTGACGGAACAGGCGAAACGACCTACACGACCGCTCAGGCTCAGGCGGACAAGTTGGCCGCTTATATTGAAAAAGAACTGGACGGACGGCTGGACCTGCTTTATGCAGAGTCGCTGGGCTGCGGACCGGCTGTTTTTCTGAAGGCTTCCCCAAACATTCAAATCGGTCGGATGATCCTCAGCGGGCCGGAGTATCTGGATTTCGGCGTGCTGAATCGACTGATTTTGAAGGTCATGCCGCAAAAGCAATATCGAACGGCACACGAAAAGTACATGCCTGCATGGGCGCTGCGCTTTATGGGGCAGACGGAGCAGGGAATGCAGACTATGCTCCGCCGTATCCCGGATCATATCAGCTTGGAATCCGTCCGGGCCACTTGGGAGGCAGGACTTTATCTCTATCGAACGGACTTTCCGGTACAGTCCGATGCAAAGGTCGCCTGCTGGTACGGAGAAAAAGAAGGGCACATGAAAAAGGCCATCCAGCGGCTGCGGACGGCATATCCGAGCCTGATTGTCCGCTGTTTCCCCGGTTTCGGCCATGGCGAGATCATCAATCATCCAGCGTTGCTTGCGTCGGAGATGGAACGCTTTTGGCTATTATGATTACGAACAGGAAGCGAAGAAAATGAAGAAAGAAGAAACAAAGCGGTTTATCCGCTGGTGCATCGCGGCTGCGGTGTATGAGAAAAAGCACTCTGCGTACCTCGCAGGATGACAGCGATTGAAGATCAGAAACGGTTCGCAGATCTGTTCCGGAAACTGGATGCGGAGATTCACAATGTTCCGGGCGGTCATGTGGGCTTCATCGTTCAGGCGGAACGGTATCTTGATTTGATGGAAACATTTTTGCAGAGAAATGGAATTTGACAGTTCACGTCTGCGAATCAGTAAGAAAAAGCGAATCTTCAGGAAAAGAGAATGGCTATGCATAAATCACTTTTTGATCTTTCCATAGAAGAAACGACTTCGACTGAAATGCCTCACACCGTGAAATTTTCCAATGAGACAGGAACTGGGAGTATGATTATCTGTCCACTGTTTTTGGGTGCAGAGCTGTATTATAACGATATGCACCTTGCATTCTTTGAGGAAGCCACGGCACCAATGCGGAATGTCATTGAGATCAACCACTGCCGCGTGGGGCGTTACGAGTGCAGTTTTGGGGCAAATAGCTGCTGCTATCTGGCAGCAGGGGATTTTGCGGTGTGTGCAGCGGCGCGCAAAAAGTCGTCCTCCTGCTTTCCGCTGCGGCACTACCACGGCATCACCATCCTACTGGATCTGGATGCGATTTCGCCGGAAATGCGGAAACAAATGGAATGGTACGGCGTAGACCTTGATGTCATACGGCGGTACATCTGCACGGAAAACCGCTGCTGTATCCTGCGGTCAGAACCGACCATTGCCCATATTTTTTCAGAGCTTTACACAGCGCATTCTGTGCCGGACACCGGCTATCTTCGGCTGAAAGTGCTGGAGTTGCTGCATATTCTGACCCGGCTGAAAAACAGGGAAGATGTGCAGCAGACAGAGTATTTCAATCAGCATCAGGTGGAGTGTGTGAAGCAGGCTGCGGCTCTTCTCACGCAGGAACTGACAGTTCACCGTACAATCGAACAGCTTGCACAGGAGGTCGGCCTTTCGCCTACGGCATTAAAAAGCTGTTTCAAAGGCATTTACGGAAGCTCGGTCTATGCGTATCAGAAAGAGTACCGGCTGCAGCTGGCACAGAAGCTACTACTCGAAACCGATTGCACGGTTGCTGAAATCGCCCATCGGGTCGGGTACGAAAATCCGAATAAGTTTTCTTCTGCATTTCGGGAAGCAGTCGGCATGACGCCTACGGAGTATCGGAAGATGCGTCCGATTGGATAGATTCTGTCGATTTGGTTCTTGCGCAGAAAGTCCGATTCCAGTAAAATCAGTATCGCGATTAGTTGAAACTAACGCCAATATTCTGATTTTGTGGAGGAAATTGATAATGCGTTTGATGAAAAGAATTCTGAGTGCAGCTGCTGTGCTAGCTCTGTCTGCTTCTCTTCTGGTTGGCTGCAGCAGCGGCACGGCGAGCTCTGTTCCCGTTTCTGCAAGTTCTGCCGCAGAAAGCACTGTTTCTTCCGTAGAAGAGACCGCCTCTTCTGCTGTGGATGAAAACGAAGCTGCCGCTGCACAGCTGCTGAACGACCTAACAGGCAGCTATCAGGAACTGTGGCCGGTGATTCTGGCGGACGAATATAAGCAGACATGGCTGGATGATTGTACCGCTCTCGTGGGCGAGGACAATGCCGAAGCTGCTTTTGAGAAGCTGTCCTCTATGGTGACAGGTGATGTTTACGGCGAAGATGCAGTCAAAGCGTATGCCAACGGCGGCGGAGCCTATTTCTGCGGCTTTACCAATAGCCTTGCGACCTTGACCTTCGATGGTGAAACTTCTACCATTTCCGGCACCGATAAGGACGGCAATGCGCTGTTCTCCCATACCTATCACTACATTGGCATGGAGCCTGTGCATGGACTGTATGAGTTTGAAAGTGATGATGCCGATTCCGGCGAGTTCACCTACTTTTTCCTCGCGCCAGACACCAGTGCGGAAACCTACCACATTGAGTTTCGCTATGGTTCGGATGCAGAAGCTCTGAGCCAGTACGATGCAGGCGAATATGCTTACTGGGTGGCATCTGGCATTTCTACGGATTGCGACCAGACTATGATCGACAACTGCATTGAACTGTTCTGTACTGAAAATCTAGCAGGTTAATACGCAGAATGTGCTGTGGAGCAAAAACGCCACGGCACATTTTTGCATAAAAATTATTTGAAGGAGGTCTTTCCGTGAAAAAACAGTCCGATCTTTCCCGGCTGATGGGCTACGCCGGGAACTACCGATATTTCACCTACGCTTCGTGGGTGCTGTCTGCGGTCAGTGCGCTGGTGGCGCTGGTGCCTTTTGTGTACATCTGGAAGATCCTGCGGGATGTGCTGAACGCCGCGCCGGACTATGCGCAGGCGGTGAACATCCCCCATTACGGCTGGATGGCAGTGTTGTTTGCAGTGCTGTCTTACCTTATTTACATTGCAGCGCTGATGTGCTCCCACCTGTCGGCGTTCCGGGTGGCGACCAATCTGCGGCTGGCGGTGTCGGAGCATCTGGCGGTGCTGCCGCTGGGCTTTGCCGAGACCTTCGGCAGCGGTAAGCTGCGCAAGATCATCCACGAGAGCACCGGAGCCGCCGAGACCTATCTTGCCCACCAGCTGCCCGACCAGTACAACGCCATCGCCACCCCGGTGGGGCTGCTGGTTCTGCTGTTGGCGTTCGACTGGCGGCTGGGTCTGCTGAGCCTTGCGCCGGTGGTGCTGGCTTTCCTCATTATGACGACCATGACCGGCAAGCGGATGGCTGAAAAAATGCGGCAGTACGGCAACGCCTTGGAGGTCATGTCCAACGAGGCAGTGGAATACGTCCGGGGCATCCCGGTGGTCAAGACCTTCGGGCAATCGGTATTTTCCTTCAAAAAGTTCAAGACCACCATTGATGAGTATGAAAAGTGGGTCATCTCCTACACCAAAGACCTGCGCCTGCCCATGATGTTCTACACCGCCGCCGTCAACGGCGTGTTCGCCTTTTTGATCGCGGGCGGGCTGCTGTTCACGACCCACGGTGTCACCCCGGAATTTCTGCTGAACCTGCTGTTCTATATCATCATCACGCCGGTGATCTCCCTGACTTTGACCCGCATAATGTACATGAGCGAGAACAAGATGGTGGTAGCGGATGCGCTGGCACGCATCGACTCGGTGCTGGAGGCAGCACCCATGCAGGTTCAGGCTGTTCCGCAGCACCCACAGGATGCATCTGTCGCGCTGCAGGACGTGCATTTCAGCTATGACGGAAAAACCGAGGTCATCAAGGGCGTTTCGCTGGAGATCCAACCGGGACGGACTGTGGCTTTTGTAGGCCCCTCCGGCGGCGGAAAATCCACGCTGGCAAACCTTGTCTGCCGGTTCTTTGATGTGCAGAGCGGCAGCGTCCGGGTGGGCGGAGCGGATGTGCGGGATATCCCCAAGGAAGAGCTGATGGATACCATCTCCTTTGTGTTTCAAAACAGCCGTCTGCTCAAGGGCAGCATTCTGGATAACGTCCGTCTGGGCAGACCGCAGGCCACCGAAGCTGAGGTGCTGGCAGCGTTGAAAGCAGCGCAGTGCATGGATATTATAGAAAAGTTCCCGGCGGGTATCCACACTGTTATTGGCACCAAGGGCGTGTATCTGTCCGGCGGCGAGCAGCAGCGCATTGCCATTGCCCGCGCCATGCTGAAAAATGCGCCCATCCTGATTCTGGACGAGGCCACCGCTTTTGCCGACCCGGACAATGAAGCTAAGGTGCAGGCAGCCTTTGCCCGGCTTGCCAAGGGCAAAACCGTGCTGATGATCGCGCACCGCCTGTCCACCGTCGCCAACGCCGACTGCATCTATGTGGTGCAGGATGGGCAGATTGCAGAATCCGGCACAAAGGACGAACTGTGCGCGCAGAACGGCCTGTTTGCCCGGATGTGGCAGGATTATCAGGCCTCGGTGCAGTGGAAGGTCGCAAAGGAGGGGTAAAGGATGATCGAAAAAATTCAACACGCCACGGCCAGCTCCCCGGAGGGCGCAAAGGGGCTTGTAAAGGGCGTTCTGGCCTGTGCGTTCCAGAATATAGCGTTCATGCTGCCCACCGGGCTGCTGTATCTCCTGGTAAAAGATCTGCTGGCAGGCTCCGCGAGCGGGAGAACCGCCTTTTATCTGCTGGGGTGTGCGGCCTGCTTTGCGCTGATCTTGCTGACCACATGGTTCCAGTACAACGGCACCTATTTTACGACCTATAAAGAGAGCGGCACCCGCCGCCTGACCCTTGCGGAGCGGCTGCGCAAGCTGCCCCTGTCCTTTTTCGGCAAGCGGGACCTTGCCGACCTGACCAGCACCATCATGGCGGACTGCGAGGTACTGGAAAAGGACTGCTCCCACTTCATCCCCGGTCTGTTCGGTTCCCTCATCTCTACCGTGCTCATCGCCCTGAGCCTGTTCGCCTTTGAGTGGCGGATGGCACTGGCGGCTCTGTGGGTCATTCCGGTATCCGCTGCCATCGTGGTGGGCAGCTATCGGGTACAGGATAAGGTGCAGGCCAGGACCATGGCGGCGAAAATGGCCTGTGCGGACGGCATTCAGGAGTACATCGAGACCCTCCGGGACCTGAAAGCCAGCAATGCGGAGCAGCGGTATCTGTCCGGCCTTTCCGACAAAATTCGGGCAGTGGAAAAGCAGTCTATTGTGGCAGAGCTGGAAACAGCGCTGTTTGTGTCCTCCGCCGGCATGGTGCTCAAGCTGGGTATTGCGTCGGTGGCGCTCACCGGTTCGGTGCTGCTGGTGCAGGGCAGTATCGATGTACTGACCCTGTTTCTGTTCCTGATGGCGGCATCCCGGATGTACGACCCCATGCAGGGGGCTTTGCAGAATCTGGCGGCGGTCATCGCCATGCGTACCAATGTGGGGCGGATGAATGAGATTCTGGACGCTTCCCTGCAGACCGGCAGCGAGCAGCTGACCAATCAGGGCTGCGATATCGTGTTCGACCATGTGGGCTTTGCCTATAACTCTGGCGAGACGGTTCTGCGGGATGTTTCCTTTACCGCAAAGCAGGGCGAGGTCACGGCACTGGTGGGCCCCTCCGGCGGCGGCAAGACCACTGTTTCCCGGCTGGCAGCACGGTTCTGGGATTACCAGAAGGGCAGCATCACCGTGGGCGGCATGGAGGTTTCCCAAATCGACCCGGAAAAGCTCATGAGCCTGTATTCCATCGTCTTTCAGGATGTGACCCTGTTTGACAACACGATCCTCGAAAACATCCGTCTGGGGCGCAAGGGGGCCACCGACGAGGAGGTTCTGGCGGCGGCAAAGCTGGCAAACTGCGAGGAATTTGCCGAAAAGCTGCCGGACAAGTGGAACACCAACATCGGCGAGAATGGCTGCGCTCTTTCCGGCGGCGAGCGTCAGCGCATTTCCATCGCCCGTGCTTTTCTGAAGGATGCGCCTATCATCCTGCTGGACGAGGCCACCGCCAGCTTGGATGTGGAAAACGAAACTGCCATTCAGGAGGCACTATCCCGGCTCATAAAAAACAAGACCGTCCTCATCATCGCCCACCGGATGCGCACCGTAGCCGGTGCGGATCAGGTGGTGGTGCTGTCGGGTGGCATCGTGGCCGAGCAGGGCAGCCCGGCAGAGCTGTACGCCCGGAAGGGACTGTACACCCACATGGTGGATCTGCAGTCGGCAAGCCAGAACTGGACGATCTGAGAATGAGGGCGGCTTTTATTTGGGAAAAAGTCTTGCATTCAGTTAAAAACTGTGGTATATACATTATACGAAACACTGCTTTGAAAGAACGATCCACCGTTCAATGATGTGTAAATGGGAGGTGCCTGCCATGACCGCCGTGATCTATGCCTGTTATTCCTCGGACAACCAGCGCGAAGAATCCATTGAAGGTCAGATCCGGGAATGCACCGCCTATGCGGAAAAGAACGGCTTCACGGTGGTGAAGCATTACATTGACCGTGCTATCTCCGCCAAGACCGATAACCGCCCGCAGTTCCAGCAGATGATCAAGGACAGCGACAAAAAGCTGTTTGATATCGTGCTGGTCTGGAAGCTCGACCGTTTTGCCCGGAACCGCTACGATAGCGCACGGTATAAGACTCAGCTGAAGAAGAAGAATGGTGTCAAGCTCATGTCGGCAACGGAAGTCATTTCGGCTGGCCCGGAGGGCATTATTCTGGAATCAGTGCTGGAAGGCTACGCCGAATACTACTCGGCTGACCTGTCTGAAAAGGTCGTGCGCGGCATGACCGAGAACGCTCTCAAGGGCATTTATAATGGTGGCACGATTCCGTTCGGCTACATGATCGATGAGACCCGGCATTACCAGCCCGACCCGTTGTTGGCTCCGTATGTGGAGCAGACGTTCCAGAAATATGCGGACGGTGCGACCATGACCGACCTGCGGGATTGGTTGAAGGCGCACAACATCAAAAATTCGATGGGCGGGGAGATGTCCTATAACACGATTCAGCGGATGCTGAGTAATCGCCGGTACATCGGCGAATTGCGTTTGCGGGATGTGGTACAGCCCAATGCGATCCCGGCACTGGTGTCAGAGGACTTGTTCAACAAGGTGCAGGAAAAGCTGGCGAAAAATAAAAAGGCCCCTGCCCGTCATAAGGCAGAGGAAAGCTATCTGCTCACCACCAAGCTGTACTGCGGCAAGTGCGGTGCACTGATGTTTGGCGAAAGCGGTGTCAGCCACACCGGGAAGATGTACACCTATTATAAGTGTGCTGCTGCCAAGAAGAAAAAGACCTGCGATAAAAAGGCCGTGCGGAAACAGTGGCTGGAAGATCTGGTTGTCAACGAGACCATGAAACTGGTGGAAGACGATGCTTCCATGAATGCCATCATCGCCAAAGTGATGGAGCTGCAAAATCAGGAAAGCACAGACCTGCCCATCTATGAAAAGCAGTTGAAAGAAACGGAAGTTGGCATCACCAATATGCTGAATGCCATCCAGATGGGCATTCTGACCAGCTCTACCAAGGAACGGCTGGAAGCTCTGGAAGATCAGCGAAAAGAACTGCAAGCCCGCATTGCAGAGGAACGGCTGGCTAAGCCAAAGATGAAAGAGGAGTTCGTCCGCTTTTGGCTGCTTCGCTTCCGCAAGCTGGATATGACCCAGCCGGAGCAGCGGCAGGCACTGGTGGATACCTTCATCAATGCCATCTATCTCTACGATGATAAGGTACTTATTACCTTTAACTATAAGGAAGGTACAGAAACGGTCGCTTTCGGGGAAGCTGTGAAAGCGGAGAAAAGTTCGGATATGAGTGCGCGAGGTGCACCAAACAATGAAAATCCGAACCTTTTCTCGAGAGAGAAGGGTTCGGATTTTTTGTTTTCCTTGCACTGGGATTTTCTGATTTACAAACCTGAAGTGCTGTATTATAATAAAGTAATCACACAACAGGAGGCTCCTCAGAATGTCCCATTTGATCGAAACGGTATACAACCTGCTCTGGGGTGATTTGTTCACCCTGCCGGTGGGCGGCGGTATCGGCATTTCGCTGATGGCGGTGCTGCTGCTCACGGCGGGCGTGTTCTTCACCCTGCGCACCCGGCTGCTGCCCGTGCGGCTGTTCCGGGATATGATCGCCGCTGTCTGCGAAAAGAACCAGAGCATGGACAGCCTTTCCTCTTTTCAGACGCTCATCGTCTCCACGGCCACCCGGGTAGGCATGGGCAATCTGGTGGGCGTGGTGGCGGCAGTGTCTGCCGGTGGTGCCGGTGCGGTGTTCTGGATGTGGGTCACGGCCCTGCTGGGGGCCTCCGCCTCCTTTGTGGAATCCACACTGGCCCAGAAGTACCGGCAGCCCGACCCGCTCTATGGCGGGCAGCGCGGCGGCCCGGCCTACTACATCCATGTGCTGGCCGAGCGCAAGCGGGGCAAAAAGCTGCATCATTCTGTCATCGCGGTGTTGTTTGCCATTTCGGGCCTCATCTGCTGGTGCGGCATCAGCCAGGTTATCAGCAACTCGGTCAGCTCTGCCTTTGCCAATGCGTTCTCCATCCCGCCCATCGTGACCACGGTGGTGCTGGTGGTGCTCTCGGCGGTCATTGTCCTGCGCAAGGATGCCACCGTGAAAAGCCTGGATGTTATCGTGCCGATCATGGCGGTCTGCTATTTCGTGATGACGGTCATCATCATTGCGGTAAATTTCCGCCAGCTGCCCGCTGTGCTGGGCCGCATCTTCTCGGAAGCCTTCGGCCTGCGGCAGGTGGCCGCGGGCGGCTTTGGCGCGGTGCTGATGAACGGTGTCAAGCGCGGCCTGTTCTCCAATGAGGCAGGCAGCGGTTCGGCCCCCTGTGCGGCAGCGGCTGCCTCCTGCGATGATCCTGTGAAGATGGGCTTTGTGCAGGCACTGGGTGTCCTGATCGACACGGTGGTCATCTGCAGCTGCACTGCCTTTATGATGCTGCTGGCTCCCGCAAATGTCACCACTGGGCTGACCGGCATGGACCTGCTGCAGGCAGCGGCGCAGTACCATCTGGGCAGCTTTGGTGTGGTGTTCATTGCCGTCACGCTGGCGCTGTTCAGCTTCTCCACCTTCATCGGTATCCTGTTCTATGCCCGCTCCAATGTGGCGTACCTCTTTGGCGACCGCTGGGGCTGGCAGACAGCCTATAAAGTACTGGCCCTTGTCATGCTGATGGTGGGCGGCCTGGAAGCCTATACCGTGGTGTGGGATCTGGGCGATGTGGGCATCGGCCTGATGACCATATTCAATCTCATTGCCCTCTACCCCATGTCCGGCGAAGCCATTGCCGCCTTGCGGGATTACGAGCGCCGGAAACATCTGACCCAAAACTGACCCTGCCGACAGCTTCCGCAGAAAAGCTGCAAAAATCCGAAAAAAGTAGTTGACAAATTGCCCGCAGTCTGATAAAATAAACAAGTCGTCCGGCAACGGACGTGAACAGAATCTGGGCGTGTTCCCGAGTGGCCAATGGGGACAGACTGTAAATCTGCTGCTTTTCAG
>ENA-OPDW01001632-OPDW01001632.1-human-gut-metagenome-genome-assembly--contig:-NODE-1632-length-12071-cov-2.308505_pt1 | contig 12071 bp, 10 predicted proteins | sample MGYA00241264_ERZ501508 | MGnify/ENA primary metagenome ERZ501508 (study PRJEB25962, sample SAMEA2042575) | human gut metagenome | biome: human gut; feature: human-associated habitat; material: faeces...
CTCGCCGCTTAATTTCCGGTGAGACGCTGCAGCCGGTTCGCTTCTAGGCCGGGTCCCGCAAGGGACAGCAGCGACATATCATAGGAGCTAGTTCCTGCAGGAGTTGTGACTGCGGGAGCGAAACTTAGCAACTGGCCGGCAACTGGCATCGCTAGTTTGCAGGGTTGCCGGTAAGAACTAAGTGAATTAGCTACGCACGTAGAGGCTGGTATTGATAGCTTCTGGACGCGAGTTCGATTCTCGCCGCCTCCACCACAAGACATCATCGGGCAGGTTATCCGAATGGGATGCCTGCTCAAATTACATCTGCCGACGATTCTTTCATTTTTAATCGACGTCGAGGCTCACATGCTCTCAATGCCTGGTAAAAACAACTTCGGTAGTCGTTTCAATCCCTACAGATGGTCTGCTCCAGTCTATGAAAATCCGGACGAACTTATTGAAGCAATACAGTCCGCACGCTTCCTTTCTAAACGGCTTAAGTCAGTCCGCGTGATAGGTGAGGCACGACCTTGTTTCAAAACTAAAAGGGCAGGCTCTGCGCCCTTGGATGAGACACGAGTAAATTGCTTTGAAGCTCGGGAGCCTTTCATTTTCGATTTTGAAGACGGTTCCTCTTTAGAGTTTTGGCCACAAGGCCGCGACTACGTCCGCATGGCCTGCTCGTCAATCCCTAACCGCATCGAAAACGGATTGTCCTTTAATACACCCACCTTTCAGGAGTTTTTTATCAGTGTTTTGGGTGAGAACTGGCAAGGATACGAACTCAAAGATTTCGAGGTCGTCAGGATCAAACACAAAGCTGTAGTTACCTCTTTAATTAAAGGAAAAATTAAAGAGGATATCGGGGACGAAATCTTTTATCGTTTCAAATTCGGGAATGATTGCTGCTTTGAATTTAGGCCTCAAGAAAGAGAAAACAAATACGACATCTTCTTCTCGCATGGCTACTCAGATTTTGTGGCACCCTCAGAACTCAAAAGCCTTGCTCCGACCATCACCCTGCCGAAACATATCTGCTGGTCGACCGGACCTTTTTGCGATTCTGTAGACATTTCCCTATACACGCCCTTTGTTAAAAACGAACAAAAGCTCCCTCGTACCCTTAAAAGATATGTAGAAACACAAGTGGGTTTTTCTGTATCGGAAGATTTTGTGCCTGGTTGCTTGTTTGAATCTTGGTGTAATCATTACGACTCAGACTGCAATAACGGCGAATCTTTTGATTGTTACGGTCTGAGTTTGTTTACCCTCGAACAAATGAGTCAGGTCTGCGAAGAAATTAAAGACTACATAGGAAAACTCAAACACGCTTCAATTCCATTGGAAGAGCAATCCGAAATTCTGAGATGGTCGGAAAATTATTCTTCAAGCCCTACAGAAGCCGAAATTAAGGAAGCAAATTCGCTGCTCGTTGATTTCTTAGAGCAATACTGTGAATTGACAGAAGGAATTATGTCGCTTTGTCCAGACTGTGAATACATTTCCATCATGGGGCCTTAGCCTTATTCCCAAGGGGATTGGTCGGAAGGTCGAGGTAAGCAAGCCGAAGATTTATTCCCACTGTCAACTTCTTTTCAACTAAGCAAATGGGAAGCTCTCTCTAGCGCTAAATTTACCTACAACCGTTGTACGTACAATCGTTGTAGGTAAATCGTCAGAGCCGATATGAGGCAATACAGAGCGAAAGCTACGATTCAGATGGAAGAGTTTTTTACTTTCTACTTATCCTCGTTGATGGGGAGGTAGTTGATCTCTCCGCAACCCACGCCCTTCTCGGCAATCGTGTTTTCACAAAAGACTTTCAATTTGTCGTAAGGTCCTTTGGCAATCACGGCTTCAACACAAGTGTCATGAGTCGCATGGACATGCATTGAACTGATGACCATATCTAAATGTTCGTGCTGATGGTCAACGTTGCGCTTAGATAGAAGCGCTTTTCTGTGATCATAGGCATAGCTGACAACGGCCACACATTCCTGCGAAGGGTTCACCAAAGCTTCCTGCGCAAGCTCTTTCTTTAAAAGGTCTCGGAACGCTTCTGACCGATTTTGATAGCCTCGTTTGGCAATGAGTTCATCAAACGCTTGGGCCAGGGATTCGTCTACGGTAATGGAGATTCTTTGCATAATCTGCGGATTCGTTGTTTTTTGGCGATTCTAATTTTTTTGTTGTGAAAAGTCTTTGGATGCTACTTAACCGCGATTACTGCAAAACGCACAGGGAGACGGTTCTCTTCTCCTTCCCAAAGCAGCACTTCGGCCTTAACTTCTGCGGCTTTTAATCGGCTGAGAATGTCCTCGTCCCATTGAGGACGGACTTGTCTGCTGAGCGGAAGTTCACGCGCTATGTCATCAATCACATTCGTTTTGACTCCAAGAAGAACGTGATTACTTGACTCGTTCACTTTCGGTTGGATGGAAGCATAATCTTCGTTGAAAAGATAGCAGTAGTGGTTGCCGTCAAAAACAAAAAGCTTTCCGCCGGGTTTAAGCACTCTCAGCCACTCTTTGTATGCAGCCCCCGGATCTTCAAGATTCCAGACAAGGTTTCTGCTGACCACCGCATCAAAAGAAGCATCCGCAAACGGGAGATGCTGTGCGTCAGCTCGGCAGCATTCGACATTGTGATAGCCGTTTCGATTAAGCAAATCTTTTGCTTTTTCCAACATCCCTTCGGAGTAATCGGCCGCGGTCACTTTCAAGCCGAGAGAGGCCAAGAGAAGCGAAAAGAATCCCGGGCCGCACCCGATATCCAGCACTTTTGAGCCCTCGGGTATCTGCCGGAAATACTCTTTGTAGAACTCATCCTTGGTCGCTTCTCTTTCTTTCTCAACCTGTTGGCGATAGCCTTCCGAACGGGTGTTCCAATACTCTCTGATCTTTTCTAAATTATTCATGGCGGTCTACAAAGGTTTAATCGGCGTCATAGTCGTAAGCCCCCTGCTGTTCTTCTCAATCAGGCTTTCAATCTGATAAATCGGATCAATCGTTGCAGAGTTAAGAACGGCTTCGGGGGTATCGAAAGCATGCGCCACACCGTTATGAAGAAACAGCACAGCATCGCTGAAACGAGAAGCCAGCATTAAGTCATGGATCACGTAAAGAGCGATTGCATTTCTCTTCTTGCAGTAACGATGTACGGTCTCCATCACAACAAGCTGATGACGAACGTCCAATGCGCTGGTCGGCTCGTCAAGCAAAAGCAGCTTGGGCTCGGAGACAAACGACTGAGCTAAGAAAACAAGCTGCTTCTGCCCTCCGCTCAAACTTCGCACCGATGTATTGGCAAAGGTATCCAGCTTCAGCTCTCGGATGACTTGAGAGACTTTTGCAAGCTGAGCCTCCGAGACTTTCCAGCTTAATTTTTTGGTCAGTCCGAGAAGAATCGTTTCAAAGGTCGTCAGCGAAGAGGTTATCTTTTCGAGCTGCGGTAAATACGCAATTGAAGAGCGATCGAGCTTCTTGCCGTCCTCTTCCAGAACAATGCTGCCTTGATGAGGAATCAAATCCGCGATGCAGCGAATAAATGTCGTCTTTCCGGCGCCGTTTCGCCCCAGTACAGCGGCCATTTCGCCCTGCTGAAAGGACACTGTGATGTCCTTAAGAATCTCTTTGCTCTTAATAGAACAGGATAAACCGTCGATCTTCAGTTTCAGCATCACTACTCCCGTGATCTCAGCAGAAGGAAAAACAGGAACGGGACACCGACGATCGAAGTCACAATTCCCACAGGGAGCGTCGCTCCTTCAGACATCAGTTTGGAAATGATCGATGCGGCAAGCATAAGCGCGCTTCCGACCATGGAGGATCCGATAATCAAAAATCTTTGATCTTCGCCTAAAAGCAGTTTGGCGCAGTGAGGCGAGATTAAGCCCACAAACGCTACTGTACCGATAAAAGCCACGGCTGAGGCGACAAGAACGGAACTCACCGTAAAGACAAACATCCTTAGTTGATCCGTATTGATGCCGAGACCGCGAGCTCGTTCGGTTCCGTCGCTGAGCGCGGTGAGTTTCCACGAATAACAAAAAGAGATCAGAAGTACGATCGTCCAGCACGTCGAGGAAACGCCGGTGCTGATCCAAGAAGATCTCTGAAGATTGCCGAATGTCCAGCCGGAGATAATTTGCGCGATTTCGGGAGAAGCTCGGTACTGCAGGTACTGCTGTAGCGCCTGAAAGAAGAAATTCATAATGACGCCCACAAGAATAAGCGTCGTTGCTGTAAGCGAGCGCTTACTACCTAGATAAAAGATGAAGGCTGATACCGTCAGCGCCATGACAAGTGCGGCCAGCGAAACGCCGAGCCAAATCTGCCCGAATAGCGCAAAACCGGTCGTAATAGCGATGGCCGCTCCGAAACTCGCTCCTGCTGTCACACCCAGCGTATACGGACTGGCAAGAGGATTATTCGTGATCGTTTGAATCAAAAGTCCGGCCAAACTCAGGGAGGCACCCACAAAGAGACAGGTAAATGTCATCGGCAGGCGGATCTCCCAAACAATAAAAGAGGCGGAAGATCCTCCTTCAGGTCCCTCGAGAACAGCCTCAATCAGGTCCTTCAAGACGATAGACGAGGAGCCGATTTGAATGTCCAAAATGACTAAGACACACAAAATTAAACCGACCAGCAGCGTAGACAGGACCCTTTTGCGGATCCTGTTTCGGTACTGTCGGACAATGAGATCTTCTGAGCTCATTTCTGATTCAAATGGATCATGAAGGTTCCGTCGTACTTGAGTTCAGGCAAATAGGTCTTGTAGTAGTTATTCAAGTTACCAACAGGATCGATATCTTTAAAAGCTTCCGGATAAAGAACCTTTGCCATGTACTGCGTGAAGGTGTAGTCAGCCATGTTCCTTAAACTGCCGTGATCTACCCCATAGACACGTTTTTCCTTGACGGCATCGAGCATGTTCCAGCCCGGGCGCTTTGTAAAATTGGCCAATCTTTCCTGAGCCTGAGATTCGGGGACGGTAAAGCCCATCCGCATCTGATCTCCCTCGGATTTATTGCGCCAAATACTTCCGCCGATGAAAATAACTTTCGGATTTTGAGAAATCACATACTCCCTGTCGAGAGCCATGTAAGGCTGAGGAGAGTTTTCGGCAAGATTTGCTGCTTTGATATTTTTGAGGATGGCGCCCCAAAGCACATCTTTATTGTACGAATTGCCGTATTGAGCCAACCCCTTGCTGGCAGTCTCCATATAAACCTTCGTGCCTAACTGATCCTGAGGAAGTTTGGCAATCGTCGAATAAACGTGATCAAGAGCTTCTTTATAAGTTTTGTTCTGGGCTTCGGCAATCTTTTCTCGACCAAGGAGTTTACCGAGAATCTCGGTACTCAAGGTATGGTTAGCGGTTGTCATCGCGTGGTAATCCAAAACGACAACCCTGATTCCGGCCTTTTCGAACGTTTTAATTCTCTGGCTGTTTTCCGCGTATTGAGTCCGTCCGATCAGAAGGACATCCGGATGGAGGCTGAGAATCTTCTCGGCATTGAGAATGTCGTCGTGATACCCGCCGATACTCGGCAGATCTTTCATCTTAGGAAAGGATTTCGTAAAAACTTGGTACTCACCGTAACGAGTATCTTCCCAGCCGTCTTTGGTCAGAGCAACAACTTTTTCAAGGCCGGGCGCACCGCCCACCATCATAAAGTTCGCGATGTAGTTAGCGACGACAAAGGTTTTGGGCTGATCCTCGAAATGAACTTTCCTGCCCTCGATGTCCGTAACATCAAAGGCTGCGGCAAGCACAGAACCGCTAAAGGCCGCAAGAGTAGAAAAAGATACAGCAAGAACCAACTTTCTCAGCATTGTGATCCTCTCAGGTTAGGGGTCGTCGTTTCAATCACGACCCGAAAGTCAGAAACTCGGCGAATAAAACCTCTCACGCTTGGAGTTCACGAGCTGTCACCAGCCACTTTTTGAGCGGACTCGCTTTAACTCGGCTTTATTCAGGAACTTGAGTTGTTAGAAAGTATTACTTTTTTCTAAATTATCATATTCATAAGGCAAACAACCGGCTCATAAGATAATTTTCGAATTCGTCTTACTCATTTTGACCTACAGCCTCATGGCCTCACCGTTCAAGACCTACCAAAAACAAAACCTCCGGCGAAAAAATCGTCGAAGGCTGAATCTGACTAACGACTTTAGCTTACTGTTAGGCGATGCTGTTGACGACTGCAACCGCATTCAATGTTCTCGGAAAACCGTTCAAGGGAACGGCCACCTGGAGTGCGTCGATGAGGTTTTGCTTTGTTGCACCTTCTTTAAGATTTGCACCTGCGTGGGCCTTCAGCTGAGCTTCGCATCCGCCGAGCGCAGCAATGGCTGCAAAGACCACTAATTCACGATCTTTCACAGACATTCCGGTGCGAGTGTAAAAATCACCGAAGCAGTAACCGGATAAGTCTTCAATCATGAGCGGCTTCATCGGCTCAGTCGTGTTCTTGTGCATCTGAGTAATTGCGTCCCCGAAAATCGCTGTCTGGACTTCAATGCCTTTAGCCAAGCGATTTTGATCGTTGACGGTTGTCTGAGATGCTAAGGGAAGACGGACTCCGGCATCTTTAAGAGCTTCGTTAACGCCCTCTAAGGCTTCTTTAACTCGTCCAACCCCTGCGTACGGTGCCGTCTGATAAACCGCTTCTTTGATCACAATCGGTTCAACGCCGGCTTTCAAAGCAGCGGCTGTAACATCTTCGGCTTCTTCGGAAAGGCCCTGGGCTGCACATGTCGCTAATAAAACAAAATATTTTTGATTCGTAGAAAGTGTTGTTCCGCGCTTAGTAACGTTCATCATTCTTGCGATGATGGCGTCCATACCCGGATCTTGATTTCTTTGTTTTGCATTAACGGTATTTGTCATAACTGCTCCTGCTGCACCCACTGTGGCAGACAGTAATACGTTTCTTAGGTTCAAAATCATTTTCTGACCTCTTTTAGTGACATACCCAACAAAACCCGCTCAGTAAGTTAAGGGTTTCATCTCTTCGGAGTAAAAGACGAAAATTTACGGCTCCGTCCGAGTTGACATCAATCGGGTGCAGCGAATTGAGATTTCCGGCGACCTATAGCTAAAGGCGCGCTGTTCGGCCTTCTCCTGAAAACATTGCATCCCTCTTCTTTAATAAAAGATTTCTCGAGCGTTTTACCCTTCCAATGCCTTTACTCCTTTTAGGCAAGAATTTTAGAAATTTTGTACATTTATTTCCAATGCTTATTTACAATCGTACTTAATGCAATAAATACATGAATAGATAATCCCATGGATCTCAGAGTTTTAATGTCGTTTGTTACCGTCTGCAGACTCGGCAACATTACGCGCGCCGCTGAAGCGCTTTACATTTCGCAGTCTGCCCTGACACGGCAAATTCAAGAGCTGGAGCAAGAGCTCGGCTGCCAATTATTAGTAAGAAGCACACGCAGTTTGTCTCTCACCGAGAACGGCTACCTCTTTATGCTTCGGGCACAGGAAATACTGGACTTAGCCAAGCAAGCTAAGAACGAACTTTCCGAAAACGGAGATATCCTCCACGGCGTCATCCGCGTCGGCATCGTCGAAAGCAAAATCATGGATTACTTTGCCGATGCCGTGGTGCAGTTCAATAAAAAATATCCGCACGTTCAGTTCGAGGTTTATTCGGCAGACGGCGATGACTTAAAACGCAACCTCGATGAAAACAAACTCGACATGGCACTCCTTATCGAACCGGTTGAGAGTGCCAAATACACCAAGATTCCTATTGAAGTAACGGAAAAATGGGGACTTGTCATACGAGAAGAGGAAGTCTCGCCTAAAAAGAAAACGCTGAGTTACGAAGAAATTATCGAGAGAACGCTGATTCTTCCCAGACGCTACATCATTCTTTCAGAAATCAGCAGCTGGTTCAAAGTACCGGAGAGCAAATTTAAGGTCATCGCCTACCACAACCTCGCATCCAACGCTTTAATAATGGTGGAAAAAGGTCTCGGCTCTCTGCTCTGTATTGAGGGAAGTTTTACGAACCGCCCTAGGGAAGGTCTTCGCTTCCTTCCGCTCTCTCCCGAAAGAACGACTTCTCATGTGGCCGTTCGCAAGAAAAACCGCAAGCTCTCCAAACCCTGCGAAATTTTCTGGGCGGATATTGAACAGTATTTTCCTGTCCGCAAATAATTAAGGCCCGAGCATATTCGCTCAGGCCTGAATCTTTCTTCAATCCGACGATTTCTCAACCGTCGGATTTTTTGTTATTTAGGCATCGGGAGCTGGAGCACGTCTCCGAGAACCATGCAGACGCCTGAAATAACGATGATGGAAATGACATTCAGCCAGAAACCTGCTTTGATCATTTCACCGATTTGGATACAGCCGGTAACGAAAATGATCGCATTCGGCGGAGTCGCAACCGGCATCATGAAGGCGGCAGATGCACCGATCGTCGTGACCAACAGTACCTGTTCAGTCGGAATACCGAGAACAGGAGCCGCAGCCGCCAGAAGCGGAAGCATCGTCGCAGCCAAGGCGGTGTTAGAAGTGAATTCCGTCGCAAAGATCACCAGGGTAGCAACGCCTAAGACCACCAGTACAGGAGGCAGACCAACGAAGGCGGTTGCCTGAGCTGCAATGAGGCTGGCTGCGCCCGTTGCCTGGATACAGGCAGCCCTAGAAAGGCCGCCGCCGAAGAGCAGGAGCACGTCCCAAGGAATGTTGTCGCAGTGCTTCCAATCGAGCGCTCTTTCACCGCGGGAAAGGTTCACAGGGATGCAGAAAAGAGACACGCCTGCGGCCATTGCGATCACGGCATCGCTGACCATCCTGAAGGGACGAACACCGTTCTCAAGCGTGAAAGAACGGATCTGAGAGCCGAAGCACCAGAGAACAACGGCACAGATGAAAACGATCAGTACAGAGATCTCGCCGCGGGTCGGTTTTCCGATGTTCTTTAATTCGGTACGGATCCACTCACGGCCGCCCGCAATCTTTTGAATCTGCTCTCTGAAAAGCACCTTTGTTAAGAGGAGCCAGGAAAGGGGCATGAGCAGGAGCACCACCGGCATACCGACCTTCATCCACTGAACAATAGAAACATCGACGCCGTATGTCTGCTGGACAAAGCGAACGAAGATACCGTTAGGAGGCGAACCGATGATCGTTCCCATACCGCCGATGGAAGCGCCATAAGCCACGGCTAACAGGACACAGATACCGAAGTTTCTTTCGCCTTTGGTAATGGTCGGAGAGTCGGAATTCTGACGAACCACGGACATAACGGCGATTGCAATCGGAACCATCATGGCTGCGGTTGCCGTATTCGACACCCACATGGAAATGAAACCCGTTGCGATCATCACGCCGGCGATAATGGCGCCGGGAGAGGTACCGACAAACTGCATCGTCTTTAAAGCGATGCGTTTGTCCAAACCCCAGCGCTGAATACCGGCTGCCAGCAGGAAGCCGCCTAAGAACAGATAGATCGTGTCAGAGGCGTACGGCGTCAGTGTTTTGGCAAGTGTTGTGACGTCACAAAGAGGATAAAGAATAATCGGCAGCAGTGCTGTCACGGCAATCGGCACAGTTTCCGTGAACCACCAAAGCGCCATCCACAGCAGAATGGCTAAACAGGCTTTAGCAGCATGGGAGACGGGAACCGAAGCTCCGGCGCCGTTAACATACGCGTCCGGAAGAACCCAATATAAAAGCAGGGCTAAAACTGGGGCCGCAAAGAGAGCAATCGTTTTCGACTGCCTCGAGAAGGAACCCATTTGCAGTGGTGCTTCCATTGATACTCCTATGTATTTGAGTTATCGAGCAGCTAAGCTCAAAGCGAAACAGGTTTATTTAATCATAAAAATTTGTTTATTCTTCGCGGTACGGATTGAAAATTTCAGGAAACTAAAAGTAAATAGCACTATGTGAAAATTAATTCCGCATAGTGCTATTTATTCCTTAAACCTCTTGTGTCTCAGGCTTTCCTGCCTTCTGGTGACTAAATTGAATTTTGTAGAGACGAGCATAAGGTCCGTCATTTTCCAAAAGCTCGAAATGGGTGCCGGCCTCAACGACCGCCCCCTGATCCATCACGACGATCATATCGGCATCCACAATCGTAGAAAGACGGTGCGCTACCACAAAACTGGTACGGCCTTCTCTGAGTTTGTCGAGAGAAGCCTGAATGTATTTCTCGCTTTCGGTATCGAGAGCGCTGGTCGCTTCGTCAAGCAGGAGAATCGGAGCGTTCTTCAAAAGAGCCCGGGCGATGGAAACACGCTGCCTTTGGCCTCCGGAGAGCTTTGATCCGCCCTCGCCGATTCGGGTTTGGAGTCCCTCCGGCAAGGAATCAATCAACGGCTTGAGATAAGCCGCCTCTGCGGCCTGCATAATTTCTTCATCCGTCACGGGGCGTCCGGCACCAAAGGCAATGTTGGCCGCAATGGTGTCGTCAAACAGCATGACTTCCTGAGTCACAATCGCCACCTGACGGCGTATGCTCTCCAGCGTCATCTCGTTCTGAGAGGTTCCGTCAAAAAAGATCTCTCCTTTTGTCGGCACCATGAAGCGAGGAATCATGTTAATGATGGTGCTCTTGCCGGCGCCGGAAGCACCCACAAAAGCGATCATCTTTCCGGCTTCCGCCTTCAGGCTGAAATCCTTAAGCGAAGGCTCCAAGGTGTTGGGATACTTGTACCAAACGTTTTTAAATTCGACGTTGCCTTTAACGCGTTCGATGTCTTTCGAGCCGGGGTCCTTCTCAAGCGGGATATCGATCATCTCAAAAAGACTCTCAGCAGCGGCTCCCATACTAGCAATCGTGCCGTTCAAGCCGGCGAGCTTACGAATCGCAGGCATCATGAGAAGCATTGCAGAGATATAGGTCACAAATTCGGCCAAAGAAAGCTGACCTCTCTGTGCTTGGAGCAAAGCCACACAAACCACGATGGCAACACCGCAGATACTGACCAATTGGGTTGCCGGGGTGCCGAGACCTTTGACGATCTGCTGACGCATCGTCAAGCCCTTTAAACGGCGGTTGATATGACCGAAACGCTCTTCTTCAAACTTATAAGCGTTGTAAACCTTGATCAGACGTTCGGAACGATAGGTTTCATTGAGCTGACTTAGGATCTGACCGAAGGTCACCTGGCTGTCGGAAGTCAGTTTCTTGAGGCGCTTGCTCACCGTTCTCAATATATAAATCAGGATCGGAGCAACAATGAACGTTACTAAGGTCAGCTGCCAGTTATGCCAGAAAAGAACACAAAGCAAAGCTGCAACCTGCAAAGAATCACGCACAAGCACGGTCAGCACTTGAGAGGCGCCGGACAAAGCTTGAGAAGCTTCATTCACAAAGCGAGAAACCACACGGCCCGATTCCTGGCTCTGGACGACTTCTTCGGGCCAGCGAATCATGTGGTCAAACATCAGGGAACGGAGTTTGACCAGGATTTCCTGAGAAACTTTTTGAAGCAAATAAGAAGAACAGAATTGGCCACCGCCGTGAAGAACGGAAATGCCGATCAAAGCGATCGGGGCCCAAATTGCCACCAGACCGTTTTTTTGATAGAAACCTAAATCGGTGAGCTTGCCCATCAGCAATGCCATCAGAGATGAGCCGGCTGCCGCGGCGACCATGGCGATCAACGCGAGAAAGATGTAGAACTTGTAAGGCGGTAAGTAGGCAAAGAGCCTCATTAAAGGTTCTTTTTTGATCTTAACGGATTTCAACTCTATCCTCGTTAGCTTAGGTGCAGGTAGTTTAGCGAGTCGGCAGGCGTTAGACTAGGAAAACACATATATCTTTGAAACAGTTTTTATGGCAACACTATTCGTCAGGTTACCTAATCATGTCGGCGACGCCGTCATGACCATGCCGGCCTTAAATCTTTTAGAGGCCGCCGGATTTAAGCTTTACCTTATCGGCAAACCCTTTGTCGGAGAGTTATTCGAAGGCACTAACCGCCGCTTCGACCCGATCGAAGGAAATTTGCTTGACGACATCAAACGCATTCGCGATTTAGCTGCCTCCGTTAAGAATCCCCGCGGCATTCTTATGCCGAACTCTTTCGGATCCGCTCTTTTAT
>ENA-OPDW01001637-OPDW01001637.1-human-gut-metagenome-genome-assembly--contig:-NODE-1637-length-12032-cov-10.268682_pt1 | contig 12032 bp, 9 predicted proteins | sample MGYA00241264_ERZ501508 | MGnify/ENA primary metagenome ERZ501508 (study PRJEB25962, sample SAMEA2042575) | human gut metagenome | biome: human gut; feature: human-associated habitat; material: faeces...
AACTACATGAAAATGAAGAGCGAATGGAACGACAGCTCGAACTTGAAGAGGCTCATAAAGCAAAAGAAGAAGCAAAAAATGCATTACAAGAAGCGAATAAATAAAACCAAGAAGCTGATAAGAAAGTAGAAGAAGCTGATAAGAAAGTAGAAAAAGCAAATAAACTAGTGAAACAAATGGTTTGCAAGATGTATGAAGATGGTTTTAGTCTTGAACAAATTTCTGAATATTGTTCACTAAATGTGGATGAAATTCAGGTGTTGATAAAATCATAAATTTTCTGTTGCAATTAAAAAAATGTTTGTTTATAATAAAGCCATCCTTTGTAGAGGCAATGAAAAGAAGAAGTAGTCGTGGATGCTGCTGATAGTGAGTTCCTGATGGTGGAAATGGAACAGTAAGCACAGGGTGAACGTGTCTTAGAGCTAAGCTTTCGAAGATTGAGGAAGCTTCGGATACTCCCGTTATGAGTTAAGGGCTTGTACATTAGTGCAGGAAATAAGGTGGTACCGCGATTTTATAGTCGTCCTTGTATATTCAAGGACGGCTTTTTTTATTAGAAGGGAATGGTAGATATGAAAAAAGGATTTAAATTAATTTCGGCATTTTTAGTAAGTTTTATGATCATGATGTCTAGTATTATGCCTGCATTTGCCGATGAAACAGATACATCAACAACAGGCGATTTATTAGACAAGATTCAAGAAAGAGGAGAATTGATTGTAGGTACATCTCCTGATTTTCCACCTAATGAATTTATTGACTCAACAAAAACAGGACAAGCGCAATATGTAGGTTCTGATATTGAATTAGCAAAATATATTGCAAAAAAGATGGGTGTTAAATTAACAATCAAAGCCGCAAGTTTTGATACAGTTTTGGCAAATCTTCAAACTGAAGAAATTGATTTAGCAATTACTGGATTGGCTTATACACCAGCACGTGCGCAACAAATGGAAATGTCTATTGGATACAATATGACAGAGGATACTGGTGGACAGGCTGTTATTATCGCAAAAAAAGATGCAGATAAGTATAAGAAGTTAACAGATCTAACTGGCTTAAAGGTGGCAGCTCAACAAGGATCAATCCAGCAACAATATACAGAAGATCAAATTCCGGACGCAAAACTACAATCTATTTCAAGTATTGATGATGGTGTTGCCCTATTAAAGAATGGTACGGTACAAGCTGTTGCATGCTCTGAAGGTACAGCTGATGAATATATTGAAAAGAACTCTGAACTTGCGAAGTTAGATGAATTATTCAATATTGATCAAGATTATGCAGGTAATCGTGTGGGTGCTCCTTTAGGTGAAAAGAGATTGATGAAAGAAGTCAATAAAATTTTAAAGGAAGTCAATAAAAAAGGTTTATATGAAGAGTGGTATAAAACGGCAAAGAAACAGAGTAGTGAACAATTTACTTTAACAGCGACTGGATTCTTTGGAACATGTGTTCAAATTGTTCAATATTGCTGGCCGCAATTATTAAAAGGTTTAGGAATTACTTTAGGACTTGCTGCTATTACTGTTATTTTTGGTACAATTATTGGTGGATTATTTGCCCTAGTAAAACTATCAAAGAATAAAATCATACAAGCGATTGCGGGTGTATATGTAGAATTGATTCGTGGAACACCACTATTACTACAATTATGGTTGTTCATCAATATTTTCTCTTATTTGACAAATGGAAATATGCCAATGATCGTGAGTGTAATTATTGCCCTTGTCATTAATTCAAGTGCATATGTGGCTGAAATTATTCGTTCAGGTATTCAATCTGTGGATAAAGGACAAAGAGAAGCGGCCAAATCACTTGGTATGTCAAATGTACATATGATGACTAAAATCATTATTCCTCAAGCTATCAAGAATATCTTGCCAGCCTTAGGTAATGAATTCGTTATGATGATCAAGGAAACATCTTTGGCAAGTACATTCTATATTGGAGAATTAATGACTGTTAACAGTGTTATTAAATCGGCTACTTATAAATCCATTGAACCATTAGTAATTGTTGGTTTGATCTACTTTATTGTTACATATTCATTATCAAAATTAATTAAATACATGGAAGGGAAGTTGAGTGTCAGTGACTAAGGAACTAATTGTTGTAAAAGACTTACATAAAAATTTTGGAGATCTTGAAGTATTAAAAGGAATTGATCAAACAATCCATCAAGGAGAAGTTGTTAGTATTATTGGACCTAGTGGTTCAGGAAAATCTACTTTCTTACGTTGTCTTAACTTATTAGAAAAACCATCTAGTGGACAAATCATTTTCGAAGGTATAGATATTGCAGCTGAAAATGTTGATATTGATACACATCGTAAAAAGATTGGAATGATCTTCCAGCACTTTAATGTATTTCCACATTTAACAGTTTTAGAAAATATTACCATCACACCAATTCTAGAACTTAAAACACCAAAGGCCCAAGCTGAAAAAGAAGCAATTGAATTGCTTAAAAAAGTTGGCTTGGAAGATAAGAAGGATGAATATCCAAGAAAATTATCTGGTGGACAAAAACAGCGTCTAGCTATTGTTCGTGCTCTAGCTATGCATCCAGATGTAATTTTATGCGATGAACCAACAAGTGCATTAGATCCAGAAATGGTAAAAGGTGTACTTGAAGTCATTAAAGAATTGGCGAATCAAGGAATGACAATTGTGATCGTAACACACGAAATGGGATTTGCCCGTGAAACAAGTGATCGCGTACTATTTATGGATGAAGGTATTATTCAAGAACAAGGAACTCCAGAAGATATTTTTGAACATCCACAAAATCCAAGAACCATCAAATTTTTATCGCAAGTACTATAAGCTTGGGCACATGTTCAAGCTTTTCTTATGGTATAATTTAATAAATTGGAGGAAATTGATATGAATTCAGAATGGTCATTAGACATATTGTACAAGGGATTTGATGATCCTAAATTTAGTGAAGATCTAACATCTTTTGAAAAGAAGGCAAAAGAATTGGATGAACTTTCAAAGACTTTAAGTCATGAAAATGAAAAGAAAGATCTTCTTCAAATTGTTAAAGTATTAGAAGAGTTTGAATTATTAGAAAAACATTTGAGTTGCTTTGGATCTTTGAGTCAATCCACAAATACGGCGAATGCGAAAGCGGCAGCAGCCATTGGTAAAGTAGCTACTATCGCAAGTACAGCCAGTAAGGCTATGGCTGTATTCTCTCGCTATATTGCGGATATGAAAGATTTAAACAGCTATTTAGATTGTCCGGAACTTTGTGAATACAAATATTTTTTAAATGATATTCACGAAAGCGGAAAATATTTGTTAAGTGAAGACGTAGAAGAGGCACTTGCCAAAATGAATATTTCTGCAGGTTCTGCTTGGGAGAAGCAACAAAGTCTACTCACAAGTTCATTGGAAGTGGAATATGATGGTAAAAAGTTACCTTTGGCATCTGTTCGTAATCTAGCGTATGATGCAGATAAAGAAGTTCGTAAAGCTGCCTATGAAGCTGAACTTAAAAGTTATGCACCTATTGCGGATGCAGTAAGTTTTTCTTTAAACAACATTAAACTACAAGTGATTACCGAAGCTAAAATGCGTGGCTATACAAGTCCAATGGATATGACGCTACACCAGTCTCATGTATCCCAGAAAACATTAGATGCACTTCTTAGTGCAATGCAGAAATACTTGCCAGTATTCCATACGTATTTGAAAAGAAAAGCTGAAATGTTAGGGTATGAAAATGGCCTTCCTTGGTATGAATTATTTGCGCCAATTGGAAAATCAGCTACGACAAGTTTTACTCCAGAAACTACAAAAGAATATTTGGTTAATCATTTTAGACCATTTTCTGATGACTTGGCCGATATGATGGAAGAAGCATTTGACAATAACTGGATTGATTTTTATCCACATAAAGGAAAAGTTGGTGGAGCTTTCTGCTGCAATATGCCGTTTGCGAAACAATCACGCGTATTAACTAATTTTGATGGAGGACTTGGAGACGTAGTTACTTTGGCTCATGAACTTGGACATGCATATCATGGATTAAACATTGAAAGTCATAGACCATTAAATTGGGAGTATTCTATGCCAGTTGCAGAAACGGCAAGTACATTCAATGAAAATATCATTATGAATGCAGTGATTGATGAAACAGAGGATAAAGAAGTTAAACTAGGTTTGATTGAAAATCAGCTTCAAGACTTATGTCAGATCATCTGTGATATTTATTCTCGTTACTTATTTGAAAAAGCCGTATTTGACAGAAGAAGTGATGAGTTCTTATTCAAGGATCAGTTGAATGAAATTATGTTGGACGCACAAAAACAAGCTTATGGCGATGGACTTGATCCAAATTGTTTACATCCATATATGTGGGTTTGTAAATCGCACTACTATTCTTCAGATCTAAGTTATTATAACTGGCCATATGCTTTTGGTGGATTGTTTGCGCGAGGCTTAGTTGTGAAATATCAAGAGATGGGTAAAGAAAAATTCGTTCCTAAATATAAAGAGATGTTACACACAACAACGGTTGCATCGGTAGAAGATACAGCTAAAGTATTGGGTATTGATTTAACGGATGAAGCTTTCTGGATTTCTGCATTAGAAACCGCAAAATCAAGAATTGAAGAATTTATCGAATTGTCGAAATAATTGCTTGGAAACAAGCAATTTTTTCTGCAAAAGTTCACAAATGATGATATAATCTATTGCGTTCGAATTTTTTCAAGGAGAGATTTAATGAGTACAGAAATGTTGATGAAAAATAGAGAACGTTTTATTAAAAACGTAAACAGTAATGAGAATGGTGCAGCCGCCCTTTCTTTAAGATTATTTTGTTACGCTAGATTTATGGCAGTAAAAAACCCGTATGCAGAAACGCATGACTGGGTATATGAAAACGAATTGACTAGTGTCCAAGCCAATCAATATGTATTCCGCTTACTGGATGGAAGTACAGAAAGACCATCTATGGATATGTTGATTCGTAAATTAAAAAGTGTTCGTTTGGTTCGTGATAGTGAAATGAATGGTAGAAAAATTTATGTCATCAAGTTCACGGATATCGAAATGGAAGAATTGATGAACAAGAGCATTATTGATAAGCCAAGCGAAAAGTTATTAAAAGAAAAGAAGTCTTCTGTAAAGAAAGAAAGAGAAGAAGTAGTAAATTCATCTTGGAAGGACATCTTTTTGAAAAACAGTAAAGGTGAGAACTTACAGATGTTACGTTTCTGGTTCTATATTCAGTATAATGCTGAAAAGAATGGAAAGAAATATGTTTCTAGAAGCCTAGCGTTAAGTGAAAGTGCGATTGAATATGTGTATAGGGGTATTCCTAAAAGAATGGAAGTTTTGCAGGATTTATTTGCACAAATGAAACAGATAAAGCTGGTTAAAGAAGATGTAGTTAAAAACGAAATAGTAGTTCGTCCAGCTAAACTAGAAGGTTTAGAAATCAAAAATTATATTAAGGATAAGCCTGTTGATTTAATGAGCTTTAATTACACGAATGTATAAGAAAACGACGAGATTTAGTTCTCGTCATTTTTATATATTTTATAATTGTTTTTGCCTGTTCGTTTTGTTTGATACAAGGCTTGATCGGCATGGCGATACAGTTCCATAAAGGTTGTTCCATCTTTAGGGGCAAAGGCAATTCCAATGCTGATGGATAATTTGAAATCTTTTAATTCTTCAATCTTTAATTCATTGACTTTTTGAAGTAGAGACTGAATTCTAGATTCAGCAATATTTTCATCTTGAATTAGAATAATAAATTCATCTCCTCCAATTCTTCCAACAATATCACTTTGTCTAAAATGATTCTTAAAGAGTAAGCCCAAGTTTTCTAAGACTTTATCACCTACCGCATGACCATAATTATCATTAACAGATTTAAAGGCATCTACATCAAGAATCAAGAAACAACAATGTTCTTGATTATTTAGTTTTTGATCAATGAGTTTTTGCGTTGTTTCCTTATTGAAAACGGAAGTTAATGGATCAATTTCAGATAAATGAATCAAATATTTATTTTCTCTTGAACTTGAATGAGCCAAATACACTATAAGACTCAATACGATCAATCCTAAAAATGTTGCCAATAAAGTTTCATAGTGAATAATAAATGTATATGATTCTTGAGCTGCATGAACCGGTACGATATAGCCGACCATCCAATCATTGATTTTTAGTGGGGAATAAGCTAAATATAAAGATTCTTTCTTTTTTGTCTGAATCAAGACAAGATCTGATCTTTGATTCTTAAAGTCGGTTTTGATTTTCTTTTGATTACAGACATTAAATAAATTATCGACTGTATTTAGCTTATGCTTTTTTTCATACTGTTTATCTTTAGTGATTAGATTTCCATCTTGATCGATAATAAAACTTTTTCCTTGTCCCTCAAACAGATCATCAAACAACATATTGCCTAGTTTTGTGACATTGTAAGAACCGCCTACTACACCAATGACTTGTCTATCTTTAAAGATGGGCACGCATAAAATAACACGTGTTTGTTGATCAACACTGCTTTCTAAAGGATCTGAAAGAGATTGTTTGCCTTGCATAGATTCTTTAAAATATCGACGATGAGCTACATTTTTTATGACTTCATTATCATATAGAGCATTTCCATTTGGATCGATGATTGCCGTTCGATTTAAATCTGTATTATGCATAAAGGCTTGAATTAAAGAAACATTATCCTCTGAAAATAAATCTTGAGATTTAGATAGTTCTTGTGCAAGTACATTTAAATAGGAATAGTTGATATTTAATATTGTATTTAAATGCTCACTTTGCCTTACAACATTGGTAATCAGAGTTTTTCTAGAATTATTTTCAACCGCAATTGAAACGCCGTTAAAGAAGATCGCGATTCCCATAATCAAAGTCAAAATGAAAGTGATAATTGCGACAATATAGTTCGTAATGAATTTTTTTTCTTGGAAAATAATGATCTTTCATATGGGAACTCCTTTTTCTAATTATATCAAGAATTATGTTAAAAGAGTATTAAATTATATGCAACTAACTATTATTTGTGAAATCTATCACATTTTCGTGTATTATATAAGGTATAAAGAAAATTGCTCCCAACATTAAGAGAATTCTGCGTGAAAGGTGCTTATAAGAAATTTGTAAGTAGAACTATGGCTATGCTCTTTTTGTGTGTGGAGTATAGCTTTTTTCTTTAAGAAGGAGATGAATATGGAAACACGTGTTGCCGTGATGGGAATTATTGTAGAAGATACAAATGCAGTGAATCTATTGAATGAAATTCTTCATGAATATAGTGAATATATTATTGGAAGAATGGGAATACCTTACAAACAAAAACATATAAGTGTAATTTCAATTGCGTTAGATGCCCCACAAAATACAATTGCTGCTTTGGCAGGTAAATTAGGAAATATACAGGGAATTAGTGTGAAAACAGCCTATTCCAATGTGATTAGCCATGATTGAAGCATATCGATTGATTGATAAACTTGAAAGAGAACACTCTTTAAGTTTATTAGAATATAAAACTTTAATTGAAGCTGAAAATGATGCTTTACGCTTATATGCTGCTAATAAAGCGAAAGAACAAGCTACGTTAATATATGGAAATTCAGTCTATGTACGTGGACTTATTGAAGTAGGAAATTATTGTCGCAACGACTGCTTCTATTGTGGAATTCGCAAGTCCAATTTAAATTGTGATCGCTACATATTAGTCGAAGAAGATATTTTGCATTGCTGCAAAGAAGGTTATGAACTTGGTTTTCGCACTTTTGTTTTGCAAGGTGGCGAAGGAATTTATAAAAAGAATTTTGTCACAAATGTAGTTCAAAAGATTCGTAGTGAATATCCAGATTGTGCGATTACCCTTTCTTTAGGTGAAGAAGATAGAGATACATATAAGGCTTGGTTTGATGCGGGAGCCAATCGTTATTTATTAAGACATGAAACGGCTAGTAAAAATCATTATGAAAAGTTGCATCCAAAAAATATGTCTTTTGATCATCGTATGCAGTGTTTAAAAGACTTAAAGGAAATTGGCTATCAAGTAGGATGTGGCTTTATGGTAGGTTCACCTTATCAGACAAGTGAAACTTTGACGATGGATTTGAAGTTTATTGAAACATTTAAACCTGACATGTGTGGTATTGGTCCTTTTATTTCCCAAAAGGATACACCGTTTAAAGATATGACATGTGGAACTTTGAATCAAACTTTATTCTTATTGTCTTTGATTCGTTTGATTCAACCAAATATTTTACTTCCTGCTACAACAGCTTTAGGAACGATTGATCCTCAAGGAAGAGAAAAGGGAATTCTTGCGGGGGCCAATGTAGTTATGCCTAATTTATCGCCGGTGAGTGTCAGAAAAAAATATGCATTGTATGATAATAAAATTTGTACAGGCGAAGAGAGCGCAGAATGTAAAGATTGTTTATCAAAGCGTATGGATTCAATAGGATACAAGATCGTAACTGATCGTGGAGATATTAAAAAATAAAAGAGGAGATATAAAAAATGAGTAATTATAACCCAAAATCATTAAAGGCAGAAGAATTTATTAGTCATGAAGAAATTCTTGAAACAATTGAATATGCCGAAAAGAACAAACATAATGTGGAATTGATTGATCAAATTTTAAATAAGGCTCGTCCACAAAAGACAGAGCATGGTGTTCATTGTGAAGGTTTAACGCACCGTGAAGCAAGTGTACTTTTAGCTTGTGACATTCCTGAAAAAGTAGAAGAAATGTATAAGCTTGCCAATGAAATTAAACAAGCATTCTATGGAAATCGTATTGTGATGTTTGCCCCATTATATTTATCAAATTATTGTGTAAATGGATGTGTATATTGTCCTTATCACATGAAGAATAAACATATTAAACGTATTAAATTAACACAAGATCAGATTCGTGATGAAGTTATAGCGCTACAAGATATGGGACATAAACGTTTGGCTATTGAAGCAGGCGAAGATCCAGTACACAATTCAATCGAATATATCTTGGATTCTATTAAAACTATTTATTCGATTCAACACAAGAATGGTGCCATTCGCCGTGTCAATGTAAATATTGCGGCTACAACGGTAGAAAATTATCGTAAATTAAAGGAAGCTGGAATAGGAACTTATATCTTATTCCAGGAAACATACAATAAAAAGAGTTATTTAGAGTTGCATCCGACAGGACCTAAACACGATTATGACTATCATACAGAAGCTATGGATAGAGCCATGGAAGGTGGAATTGATGATGTTGGATTGGGTGTATTATTTGGTCTGGAAGGCTATCAATATGAATTTGCCGGCTTAATGATGCATGCAGAACACTTAGAAGCTGTTCATGGTGTAGGTCCACATACAATTAGTGTGCCTCGTGTAAAACATGCAGATGATATTGATCCAGAAGCGTTCGATAATAGTTTGGCTGATGATATCTTTGAAAAGATTGCAGCATGTATCCGTATTGCCGTTCCATATACAGGAATGATTATTTCTACACGTGAATCTCAAGAAGTTCGTGAAAAAATGCTTCACTTAGGTGTATCTCAAATTAGTGGGGCAAGTCGTACATCTGTTGGTGGATATACAGAAGAAGAGCGCCCTCATGATTCAGAACAATTTGATGTATCTGACCAAAGAACATTAGATGAAGTTGTGAACTGGCTGATGGAGTTAGGTTACATTCCATCTTTCTGTACGGCATGTTATAGAGAAGGAAGAACAGGAGACCGTTTCATGTCTTTGTGTAAGACAGGACAAATTCAAAATTGTTGTCATCCTAACGCATTGATGACTTTATGTGAATATTTAGTTGATTATGCGAGTGAAGATACAAAGAAGATTGGTTTTGAGTTGATTGAAAAAGAATTGAACAAGATTCCAAATGCGAAAGCTCAACAAATTGCTCGTGACAATGTGGATGCGATTAAGTCAAGCAATCGTAGAGATTTCAGGTTCTAATTATGTCTAATTTAAATAGTACGATAAGCGCAAATCGTACACACATTGGATTTTTCGGTTTAAGAAATGCTGGAAAATCCAGTGTAGTCAATGCGATTACCAACCAGAGTATGTCTTTAGTTTCTAATATAAAGGGAACTACGACAGACCCTGTAAAGAAATCAATGGAAATCTTACCGATTGGACCTGTTGTGATTGTGGATACGCCGGGTATGGATGATGAAGGTACTTTGGGTGAATTGAGAATTAAAAGAACGTTAGAAGTTTTAAAAACAATGGATATGGCCGTATTGGTCGTTGATGCGAATGTAGGTCTACAAAAAATAGATTTGGATTTGATTGACATGTTTAAAGAAAATAAATTACCTTATTTTATAGTTTTTAATAAGTGTGATTTGATTGAAGAAAAGAAAGAACTGGCTTCTAATGAAATCTATGTGAGTGCTCTAAACAATGACAATATAGATGGATTAAAGCAATTGTTGGCTAGTGTCGCAAAGAAACAGGAAGAAAAGACAATTATTGGTGATTTAATTGATCCGGGCGATGTTATTGTGCTTGTTATTCCAATTGATCAATCGGCTCCTAAAGGAAGATTGATTTTACCTCAACAACTTGTATTAAGAGATATTTTAGATCATCATGCGATTGGTATGACTTGTCAGGTAGAAGAATTGGATGCAACCTTAAAGAAGGTTACTCCAAAACTGGTTATTACAGATTCCCAGGCTTTTAACAAGGTAAGTCAAATCGTAGATAAATCTATTCATTTAACTTCTTTCTCTATTCTTATGGCACGCTTAAAAGGAAGCTTATCTACAGTGCTTGAAGGGGCCAATCAATTGGATCATCTTCAAGATGGGGATTGTGTATTGATTAGTGAAGGGTGTACGCACCATAGACAGTGTGGTGATATTGGTACGGACAAGCTTCCAAAATGGATCTTGAATTATACAAAGAAGAATATAACTTTTGAATTTACTTCTGGACAAGGATTTAAAGAAGATCTTTCGAAATATAGTGTTGTGATTCATTGTGGTGCATGTATGTTGAATGAAAAAGAAGTGCAGTCTCGCGTAAAGGAATGTAAGAAACAGCATGTGCCATTCACAAATTATGGTATTGCGATTGCGAAAATGAACGGGATATTAGATCGTTCAGTAGAGGTGTTTTAAGATGAAGAAAATATATATATCAGCCGATATTGAAGGTATTTGGGGAAACAGTAATCCGGCAAATACAGCTAAGAATGGATACTTATATTCTGAATATTGTACAAATATGATGAATGAAGTAAATCTTGTGATTGATTTATTGTTTCAAAATGGTGTAGAAGAAGTTGTGGTCAATGATAGTCATGGAAATATGGATAATCTTCTTCCTTCAAAATTAGATCCTAGAGCTGCTTTTGTGTCCGCAAATGGAGCTTATAAGGAATTTGGGATGATGGAAGGTTTAGATGATTCTTTTGATGGAGCATTATTTATTGGATATCATTCTCGATGTAACTCACCAGGTGTTATGGCTCATACGATTTGGGGTACTATGGTACGAAAAATTGTAGTAGATGGGAAAGAACTTGGTGAAAGTGGCATAAATCGATTGTTGGCAAACGAATTTGGAGTGCCAGTTATCTTAGCAAGTGGTGATAGTGAATATGGTAAGCAGGTAGAAGAAGAACTTGGTTGTGTATTTGTGGAAACAAAGAAAACATTAAACAATCAGTGTGCTTTGTGTTGTAGCTTTAATGAGTTGAAGAATAGATATACATATGGTATTCAAGAAGCTTTAAAAGTAGATGAAAAACCAGCTGTATCTTCATCTCACACAATGGAAATAACATTCCATCATAGTCGAAATGCGGATTTTGTATCTCGTATGGACAATGTAGAAAAGATGGATGATTGTACGGTTCGTATCGAAAAAGAAACATATAAAGATTTATATGCCTTGATGCGTTTTGTGATTAAAGTATGTAATGCGTATGCCTAAAATAAGAAAACCATTCTAGTGTTGGCGTCTAGAATGGTTTCTTTTGTTTATTATTTTTTTAG
>ENA-OPDW01001638-OPDW01001638.1-human-gut-metagenome-genome-assembly--contig:-NODE-1638-length-12028-cov-2.680698_pt1 | contig 12028 bp, 10 predicted proteins | sample MGYA00241264_ERZ501508 | MGnify/ENA primary metagenome ERZ501508 (study PRJEB25962, sample SAMEA2042575) | human gut metagenome | biome: human gut; feature: human-associated habitat; material: faeces...
ACTATGTGGGCCGTGAGACACCTCTTTACCACGCCAAACGTTTGACAGATTATATCGGTGGAGCGCAAATTTACCTTAAACGTGAAGACCTTAACCACACAGGGGCCCACAAGATTAACAATGCCCTCGGTCAAGTCTTGCTTGCTAAACGTATGGGTAAGAAGAAAATCATCGCCGAAACTGGTGCAGGTCAACACGGTGTCGCAACAGCGACAGCCGCTGCTCTTTTCGACATGGACTGTACCATCTATATGGGTGAGGAAGATGTTAAACGTCAGGCGCTTAACGTTTTCCGTATGGAATTGCTTGGTGCCAAGGTATTTAGCGTAACAGATGGTTCGCGCGTGCTTAAGGATGCTGTAAATGCAGCTCTTCGTGCTTGGGTTGCAGGTATCGAGGATACGCACTATATCATGGGATCTGCCCTTGGTCCTGCACCGTTCCCAGAAATTGTTCGTGACTTCCAATCTGTCATCGGTCGTGAAGCCAAACGCCAATATGCAGAGATTTCTGGCGGTAAATTGCCTGATGCTGTAATGGCTTGTATCGGTGGTGGTTCAAATGCTATCGGTATGTTTTACCCATTTGTTAATGATAAATCAGTAGCTATGTATGGTGCTGAGGCTTCTGGTTTGGGGCTTGATACTGAAAAACATGCCGCAACCTTTGCCAAAGGCCGTCCAGGTATCCTTCATGGAGCGCTTATGGATGTCCTCCAAGATGCTCATGGTCAAATAATGGAAGCTTTCTCTATCTCAGCTGGTCTGGACTACCCAGGGGTTGGTCCTGAGCACTGTTATTTCAACGAAATAGGACGTGCGACTTACGACTCTATCACAGATGAAGAAGCTCTTGAAGGTTTCAAACTTCTGTCACGTTTAGAAGGTATTATCCCAGCTCTTGAGTCTAGCCATGCCATTGCTCTTGCGCAAAAAGTGGCAGCTAAGATGTCGCCAGACCAAAGCCTCATCGTCTGCCTCTCAGGTCGTGGGGATAAGGACGTTATGCAGGTTAAAGAACGTTTTGAAGCTGAAGCAGAAGGGAAATAAACCATGACAAAAACATTAACAAAACACCTACAAGCTATCAAAGACAGTAAACGCGGTATTTTCGTACCTTACATCATGGCGGGTGACCACGCTAAAGGTCTAGACGGACTCTTTGAGACTATTACTCTCTTAGAAAATAGCGGTGTTTCAGCTATCGAGGTGGGTATTCCATGGTCTGACCCAGTGGCTGATGGTCCCATTATTGAACTAGCAGGACAACGTAGTTTGGCTAAAGATGTGACTTTGACAGCTATCATCAAGAAGCTTCAAGAAAAAAAGACACAGGTGCCTTTGGTTATCATGACCTACATCAACCCAGTTTATCAATATGGTATCGAAGCCTTTGTTAAGGATCTTGCAGAGACATCTGTCAAGGGGCTCATTATTCCTGATTTGCCAGACGAGCATGCTGACTTTATCACCCCTTATTTGAAAGACAGTGATATTGCTCTCGTGCCTTTGGTAAGTTTGACTACAGGTATTGACCGTCAGAAACAGTTGATTGATGGTGCAGAAGGCTTTATCTACGCCGTTGCCATTAATGGCGTTACTGGTAAGACTGGTAATTACCGTGATGACCTTGATAAACACTTGGCTAACTTGACTGCTCATGCTGACATTCCAGTTCTCACAGGTTTCGGTGTGTCAACAGAGGAAGACATCAAACGTTTTAACGCTGTGTCAGACGGTGTTATCGTGGGATCAAAAATTGTCCGTGACCTCCACGACGGTAAGGAAGAAGAAGTCGCTGAATTTGTTACATTCGGTTCACACTTTGAAAAATAGCATATGATACTCTCCAGAAATGGGGAGTATTTTTTTATCAAGATCATTCTTTGGGGACATTGATTTTCTTAGTTATCAAGCTTATAATATGGGTGGATTGTAGCGAATTAAATGTATCTCTTGTTTTTATTTTCGTCTTACTTATAGAAAGAAGGTAGACAAATGAAAGTATCATTGAGGGTAATACTAGGGGTCTGTTTCTTAATAGGCGCCTTACTATTTTTCTATCGAGGAGAGAATCACTATGCACTGATTTTCCTTTTGGTTGGTGCCTTGTATCTCTACAAGGGTCTGAGTTGAGGGTTAAATCATCGTAATCAACTTTTCTATATCTCGTATTGAATGAATAAGCCTTTTTAGTGACATTTATGTCACTATTTTTTTCTTTTCGAAAACTATAGACTGATTTTATAGCTTGTTTATAGCTAAAAAAAGAAAGGAAGAGAAGGCATCTCTGAACATGATTGATCATATTTTGTCATTCTTTGTATCAAATAAAAAAGCTCTAGCAATACTCTTTATGATAATTTGCTTGGCTATTATTTTCCCTAGCATGTTTACATTTTTGTATGGTGAAGGCAGAGGTTTTGGACGTAGCCTTGTTAACTCAATCTTATCTTAGTAAAGTGTGACACCTCTTAGGAGGTGTTTTTCTAATGAGGTGATCAAGTTGTCAGTGCCTATTGAAGGCTAGTATGTTCAGTGTTACAATAATGGCAATGAAAAAGAAAAGGTTTAGAAATCGTTAATGTTTACCAACAATTCCAGAATTATTTTCCTTAATAGGTTTTTATCGCTGATTATCGAGTACGGCTATGCGATAGCTCTGAGTATTATCTTCTCTAAAGTCTCGGTGGACTATGTCTTAGGGCTATGGATTGCCAAATTCTTAGGAGGGATTCTTGCCAATGTGGGACACCAATTTGTAGGAAAAATCACAAATAAAAAATATGTTTTGATTGGTATTGAATTGCTTAAGGCAGTCTGTCTGGCTTTGATCTATCTTGCCATGGGCAGTGTTTTTGTGTTTGCTTTGGTGGTTTTGACTGAAGTGCTGACGACTTACTTTAACAGTTTGTTGTCCTCAGCGGTGCCTGTGCTTGTTAAAAAAGCCAACTTGCAAAAATTTAACAGTACCTATACTATGATTGGTTCAGCCTCCTATTTCTTAGCACCTATGATAGTTGGTTTCTGGGGTAGCCTTGATTTAGGGAGCTTATTTTTGGTCTACAGTGTGCTAACGCTACTAGCAACCCTCTTATTGTTTAAGCTGGGGCCGATTATTTTTGACCGTGAAAATGAATCAGAAGAGGAGGTTTCTTCCAGTCAAGGTAGTCCTATTTTTGGAAGGCAGAGTGTCGTCCTTAAGATGGTTATGATGACTATACTCTTACAGTCAGTGGGTGTCTTATATGATGCTTATGAGGTTATCTTCTTGACCAAAGATGTCGGTATTTCTAGTCAGGCCTATTCTTTCTCTCTGTCCTTCTTGGCCATTGCCTTTCTAGCAACGAGTTCGATTCTATCTTTCAAAAGTCTCACTAAATACTCCCCTATGACCGTTTACTTGTTAGGCTCTCTTGTCTATTTGGGTTACGTTGTCGTCTTTCCATTCGTACCTAACCTATCGACTGTTTTGCTTAGCTATATCTTTTTAGCAGTTGGCCAAACGATATCTGGAATCTCGCAAAATGTTTACCTGCAGGAGAAGTTGAATCCCCTACAACTCAACAATCTTTATTTGAAAATCGAAGTCTTGAATCAGGTTTTGACAGGGATTGTTGTATTTGTCAGTGGTATGCTTATCAAGAGAGGTCTGCAGGTCACTACGATTTATTTGGGATACAGTCTTCCAGTCATTATACTTGTCTTGGGAATAATGCTTATGACTAAACTGTATCAGAAAAATCTAAAGGCATAATTTTTTGCCTAAGATAATGAAAGTTTTCCAAGGTCCTTGAAGTGATCTTGGAAATTTTTCAAAAAATAAATCTACAAATGTAGACAAAACTCTTGACACGTTTCTAGGATAGCGTTAAAATAAATCTACAAACGTAAACGAACAACGAAATTCAGAAAGGAGCTATCATGCTGACAATTTCATCTGCGGAATGGGAAGTCATGCGAGTGCTCTGGGCTAAGGGGCAAGCGACTTCTTCAGAGATTATAGAGATTCTAGCTAAGAAGCTAGACTGGTCGGCTTCGACAGTTAAGACCTTGATTGGACGTTTGGCGGATAAGGGTTACCTAACCAGTCAGCGTCAAGGACGCGGGTTTATCTATCAAGCTAGCCTAGGTGAAGATGAGGCGAATTTTCAGGCTTTAGAGGCTGTTTTTGACAAGATTTGTTTGACCAAACATAGCGATTTATTGGGTCAACTCATCGCAAAGACACCAATGACGCAAGCTGATGTGGATAAGTTGCAGGCCTTGCTTTTAGCAAAAGCACCTGTGGATCAGGTGGTTTGTGACTGTGTGCCTGGCCAATGCGCTTGTGGGCATCATATGGAGGTGAATTAGAAAATGTCAAAAGAAACTTTTGTGGTTAATGGGATGACCTGTGCATCCTGTGTAGCCAATGTTGAAAATGCTGTTAATAAGTTGGATGGTGTGGACAAGGCTGTGGTCAACCTAACCACCGAAAAAATGTCTGTGGATTATGCTGGGGATAAGGTTAGTCCAGAAGCTATTGAAAAAGCTGTGGCTGACGCTGGTTATGAAGCCCAAGTCTACAATCCAGATACAGCTAAAAGTCAGGAAGAACGTGAAGAAGACAAGATTCACAAGGTGCGTGAGCGTCTCATTTGGTCATCAGTCTTCACCATTCCTCTCTTTTATCTAGCTATGGGGCCAATGGTCGGTCTACCTGTGCCAAACTTCTTGTCTCCTCACCATGCAGCCTTGACCTATGCCTTGGTGCTTTTGATTTTGACAGTGCCCGTTATGTGGTTGGGTCGTTCCTTCTATAGTAATGGTTTTCGTACTTTGGCCAAGGGTCACCCTAACATGGACGCCTTGGTAGCCTTGGCAACGTCGGCAGCCTTTCTTTATAGTCTCTATGGTACTTACCACATTTCATTGGGGCATGCCCATCACGCCCACCAACTTTATTATGAGTCGGTAGCTGTTATCTTGACCCTGATTACTCTAGGTAAGTATTTTGAAACCCTCTCTAAAGGTCGGACTTCAGATGCTATCAAGAAACTCATGCACTTGTCAGCCAAGGAAGCAACTGTCCTTCGTGATGGTAAGGAAGTCAAGCTTCCTGTGGATAAGGTTGTTCTTGGTGACCATATTGTGGTCAAACCTGGGGAAAAGATAGCCGTGGATGGTCGAGTGATTTCTGGTAGCTCTGCTATTGATGAGAGTATGCTTACAGGTGAGTCACTTCCTATTGAAAAATCAGCTGGTAAACCAGTATTTGCAGGTTCTATTAATGGTCAGGGTAGTCTGATTTATGAGGCGGAAAAGATTGGTAAGGACACCTTGCTTTCCCAAATCATTAAATTGGTTGAAGATGCCCAACAAACCAAGGCACCTATTGCCAAGATAGCCGATCAGGTGTCAGCAGTCTTTGTTCCTGTTGTCATGGCTATCGCCTTTGTATCTGGCCTCTTTTGGTACTTTATCATGGGACAAACCTTTACTTTTGCCATGACTGTAGCAGTTAGTGTATTGGTCATTGCTTGTCCATGTGCATTGGGACTTGCGACACCGACAGCTATCATGGTTGGTACAGGGCTTGGCGCTGAGCACGGTATTCTCTACAAGCGTGGGGATGTGCTCGAGCTAGCTCACAAGGCTGACGTCCTCGTTTTTGACAAGACAGGAACCATTACTCAAGGGAAACCTCAGTTGGTTTCTAGCTATACCTATGGCTATAGTGGAGTAGCCTTACAACTTTTGGCATCATTGGAAGCCAAGTCTGAACACCCTTTGGGTCAAGCCATCCTTGTGGCAGCAGAAAATGCTAACTTGGACTTGTTGGAGATGGACAATTTCTCAAGTTTGACTGGACGAGGACTAACTGCCAGCTATGCAGGAAAAACTTATCTAGCTGGGAATCAAACCCTAATGACAGAGGAAAAAGTCGACTTGACTTCAGCACAAGCTGATTTCCAAAGCTTGACAGCCGATGGTCAGACTCCTATTTTTCTGGCTGAAGATGGTAAGTTAATCGGACTCTTTGGTGTAGCTGATCAGGTTAAAGCAGATAGTGCTGATATGGTGGCAGCCCTTCATCAAATGGGCAAGGAAGTCATCATGTTGACTGGTGATAATGACCAAACTGCTCAAGCCATCGCTCAAAAGGTTGGTATCAAGCGTGTTATCAGTCAAGTGCTTCCTCAAGAGAAATCTAGGGTGATTAGCGACCTTCAGGCAGAAGGAAAATCAGTCATCATGGTTGGTGATGGTATCAATGATGCCCCAGCCCTTGCGACTGCTGATATCGGTATTGCCATGGGGTCAGGGACAGATATTGCCATGGAAAGTGCGGATATGGTCCTTATGAAACCCAACCTCATGGATGTGGTCAAAGCTTTGAAAATTAGTCAGGCGACTATCACAACGATTAAAGAAAACCTCTTTTGGGCCTTTATCTACAATATCTTGTCTATCCCAGTGGCTATGGGTGTCCTCCACCTCTTTGGTGGCCCACTCCTTGACCCAATGATAGCAGGACTGGCCATGAGCTTTAGCTCTGTCTCAGTTGTTCTCAATGCTCTACGCCTCAAACGTCGCAAAGTCTAAGCGTCAGTTTCATATAACTCCCGCCACTTAAGCTGTGTATCAAAAAACAATAAAAGAAAAGGAAGAAAGAAAAATGACAAAAACTTATAAAATCACAGGAATGAAATGCCAAGGCTGTGTCAACACCGTTACCGAAAAACTCTCTGCTGTCAAAGGCGTAGACAAGGTTCAAGTTGACCTCGAAAACAAACAAGTCACTATCGAAGGTAAACCATGGAAGTGGTCTCTCAAACGTGCCCTCAAAGGCACTAAGTTTGAACTTGGTGACGAAATTTAAGACAGGAATGAAACAGCTCTTAGGCTGTTTTTTTCTACCCTTAATCTTTTTGAAAATCCCTCTCTTTTGTGATATGATTAAGGTAATTATGTTCTCAAAATTGAGACTAGAAAATCAAGAAAAGAAAACGGTATACCTATGTCTAAACAAACCCTTATCCTTCTCTACGGTGGACGTTCAGCAGAACGTGAAGTGTCTGTGCTCTCAGCTGAGAGTGTTATGCGTGCGGTAGATTACAACGCATTTGAGGTTAAAACCTACTTTATCACTCAGTCTGGTGATTTTATCAAAACACAAGAATTTACAGAAACACCAGGTGATGACGAGAAGCTCATGACTAATGACACAGTAGTGGCTAGTCAGGCTATCAAACCAAGCGATATTTATGAAGCAGGCGCTGTGGTATTCCCTGTACTTCACGGTCCTATGGGTGAGGATGGTTCTATCCAAGGTTTCCTCGAAACCCTCAAGTTACCATACGTTGGTACTAATGTATTGTCATCAAGTGTGGCTATGGACAAGATTATGACCAAGCATATTCTTGAAGTTGCTGGTGTGCCTCAGGTTGCCTACACAGTCTTCATCGAGGGTGAAGATTTGGAAGCAGCAGTAGCAGAGACGCTTGAAAAATTGACCTTCCCAGTTTTTGTCAAACCAGCCAACATGGGGTCATCTGTTGGGATTTCTAAAGCTGAAAATGAATCAGAGCTTCGTTCAGCGATTGATTTGGCTCTCAAATATGATAGTCGTATCTTGATTGAGCAAGGTGTGGTTGCCCGAGAAATCGAGGTTGGTATCCTTGGCAATACAAATGTCAAAACGACTGATCCAGGTGAAGTAGTCAAAGATGTGGCTTTTTATGACTATCAAGCCAAGTACATCGACAATAAGATTACCATGGACATCCCAGCTCACGTGCCTGCAGAAGTCATGACGCAAATGCGTGCCTATGCGGCCAAGGCCTTCCGTGCCCTCGGTGGTTGTGGTCTTGCCCGCTGTGATTTCTTCCTGACAGAGGATGGAGCCATCTACCTTAACGAGCTCAACACTATGCCAGGTTTCACTCAATGGTCTATGTACCCACTTCTTTGGGAAAATATGGGACTTTCTTACTCAGACCTTATCAAGGAATTGGTAACCTTGGGACAAGAAATGTTTGATAAACGTGAAAGCCATTTGATTTAAGAAATATGATTTAGAACACAGACATCTTAGTCTCGGAGAAATCTCTGAGACTGAGGTGTTTTTTTCTTTACAGAAATCTAGATTTTATTTATATCTTTTCTTTATCACCTCGATAAAAAATACATATTATCCAAATAATCTAACAGGTGGTAGAATAAATCTAACGTTTCAAATGAAATAAAGCAATTCGTTCGTGTTTGATGAAGATTTGCGTGTCGCGATGATTATCAGAGGCGAGTGAAGGTCAAAGGGCTAGAAGTAGATGGCAGTGAGTGCTCACGAAATTTTACACGCCTTTTGTATCTTGTAGAATTGAACACAGGCTAAATTCCTAGAGCAAAAGATAGACTTCCTAGTGTGCCAGCACACGTCGTCAGTTTCCTATTTGTCTTACGGAATTTTCTACGCCCTTTGTATCTTAAATGAGGAGGTAAGTTTTGGACTGGTCCATTGTTCAACAGTATTTGCCCTTTTATCAGAAGGCATTCTTTTTAACCTTACATATTGCCGTTCTGGGGATTTTTGGTTCCTTCCTTTTGGGCTTGGTGGTGAGTGTTATTCGTCATTATCGAGTGCCGGTTTTGAGTCAGCTTTCGACGGCTTATATTGAGCTATCTCGTAATACGCCGCTCTTAATTCAGCTCTTCTTTCTCTACTTTGGCTTGCCTCGTATAGGTTTGGTTCTATCCTCAGAGGCTTGTGCTGTGGTAGGTTTGATTTTCTTGGGTGGTTCCTATATGGCGGAGTCCTTCCGAAGTGGTCTAGAGGCTGTTAGTCAGACCCAACATGAAGTGGGCTTGTCTATTGGTTTGACGCCGTTCCAAGTCTTTCGCTATGTGGTCCTTCCTCAGGCAGTAGCTGTGGCGTTGCCGTCATTTAGTGCTAACGTTATTTTCCTTATCAAGGAAACGTCAGTATTCTCAGCGGTAGCCTTGGCGGATTTGATGTATGTAGCCAAAGATTTGATGGGTCTTTACTACGAAACTGATGTGGCTCTAGGAATGTTGGTGGTGGCTTATCTCTTGATGTTGCTGCCGATTTCTCTAGTCTTTAGTTGGATTGAAAGGAGGTTACGCTATGCAGGATTCGGGCTTTCAGGTTCTTCTTCAGGGGAATAATTTCCTACGTATCTTACAAGGTTTAGGCGTAACTATTGGGATTTCCATCGTTTCGGTGCTTCTGTCCCTTTTATTAGGAACCCTTTTTGGAATTGTCATGACTTCTAAATCTAAGATTGTACGTTTTTTGTCACGTATTTATCTGGAATTTATTCGTATCATGCCCCAGTTAGTCTTGCTCTTCATTGTTTATTTTGGTCTGGCTAGGAATTTTAACATCAATATCTCAGGCGAGCTATCGGCTATTATCGTCTTTACCCTATGGGGAACGGCTGAGATGGGTGATTTGGTGCGTGGGTCAATCACGTCGCTACCGAGACACCAGTTTGATAGTGGAAGGGCTCTTGGCTTGACCAATGGGCAACTCTACACCTATGTCATTATTCCGCAAGTCCTGCGTCGCTTGTTGCCTCAGGCTATTAACCTGGTGACACGGATGATTAAGACCACATCTTTGGTGGTTTTGATTGGCGTGGTTGAGGTGACCAAGGTTGGTCAGCAGATTATTGATAGTAACCGCCTGACTATTCCAACAGCTTCTTTCTGGATTTATGGCACGATTTTGATTCTTTATTTTGCCATTTGTTACCCAGTATCTAAGCTGTCTACATATCTTGAAAATCGTTGGAGGAATTAAGATGACAGAAAGCATTTTACAAATCAAGGATTTGAAAAAGTCCTTTGGGGACAATCAGATTCTCAAAGGCATCTCCTTGGATGTTAAACAAGGTGAAGTCGTTGTTATCCTGGGTTCCTCAGGTTGTGGGAAATCGACCTTGCTACGTTGTATCAATGGCTTGGAGACTATTCAAGGAGGGGATATTCTCCTGGATGGCAAGTCTATCACTAGTAGCAAGAAGGATTTTCACTTGATTCGTCAGAAAATCGGAATGGTCTTTCAAAGTTATGACCTCTTCCCGCATTTGGATATCCTGCAAAACCTGATTTTGGGGCCAGTCAAAGCTCAAGGGCGTAACAAGGAAGAGGTTATTGCGGAGGCTGAGAAACTTTTGGACCGTGTGGGACTTTTGGACAAGAAGCATAGCTTTGCGCGACAACTGTCGGGTGGTCAAAAGCAACGTGTAGCCATTGTCCGTTCACTGCTCATGCATCCTGAAGTTATTCTCTTCGACGAAGTGACGGCGTCGCTTGACCCTGAGATGGTTCGTGAAGTTTTGGAATTGATCAATGACCTCGCTCAAGAAGGGCGTACCATGTTGATTGTAACCCATGAGCTTCAGTTTGCGCGTGCCATCGCTGACCGTATTATCTTTATGGATAAGGGTGTCATCGCTGAGGAAGGTACTGCTGAAGAATTCTTCAATCATCCAAAGACACAGCGGGCTCAAGAGTTCCTCAATGTCTTTGATTTCAGTCAGTTTGGTGCCTATTTGTAACCCATTGTTTTTAGTGAAAGTAAATTATTTTAGGAGAGAATTATGAAACTAACAAAGAAAATTTTTGCCCTATTAGCCCTCGTCTTTGCCTTGGTGGCAGTGACTGCTTGCTCAAGTAACAGTAGCTCTGGTAAATCAACAGCCAAAGCACGTACTATTGAAGAAATTAAGAAGAGTGGTGAACTCCGTATCGCCGTTTTTGCGGACAAGAAACCTTTCGGTTATGTAGATAACAAGGGTGCTTACCAAGGTTACGATATTGAACTTGGTAACCGTTTGGCCAAAGACTTGGGTGTTAAACCGAAATACGTCTCAGTAGATGCGGCCAACCGTGCAGAATTCTTGATTTCAAACAAGGTAGATATTACGCTTGCCAACTTCACAGTAACTGATGAACGTAAGAAACAAGTGGACTTCGCTCTTCCTTATATGAAAGTCTCAATCGGTGTGGTATCACCTAAAGATAAGGTCATTAAGGACGTTAAAGAGCTTGAAGGTAAGACTTTGATTGTTACTAAGGGGACAACTGCTGAAACTTATTTTGAAAAGAACTACCCAAATATCAAATTGCAAAAGTATGACCAATATAGCGACGCTTACCAAGCCCTCCTTGATGGTCGTGGCGATGCCTTCTCAACAGATAATACAGAAGTTCTTGCTTGGGCTCTAGAAAATAAAGGTTACGAAGTTGGAATCACATCGCTTGGTAACCCAGATACTATTGCCCCAGCCGTTCAAAAAGGTAACAAAGAACTCCTTGACTTTATCAATAAAGACATTAAGAAACTTGGCGAAGAGAATTTCTTCCACAAAGATTATGAAAAAACACTTCACCCAACTTACGGTGATGCAGCTAAAGCTGATGACCTCGTGGTTGAAGGTGGCGAAGTGAAATAAGGCTAATTCCTCTCTAAGGGGAAATCTTGCTTAACAAGAATAAAACAAGTAAAACCACCTCGTGGCTATCTAGCTCAGCTAGAAGCAGGAGTGGTTTTTCTTGTTTTAGGGTGATTTTTTTCTCACCTTTTTACTTTTTATGTTTCTCCACCCAATGACAATAATTGACAAGAAAGCGGTTCCCACCATTCCCCAAAAAAGAAAAGAGTCAATATAATCAAAAAAAGTTTTGCGTTCACCATAGACCGAGGTAGAGCCATCTTTCCAAGTAATGGTTTTGTCCCTATCATCAATCCTTTTGTAGGACTCATCATTATAAGTCAAATAATGATCCTTCCGTACATACATATTCAAATAGTTATAGCCGTGCTTTGTGGGAAGGTCTGAAAACAGACTTTCCTTGGCGTAAACTTCAATGTAGATGGTTCCATCTTTAAGACCTTTAATTTTCTGAGTTCGAGCATTTTTGATAAGGAGTTTTCCATCTTGTACAATCTCCCAATCGTACTTACGACTTCTTCCTCCTTCGTTATAGGAAATAGCAAGCTTGTGGTTTTCAGACTGCCA
>ENA-OPDW01001644-OPDW01001644.1-human-gut-metagenome-genome-assembly--contig:-NODE-1644-length-11951-cov-5.055229_pt1 | contig 11951 bp, 7 predicted proteins | sample MGYA00241264_ERZ501508 | MGnify/ENA primary metagenome ERZ501508 (study PRJEB25962, sample SAMEA2042575) | human gut metagenome | biome: human gut; feature: human-associated habitat; material: faeces...
TTGGCTAGGGAAAGTGATCGTTTCTTCGACTTGGTACGTTGGGGAGAAGCCGCTCAGGTTCTGAACAAGTATTATGCAGAAGAAGCAGATAATTGTGCTATTTACTCGAATGCTTCGTTTACTAAAAATAAAAATGAATACTTGCCTATACCGTTTGCTCAGATCAGTGCTAGTAATGGCCATTACACACAGAACTGTGGAGGTTGGTAATTAAATTGTGAATCTTAATAAATAGATATTATGAATGCAATAAAATATATTAATAAAGTTCTTTTCATCCTTCTCTCCTTGATTTTTATTGTGGGATGTGATGATAATACTTCAGATCTTCAATTGAGTGGAGATACTTGGCTGAAAACGTTGAAGTTGGACGAATATCAGGGTATTATTGATAATTCGAACAAGACGGTTGTAGTAGGCGTACCTGTTGATTATAATACAGATGCCATGAAAGTAACAGCAATTGAAGTTTCCGAAGGTGCGGAAGCTTCAATGAAAGTAGGAGATATTGCAAATTTCTCTTTCCCTCAGACAATCAGAGTTTCCAGTGGTGATGCCTTTTTGGATTATACCGTTACTGTTAAACATGATGAAGCTAAGATTACATCTTTCAAGTTGAACAATGAGTATATCGGTATTATTGATGAAGAAAATCTTTCAATCTTAGTACGAATCCCGACAACTATTGATATAAAATCTCTGATTCCTACGATTGAAACAACCCCGGGAGCAACGGTTTCTCCGGCTTCAGGACAAGCTGTCGATTTCACTAATCCAGTTAAATTTACAGTTACTTATCAGAGTGCAACCACTGTTTATGTCGTAAATGTTGTTCAGTCTGATTCTCCTAGTGCAGTATATGTAGGTTTGGCTTCTTCAATAGATGAGTTGAATCCTGAAGAACAAGAAGCTGCAAGATGGATGTTGAAAAATATTGCGAATGCTCAGTATTTGTCATTTGATGATGTTCGTACAGGAAGAGTTGATTTGAAGGATTGTAAGGTGATGTGGTGGCATTTACATATCGACGGTGGAATTGATTCTATGACTAAATTTGAAGCTGCTGCTCCGAGTGCAGTACAGGCTTTATCGAAGGTGAAAGAGTTTTATGAAAATGGAGGTAGCTTATTGCTGACTCGTTTTGCAACATTCTATCCGGCTAAATTAGGTGTTACAAAAGATGGTAATATTCCTAATAACTGCTGGGGAAATTCAGAAGAAAGTGGTGAAGTTACTAACGGACCATGGAGCTTCTTTGTAACTAATCATGCTGATCATCCACTTTACCAAGGTGTTGTTTCTACAATTGATGGCAAGGATGGTATTTATATGTGTGATGCCGGTTACGTAATAACAAACAGTACTGCTCAATGGCATATTGGTTCTGATTGGGGAGGATATGACACGCTGAACGCTTGGGAAACAAATCATGGTGCTACTAGTTTAGGATATGGAGGTGATGGTTCTGTTGTTGTATGGGAATATCCTTCAAATGGAACAACTGGTGGGTTACTTTGCATAGGTTCAGGATGTTATGATTGGTATGCTCATGGTGTAGATTCTTCTGCTGACCAGTATCATGGAAATGTTGCCAAAATTACTCAGAATGCTATTAATTATTTGATAAGCAAGTCAAAATAAATATTCAATAATAGTTGTCCGGTAAAGGGGCGATCATTTTATCGGACAACGTTAACTTAACAATGTAATTTATGAAAACAATGATATATTCTTTAGCTTTGGCTGCTCTGGTGTCATTAGGTAGTTGTAATGACGATGATCCTATATTGACACAAAAAGATTGGGATGGTACTGCAACATATTTTTCTTCAACAGACGAACAGTTTACTACTTATTACAGACCATATGTAGGTTATGTAGGCGACCCGATGCCGTTTTATGATCCGGTAGAACAAAATTTTAAGATTTTGTATTTACAGGAGTTCCGTCCTAATCAGGAGGCTACTTATCATCCTATCTGGGGAGTAAGTACAAAAAATGTAGATTCATACCAGTCTTTGGGTGAAGTGATTTCTACCGGTAATGCATCGGAAGCTGATGCTGCAATAGGTACGGGTAGTACGATATACAATGAGTCTGAAAAGTTGTATTATACTTTTTATACAGGTCATTCCGCCAATCAGGAAGTTGTAATGATGGCCACTTCTTCTGACTTTAAGACATGGACGAAGAGCAAGACATTTTACCTGCAGGGAAATGACTATGGATATAGTGTAAAGGATTTCCGCGATCCGTTTGTCTTCAAAGGAGATGATGGTATTTATCATATGATTGTTTCTACTATGCAGGGAACAAAAGGTGTTTTGGCAGAATTTGTTTCTTCCGATTTGAAGTCTTGGGAACACAAAGGTGTATTTATGTCAATGATGTGGGATCGCTTCTATGAATGTCCGGATGTCTTTAAAATGGGTGACTGGTGGTATTTGGTTTACTCAGAAAAACATGTAGCAATCCGTAAAGTCCAATATTTCAAAGGACGTACACTGGATGAACTGAAGGCATGTACAGCTAATGACGCCGGTATATGGCCTGATGATCATGAAGGTATTTTGGACTCTCGTGCTTTCTATGCAGGAAAAACAGCTTCGGATGGCACTAATCGTTATATCTGGGGGTGGTGTCCGACTCGTGAAGGTAATAACAATACAGCTGTTGGAGCAGATCCGAATGAACCTCAATGGGCTGGTAATTTGGTTGCTCACCGCATTATCCAGCATGAAGACGGTACTTTGTCATTGGGTAGCATAGAAGGTATTGATAATAAATTTACTTCAGTTTCATCGTTGAAGGTTATGGCTAAAAGTGACAATGGTGTAAGTGAAGACGGAGGTAAGTATGTATTGACTGGAAATTCTTTCGTTTTATTCAATCGTTTGAACGTTGCTAATAAGATTTCCTTTACTGTAAAAGCTACTGATAAAACAGATAAGTTTGGTTTCTCTCTTGCCCGTGGCATTGATTCGAAGAAATATTATTCTATTATTGTTAATCCGGAAGATAACGGTAACAAGAAAAAACTGAACTTTGAAGAACAAGGGGAAGAAGGTATGGGATTTGTTGCTGGAATTGACGGATACTTGTTTAACACTCCTGCTGATAATGAGTATCATGTAACAGTTTATACTGATAATTCTGTTTGCGTTGTTTATATCAATGACAATGTAGCCTATACAAATCGTATTTATGGTACACAGAAGAACTGCTGGTCTATAAATAGTTATGAGGGAACCATTGAAGTTAGCAATATTGAAGTAAGTTATTATTAATTTAATTATTATGAGTTTGAATTTTTCGTCAAAAAAAAGTTTATTAGCTATTGCACTAGGGCTTTCACTGACTGTTCAAGGTGCAGAGAACAGTGTGGTTGTCAAGCATCTGGCTAATGAACAGAATATCATTCTTTTGGATTCGGTGAAGAAGTTTTTACTTCTTCCCGTTCAAGAGAATGCACCCGAGGGTAAGGTCAACATTATTGTTAATAATGAATTCCAGTTGGAACAAAACATAAATATTCGTCTGGCTCGTGAAAAAGTTGACTATTACGTACCATTAGATTTGTCTGCATATCAGGGAAAATCCATTTCAATTGATGTTACGAGTATGCCGGCATCTTCATTGTGCTGGAAGGAAATAAAACTTTCAGATATGTTCGATTCTTCTAACCGTGAAACTTACCGTCCTGTTTATCATCATACTCCAGTGTATGGATGGATGAACGATCCGAATGGTATGTTCTATAAAGATGGAGTATATCATTTATATTTTCAGTATAATCCTTATGGCTCAATGTGGGGAAATATGACTTGGGGGCATTCTACAAGTACAGATTTGGTACATTGGACTTATGAAGGAACTCCTATTGTTCCTGACGCATGGGGATCTATTTTCAGTGGTTCTTGCGTTGTTGATAAAGACAATACAGCCGGTTTCGGTAAAAATGCTGTCATCGCATTTTATACATCGGCCAAGCCAAGTCCATGGGGGGATGTTCAATCACAAAGCATGGCGTATAGCTTAGATAATGGCAAAACTTTTACCAAATACGAGCATAATCCGATTCTGACTTCTTCTGAGCGTGATTTTCGTGATCCGAAGGTTTTCTGGTATGCACCAGGAAAACATTGGGTAATGATGTTGGCTGTAGGGCAGGAAATGCAAATATATTCATCTGGCAATTTGAAAGAATGGAAGAAGGAAAGTAGTTTTGGAGCAATGCAAGGAGCACATGGTGGTGTATGGGAATGTCCAGATTTGGTAGAACTCCCAGTTGAAGGAACAAAAGAGAAAAAATGGGTCTTGATTTGTAACCTGAATCCAGGAGGACCTTTTGGAGGTAGTGCTGCTCAGTATTTTGTCGGTTCGTTCGATGGTAAGAAATTTGTGAATGAATCTCCGACCCAGACAAAGTGGCTTGATTGGGGAAAAGACAATTACGCAACTGTTACTTGGAGCAATGCTCCGGCTGGCCGCTGTATCGCATTGGGCTGGATGAGCAATTGGCAATATGCAAACAATGTTCCGACTACTCAGTATCGTAGTACGAATACAATTGCACGCGACCTTACTCTTTATAAGGTGGACAATGAGCTTTATTTGAGAAGTACTCCTTCACCTGAAATAAAGAAAGCACGTTCTGAGAGGGTAGAGATTCCTTCTTTCAAAGTAACAGATAAGTACGAAGTTACTAGTCTGTTGAAGGATAATCAAGGTGCTTATGAGCTGGAAATGATAATTGAGAATACAGGTGCTTCGAAAATTGCTTTTGCTTTGGTAAATGACAAAAATGAAAAAGTATCTATGTATTACGATACAGTGCGTAAACAATTTGTTATGGACCGGAGTGCAAGTGGTATTGTCAATTTTAGTCGTGATTTCCCTGCTGTAACGGTAGCTCCTGTTGAAGATACAAATAAGATTCATCTGCGTTTGTTTGTCGATTGTTCAAGCATTGAAGCGTTCGGCGAAGAAGGAAAGTTTGTGATGACGAATCTTGTATTTCCGGCAGTCCCTTATAATAAGTTAATCCTTGAATCGGACAAAGGTGGGTATACTGTGAAATCTTTAAAAGTATATAAGTTGCAATAGGTATTGACTACTGGACCGATATCGAGTTGAAGGTTTCTAAACCTGAGGTTACCTAAAACCGGTATCGGTCATATGTTCAAGTGTCATGCGATTTATGAGTCCTATGTAGTAAGCTTCGGTATAGTATGTTATTATAAATGATTTATATGCAGGTAGATAAAAATGTTACGCTGTTTGCTAAAATTGTTTCATGTAACAATTTTGCTATATGATGTAACATTTTTTATATTTGCAGAGTCAATGCTTGTGTACTTTTGCGCTGAATTAGAATCTACTCTTTCATATTTTTTATAGTTATGAGGACTGAGAAAAAACAGTTTTGCAATCGTATGAATGCAGCAATAGTGCTGCTCGCTTTGGCTTGTGTAAATGGATATGCACAGGAAAAAAGTAAATTATCAAATAATGACGGTAATTCCAAGGAAGAAGGAAATCGTAATGTCATGTTGAATGCCGCTAGTGCTAACGGTCCTCGTGAAATTCAGATAGGTCTTCCATCGGCCGATGTGAATGTCCTGGAGAATGGTATACCGGTTACTTATGCAACAAATCCTCACAGCGTAAATTCATTGTGGCGTGCTGATGCTAGTTTGAGTCATGTAGGACTTCTGAAGATTGCAGAAACTGCTATTACAACTGGTAATATTGGCTATGCGGTGAACTCTTTTACCCAGTTGGGACAAAAAGGGTTTCATGGAACTTTAAACTATAAGGCTAATCATTTCGGAATGCAGGAAGTTTCACTAAATTTAAATGGTGAGATTGCTAATGACTGGTTTTATAGTGGAAGTATTTATCAGGATTTTGATCCGGGAACATTTAAAATCAAATCTACACCCTTTCAGGATAGAACTCAGATTTATAAGTTTGCTTTGACTAAGCGTTATAATAATAATCGTGGTGAATTTACTGCGATGTATCATTATAGTAACAGTCATCCGGTATACTTGTATGCCACTCAGTCGGCTCCGTTTGTTTATGTAGGCGATGGTAGTGTGAAAGAGTTTGGTAAGTTTGCCTTGGGTACTACATCTTATTTGCCGATAGACAATGAAATGGTATATCGTGATATGAGAACAGGGGAACTGCAAAAAACAAATCTTTATGATGCTGTGCAAAATAAAGGCAGTGAGTTTGTTCTGATGAATGATTATAAATGGGATAATGGATTAACATGGAAAGTTGCTATGAAATATGATCATGCAATAGGTTCATGTGTGTACCAGAGTCCGATAGAATTGAGTCAGCGTACTGATGCAATAAATTACCAGTATGAAGCAGCCGACGGATCAATGCAGCCGTATGACGGTGAATATGTGCAAAGCCGTATGTCATGTTTGAATCGTGGTTTCATCGATGAATTTATGTTTACCACAGAGTTGTCACGTCAGTTGACGAATGGTACTTGGCGCTTGGGATTAAACGAGTGGTTTTATGACATTGACTATGCTTCGAATACAACCATGTATGATCAGTCTGTTCCAGATGATGGAGGTTATCCAGTACGTTTGTGGAATCCGGCCTTTACTAATGCAGTAAGTCGTTCTTATGCAGGAAACGGATATTATTATGATTTCAATAAGAATGCTTCGGAGTATTACAAAGGTCATGAGAATAAATTAGCCATTTATTTCACTCATGACTGGAATATTACTGATAAATTCAATTTGTATTATGGAGCTCGTTTGGAATATCAGGCACTCCGTGGAAACAATGCGGCTGTAAAGAATGCCAATGGAGATTATGTTGGACGTTTTGCTGATTATTATCTTGGTGCAACAGCTGTTCCTGTTTACGATGCGGATGGTAATCAGACCGGATACGCTGCTGGCACAGCAGGTACTGCCGGTGCTGTAACGATTAATCCTACTCCTATAAATTATGATTGGTTTAATTATGCATTGAGTGCTGCTGCTACTTATAAGTTGACAGATAAGTTCGGTTTTACCGGCGATTTTACTTATATTACGCAACATCCTAAAATCGAGAACTTTGCTCCTTCTGTTTTGCCAAATACTGATAAAATTTCTGTTCCCCTGGGACGTGCCGGTATTTATTTTAATAATGAATGGTTGAGCTTGACGTCTTTGTTTTCATATATATCGAAAACCAATAATAACTCGACGTTGAATCTTCAGCATACGATAAATGGCGTGAACGAGATTTTGGCCGCTCCGCTTAATTATGATATCAAGACTCTGGGATGGACTACCGATGTAGTAGCTACTCCGTTCAAAGGATTTGATTTGCATTTCTTGTTCACTTATCAGAAGCCGACTTATAAGAAGTACGAAACTTCGGTTAAGTTCTCAGACGGATATGTCGGTCAGATCAATGCGACAGGAAATATTGTAGCAGAAATTCCTCAGGTGATCGTGGAAATCGATCCGAGTTACATGATTACTAAGGATTTGAAAATATGGACTAGCTTCCGTTATTTCAGTAAGACTTATGCAAACATCAATGATGCATATTATTTTAATGGACGCTGGGAAACTTTCGGAGGTTTAAATTGGCAGGTGAACAAAAAGTTGTCGCTGGGGTGCTCAGTTGTCAATTTCCTGAACCAAACAGGTGTTAAAGGTAGTATTGCCGGTGCAGAACTCGTTACCAAAGATGAAGCAGGACAATATGCCAATACTGTGATGGCTGGTAGTTATATTCGTCCGTTTACGGTAGAATTTTCCGCTCAGATAAAATTCTGATTCATATAACTTCATCTTCATTTCGCGAGAGATGAAGATGAAGTATGAAAAACGTTCTTTTTATAGTTTTCAATAGGCATTAGATTATATAAAGATATCAGATATTCATAATTAGAAAATAAAAAAGTTGTAACTTTAGAACATTTTAAAACATATACCATGAAAAGTAAAATCTTTCAGTTGATTTTGGGACAAGCTTTTTTGTGTAGTATGATAGCTTGTCAGTCGCAAAAGAATAGCCTGACATTCGAAAATCAGGGAGATTCTTTGACTGTCATTCACATCGCTCGTCCCGCAAAGTATTTATTACTTCCTGTTCAAGAAACAGCAGGGGAGGGAAAGGTGAAACTCGACACTGGAAGTCCGGCAGATGTTGCAATGGACATTCGTCTGGCTGTAGACAGTGTAGAATATTATGTTCCATTTGAATTGCCACAAGGAACAGAAGAAGCAACGGTTACAGTCGGAAAAGTACCAGCCAAGGCTGTATGCTGGGAAAATATTCAGTTGTCGGATACATTCAATACAGCAAATACCGATTATTACCGTCCTATTTATCATCATACTCCTTTATATGGATGGATGAATGATGCAAACGGACTTGTATATAAAGACGGTGAATATCATTTGTATTTCCAGTATAATCCTTATGGATCAAAATGGGGAAATATGCATTGGGGACATTCTGTCAGTAAAGATCTGATTCACTGGGAACATTTAAAACCGGCGATAGCTCGTGATACATTGGGACATATATTTTCTGGAAGTTCTATCATTGACCATAACAACAGCGCAGGCTACGGTAAAGATGCTATGATTGCCTTTTATACATCTGCAAGTGATGAGCACGGACAGATTCAGTGTATGGCATATAGCAACGACAATGGACGTACATATACAAAATACGAGAAAAACCCGATTCTGACCCCATTCGACGGATTGAAAGACTTCCGTGATCCAAAAGTGTTCTGGTATGAACCGGCGCAGAAATGGTATATGATTGTTTCTGCAGATAAGGAGATGCGTTTTTATTCTTCTTCCAACTTGAAAGACTGGGAATATTTAAGTGGATTTGGTAAGGGATATGGTGTTCAGCCAAATCAGTTTGAGTGTCCAGACTTTATTCAGTTGCCGGTTGACGGTGATAAGAATAACATGAAATGGGTAATGATTGTCAATATCAACCCAGGATGTATGTTTGGTGGTAGTGCAACAGAATATTTTGTAGGTGATTTCGATGGTAAAGAATTTAAGTGCGATACAAAACCTGAAGTAACCAAATGGCTTGATTTCGGAAAAGATCATTATGCTACAGTTTGTTTCTCTAATACAGGTGACCGTATCATAGCTGTTCCCTGGATGAGTAACTGGCAGTATGCTAATGCAACTCCTATCCGTCAATATCGTGGAGCTAATGCGTTGCCTCGTGAATTGTCTCTTTATACAAAAGACGGACAAATCTATATGGCTGCCAATGCTGTGAAGGAAACAGAAGTATTGCGTAAGGATACCCGTAATATTGATGATTTTGTAGTAAAAGGGGAATATAAGATCGATGAAATTGTACCTCAGACAGATGGTGTTTATGAATTGGAAATGGATGTAACTCCTGACAAGGCACAAGTTGTTGGATTTGACTTGTTGAATGCCAAAGGTGAAAAGGTAAAAATTTATCTGGATATGAAGGAAGGTAAATTGGTTGCCGACCGTAGCGAAAGTGGTATTGTTGATTTGGCACGTTATGGAGAAATGAATGTACATGAAAAGGAAACAGATGATCACCGTAAGACAATGTCTGTTAACTATAAAAACGACTTTGCGCTGGGTACATGGGCTCCTCTGTCACTTTGCGAAGGAAAAACTTATCATCTGAACGTTTTTGTCGATAAATGTTCTGTTGAAATTTTTGTAGACGGTGGACGTATTGCTATGACTAATCTGGTATTCCCAACTGAACCATACAATGCAATGACCTTCTATACTGAGAATGGTGAAGCCCAGATCAGCAACATGAAAATATATAAATTGGGACTATAAGCACAACGGTGCTTTTAGTTCCTGCTATGATTCGAAGGTTCGGCTTTTTACACTTGTTGACCTTAAATCCTTGAGGAAAGGAAGTTATTTTATCCGGACCGAAATAAAAAACATTCATTTATTATAAAGCTTTATTTAAAATGACAACAACTGATAAACTGAAATATGCAAAGTTGGTTCCTATCATGCTTTGCTTTTTTGCAATGGGATTTGTTGATTTGGTAGGAATCGCATCAAATTATGTAAAAGCCGATTTAAATCTGAGTGATTCGGAAGCTAATATATTCCCGTCATTAGTCTTTTTCTGGTTCTTGATTTTCTCTGTACCGACAGGTATACTGATGAACAGAATCGGACGGAAAAAGACGGTGATGCTCAGCTTGATTGTTACATTTGTGTCACTTCTTATTCCTATTTTTAGCGATAGCTACGGGGTAATGTTGTGTTCGTTCTCGCTGCTCGGAATTGGAAATGCACTGATGCAGACTTCGCTCAATCCGCTGTTGAGCAATATTATTTCGGGCGATAAACTTGCCAGCTCACTTACATTCGGGCAGTTTGTCAAAGCAATTGCTTCTTTCCTTGCTCCTTATATTGCGATGTGGGGAGCTACTCAGGCAATGCCGACATTCGGATTAGGATGGCGTGTGCTGTTCCCTGTATACATGGTAATAGCTGTAATAGCTGTTCTTTGGTTGGGAGCAACTCCTATTGAAGAAGAAAAACCGGATAAAGCTTCAGGTTTTGTAAGTTGTCTGAAACTTTTGGGAAGTCCGTTTATTTTGCTTTGCTTCCTGGGTATCATGTGCCATGTAGGTATCGATGTAGGAACCAATACTACTGCTCCTAAAATTTTGATGGAACGTCTGGGCATGACACTCGATGAGGCAGGTTTTGCTACCAGTCTGTATTTTATATTCCGTACGCTGGGATGTTTCTCAGGAGCTATTATCTTGCAGAAGGTTTCTGCACGCTCGTTCTTCGTCGTTAGTGTAATCTGTATGTTGCTTGCGATGGCAGGATTATTTGTATCGGATGCCGAAGCTGTTATTTACACAGCCATTGCACTGATCGGATTTGGTAACTCTAATATTTTCTCTATTATCTTCTCACAGGCGTTGCTTGCTGTACCCGAAAAGAAAAATGAGATTTCCGGATTGATGATTATGGGATTGTTCGGAGGAACAGTATTCCCGTTGTTCATGGGCTTTGCCAGCGATGCTATGGGACAGGATGGAGCTGTAGCCGTAATGACGGTCGGTGTTATTTATTTGCTGTTCTACACCTTGAAAATTAAAAAGTAATGTCTAACTTTGATAAAAGAAACTAGAATATGGAAAATACAATTGTAGTAGGAATGGGAGAAGCACTGTGGGATGTGCTTCCAGAAGGAAAGAAAATAGGTGGTGCTCCTGCAAACTTTGCTTATCATGTATCACAGTTCGGATTGAACAGCCGTGTTGTAAGTGCAGTTGGCGATGACAAACTGGGCATGGAGATTTTAGATAATTTCCGTGAAAAGAAATTGAATGCTATGGTAGAGATAGTGCCTTATCCTACCGGTACAGTACAGGTAGAGCTGGATGCAGAAGGAGTTCCTTGTTATGATATAAAGGAAGGTGTAGCGTGGGATAACATTCCTTACACACCGGCTTTGGAAGATCTGGCAAAACATACTAAGGCTGTTTGCTTTGGTTCATTGGCTCAGCGTAGCGTTGTATCACGTGATACGATCAATCGCTTTATTGATGCTATGCCTGCCGAAGATACACTGAAGATCTTTGATATTAATCTTCGTCAGGGATTTTATACCAAAGAGATTCTTTGTAATTCATTTAGCAAATGTAATATCTTGAAGATAAACGATGAAGAACTGGTTACTGTAAGCCGTATGTTCGGTTATCCGGGTATTGACCTTCAGGATAAATGCTGGATCTTACTTGCCAAGTATAACTTGAAGATGCTTATTCTTACTTGTGGAGTAAACGGAAGTTATGTCTTCACTCCGGGTAATGTTTCTTTTGTTGAAACACCTAGAGTTGAAGTGGCCGATACAGTTGGAGCAGGCGATTCGTTTACGGCAGGATTCGTTTCTTCTATATT
>ENA-OPDW01001647-OPDW01001647.1-human-gut-metagenome-genome-assembly--contig:-NODE-1647-length-11927-cov-8.595772_pt1 | contig 11927 bp, 9 predicted proteins | sample MGYA00241264_ERZ501508 | MGnify/ENA primary metagenome ERZ501508 (study PRJEB25962, sample SAMEA2042575) | human gut metagenome | biome: human gut; feature: human-associated habitat; material: faeces...
GGATTTAGTTTGATGATGATCTTGGATGTGGCACTGGGGTAAGAGGAGAGGAATGATTCTTATGAGAATATTGATTTATGGTGCTGGTGTGATTGGATCCTTGTATGCGGCTTTATTTGCAGAAGCCGGTTATGATACAAATATTTATGCCAGAGGTAAAAGACTTGAGGCTTTAAGAAATAATGGATTGCAATATAAGAAAAATCAGGAAGTAATAAAGGCAGAGATTAGGATTCTTGGAGAACTACCAAACGATGATATTTATGATTTTGTCTTGCTTACTGTCCGGGAAAACCAGCTGTATGAAGCACTTACTGAATTGAAAAATAATAAAAGTAATACGATTGTTACAATGATAAATTCACTGGACAGTTACAATAAATGGGAAGACATTGTCGGAAAAGGAAGAATATTACCGGCTTTTCCAGGAGCAGGCGGAAGTATAAATGATGATGGTATCCTTGATGCAGCACTTACTCCAAGGTTGATTCAGCTGACAACATTTGCAGAAATATCAGGAAATAAATCCGAAAGAACTAAGCAGTTTTCAGAGATATTGAGGCATGCTCATATACCATACCAGAAAGTAACGGATATGCATCTATGGCAGCTTTGTCATCTTGCTATGGTGGTACCGATTGCGGATGCGTATTATGAATCAGACAATCCGGAGAAAGTAGAAAAAGAATGGAAAATCATGAGGAAAACAGCAGAAAGGCTGAAAAGAAATTTTAATTTTTTGCGAAAACAAAAGGGTAAACTGTCACCATGGAAAATGAATATTTTTCGCTTTTTACCCTTACCATTTTTAGCGAATATGCTGGTAGTTACATTTGGAAGCAGTTTTGGAGATAAATTTATGTATCAACATGCTATGAAGGCACCAGATGAAATGAGGGAATTGCATAAGCAGTTTTATGCTTATATGAAAAAAATGAAGAAATGCGGATGCAAGGCGAAAAAGGTACAGTGATTGGAAAAAAAAGCATGAAAAATGAAGAATATAAAAAATTGTCAATTAAAGAGTTTACAAAAGCAGCAGGAAGATATGAAAGTAACCATGCTGGCATTTACGAAATGTGCAAGAAAGATTATCCGGATATTCTGGAAGAATTAGAGAAGGAGCCATTTAGAGATTTATTGGATGCCGGCTGCGGACCTGCTCCGATGATTTCTTTATTATCAAAAAAATATCCAGACCGACATTATACAGGTCTGGATTTGACTCCGGCCATGATTGAACAGGCAAAAAAGAAAAACATTTCAAATGCAACGTTTGTTGTAGGAGACTGTGAGAACTTTCCTTTTGAAAATGATTCATTTGATGCAATTATTTGTTCTATGAGTTTTCATCATTATCCGGATCCACAGGCATTTTTTGACAGTGTAAAAAGATGTCTTCGTCCAAATGGAAGATTGATCCTGCGGGATGTGACCAGTGACAATAAAGTATTGGTATGGCTGATGAATACATTGGAAATGCCTCTGGCAAATATATGCGGACATGGAGATGTTCGGGTTCCAACAAGAGATGTGGTCATGAAATGCTGCAGAAAAGTAGGATTAAAAGTAGAAAAATTTGAAATCCGCAAAGGTATGAGGATGCATTGTGTTGTCAGAAAAGCCTGAAGGAGACTAGCTATGAAATTTTATGAAAGTGGAGACAATCGTAAACCTGTGATATTTTTATTTCCCGGTACCTGTTGCCTGTATAGTAGCTTTGATCATGTACTGGATGGGTTACATTCTTATTTTTATACGGTAGCAGTTTCTTATGATGGATTTGATCCAAACGAGAAAACAGAATTTTATTCGATGGAAGATGAATGTGAAAAAATTGAGCAGGAAATCAGAACAAAGTATGGTGGGAGAATTAAAGCAGCGTATGGATGTTCCCTTGGAGGAAGTTTTGTATCCCTTTTGATTCAGCGGAAAAGAATCCATATAGATCATGGCATCATTGGGAGCAGTGATATGGATGAAGCAGGTAATCTTGTGGCAAAAATTCAGGCATCCATGGTAGTGCCTTTCATGTATAAAATGATACATACAGGTGTTCTTCCGAAATTTATGCAGAAAAAACTGAATAAGACAGATGAGGTTAAAAAAGAATTATATAATGGATTTTTAAATATGTTTGGAATCGGTAAAGGAGGAAGTCCGTGGATTACAAAACAGAGTATTTATAATCAGTTCTATTCGGATCTGGTTACAAAAGTCCAGCATGGAATTGATGTGCCGGGAACAACAATCCACGTGTTTTACGCAACAAAAATGGGAAAAAAATACGAAAAGAGATATTGTACTTATTTCAAAAATCCGGACATTCAAAGACACAACATGCAGCATGAAGAATTGTTTTGCTGTCATAGTGCAGAGTGGGTGGAAGAAGTAAGAAAGGCAGTGGAAGGCGACAAACAATGAAAGAAAAAGTGAATGTGACAGGTGTACCGGAAACGATGGTACAGACCCTGTATGCAAGAGCAAAAGAAACAAAAAAACACAATGCAAAGATCAAGGATGAAATTGCCGTAGAACTTGTGGAAAGGCTTGATTATGACTTTTCCAGAGCAGATAAAGATAGTGCCATGACTTATGGTGTGATTGCAAGGACAATTGTATTAGACCGGATGGTCAGAAAATATTTGGAGAAGCATGAAAATACAGTTGTCGTAAATATTGCATGCGGACTGGATACCAGATGCTACCGGATGAAGGGAAAATATCTGCGCTGGTATAATGTAGACCTTCCGGAAACAATGAAAATAAGGAGCCAGTTCCTTACCGAAACTGATCCGGTGTATCAGATCGCAAAGTCTGCAATGGATGATTCCTACATAGATGATATCGATTATCACGGTGAGAATGTTCTGGTAATAATCGAAGGACTTACCATGTATTTGTGTGAGAAAGATATCAGGAAGATGTTTTCTATTATTGATAAATCATTTCAGAAAGTTACAGTAATGGTCGAAACCATGTCACCCTTTGTTGTAAAGCATATGAAAGAGAAATCCATAGAGGGAAGCAATGCAAAATTCACATGGGGAGTTAAGAACAGAAAGGAGCTGCAAAGAATCATACCGGCATTTTCTGTTCGGCAGGAAGTCAGTCTTGTTGAAGGAATGAAAGAGCTTATGCCTGTTTATTATGTAATAGGTAAGATTCCGGCTGTTCGGAATATCTCAAATAAAATAATAGTTTTGGAGAAACATAGCTGATATTAAGGGAGGAGATGATACAGATGAAGAAAAGGCATTTTGATGTGGAATCAGATGGATTTTATGGTGCATACTGGAAATGTAAAACAGGCTCAGACTGTGCAATGATTGCGATGATCGGGGATGATCCGGAGGATTATCTGGCGCGTACATCCGTGAAATGGTTACATAAACTCGGTGTGAACGTGATGACGATGTCGCCGGCAAAAAAGGATTATGGACATCATAATTATCCGCTGGAACGTATAGAGAAAGCAATCAGTTGGTTAAAAATACATGGTAATCAGAAGATAGGAATTGTCGGGGCATCTACTACAGGAACACTTGCATTGACTGCCGCTTCTTATTTTAAGGATATCACATTGACGATAGGTCTGACACCGAGTGACTTTATCTGGCAGGGATTTATGCAGGGTAAAAGAGATGGTTGTAAGGAATGGCCAATGGAGGGAGAATCTCTTTTTTCGTATAAAGAAGAACCACTTCCATACATGCCGTTTTGTTACAAACATCCGGATTACTGGCATGTGATTGAGAAAGAAACAAAACGGACCGGTGATATGATCAATTCAAGAAAACTATTTGATGATTCTGAAAAGGCTCACCCAATCACAGAAGACGAGATAATCAAGATTGAAAAAATCCATGGAACAGTATTGTTAATTGGTGCTGAAGATGATGTGTTGTGGGATACTGCAAAATATATCCGCCGTATGAAGCAGCGTATGAAAGAACATTCACACACATGCAGATTGGATTATGTCATTTATGAGCATGGAACCCATTTCGTTTTTCCGGAGAGCATGCTAAAGACAATGCTCCCGGTTGGATCCGGACTCTTTGTGAAACTGGCATTTCAGGCAGCAAGAAAACATCCGAAAGAATGTCGCAGAGCACGTCTGGATATTGACTGGCGGGTAAGAAATGCTGTTGCAAAATGGAAGAGAGTAGATAGATAAAAAATAGACAGAAGGTGGAAGTGTGGTATTTAAAACAACAGGAAATAAATCAAATTCAGTCATTCTGTTTTTCCATGCAATGGGAGTAACTGGGGAAAGCAGTATGCCGGTTGCAGAGAAAATGGCAGAAAAATATTATTGCATTATGCCAACATCGACTGTGTATTGCTCCGGACAGAGGTATCAAAGCAAAAGAGATGAGATACAACAGATTGTACGATTTTTGGGGAACCATGGAATCAAAGAAATAGAACTTATAGTTGCATCTTCGATTGGAGCAGATCTCGCCATGGCATTCCTGACAGAGATAAAAATACCGGTAAAGCATGTTTTTTTTGATGGCGGGCAGTTTGCACAGATTGGAAAGGCAACACGCAGAATCATGGTTCCGTTCTTATATATAGCAATGAAAAGTTTATATTGGTCAAAAGGAAAAACACTAAAGAGAATCATGTGGTGTGACGATGACAAAATTAAACCCTATTTTATAGAGGCAGGGAAGAACTTGACATATGGGAATCTGAGAAGACAGCTGGCAGACAGCTTGGAAGATAAACCATTTCCAGAACTGTCAGAAGAATTGCAGAAACATACATTTTGGGAATTTGGAAGTATAGAAGAACATTTTAAATACAGAAATGCAGTGATGCAGACTTATATATACGGTAACTTTCCGGTTTTTGAGGGATTCAACCATATGCAGTATCAAATTCAAAATCCGGAGGGATTTGCCAGAATGCTCGAAACAATTATTGAGACTGACCGATTACCGGAATTGGCATTTGCGATGTGGTATAGAGGAAAATAGTTATGAAAAATGCTTATGAGCTTGCTGAAAATATATTGAAGTCCAAACCTGATAAGAATATAGAATTAAAATCATCAGATTCTTTTGCCAGTATTGAGTTATATGGTACATCAGCTTGCAAAAAGGTACAGGATACGGAATTCTGTGAATGTTTTCATTTGGAAAATGAGAGCGGTACAGGAATGATTACATTGTATCATGTGTTTCCAGGAATTGATCTGGTTTATAATGATATGCATATGGAGTATTGCAACAAGGAGCAAAAGCCGGCTTCCAGTGTGATGGAAATAAACTATTGCATGGAAGGCCGTTGCGAATGCGTGTTTGAACAAAATGAATATGGTTATATAGCGGCAGGAGACTTGTCATTTTGTTCTTTGAAAAAAACTGGGCATGTGTCAGAGTTTCCAACATCGCGTTATCATGGAATTACCATTACGCTTGACTTTTCCATGATTACAGACGAAATGAAAAGGATACTGCAATTATTGTCTGTAAATCTGGAAAAGATTAGTAACATTTCAAAAACACATAGTTTTACTATTATACGGGCAAATCAGTCAATAGAACATATCTTTTTGGAATTGTATAAAGTTCCTGAAGAAATCAGATATGGTTATATTCGTGTGAAAATTCTGGAACTATTATTAGTATTAACTGGATTTGATTTAAAGAAAAATAATTCTGAGCATGTATATTTTTCGGATGTACAGATTGATGCAATAAAGCAGGTTCATGCGTTTCTAAAGGGACACTATAGGGGGCATTATACGATTGAAGAATTGTCAGTGCGTTTTAAAATGTCACCAACTGTTTTGAAAAAATGCTTTAAGGGTGTATACGGAAATTCTGTGTACGCTTATATGAAAAAGTACAGGCTGCAGATGGCGGAACGCCTTTTAAAAGAAAATAAACTTACGATCGGGGAGATAGCATTACAAATTGGCTATCAGAATCCGAACAAATTTACATCTGCATTTCGTACAGAATACGGTATGACACCAACGGAATACCGTAAGAAAAAGACACAGGAAAGTCTGAATGGATAGAAAAAGAGTCTGTTTAGTAATTGAGATTCTATATGGAAATCTATAAAATATGCGTTGTAGTTAGAAGAATCTAACTGCAACGATTTTTAATTTAAGGAGGCATCTCATGAAGCAGAAAAAACTTTTAACATTATTTTTAACAGTTGCAACATCATTTTCAATGTTAGTTGCTTGTAGTAACGCTACATTTGCAGAAAGTACAGGTACGGCAACTGTTACAGAAAGTACAAATACGACGGACAAGAAACAGAAAGCAGATGAAAATCAGGATGCTGCAAAACAACTTTTGGTTGATTTGACGGGTTCATATCAGGAACTATGGCCGGTAATTCTTGATGAAAAATATCAGCAGATCTGGATTGATGATTGTACAGAGTTGGTTGGTGAGGAAAATGCGGAGGCAGCATATGATAAGTTAGCATCCATGGTTTCAGGAACAATTTATGGAGAAGAAGCAGTAGAAGCATACAAAGATGGCGATGGTGTTTATGACTGCTCTTTTAAAGAAGGTGTAAATAAGCTGGAATTTAATGGTTCTGATTCAGTGATCAAGGGATATGATTCAGAAGGAAAAGAAATCTTTTCCCATACATATCATTATGTTGGAATAGAAGAAGTACGTGGGTTATACGAATTTAAAAGTGACGATGCAGACTCAGGCGAATTTACTTATTTCTGCATAGCACCAGATACAAATGATACAACCTATCATATTGAATTGCGCTACGGCAGCGATTTGGAGGCACTTGGAAAATATGATGAAGGAGACTATGCATACTGGCTTGGCTCAGGTATTTCAACAGACTATGATCAGACAATGGTTGAGAACTGTATAGAGCTTTTTTGTAAAGAAAATCTGTCTGAATAAAACAATTTTGGCAGGATCTGAGAAGAAATCAGATTCTGCCAATCGTATGAAAAGAGGTATTTGATATGAAAAAAGATTCTGAAATATCAAAAATGTTCCAATATGCAGGGAACAGACATTGGCTTACTGTGGTGGGAATGATTCTTGCCGGAATTAGTACGGTACTGTCCATGCTGCCGTTTGTCTGTATATGGTTTGTAATTCGTGATATATTACAGGCATTGCTTGATGGAAATATCGGACTTACTTCAGGCAGCAGTACATATGCGTGGTGGGCTGTCGTTTTCTCTGTTTTGAGTATTTTGTTATATTTCATTGCACTATGTTGTTCTCATCTTGCTGCATTCCGTACAGCCACTAATATGAAAAAAGCAGCGATACATCATATAGTGACATTACCGCTTGGGTATTTCAGTCAAAATGCAAGCGGACGTCTGCGAAAAATTATAGATGACAATGCAGGGCTCACAGAGGATTTTCTGGCACATCAGCTTCCAGATCTGACAGGGGCGGTTGTAATGCCGGTTGCTGTGCTGGTATTGATTTTTATTTTTGACTGGCGGTTGGGAATCTGTTGTCTGATTCCTATGGGAATCAGTGTTTTTTTCCTGAAACAGATGATGGGTGGCGATAATGCCCATTTTATGGAAGGATATATGACAGCACTGGAGAATATGAATAAGGAGGCAGTAGAATATATTCGTGGAATTCCGGTTGTCAAAGTGTTTCAGCAGACAGTCTATTCTTTTAAGAATTTTCATGCTGCGATTGAAGAGTATGAAAAATATGCTTCTGGATATGCTTTGAAATGTCGGATTCCAATGACTGGTTTTAATGTTGCATTGAATAGTACATTTATTTTACTGATTCCGGTTGCGGGTATGATTTTAGGTGCTGTAACAGGAGAGGCAGCATATCAGAATATACTTTTAAACTTTTTGTTCTATAGCTTGTTTGCTCCAATTTGTACAACAATGATGAACCGGATCATGTTTGCAAGTGAACAGTTAATGGCTGCAAAAAGTGCAATAACTCGTATTGAGGAGGTTTTGAACGAACAGCCATTGCCGGATGGCAGAAGTATGCAGGAACCGAAAGATGCATCAATAGCATTTGAAAAAGTGTCTTTCTGCTATCCGGGAACAGAAGTGAAAGCACTCGATGAGATTACGTTTGAAGTACCGGCTGGAAAAACAGTGGCGCTTGTAGGTGCTTCTGGAAGCGGAAAATCTACAGCTGCCAAACTTATTCCACGATTTTATGACGTTTGTGATGGAAAAGTGTTGGTAGGAGGCGTTGATGTTAAAGGTATAAGCAAAAATAATTTGATGGATCGGATTGCTTTTGTGTTTCAGAATACCAGATTGTTTAAGGATACTTTATTAGAAAATATCCGTGCAGCAAGACCAGAAGCAACAAGAGAAGAAGTTATGCAGGCGTTAGAAGCAGCCCAATGTAAAGAAATTGTTGAGCGCCTGCCAAATGGGTTAGATACCATTGTGGGGAATGGAGGAACGTATCTTTCTGGTGGCGAAAATCAGAGGATTGCACTTGCAAGGGCAATTCTAAAAGATGCACCGATTATTGTGCTGGATGAAGCTACTGCATTTGCGGATGCGGAGAATGAACATCAGATCCAACTGGCATTTGAAGAACTGACTGCTGGAAAAACAGTCCTTATGATTGCACACAGGCTGTCAACGATACAGAATGCTGATCAGATTCTCGTATTTGAAGATGGAAAAATACGAGAACGTGGAACTCATAAAGAACTTCTTGAACTAAATGGAAAGTATGCATCCATGTGGAAGGATTACCAGACATCTATCCAGTGGAAAGTTGGAAAGGAGGCAGATTAGTATGGAATATTTTCAGAAAAAATATGCATTAAGCAGACAGGGAGCAAAAGATCTGCAAAAAGGTATCCTTTATTCTATTCTGGCAAATATAAGTTTAATGCTTCCGGTTGTACTTCTGGCATACGTCTTAGATGCTTTTTTAACACCCCTGTTAAATGGAGAAAGCTTCAGTGGAAATATATGGATGTATATTTTGTTGGGAATCATTATATTGGCTGTTATATATATGATGCATTATCTTCAGTATACAGTAACGTATATGGGAACTTACGAGGAAAGCGAACGCCGCAGAATTGCACTTGCAGAGAAGCTTAGAATATTACCACTTCGATTTTTTCAGGAACGGAATCTCTCAGATTTGACGAATACAATTATGGGAGATTGTGCCGGGTTTGAGCATGCTTTTTCACATACAGTCCCACAATTCTGGGGTTCGGTTGTATCTACATTGCTTGTGTGCATTGCGCTTCTGCTCTATGACTGGAGAATGGGGCTTGCACTTCTGTGGGTAGTACCTGTGGCATTTGCGATTGTTCTACTGTCAAGAAAAGTACAGGAAAAACAGGCGCAGAAACATATAAGTGCAAAACTGGAACTGGCAGACGGGATTCAGGAATGTCTGGAAACAGTACCGGATATCAGAGCATGCAATCAGGAAGAAAGCTACCTTAAAAAGCTTGATAAAAAGATGGAAGCAGCAGAGAAAGCACAGATTTCATCAGAAATGCTGACAGCAAGTCTTGTGACTTGCGGACAGATGTTTTTGCGTCTTGGACTGGCAACTGTCATTGTGGTTGGAAATATGTTGATGATACATGGTCAGACCAACCTGTTTTCTTATATTTTGTTTCTGATTGCAGCTTCCAGACTGTATGATCCGCTGTCTGGGGCGATGACGAATATGGCAGAATTGTTTTCGGTAGATCTTCAGGTGAAACGTTTGAAAGAAATTCAAGGGTATAAAGAAGAAAAGAAACAGACGAGTTATCATACAGATGGATTTGATCTTAAGTTTGACCACGTGAAGTTTGCATATGAACAGGGAAAGCCTGTTCTGAAGGATGTAACATTTACAGCAAAACAAGGACAGATAACAGCTCTTGTCGGACCATCTGGAGGAGGTAAAAGTACGGTAGCAAATCTGGCAGCAGGATTTTATGATGTAGATAGTGGAACAATTAGTTTAGGAGGCACGGATATTGCTCCGATTGATTCAGTCGCTATGATGAAAGACTTTTCTGTAGTATTTCAGAACGTAGTATTGTTTAATAATACAATTATGGAAAATATTCGCGTTGGCCGCAAAAATGCAAGTGATCAGGAAGTGATTGAAGCCGCAAAAGCAGCACAATGTCATGAATTTATTGAAAAATTACCGGAAAAATATCAGACAGTGATTGGTGAAAATGGTTCTACACTTTCAGGCGGTGAGTGTCAACGGCTGTCTATTGCCCGTGCGCTTTTGAAGGATGCACCAGTGATATTGCTGGATGAAGCAACCGCTTCCCTTGATGTAGATAATGAAACAGAAATTCAGGAAGCAATATCCAGACTTGTAAAAGGAAAGACCGTTCTTGTTATTGCACATAGAATGCGGACCGTTGAAAGAGCAGACCAGATTATTGTTCTTGCGGATGGTTCAGTTGCTGAAAGTGGAACGCATGAGAAATTGATGGAGAAAGATGGTCTATATGCAAGGCTTGTGAAATTGCAGAATGCATCTGCTAAGTGGAAACTGAATACACGGGAAAAATAATCTACAGTTGGTGAATATCCAAATTGAATTGTTTGAAAGAAACAACATCTAAGTTTCGCTAAGTTTCACTTATAGAGGTGGATGAGCAAAATTTAATAGAAAAAATATGAAAAAGGCACTGAAAACCGTTGGATTAATGGTTTTACAGTGCTTTTTCTTTGGTTAAAGAGAAAAAACATAATAAATTTAAGTTTTGCTAAGTTTCACTAAGTTCTGCATTGGCAGATCGCCACTGTCTTTTTGGCTCATATTTCCCGCAACCGTCACAAGTCTGTGGCCAGTTAATTTTCCACTCAAAATATTCATCTTTGGTAATCTCGCCAGATTTCAATTCTTCTTTTCTGAGAATCCATTCTTTCATAAAATCATTGAGAACCCCATAATTGAACCACATGCCGACAGGAGGATGAGCAGGCCAGTTATCAGAATCGTGATAACGGACAGCGGTATCCTCACTGGAATTGCATTTCTCTCCCGGATAGGTTTCTAACTGAAAGAGATTGATCGCTGCCGGGTTAAATTCATCAATCCAGAACAGGATTTCCATAAGTTCAGAAGCATCCATAGTAGTAGGTTCATGCAGTGCCAGCGGATTCACGTCCAGAATTTTAGCCATTTCAGTTACCAGATCTTTGCGGGGAACCCGGTAATTCGTTTCATATTGGGCAAGACGATTTGCACCTTTATCGCCCCAACCGAGGGCAGCACCAAGTTCTGCCTGTGTCATATTCCGGAATGTCCGGATTTTTTTTATTTTATCACCGATTGTCATATCAGATTTCCCACTTTCTTTTTGATAAATCCATTTTACTACCAAAAACAGTGAATGTAAACAGAAAGATTCGCATTGAAGCGAACAAAACACTTGACATTCGCATGAATGCGAATTAAAATGACAGTACGATAAAGGTTCGCATGAAAGCGAATGTGCAGATGAGGATAAATACTTTTTGCAAATTATTGCAAAATGAGGTTGGTAAAATCCTTCTGTCAGGCTTTATTAGTAAGAAGATTTTTTTTAAGAGAACAACATTTTGGTGTTTCCAGGCTGTAATAAGTGAAAGGGCATTCAAAAAATCTCTTTTGTACCTTGAAAATTACATGAGCTGTATAATCTGATTCCACAGATGCGATAACCCTGTAAATGATTTTATGGGCGAGCGTCGAAGATACTCCGGAAACGACTGGTAAGTTTGCGAAGAAGCTGCCAGTATTCAGAAATACTCTGATAGAGGCTAGATGTAACGCTGACAACAGGTTATACGAATGGAAGCCAACACGCCGAACAGAATACGCAATGCCATAGTCATAGATAAATTTTGAGAACAAATGCGAAAGGTAAGGTGATGCGGTTGAGAAAATTGCAGGTATAGGACAACTGATACAAAGAATATGTTGGAAAAGAGG
>ENA-OPDW01001660-OPDW01001660.1-human-gut-metagenome-genome-assembly--contig:-NODE-1660-length-11795-cov-1.995826_pt1 | contig 11795 bp, 11 predicted proteins | sample MGYA00241264_ERZ501508 | MGnify/ENA primary metagenome ERZ501508 (study PRJEB25962, sample SAMEA2042575) | human gut metagenome | biome: human gut; feature: human-associated habitat; material: faeces...
GATGCAGGGACGTGCAAAGCTGGTGCCCAGCAGATAGTCCTCGTACTTGGCGCCCATCATCATGGAGGGGATGATGACGTCATCCACCATCTCGTCCACCAGGTCCTCGATGTACAGCTTGGATGCGCCGGTCTTGATGGCCTTTTCCTCCAGGCCGTCCAGCTCGTCCCCCTGGCCCACGTCGGCGGAGACGGCGATGATCTCGGGGTTGTTGTAGTTCTCCTTCAGCCAGGGGATGATGATGGACGTATCCAAACCGCCGGAATAGGCCAGCACTACTTTTTTAATCTCACTCATGATCTTCTTCCTCCCAATTCTTTGGTTTGGCCCATCGGAGGGGCCTTCCTTTGTGTTGGCAATAGTCTACCACCGGAAGAATAAAAATGCAAGATTGAATTGGTATAATTATTCGGTATTTTCATTGTTCTTTCAGTGCATAACGTATAAAAATGAATATTTACTGTTTTATTCATCCGTTTATTTCCATTGTTTAGAATTATTATTCACTATGTTGGATTTCAAAATTATTGACAAACAATAATTTATATGGTATCTATAAGTTAGAATTATCGAATAACAATAATTATGGAGGTGCATACCATGAAAGCACGCCGTATAACCGGGCTGATCTGTGCCGCTGTTCTGGGTATTTTGGCCGGATTCTGGGGCGGAAGCGGGACTGGTGAGGCCTTATTTTCCCTGTCCACCCGGGCTGGCGAGGGACTGCGGGCGTTGTCCCTCACCGGATTTTTGGGCAATTTGTCTGCCTGGGCCATCATACTGGCTGTGTTCTCTGCCTCTGCTCCTGCTGAAGCTTCCCAAAGGTCGGGGCGCACTCACCGGGACTGATACTCTGCTCCCCCTCAGTTCCCTGCTGATTTTTTTAGCCCTTTTCTTTTCTGTCAACCCCACCCTGCTCAGCAATCCACTGCCTGAGTACCGGATCTTGGGAGCGGCAGGCGGCGCCCTGTGTGCGCTGGTCTGCTGGCTGGTGCTGCGGCTGCTGGAGCCTCTGGACCGCCAGGATACTGCCGATCTGGCCCGACTGCTGTCGGCGCTGCTCACCGCTTGTGCCCTGGTGCTGGTCTTTGCCGTCGGTTTCCAGTCCACCTTCTCCCTTCTCGCGAAAACCCAGGCGATTCAGCAGGGAAATATCAGTGCACCCGCCACTGCTCAAACCACCATTTGGATCCACGGCCTACTGGCTCTGCTCCATGCCATCCCCAGTCTGTTGGGAGGAATCGTTCTGCTTTGGGGCAGTGATCTGGCCCGCATCATGGTCCACGAGCCTTTTGATAGGGAAGCCCTGGCTCAATGTGAAAAAACCGCCCGCGGCTGCCGTCAGGTCATCCAGGCCACCGTCCTGCTCTCCCTTGGAAGTAATCTTTTCCAGCTGATGGTAAGTTCCCTCCTCACCAGCCAGGAGTACTCCCTCTCCCTGCCCCTCTCCACTCTGGCTCTGGCTGCCGCTCTGTTCCTTTTGTGCCGCTGTATTCAGCAGGGCAAAGCACTTCTGGACGACAACCGCTCTATTATATAAGGGGACAGCCATGGCAATTACGGTTCATCTCAGCGAAGTGCTGAAGGCGCGGAACATGACCTCCAAGGAGCTATGTGCCAAGGTCGGCATTACCGAGGCCAACCTGTCCATTCTCCGCTCCGGCAAGGCCAGCGGCGTGCGCTTTCACACCATCAACAAAATTTGCTACTACCTCAACTGTGACGTGGGAGATATCCTGCGCTTCGACGGACGATTGGAGGAGGACGATGAATAAACGGTTTCGGACAGGCATTTTGATTCTGATTCCCGTTATCCTGCTGGCTCTGCTCAGTCAGATCTCCCTGGCCCAGCCGGAGGAAACTCACGCTTGGGAAAACCATCTGGTGGGTTTTTATCTGGTTCGGGAGACCATGAATTCCGGCCCGACCTCCATCGGCGATCCCAAGGCCGGCTGGGAGGAAAAAGGAAGCAGCTCTGTCAACGCCAACGGCCTCACCTTTTCCATTCCAGATATGATTCTCAAGGCCAAAACCGATGAACAGGGAGAGCTGTGCTTTCCCAATCTGGAGGGCCGACGCTTTTTCTTAGCGAAGGAGTATTATAACCCCGGCAACCTGGAGGAGTTTGCCTACCGACTGTACTCCGACCTGGAATCGGAAGGCCTTCACATGGAAGTCACCGACCTGGGGACCAACCACACCGTCTCCGGCACACTCTACTACACCGCTCCCCTTAACGATCCGGCCTGGACAGAGGACAACCAGATTTGGGCTGCCTATCAGGTCTGGCAGGAACCAGACGGCACTGTCTACCTGGAGGATGGCGGCAACAGCTATGGCGGCACGTTGGATTGCAGCATGACCAAGACGGTTACTTATCAGGAGGCCCGCAACGGGCAGGCCACAGAGGAAAACACCCTGGACCTCACGATCAACTTTCGCTACATTTCCCGCCTGGAGCAGGTCACAGTGGAGCAATTTACCGCAGACAACCAGCCTGTGACCTCCAGAACCATTACCGCTCAAGAGGTGTTGAACGGCCTGTCTGAGCTCTCCATTTCTCTGGAAAGCAATGCCGCGTACACCCTTATCTGTGAGCATTATGCGGATGGCACCATGCAGCGCACCTTGCTGGAGCGGGAGGATGCCCCCGTCTCCCACACCTGCTGGGCGGCGGAGGAGAGCGGGCTGACCATCCCCCTGTTTCTTACGCTGGAGCCCTGACCGCCGCGCTCCCGTTCCTCACTTGCTGCCGCGCAGGCCAGATTCTGCGTGTTCACGGATCATAGGAGGAGAACAATGAAAAAGTTTCTGCGAAGGACCATCCCTCTCCTGATTCCCATTCTTCTGCTGGCTCTGTTCAGTCGGGTCCCTCTGGCTCAGCCGGAGCAAACCGTCCCAGAAGAAGCCCGTCTGGTCGGCTATTATCTGCTGCCAGACGAACTGGTGCCCCCCAACTGGGAATCTGCAGAAAACGGCTGGGAGGAATACAGTTCCCGCATAGCCTATATCAATGGCTTAGAACGCATCCTTCTGCCCCAGACTGTTCTGAAAGCCCAGAAAGACGAGGATGGGCAATACCGTTTTCCCGGCCCGGAAGGCCGCCGTTTCTTCCTGGTCCAGGAACAGAACATGGTGGACGGCAATCCCGAGGCAACGGTTGAGCTGCACTCTGACCTATCTCAGGATCGCTACGAGCACGGAATCAATGTCACAGAAAACAGCACGTCCTACATTTTATCCGGTACCCTTCACTACACCACCCCCCTCGCTCGTATAGAAGATCAGAGTTGGAGTCCCTACTACGTCTATCAGAGTTCCGATGGGACTGTTTATCTGGTCAACGAAGGAGGCGGCACAACCGGTGCGGGCGGTATCACATTGAATACGAAATATTCCGAAACGCTCGACGATCAAGTAACTCGGGAAAATATTCTGGATATCACCGTCAACTTCTCCTACGTCCCCCACCTGAAGCAAGTCACCGTAGAGCAGTTTACGCAGGGCCAGCAATCCATCACCACCCAAACCATCTCCGTCCAGCAGGTACTGGCGGGCCAGGATGCTCTGGACCTCACTTGGGAGGACCATGCCGCCTACGCTCTGGTTTCGGAGCAGGCCGACGACGGCAGCATCACCTACACCGCCCTGACCTCCAGCGAGGAAGAGGCTGTCCATACCTCTTATTTCCCCCTAGACAGTGGATTGACTACTCCCTGTACCATTACCATTGGTTAAAAAGAGCCTGCAAAAATGCAGGCGGCTCTTCATGTTCCAAACCTTATTCCGGGCGCTTGGCCAGCAGGTATCCCACGGTGAAGGCCAGGGGCGGCAGAAATAGTCCCGTGATCTCCTGACTTGTCTCACGGACAGCGTAGGTAATTCCACTAATCTTCTCCAGCACAAGAGGAACCCCTGTGGCCAGTATGGTTCCATCCAGCAACAGTCCCTGGAACACCGTAGCCCCCAGGCCGTAGTTCCCCCAGGCAGTGATTCCATGATACACCGCCAGTATCAGGGCCAGGAGGATCACATCCACTCCCGCGGCCATCCACAAAGATTTCACGGGGATATAAGGTTGCTTCTTCCGGGTCAGGCCGCCAGCCATCAAGGGAATGAGCAGCGCTATCATAATGGCTGTTACGTCATACCACAAATCACTGGTGCCCATAAAATACCACAGGATCCCCAGCATCATCCAGACAAGCAACAGAACACTGGTCACTACGTGCCCCACCCAGAAGCCCACCAAGGCAGGAATCATTTGTTTTTTCATTTCGGTCTGGCCTCCTCCACTGGAGGGTAGGCCTCCTCTTCACCCCAGGTTTGTTCCTGAATGTAGCCGCCCTCATCAATGTCCCCCCGCCACAGCACCTGGCTCAGTGACCGGTCGTAGCTGTCTTTCAGAGAAAGAGCCAGGGTGATCTGGTCTCCCGCCTTTAAATCCAGGCCGCTCAGGTCCACCTCCGGTCTCCAGTACATAGAAAAATAGGTATCATTTGCATTTTCCACACTGGCGCTGGGGATGTCCTCTACCCAGTGGTCCAGCTTGTCATTGACAAAGAAGCCTAGCTGGGCGTTCACGTAGATAGGTCCTGTGAGCAGAGACATCTGGTCGAAGGTCACGGTGTACTCCAGCGGCACTACGGTTCCTTTGGGAAAATGTCCTTTCTCCAGCTTTTTGTCCATATAGGGGGATGTGTAAAGCACCCGATGCTCGGGCTGCAAAGAGTATCCCTTCCGCATTTGAATGGCCTGCCCAACCGTCTGAGTGCGATTCTCTCCGTCTATCTGGAAGGTGAGAGAGAAGTCAATGGCGTCGCTGAGAGGACAGGTGATCCGGGCAGAAAAGGTCTCGCCCCCCTGGTCCTCCGCCTGAACAGAGACCGTTTCTCCCGAGCTGCGGGCAGCCAAAATCACTGGAGTGTCCGCTGTGCGCTGTCGCAGTTGGACGTTCAGGTCAAACGTAGCCGTATTTTCCCACAGATTTACCTCTACCGCTGTATAGTCGAATGACTCCACCAGACTGGTGACCTGCTGGAGGGCGGCGTTTACCTGCTGCTCCACCGCGTCGCTCACCGTGTTTTGAATCGTCATCATCTCATCCGTCATATGGCTGACAGTACGGTTGAGATCCCGGACCCACTGGGCGGTCACCGAGGCCAGCACCAGCACCACCGCTGCCGCCAGTACCCAGGGCCATTTCCGCCGCTGCCGCCAACCCTTAGGACGGGGCAGGGACTCAAGATACTTCTTTGCAATCGTCTCGGCCATCTCCAGCTGCTCCTGGGTCAGCTCCCGGCTGGGCGCAGTCTCCTCTTCCAGCTCCAGCAGCTGGGCCAGGGTAATGCCGAAGGCTCGGCTGAGAGCCACACAGTTATTTACATCGGGTAGGGCACTGTCGCTCTCCCACTTACTTACCGCCTGGCGGGATACTCCCACCAGTTCTCCCAGGGCCTCCTGAGACAGCCCCCGCTCCCGGCGCAGGGCTGCGATCCGCGTTCCTAATGTCATGATCTTGTCCCTCCTCTCTGGTTTGACGGTAGCAAAAAGGAAGGGAATCGGCAACCAAATCTCCCTTCCTTTTTGTCAACCAAAGCTTACATCGCCGGTTTTTCTAACAAATTGTCTGCTTATACCTTTGTCATATGGGCGGCGGCGGACTTGAGCATGAGCCGCTTGGTGCCCACGTTGTCAAAGGCAATCTCTACCAGGGCGTCGCCCCCCATTTTCTGGATGGACAGAATCATGCCCTGGCCAAAGGCCTTGTGACGCACCATATCTCCCTTATGGAAGGCGGACAGGTCAGCACTGCCCTTGGGCGCAGCCGAGGCACCCATAGCCCGGGAGAATCCACCGTAGTCCCGGCGCTGAGGCGCCCGGGGTTCCGGTCGCTGGTCATAGGGGCTGCGCTCCGGCTTGGCATATCCGCCATAACCAGAGGTGCGGGAGGGCATACCGCCCCAGCTGTCGCCCCGATCCAGGAAGTTCCGTCCGGAGCGCTCCAGGTGCTCCGGGGGAATCTCCTCCAGAAAGCGTGAGGGGCGGTTGGCGCTGGTGCGGCCGAAGAGCATCCGCTGGGCGGCGCAGGTCATATAGAGCCGTTCCTTGGCCCGGGTCATGGCCACATAGCACAGCCGGCGCTCCTCCTCCATCTCCTCCGGATGGCCCGGATGCCGGGGAAGATGCCCTCTTCAGCTCCCACCACAAAGACCACCGGGAACTCCAGGCCCTTGGCCGAGTGCATAGTCATCATTACCACGCAATCCTGATCCGGGTCGTGGCTGTCCAGGTCGGTGTACAGAGCGATTTCATCCAGGAAGCCTGCCAACGTAGGCTCGTCCCCGGCGTTCTCCATATAGCCCCGGATGGAGGTGAGCAGCTCCCGGATGTTCTCCAGGCGGGTACGGTCCTCCACCGTGTTCTTGGTCTCCAGCATGGCCGCGTAGCCGGTGCGGATCATCATCTCCTCATAAAACTGATCCAGCGGCAGGGTGGTCAGCAGCCCGGTCAGCTCCCCCATCAGGTTGGTAAAGGCCGCCAGCTTGGCCGCTGACCGCTCCAGTTCCGGATACATCCGGGCGTTATCGATGACAGCGTAGAGAGAGGCCCCTTCCCGCTGGGCGATGGCCTGGGCCGTCTCAATGGTCTTGGCTCCGATGCCACGGGGCGGGTTGTTGATGATGCGGGACAGGCGCAGATCGTCGTTGGGGTTGTTGACGGCGCAGAGGTAGGTCATCGTCCGGGTTATTGAGCACCGCCAGATAGGCCGTCATATCCTTCACCTCGGCGCGGTCAAAGAACCGGGTGCCGCCGATAATGCGGTAGGGGATGCCGCTGCGCTTGAAGGCGGTCTCCAACTGGTTGGACTGGGCGTTCATCCGGTAGAGTACCGCGTGGTCCTTCCAGGCCCGGCCCTGGCCGAAATCATCCAGGATCTGATTGGCCACGTACTGAGCCTCGTCGTTTTCGTTCATGGCGGTGTAGACCTGGAGTTTCTCCCCCTCCCCAGCCTTAGTCCACAGCTCTTTGCCTTTTCGGCCCTGGTTGTTGCGGATGACCGCATTGGATGCCTCCAGAATGTGCTTGGTGGAGCGGTAGTTCTCCTCCAGGCGAATGGTGCGGCAGCCGGGATACTGTTTTTCAAAGGAGAGGATGTTCTCAATGGTGGCTCCCCGGAAGCGGTAGATGGACTGGTCGTCATCGCCCACCACGCAGAAGTTTTCATAGCGCCCCGCCAGGGTGGAGGCCAGCAGATATTGCAGATTATTGGTGTCCTGGTACTCGTCAATGAGAACGTAGCGGAATTTCCGCTGGTAATAGGCGCGCACCTCTTCAAATTGCTGAAGTAGCCGCACCGTGTGCAGGATGATATCGTCAAAGTCCAGGGCGTTGGCCTCCCACAGGCGGCGCTGATACTCCATGTAGATGTTGGCGATCTTGGTCAGGCGAAAGTCCCCGCTGGCCTTGCACTGGGCCAGATACTCGTCGGCCAGCAGCATGGCATCCTTGGCCCGGGAGATGTAGCCCAGGACCGACCGGGGCGGGAACTGTTTGTCGTCCAGCTCCAGTTCCTTGAGGCAGTCCTTAATGACCCGCAGAGAGTCGTCGGTGTCGTAGATAGTAAAGGAGGAGGCAAAGCCCAGCCGCTCAATATCCCGGCGCAGGATGCGCACGCAGGCGGAGTGGAAGGTGGAGGCCCAGACGTCCTCCGCCTCAGGGCCCAGCATGGCGGACAGGCGGTCCTTCAGTTCCCCGGCAGCTTTATTGGTAAAGGTAATGGCCAAAATCGTCCAGGGAGCCGCAGGGTCCAGGGCACACAGGGAGACCATTCTGTCCCGGTCCCCCTCTCCGGTTTTGGCGTAGGTCTCCAAGAAGTCCAGGTCTTCCGGAGAGACCCATTCGGGCACTTCCGCACTGTCCGAACCCCGCCCGTAGCGCATCAGGTTGGCAATGCGGTTAATCAGTACCGTGGTCTTTCCGCTGCCCGCTCCTGCCAGCAGCAGCAGAGGTCCCTGCGTGGTCAGTACCGCCTTTTGCTGTTCCGGGTTAAGGCGGGCAAAGTCCCGGGCAATGGCCGCGCGGCGCGCGGCAGCAAAACGTTGTTCCTGTTGATGATCCAGCATGGTGATCCGTCCTGTCTTTATAAGATAATTCGTGTCCTTCATTGTACCGAAAACCCGTCCCCGGGTCAACCGTGTGCCGCGCTTTGGTTTCCTCGCATTTTTGGGGTATGGTTTGTCCTTCCAGGGCATATACTTCCATTGAAAGTTCTGATATTGCAGGATAAGAATCCTCATCCTGCATCGACGTTTTCCTACATCCCGGACAAGCCCATATTTTGCAACTAATTTGTAACTCTTTTTTCATTCCCATGTAATCGCTTCGAAACCACCATGACAGCCCTATTTGATATACTGTTTATAATCCAAAGAATGAAAGGAGGGTTCCGCTGTGAAAAAGCTGATCCTGTCCCTGACTATTGTTTCCCTTCTTATCTTCCCTCTGGGCGCCGCCGCTCTGACCCAGTCTCAGCAGGAATCCCTCCCCGCCATGTCTACCGAAGAGGTCCACGGTAATGTGCCCGCCCAGACCAATGCAGCTCAGGCTATGACCCCCGCTGTCCACGCTCTGGTGTTGGCTATGACGGAAAACCACCTGGACTACGACCCCAGCGACAGTGAGTTTCTGTGGACCAGCCTGTACTACATGCTCAGCCTTTACGGCCAGATGGATGAGCGGGCAGAATTCACCGACGACACTATAATTCTCCCCTCTGAGATGGTCCGGGACTATGCCGCTGCGCTCTACCCCGATGTGGCTCAACTTCCTGACATTCCCGCTCCCATCTCCCAGCGGATCGCTTACTTCGCTTCCGATGATTCCTATCATCTGGCGCGGGGCGATGAGGCTCTCATTCAGGTCACGGTGGATGACACTCAGACCCAGGACAATGGACAGGTAATTCTCTCCGGCCGGATGACCGCTCTGGAGGATGGCAGCACCCTGTACACCTTCCAGTCCACCCTGAGCCCCCGGGACACCATGTTTGGTTTTATCATTGATTCTTTGACTATCTCTGCGTGAGTTTCTCCTTTGGAAAGACGCCCGATGTGAAACCATCGGGCGTTTTTCCTGGCCTTCCCCGGCTTTCCCCTTGTGATTCCCGGTTTACTGTATTATAATAGCTGTGCGTTGGCGTCCGCACCGAGTATGCGGGCTGAAATTTGTATTTTTTGAGGTGTTTCTCTATGAACCCTGATATCCATGATTATATCCGTCCCGGCAAGCGCGCTCATCTGGTGGGCATCGGCGGCGTGTCCATGTCTCCTCTGGGCGAGGTGCTCCACGGCGCAGGGGTAAACATCACCGGCTCCGATCTCCACGAGAGCGCAACGGTGGCCCATCTGCGCTCTTTGGGCATTCCCGTGGTCATTGGCCACCTGCCCGAGAGCGTACAGGGAGCAGACTGCGTCATCCGTACCGCCGCCGTCCACGACGACAATCCTGAGATCGCCGCCGCCCGGGCTGCCGGTATCCCCGTCTTTGAACGAGCCCAGGCCTGGGGCGCCATTATGCGCCACTACCAGAACGCCCTGTGCGTGGCAGGCACCCACGGCAAAACCACGACTACCTCCATGTGTACCCACATCTTCCTGGCCGCCCAGCGGGATCCCACCGTCATGATTGGCGGCGTACTGCCCGCCCTGGGCGCGGGTCACCGGGTAGGTAAAGGAGACACCATCATTCTGGAGTCCTGTGAGTACTGCAACTCCTTCCTCTCCTTCTTCCCCACCGTAGCGGTCATCCTCAACGTGGATGCTGACCACCTGGACTTCTTCAAGGATCTGGAGGATGTGAAGCACTCCTTCCGCCGTTTTGCCCAGCTGGTGCCTCAGGGCGGCTGCGTGGTAGCCGACGGGGACGACGCCAACACCATGGACGCCCTGAAGGATCTGGACAAACCCATGCTCACCTTTGGACTGGAGCAGGGGGATATCCACGCGGCCAACCTCACCTGGAACAAGGGGCTGCCCACCTTTGATCTGATCTACAAGGGTAAGACTCTGGGCTCCATCTCCCTGCGTGTGCCCGGCATCCACAATGTGCGCAACGCGCTCGCTGCCACGGCTGCGGCCGGAGCCGCTCTGCAGCTGAACGTCCCCGTGGAGGCCATTCGGGAGGGCCTATACGCCTTCGGCGGAGCAGGCCGCCGGTTTGAGCACAAGGGTGAGTACCATGGCGCTGTAGTCTATGACGATTACGCCCACCATCCCCACGAGCTCCAGGCTCTGCTGTCCACGGTGAAAACTCTGGGCTATCAGCGGGTGATCTGCGCATTCCAGCCCCACACCTACACCCGCACCAAGGAACTCTTTGACGACTTTGTGGAGGTGCTCAAGCTGCCCGACAAAGTACTGCTGGCTGAGATCTTTGCCGCTCGGGAGACCGACACTCTGGGCATCTCCTCCAAGGACCTGGCCGACCGCATCCCCAATGCGGAATTCTGCCCCACGCTGGAGGATGTAACTGCCCGCTTCAAGGAGCTGGCCCAGCCCGGCGATCTGCTGATCACCGTGGGCGCAGGAGATATCTATCTGGCCGGAGAGGCTCTGCTGAAGCAGGCGTAATGCCCTCTCTTGAATATTGACATAGAAACGCGGCGCGGAGAAGAATCTCCGCGCCGCGTCTGTCTTACATCTTATACATCTGGCTGATGTTCTCTACATACTCCGCCATGGCGTTCACAACGTTCTCAGGCTCCAGTACCTTGGCCCGCTTCCCGAAACCGCAAAGCCAACCAAAAAACTGGGGACTGACCACTACCTGGGTCCGCACGGTGAAGTGCTCCTCATCCTCAGGCACCAGCATGACCTCCTGGCCCAGCCGGTCCAGCACCGCTCCCACCAGCCCCCGATCAAAACGCAGGCGTACCCACACCGGTTCTCCGGAAAACATGCCAAATACCTGCCGGGCATACAGTCCCATGTCCAGGGCCGCATAGACCTCCTGGCCATCCCTTGGCTCCTCGGTGGTGCCGATCTGAGCCATCTTGTCCACCCGGAAGTGCTTGATGATCCCGGCCTGGGAGTCAAAGCCCACCAGGTAGTAGTTCTCATCATCCCAGGTAAGGGCATAGGGGCTGATCACATACCATTCCCCATTCCGGCGCAGCTGCCGCTGCTTTTCCATGTTGTACTCAAAGTAGTGAAAGCGGATCTTCCGGTTGGCGGCGATGCCACGGTGGATCTCATCCACGTTGTAGTAGATAGACTCGTTCATGGTCTTGATCCGGTTTTTCACAAACACCTGTCGGTTAAGCTCCCGGGCCTGGTGGACACTGGCCAACCCCTCAATTTTTTTAATGAGACTCATGGTCTTTTTCTGCGTGATAAACTTGGAGGACTGTACGCTGTCCACCAACAGCTTCAGCTCAGGCAGCTCAAAATCCCGTCCGGCCACATAGCAGCCGCTGTTTCTTCCCCGTCCCGTCTGCACCAGGTCCAATCCATAGGTGCGCAGAGCCTCCAGGTCGTCGTAGATGCTTTTGCGCTCGGCGGAGATGCCCCGTTTTCCCAGTTCCTCAATGAGCTGTGCCACGGTGACCGGGTGGTTTTCATCGGAATAACGCAGAAGATAGTCCATAATATATAAGATTTTCAACTTTTGAAAGGGTGCGCGGGCCATACCTCTCCCTGCCTTTCTTCCCGTCTCATCTGCTGTACGGTATCGTTGCTTTCGTTGAATGAAAAAGTGAAGGTCATATAAAGTATCACCTTGCGCACTCAACGTCC
>ENA-OPDW01001667-OPDW01001667.1-human-gut-metagenome-genome-assembly--contig:-NODE-1667-length-11780-cov-2.494243_pt1 | contig 11780 bp, 5 predicted proteins | sample MGYA00241264_ERZ501508 | MGnify/ENA primary metagenome ERZ501508 (study PRJEB25962, sample SAMEA2042575) | human gut metagenome | biome: human gut; feature: human-associated habitat; material: faeces...
GTAGTCCAAAGTCATACTTCTATTGACGGTATTAATCCGGAGAATCTCTTCTCCTAATACTTGTACTACTTGTTGAATTATGTAAATCTCTCAAAGAACCCTCTCGCTATCGTTTCTCGATTGCGGCCGCAAAGGTAAGGACTTTTTCTTAACCTCCAAATTTTTCGGTGAAAAATTTTCAAGTTTTTTTTCTCAAGCCGATCTCCGGGCGGTTGGAAATTATCGCTTGGCCCAGCCAACCTCATCCCCTACCCAAGGATACCTCCACGTTTCCATCATTTCTGAAGCGCCGTTCTCTCTCGAATGCGGGTGCAAAAGTAATGCTATAAAACATACGGTCCAAATTTATCGGGCATTATTTTTCAAGTTTTTTACGGCAACGGATATCGGGTACATTATAATATAGGATACGCAAAAATACCGACTGCTCACGGAAACGATATAGCCGGTACCCTTGCCATCATAGCGGCAATACTGTGCCACTACGATGGCACGGCCCTGCCACACGGATGGCACAGCGTTGCCACTGTGATGGCACGACCGTGCCAAAGGCGATAAATAAACTGGCACTGCAAACAATTGATAAACAAACATATGCTAGCATGAAAATTTCCCCAGAGGAGACATCTAAAAGACAGGGGACTTTATCTTTTATCTAGATATCTAAAGACAGAATAAAAATCTGCCGTTTTTTTTCATATATTTGAGGTCTCATCTAAATATAAACAAATAATGAAGCACTTGAGTTCCTCTATTTTATTGGGGCTTGGGTTGTTTTCCTTCTTCTCCTGTAAAGAAGCGACAGCGCCCGCCCCTATCCTGCCCGTTCCCACGCCGGCACAAGTTGAATGGCATAAGATGGAAACATACGCCTTTGTCCATTTCGGATTAAATACGTTCAATGATCTGGAATGGGGTTACGGAAACACTCCCGCCTCCACATTCAATCCAACGGATCTGGATTGCGATCAATGGGCGCAAACAATCAAAGCCGCCGGATTGAAAGGCGTAATCTTAACCACCAAGCATCACGACGGTTTCTGTCTATGGCCTACCGCCACAACCGAATATAGCGTAAAGAATTCTCCTTGGAAAGATGGCAAAGGGGATATGGTAAAAGAACTATCCGATGCTTGTAAGAAACACGGGCTGAAATTCGGTGTCTATCTCTCCCCTTGGGACAGAAACAGTGAGAATTACGGACAACCGGGGTATGTAGAGAAATTCCATGCCCAATTACATGAATTAGTCTCCAACTATGGCCCGTTGTTCGAATACTGGTTTGATGGGGCAAACGGTGGCAATGGCTGGTATGGCGGCACTCCTACGCGAACCAGCTGGGTGCGCGTCAGGGCGCGGGCGCTGTGTACCTGCACGCGCACCACCCGGACATCATGGTTTTCGGAGGGACAGTACCCGATATCCGCTGGATCGGTAACGAGGAAGGTTGGGCCGGTGATACCCAATGGAGCATCTTCGCCCCGGAACCCTCCATGCCTACTTTCCAACAGAGTGTATGGGGAGATGAGAACGGACCGATGTGGCTAGGTGGAGAATGCGATGTATCTATCCGTCCGGGATGGTTCTATCACTCCCGGGAAGATCACCAAGTCAAATCTCTGGCAAAATTAGTCGATCTTTATTACCGAAGCGTCGGGCATAACGCCAATTTCCTATTGAACTTCCCCGTAGCGTTGAACGGAAAAATAAGTCCGGTAGACTCCGCCCGTGCCGTACAATGGTATCAAACCATCCAAAATGACTTTAAGGAGAATCTGTTGAAAGGATGTTACGTACAAGCGAGCAATAAAAGAGGACGTAATTTTAGTCCCAATAAGGCAGTAGATGGGGATTGGGATACCTATTGGGCTACGGACGATGGAGTAACCAGTGGTTCATTGACTTTCACGTTACCCCATCCTACCGATGTAAACCGCTTGGTAATACAAGAATATATCCCATTAGGACAACGAGTACGCTCGTTCAATATCGAACTCGAGCAAGGGGGTAAATGGATTCCGGCACAGACCGTGGATTCTACGACAACTGTCGGCTATAAACGAATTGTCCGTTTCCAGACCGAGAAAGCGGAGAAGATACGCATCAACTTCACGGACGCCCGCGGGCCGCTTTGTATCAATAACGTGGAGGCATACCTTGCCCCCGCCTTGGTGACCGAGCCAACGATTGCCCGTAATATCAATGACGAAGTAACCATACAGGCCGGGGATAAAGGCTCCGAGGTTCATTATACCACCGACGGTTCAGATCCGACCAAGGACTCACCGCTTTATCAGGCGCCATTCGCTTTCGCTCAAAAAGGAACTGTCAAGGCGATTGCCTATGATCCGACTTTCGATACAGTCAGTCCGGTTTCCGCACAAACGTTCGATATTCCTGCTTGTGATTACACGATCGTATCACCGAAAGATGAGAAAACCAGCCTGATCCTAGACGGAAACGGCTACACAACCTACTATTTGCCACAAGGGAAACAAGAGTTAGTCGTACAATTAGCGAAAGAAATGCCTATATCCGGATTCCGCTACACCCCGAACCAAGGACGTGACGCAAGCGGTCATATCTCCAACTATCAATTATATATTAATGGAAAGAAGGTGGCCGAAGGCGAATTCTCCAATATCAAGGCTAACCCGATCGAGCAAGTCGTACATTTCCCGATAACGAAAGGTAACCAAATCCGTTTGGTCGCAACCCGTATCGTAGATAATAAAAAGCAAGCGGGTATCGGTGAATTCTCGGTAATTACGGAAAAATAAAGAATATCTAATAAAAGCAGAAGGGACCGCCTCGAAAACCTAATTTCCCGAGGCGGTCCCTTTTTATTTATTCATCGATCCTTTATTTATCCTTGAAGGTATCGGTTCATTTGTTTATACACGGCACGTATATCCAACGGCTTAGATATATGAGCATTCATACCGGCTTCCCTACTTTTCTGCACATCCTCAGCGAATGCGTTGGCTGTCATAGCGAAGATAGGAACCTTTTGAGCATCAGAACGCCCCAATGCCCGGATACATCGGGTAGCCTCATAACCATCCATATGCGGCATCTGCACATCCATCAATATCAAATCATAATATCCTTCGGCAGATTCCTTAAACTTCTTTACGGCCTGCACCCCGTCCTCAGCGCTCTCCACCGAAGCACCGGTAGCTCCGATCAATTCCTCCGCAATCTCCCGGTTAAGCTCGTTGTCCTCAACTAATAAGATCCGTTTACCTTTGAAATCATAATCAATCACATAACAATCCCTCGCAAGGTCACTTCGCCCATCAATATCGGAAAAACGAGTGGGCTTACCCGACTCCTTTATTTTGCCGAAAGGCAGATCAACCGTGAATGTACTGCCACTCCCCTGCACGCTTGTCACATGTATGCCACCTCCCATCAACTGAGTGAAACGCTTAACGATAGAAAGCCCTAATCCTGTGCCTCCATATTTATAAGTGACATCCACATTTTCCTGTTCGAACGATTCGAAGATTTTATCATAATTCTCCTCGGCTATACCACATCCCGTATCGATTACCTCGAAACGAAGGTAAACATTCTCTTGATCCTCACCTGTTTTAGATACCCGAAGTTTAATTATTCCCTTGGCCGGCGTAAATTTCAACGCATTCGATAACAGGTTAGAGAGAACTTGATTCAAGCGCAAGGAGTCTCCTATAATCTGTACTTCCAGATCACTAGCCAATACCGTCTCATAGCTGATCCCTTTACTCTTGGCCTGCTCGCCATACAGATTTTCAAAGTCCTGCAAGAATGCCCGGAAATTAAAGCTCTCATGTCGAAGTTCCACTTTTCCGCTTTCTATCTTCGACATATCCAGCACGTCGTTAATGAGAGCGAGAAGATGCTTGGAAGACATGATTACTTTCTCAAGACAGTCCTTTATCTTATCGGTATTATCTATGTTTTGCATGGCGATAGTACTCATACCTACAATTCCGTTCATCGGCGTACGGATCTCATGACTCATCCGGGAAAGAAACTCGCTCTTCGCCAAGTTAGCCGCCTCAGCCCGTTTCAGGTTGCCCTGTATCACGGTCGCTTTCATCCGGGCCCCTATAGCCAGCAGTAATGCCGTAAATAGCACCGACAGGACAAACATCACGATAAACATGAATTGTAAGGGATTCGCATATATAAAGTCCGTAAGAGAGAATTCATTCACGCCGATAGATTCCAGATTCCGATTGCGTATAACAGTCCTCTCGGACTCAGAAAGATTATTGATCGCCTTGTTGAGTACGGTTAATAAATCCGGGTCAACCGGGGTAGGTAACGCAAAACTTATCGCACTCTGATCATTGACCAATGTCACAGGAGCAAGATTGGTGAAATGATAACGCGAAATATCCTGTTCCATTTTAGAGGACAATCCATAGATAAAATCAGCCTCTCCGCTATTGACAGCGGCTAATGCCTCCTTAATGCCCGGATAGGACCGAATCTTCTCCGCAGATATGCCACTTGGAAATCGCTGACTTTCCACCAAAGCACCAACCAAACCCGGAGCGGGATAACTACAGGCTTTATTGCGTACTATGATATTGTTCGCACTCACATAAGAGGCTGAAAGCGCAAGCCCTAGCTGGGCCGCATCGTTCTCATCTCCCAAGAAAAAGCCTAAGATATCGGCATCCCCTTGCTGTATCAAACGGATCGCATCAGCATAATTTTTCGCATATACATACGAGAATCGTAGCCCTGTGAAACTTTTAATCTCATCCAGTACATCCGCCATGATACCCGTATGGTTCTTCAGCGGCGTTTCTTTACAATACAAAGGATACCAATTCTCAGGTACGGCTACCGTGATCGTTTTCCTCTCATTGACATACTCCAGATCCCGGTCGCTCAGTTGGATGTTTACGAGCCGGTCTGGGAAATTAACGGCATAACGTTCCGCCGCAAAATTAGGATTGGCATCCAATATCCGTTCCAAAGCCATATTCAAACCATCCAAGACTTCTTTATTACCCGGATTGGTCACGATATAATAAGGCTGAGAGTCATATGCCACGACTACACGGACAGAATCGCTAATATGGGCAACATTATTTAGTAACAAATCGATCTCACCTTTAGCCAGATAGGGATATAACCCGATTTTCCCCACCATATCTTCCTGTTTGTAATATCGGATATTACAATACAATCCGTTGATAGCCATAAACTCTTTGAGACGGCGAATGTTCTCCCTTGCATTCTCATACACACCGATGGTTTTACCATTCATACTCTCCAAATCATAACTATGGATAGAGCGATCATCAGATCGGGCAAGTAATAATGAACGGCTATATCCCATATTATAGTTCGGATAAGCATAATATTTCTCTAAAGCGGGTATATAATAGTTTCCACCCATCAACTCGTACTTACCCTCAACAAATTCATTCAACATAGCCGGTCCCTTCGTATCTATGTACTCGTATTCCCAACCGGTATATTTGGCGATCTCATTGAGATAATCTACGAGCATACCATGATGAGTACCATCTTCGGCCGTCCAACTCATGCCATCTACCTGCGGAAAGGCAACCCTAAGTACACGTTTTTCACTTGTCCGCGCTAACACAGACAAATTAAACGCTAGCATTATAAATACTAACAAACCTATAGCTATACCATGACTCACATATCTCTGAAGTAAGTTCATTATAATGTATATCTTTTATTACCGGCTTTTCCGATGATAACAACCCCCATAACCCTCCGCAAAACAACTGTTTATTTTGGATGTACGCAAATATACTACTTTTTATATCACAGCGGATTATAAAATAATTGATTTTTAAGAGAAGATACTATAAAAACAGAAGGGACCGCCTCGAAGGTAAAACACCTCGAGGCAGTCCCTTTCCTAAATCCCAACAAACTTTTATCCCATCGAACTATTGATTACCTGTGTGGTTTTCTCAAAACTCTTCCTTAAGACCTCCTTTACATCCATGGTTTCCCAATATCCCTTATTAAAAAGCTCTACGGATAACCCACCCCGGAAACCGGAGTCGTATAGCAAAGGAAGTACTTTATTAAACGGGCAAATACCATCTCCCGGAAACACCCGATCCGAATCTCTCAACTCCGTACGAGGAGGCAACTCCGGATAATCGTTGATATGAAAAACCGGAAGGATCTTCCCATTTATCAAGCGTAAACTATCAAAACTATTTCCTCCTCTGTACAAATGGTAGAAATCCAATAAGACGGAAGCCCGCGAATGCCCGGAGGCGATCGCTATCGCCATGGTATCCGATAATTGATTCAGAACCCCGGCCCCCCATAGTTCCAATATCGGAGTGACACCCATCTCATCCCCTAAATCCAGTATCGCCCGATAGCGTTCGGAATACTCCGGCAACCGTGTACGATCCAATTGAGTAACTCCTTGAAGATCGCAGGAGCGGCGATAAATTTACCGCCCAATCCCGCTACCATCTCCATATCATGCCGCATTTGGTTTAGCCCTTCCTTCCGTTTCGAAGGATCATCGGCAAACCACGAGGCAAAACCGATCATATTCTCCAATAAAAGTCCGGAGCCTTCCAGCTGACGCCTGAGTGTCTCATAAGTTCCCCCTTGCTTTACGAACGCATCCACATCACGGGTCCATAACTCAATTCCCTCAAAACCAGCCTCGGCACATAAATCAATCTGTTTTTGAACAGGAAGTTTATAACCCGCTATCGTAGAGACATTGAGACAGACACGGAAAGGACGTTTCGAAGAGGATGCTTCGGGTGATGGCTCCTCTTTTTTCTTCGGAGCGCAAGAAGCCAAGCCTGCGAACGTACTGCCCAAAACCGCCAGACCGGTAGTCCGAAGCATATTACGTCTTGAAATCTTTTTCTCAAGCATAACACTCTCGTTTTAAATTAAACCTCCAAAGATTTACGGGCCTCCCGATCCGGATCATTCCGAGCCTCACACGTATTATTCAAGATCATCACCTCTCCATTTTCTTCCGTGTATTTCGGCCAAGCGGGTAACTCTCCTCCGTTCGGATCTCCTGTCCGCATGAAATTCAACAAAGCGCCAGACATCTTATCTGACAACGCACGAGGTACCTTACCTCCACCCGTATGAGTAAACATCCGATCCGTATTTTTAAACCAGAAACAGATATCCGAGCAATGGAACGCACGCATACGGTTATTAAACAAGGGCGGACACCAGCCAAACCAAGCTACATACACAGGCTGGCCTTGCTTTAATTTTGCGTTAGCCGCCTCAACCACTCGTTGACGGGAAGACAAAATCATCGCCCAAAGCTCCATCGGAGTCTTATCCGGGAAATTCTTGGCGAAAGCCTTCACGATCGATTCCGCTTTATCACCATATTGACTTCTCAGTTTCTCGATCACACCGTCTTGAGTGATTTTTTCCAAGGCCGCATCCGCCCTGTTCGGGTTCCATTCATGGAAAGTCGTACAGAATATCATCGGGACGACAGGAGACTCCAAATGGCTCTCACCGGAGTAGAATACACCGGCCGGAATATTCCGGTCATCAGCAACAGGGCCAAAAGTCCGTCTCATGCTAATCCCTTGATCTTCCCAGCACTTTTTACAAGCCCTATCCGCTATATCCAAATATTCCCGCCAAGGTATTCTTTGCAATTTATCCAGTTGGGAAGCGGTCAGCCCCGCTTCTCTCAAAATATATTCTCCCACCTTCCGGGTCATCACCTGATCGGAAGCTCCTACCGTAGATCCACTTAAAGCCACGGCTCTATGGATCAAACCTTTTGCCGCCGGCATAGCGGCTACTGTACAGACCTTAGAACCTCCTCCGGATTGTCCCATAACCGTTACGTTCCCGGGATCTCCACCGAAATTGGCGATATTATCATGAACCCATCGCAAGGCGGCAATAATATCTAACATCCCCACGTTTCCGGAATCCTTATACGCTTCTCCACCAACACCAGATAAGTCAGAGAAGCCAATCGGCCCCAACCGATGATTAATGGAACAGAATACGATATTTCCTTCCCGGCTTATATTCTCTCCATGATATCCATCCTGCTCGATCCCACTACCATTTGTAAAACCGCCGCCATGCAGCCACACCAATACGGGACGTTTCTTACCATCCGCAATGCCCGGTGTCCATACATTTAAATATAAGCAATCCTCACTCACATCCCAGTAGTTCCAATGATCGGCAAAAGTTCCGTAATTATTGGGCCACCGGTTCTCCATACGTTGCGGCGCCGTATTCCCATAAAAAACCGCAGGTCTCACATCTGTCCACGGCTCTGGCTTTTGGGGAGGCATAAAGCGATTTTTTCCCGACGTATCAGCCCCATAAGGAACCCCCAAGAACGTATATACATGATTCAGCAGATATCCCTGCACCTTCCCATACTCTGTCTGGGCAATGGCGATATCGTCACCGATAAATAAAAACTGTCCATCCTCTCCTTCCTTGACGTTTTGTTTAAGGGAGGAATCCCCGGACGGGGCACATGAGGAAGCCGTTACCAAGCTTCCCATGCTTAAAGAGGCTGTGCCCAGTCCTAGGTTTTTCACGAATTGTCGTCTATCCATATGCATAAAAACACAACTATTAATATCCCGGATTCTGTTTCCAAGATTGGTTTTTCGTAATCTGATCGTATGGTATCGGGAATAAATCACGCGAATTATTATTCAAGGCTTCCTTAAATGTCCAGCTACCTTTAGCGAACTTATCCCAACGAACCAAGTCTTGACGACGCCAACCTTCCCAAGCAAATTCACGGCCACGTTCATTGATCAACTCATCCAACGTTAATGTTTCCGGAGTATACACGGGCTGATTTGCCCTTTCACGTATTAACTGGAATGCAGGTTCCGCACACAAAGCTGATAAAGTAGCGGCATTACCACCTCTCAAAATAGCTTCAGCCTTCATATAATAGATATCAGCTAAACGATATAAAACAAAATCATTGTTCATATTACCAGTCATACCCAACTCATATTCATACTTCTGAATACGAGCACCTTCCCAACGATAAGCGGCATTAATAGAAGATACCTCAATAGTCAATTCCAATTGTTTTCCCGGATTATCACCATCCTCAACAGGCTCTCCCGTGACCTTATCATAAATCAAACCGTAAATAAAAGTCGCCTTTTTCCGGGTATCGTCATCTTTATATAAAGCAAGGAAGTCCGGAGTAGCGCAACCTCCATTCCAACCGCCCACATTTATACCCCACATCTGGCGAGACTTGGGATGTCCGGAGAATTTATGGAAATGAAACTCGTAGTCTCCATTTGAATTGATACCATTTTGCATCGGTACCACGAAAATATTTTCTTTACAAGACTCATTCGCCACTTTAAATGGAGCGGAGAAATCAGATACGACCTCATAATATCCAGAGTTAATCACTTTATCGCAATACTCTATCACTTTATTCATATCGTCCTTATCGTAAGAAGAGGCCCCTTTGAACACCTTTGCGTTCAAATATAGTTTTGCCAACATCGTATAAGCCATCGATTTCGTACATCTTCCATAATTCTCGGCAGACGGAGCGTCATCCAAATATTCCATATTATCTAAGATACAATCTACGACTTTCTGATAAAGCTCAGGACGGCTTGTCTGAGGAGAAGCCGTGATTTCACTCTCATATGTATCGATATAAGGAACATTCCCGAATAAATCCAGTAAGATAGAATAATAGAAACATCTCAAGATGACAGTCTCCGCACGATATTTATTATAGATATCGACATCCATCTCCTCTTTATATGTATCCAAGTCGTAAACCACACGGTTACATGTCGTTATTCCAGAAAATACGGAAATCCACACATTATTCAATGCATCCAGATTGTATTGCCATTGATGACGATGGAAATCCTGCCATACCCCTCCGTCATACCAGTCATTACCCGGCGCACGAGTCGGAACAACACATTCATCCGAGGAAACAGTCTGCAACCCCCATACTCCCCAGTGATTCTGATAAGCCTGCAATTCCGCATAGGCAGCACCTACCGCTTGCGGAATCAAAGAAGGATCCGCATAAAAGTCATTTGATACCATTTGTCCCGTCGTATCTTCATCCATATCCGTACAAGAAGGAGCGATAACCAAGAAACAAATCATTGATACTATATATATTAAACTATATTTTTTCATAACCTTCGATATTTAGAGTATCCATTAAAACGTAACATTCAAACCAAGAATAAAAGAACGGCTAGCCGGATAATAACGAGTCCTCTCAATACCCATATTATCTAATCCTACCATATCAACCTCCGGGTCGATACCCTTATAGCCTGTGATCGTAAACAAGTTCTGACCAGTCAAGTACAAACGTAAGTTTTGCATGAAACCTAATTTCTTCACCGGCACATTATAACCCAATGTGATATTGTCCAACTTCACAAAAGAACCATCCTCCAAATAATAACTAGAGGCTTGAGCCGCATCTTGCAACGGGATATCCATTGCCGAAGCCAACATATTCTTCTCCTTTCCAGCCACATTCCGATTCTCCAATGCCATACGGCTTACATTATATACATCATTGCCTACGACAGCACGGAATGTAAACGATAAATCGAAGTCACGATATTTAAACTCGTTAGTCCATCCTGCTATAAAATCAGGTTGCGCATTACCTACGATCTCACGATCCTCATTATATGTAAAGTCACCACTACCATCGACATCCTTGAATTTCCATTTACCATCTTCCGTAAATCCCTCGAATACCGGCAAATAAAAATCACCGACCTTGCCACCCGGGACCAAACGAATCAATGGAGTCGAGTTCATACCTCCTAAATCACCATCCGACAAATAACCGGTCTCAATCCAGTCAGTCTGGAAAGTCTCATTACTTAATTTGTCCAATTTATTCGTGTTAAATGAAAAGTTAATAGAACTAGTCCATGAGAAGTTCTTATTCTGCACCGGGGTTCCGGAAACAGAGAATTCCAGACCTTTACTTGTAGCGTCGCCAACATTCGCCAACATAGAAGAATATTGATAAGGAGGAGTCGGAACCTTATATTTATACAACAAATCTGAAACCTTACGGGTATACAAATCAACGGTCACGTTCAAGCGGTTATTCAACGCTGCAAAATCAACACCTAGATTCCATTCGCCTTTCCGCTCCCATTTCAAATCCGGATTCTGGTTCTGTGTCGGCCCATAAGCATTGATCCATTGTTTAGAAGTATGATCATAAAAACGGCCTACCACTCCCATCATCGACAAAGACAAATAATTATCTGAAGGCATATTTCCTGTCACGCCATATCCCAAGCGCAATTTCAAATCGTTAATCCAGCTAGCGCTTTCCATAAAAGCCTCATTACCGATAGACCAACCGACACTTACCGCAGGGAAAGTTCCCCATTTATAATCCGCACCTAAACGAGTAGAACCCTCACGTCGTACAGACGCTGATAACAAGTAACGATTTCCCCAGTTATAATTTACACGGCCGAAGAACGAAACCAAATTATCTTGAGAAACCGAACCATCCATCATGCTTTGGCTAGGGTTATTAATCAAGTTACTACCCGCACCCAAATTATAGTAAGAATATACATCCGAATCAAAATTCGAGTTATTCATACCAAATGATTCCCGATAGTTATGCTCATAGGTATACCCACCTAATACCACCAAATGATGTTCTCCAAAAGATTTTACATAGTCGATCGTCGTCTCCAGTGTTTTATTAAAACGAGTATTAAAACTCCGAGATGCTGACCCGA
>ENA-OPDW01001669-OPDW01001669.1-human-gut-metagenome-genome-assembly--contig:-NODE-1669-length-11760-cov-2.239129_pt1 | contig 11760 bp, 10 predicted proteins | sample MGYA00241264_ERZ501508 | MGnify/ENA primary metagenome ERZ501508 (study PRJEB25962, sample SAMEA2042575) | human gut metagenome | biome: human gut; feature: human-associated habitat; material: faeces...
TATCCGCAGTCGCCCTTTGTATCTTGATTTAGTCATGGAACTTCGTAGAAGTTCGCTGACGTCCGTAACTCACCTAAGGAAAGTTTTTTAGATGACATCGTTCCCAATCTGACAGGCCTTCTCTACTGAGAAAGACCTGCTTCTACGAGGAAGTAATTTCCTCTATTTTTCTTACTTTTATTAGGCTAGTTTGACACAAAAGGCATCCCAAGGGGCCAACTTGCCTGATTCGAGGACTTGCTCTACCTTGGTATTGGCAATGAGAACCTCTTCAACCCCATTGACGAGCGGTAACTCTTGCTCTTGACTGGAGAGATTGACAACCACCAAATAGGCGTGCTCTCCTTCTACCCGCTTGTAGGCAAAAACCTTGTCTGCTGCGTCCACCAATTCATAATCGGCAGTCACAAGCCAAGGGTGATCTTTTCTCAAAGCAATGAGGGCTTGGTAGGTATAGAAAATAGAGTCTGGATCTGCTAGGGCAGCCTCTACATTGATCTCTTTGTAGTTTGGGTTGACCGCAAGCCATGGTTGACCTGTCGTAAAGCCAGCTTCTGCTTCATCATTCCACTGCATCGGTGTCCGGGCATTGTCCCGACCAATATGGCGGATTTGATCCATGATCACTTCGAGCGGAACCCCTTTTTCTAAGGCTTCATGGGCATAGTTGATTGACTCGATATCTTCTACGTCCTCAAGGGTCTTAAATGGATAATTGGTCATCCCGATTTCTTCGCCTTGATAGATATACGGAGTCCCCTTCATCAAGTGAAGCAGAATTGCTAAAGCCTTGGCAGATTTGATACGGTAGTCGCCATCATCCCCCCAAGTTGACACAATCCGTGGGAGATCGTGGTTGTTCCAAAAGAGGGAATTCCAGCCTTCCTCTTCTCCTAATTCCGTCTGCCACTTTGTGAAAATTTCCTTCAATTTAGGCACATCCAATTCCTTCGCGTAGTGCCACTTTGGTTGACCCGGTTGGTATTGAAGGCCGATGTGTTCAAATTGGAAGACCATGGACAATTCTTGATTTTTTGGATTAGAGTATTGCTTGGCAATCTCTGGAGTTGCTCCCCAAGTTTCTCCCACGGTGAGCAGATCCTTATCGCCAAAGGTCGCTTGATTCATTTCCTTCAAGTAAGGATGGAGCATGGGACCATTGCTGATGATTTCCTGATCTGGGATCTTACCGATCATATCGATCACATCCATACGGAAGCCACCAATTCCCTTGTCAATCCAGAAATTCATCATGTCATAGATCTGATGACGAAGCTCCTCATTTTCCCAGTTAAGGTCTGGTTGCTTCTTACTAAAGTTATGCAGGTAGTATTGACCTGAAGCTTCATCGAATTCCCAAGCAGAGCCACTAAAAGCAGAAATAATACCATTGGGCTCATCGCGCCAGATATAGAAATCCCGCTTTGGACTGTCTGGGTTTTCACGCGCCTCGATAAACCAAGCATGCTCATCAGAGGTATGGTTGACCACCAAGTCCATGATGATTTTGATCTTACGTTTCTGACCTTCTGCGATCAATTCTTCCATATCTTCCATGGTACCAAAGATGGAGGCAATATCCTCGTAATCCGAGATGTCATAGCCGTTATCATCCATGGGACTCTTGTAGACTGGTGAGAGCCAGATGGCTGTAATCCCTAGCTTTTCCAGATAGTCTAGCTTGCTCGTGATCCCCTTGAGATCCCCGATGCCATCGCCATTACTATCCTTGAAACTCTTTGGATAAACTTGGTAAATTACGGCGTTATGCCACCATTTTTGTTCCATTTTTTCTTCTCCTTTATGATTGTGAAATCATTTTCATCATACAAAAATAGGGGTAAAATTGCAAGAATTTACAAGTCTTCATTCTCTTCACTGGAATAAATCACTTCAAAGAGACGTTGACGCAAACCTTCCTCTAAAGGCGTAATGATCTTCATCAACTGTTTCCAATCCTTGGCTGTTGAACAAGCCGCAAATAATTCATTCTTCCTATCGTAGGCCAGGTTGGCAGATTTCAAGAGTTCAAACATCCGATCTTCTTTAGCAATCGGATGCGATTGCAGCTCACCCATCGCAATTTCCTGACTTTGATTGTCCACTAAAATAGGGGCTGTCTCAAAGGTATGGAGCAAGAAACGGTGCTGTCTCTTTTCAGGAAGCAGCGTTCGATCACCTGTTAAATCCAGCTTAATCTTTCTTTCATCCCAATTGACAGTTAGGCGGGTTTCAACCCTGTTATCTCCTTCTCCTTCAACGAGTACGAAGGAACGATTGTCACCTGGGAAGAGATGCCAGTCCAGCATTTCTGGAAGGTCTACTCCTGTCTGTGGTTGTGCATCCATAGGGATGATGGCTCCTGCACGTGCAAAGACCGGAATATCCTGGCTGGTCCTAAAGACCGTAAGCTTGCCTCTTCCTTCATACTTCCAATCATGGAAGAAATCGTACCAAACGCCGTCTGGGAACCAAACGCTCACAGAAGCACTATGAAAGACAGGATCCAGCGCTTCGGTAATTGGTGCCACCATGAGTTCACTACCAAAGAAATATTGATTCTTCGCTTCATAAGCCTCTTCTTCGTTTGGATAGTGGTAATAGAGGGGCTGAACCAAAGGCAGTCCTTGTTCATGCGTCGCCACATTCATGGTGTAAAGATAAGGTAGTAAGCTGTGACGCAGGCGTAAATATCGCTTCATCCAGCGACAGGTCTCAGACGAGTAAAACCACGGTTCCTTGCTGTTAAAAGCATTACAAGAACTATGGAGACGATTGATCGGGCTAAAGACCCCAAATTGCAACCAGCGAAGAGCCAAATCTTCATCATAGTAACCCCGCATATGGCCACCAATATCGTGACTCCACCACGTATAACCGATATTTGAAGCTGTGCTGGTAAAATAGGGTTGAAAGGCTAGGGATTCCCAAGTCACAATGGTATCCCCTGAAAAACCGATCGGATACCGGTGGCTGCCAGGACCTCCATAACGCGATAAAATAAGACCAGCTTGACCTGTACGACAATTGTCTAGATAATGATAATGATTTAACAACCAAAGGGGATCCATCTTGCCATGACTTCCCTGTTGCCAATCAATCCACCAAAAGTCGACTCCTTGATCTTCCAAGGGATGATGGACATCTTCGAAATAAGCTTCGCGAAAGGCTGGACTGTAAAAGTCAAAGCTAGCCGCTTCTTCTTTTTCCGCATCTAATCCCAAGCGTTTTGCGACCATGGGGTAAGCATCCTCGAAGGCACGAATGCCATCTGCTGGATGGACATTTAAGGTCACCTTTAAACCACGCTCATGAAGACCATGTAAGAAGGCAGCTGGATCAGGAATCAAGTCCCGGTTCCAACTATAGCCCGTCCAACCACTTCCAAAGCGAGCAGGAATCGCTGTCTTGTGCCAGTCCATATCGATCACACTGACAGCCAAAGGCACCCCTTCAGCCTTGAAACGATCCATTAAATCTGTGTACTCCTGACTGGTATAAGGCCAATACCGACTCCACCAGTTTCCCAGAGCATAACGTGGCAAGAGAGGGGGTTGTCCCGTCAGATGGTAAAAATCTTTCAAGGCCCCTAGATAATCGCGCCCATAACCGAAGAAATACAGATCCACTTCTGGACATGGCCGTGCTCTAAATCCGCTTTCGACATCATACAAGTAGGAGCTGGAATCGTCTAAAAGAGCATAACCGGCCTTGCTCAAGATCCCATCTTCCAACTCCATAGCTCCATCGACCTCGTCAAGCGTCCGACTGGTCCCCTTTAAGGTCTCCGGCTGATCTCCATAGTGCCACCGGCTCCCATAGACTGCATACTGACCCTTGAGCTCGATAAAAAGCCGATCCGGTGTAAAAGGTCCCTTTTCAAAATGAAGGTGGAGATGCTCCGTATGCAGATCGAGGACCTCTTCTGTCTCTACGACCTCACAGGCAACAGGTCCAAAATCACGATTTTGCACAACTTGCGTCTGACCATCTTCAAAAACACCATCCTCTGAGTATTCCAAGCGCACCAAAGATTCCGTTAATACGGAGATTCGGTAGTTCTCTCCCTGTATCACTGATCCTGCCATTTGTCTTTCCTCCTCTTTTTATCTACTTCGCCTTACTGTGTAAACGTTTACGATTTTACTATAGCACTCAAAAAAAGGCCTGTCAACACCTGACAGAGCCTTTCCTAAAATTTTATAAGATCAACTTCCCCAATGAATCAAGAGATACATGAGACTCGATCCAAACATATCTGCCAAGGCATGCATGAGGAAAAATGGCAAGAGATTCTTGACGACCTTCTTATACATGACGTAATAGAAGAGCCCATAAATGACGCCAATCACAAGGGCCCAGAGAAGCACTTGATAGGTGTGGAAAGAAAAGCGGATCAGGGTTGAAAAGGCCAGCGCCTTCCACTTGTTCTTCTCACTCACCGAAGTCATTAAGCCCAAAAAGAATGGCCGTCACAATACCAATATCAAACCATTTGAGCTCTTTTAAGGGCTGTTTGGGTCGTATACTGTTAAAAAATATCATCTTTCATCCTTCTATTCCCACAATGGAAGTGTTTTTGTTTCTCTTACTTTAGCAATCATTGCTTAAAGAAGAGTTAACCTAGAGAAGAAAAAAACGACCTTTGGGCCGTTTCCATTACACTATTAGTCTAACAAATCTTGGATTCTATCTAAATATTGGTTGTCTGTCACTGCCATCACGCGCACCCCTTCAGGCCAGATAAAGTCGGGACCAATCTGAATATGAAGCGGTTGATCTTCCGCATCTCGATAACCAATAATGTTGAGATGGTACTCCTCTCTGACAGCCAAGTCCTGAAGGCTTTTTCCTACCCAGCTAGCTGGAACCGTAAACTCAGCCACCACCACTGCTTCATCCAACTGGAAGACTTCAATCCCGTGTTGGAAGAGGATCATCTTAGCTAGAGACATCCCCGCTTCTACCTCTGGTAGGATGACCAAATCAGCTCCAATCTTCTCAAGGACTTCCTTGGTCACTTCATTCTTGACCTTGGCAATGACGTGATTGACGCCAAGTGCCTTACAGTGCATGACCGCCAGGACACTTGATTCCAAGTTTTCTCCCGTCGCAATGACGACTGTGTCACAGTTCCCAATATCTGCCGCATCCAAGAGGTCCATTTCCGTAATGTCTCCAACAATCCCAGTTGTAATCATAGGTTCATACTGGTTGATCACATCTTCATGATCGTCAATTGCAATGATATCCACATCCTGGTCCTGCAGGGTTTTTAAGACACTCTGTCCAAAAATCCCTAATCCCAGAATTCCAATGGTTCGATTTGCCATAAGTCTCTCCTATCCGATAATGATGTCTGCTTTAGCATATTGCAAGGCATCTGCCTTCTTAGCTTTGTAATTGTTCAAACTGACCATGAGGGTCAAGGGGCCGATCCGACCGATAAACATGAGCACCATGATGATCCCCAGCCCTGCTCCATTTAAGGTCGAGGTCACATTGGCTGTCACGCCTACTGTCGCTAGAGCCGATACTACCTCAAAGACCAGGTACAAAAAGCGTTGACCATCCGGAGTCACGAGACAAAGGCCAAAGAGTCCAAGGAGAAAAGTCAACTGGAAAATCACTGCCGTCCCCAAAGAGCGTTGGACCAAGTCTGGTGCGATGGTGCGCTTACCCAGGTTGGTATGTGGCAAGCCGAGCAATTCCTTGCGCGCTAAGAGAATCAGCACCAAGAAGGTGGTGATCTTCATCCCTCCTGCTGTCCCACCTGGTGCCCCACCTAGGAACATCTGGAGGATATAGACAAAGAGCGTTACAGGTCGGACTGCTGTATAATCCAGTGAGGCAAAGCCAGCCGTCCGCATACTGACCGTTTGGAAGAAGCTGACCAAGATCTTCTCTCCCAATGGAAGGGACCCAATCGTTGCTGGATTATTAAACTCTGTCAAAAGACTAGTCACTGTCCCAAAGAGAAGGATAGCAGCTGTCAACCAGAGAACCACCTTAGTATGGAAACGAAGAGTCCGTCGTCCCGATTGGTTGCGGGCCTTGGTGGCTAGGTCAAACCAGACCATGAAGCCCAAGCCCCCAGTAATAATAAGGGCAGACAAGGTCAGATTGACCAACCAATCGGTCTGGAAGCTCATCATACTATCGCCTCCAAAATTATCAAAGCCCGCATTACAAAAGGCCGAGACCGCAACAAAGATAGAGTTAAAGATCCCATGCCCCCAGCCAAAGCGAGGGATAAAGCGGGTCATGAGGAGCAAGGCCCCCACCCCTTCGATGGTAAAGGTGGTAATGAAGATGGAGCGGACAAAACGGGCTAAGCTCTGGTTATTGCTAAAGCTAAAGCTGTCCCGAATAGTCTGCCGGTCCTTGAAACTGAGCTTTTGGCGACTTTCCATAAAGAAGAGACCAATAAAGGTCAAGATCCCTAGGCCTCCGATCTGGATCAAGAGCATACAGATCAATTGCCCCAAACCATTATAGGTCGAAGCCACCGACTGGGTAAAGAGCCCTGTCACACAGACCATGGAGACCGCTGTAAAGAGGTGGTCGATATAGCCTGCTTTTGAGCTCGCTTGCTGGACAAAAGGCAGACTCAATAAGAGCGAGCCCACAAGGATAACTAAAGCAAAGCTGAAAAAGATCCGCCTTGCCGGAGACAGACCTTTAATCTTGGACTGCCATTGTTTAAAAAATGATTTGACTAACATAGCTTCATTGTATCATAAAAGTGGATTGGACTCACAAGTGATGAACCATTTCTAGGCACAATTCTAAGGCCTTCTCGAAAGCTTCTGAACCCCAGTCACGCTGGTCATAATTTTCCAGGTCTGCAAGCGAATCTGCCGTAAATAGGAGCAAGCCCCAAACCGCCCCACGAAGCTGGGCTACTGCTGCAAGAGAGGCACACTCCATCTCCACCACACTACACCCTTCTTCAATGCGATAGGCCACCTTGTCAGGTGTCTCCCGATAAAAGCCATCGGTCGACCAGGTCATGACTTCTTGATAAAGAATTTCTTTTCCTTTCAAGACCGTTTCAATAGCGGTCAGTGCACGACTATCCACTTCGATATAACGGGAAGGCGCTACATAATGGTAACTAGCTCCCTCATCTCGCAAGGCCTTGGTCGGGATCAAAAAGGCATTTTCTTCTATGTCCACCAAGACGCCACAGCTTCCTGAGGAAATGATTTTCCTCACCCCATAGCCAATCAACCAATCCATGAATTGGGCAGCAGGTGCAGATCCAACTGGCGCTTGGGCCAAGCAGACTTTCTCCCCTTGGTGCTCCAGAACATAGACTGGATAAGCCTTGGTAGCTGAGACAAAGCTAGCTACTTGTTTGGCTCCAACAGCTTCCGCAAAGCGATCAATCTCATCTTCCAGGAAAGCATACACACATTTTTCAGGTAGGTGCAGATCAAGTCCCTCATGGGTCGGCATAATGACTGCCTGCGGGTTGTCATCAAACTCTAAAATAGGAATTTCATGTTTATGGATCATCGTTTCTCCTTTTTGACGGGTATTTCTTTGATGACACGGGCTGGGTTTCCTGCAAGGACCACATTGTCACCAAAAGACTTGGTCACGACTGCCCCAGCGCCAGCGACCACATTATCACCCAGCGTGACACCAGGAAGGATGGTGACCCCTCCTCCTGCCCAGAAATTGTCCCCTATCGTAATCGGAGCTCCGTACTCGAGACCAGAATTGCGCTCGTCTGGATCCAGTGGGTGCAAGGGTGTCAAAAATTGGCAATTAGGACCAATCATGGCATTCTTTCCGATCGTAATGGGACATACATCCAACATGGTCAAATTGTAATTGGCATAGAAATTTTCTCCCAGATGGATGTTGACCCCATAATCCACAAGAACCTGACGATTGAGATAGAGGTTTTCACCGGTTGATCCAAACCACTCTTTGATGATAGCTGCCCCTTTTTTAGGATCCACCTCTTGGTTAAAAGCTTCTTGTTTCTCCCGAGAGGCTTGGGCTAAAGCCCGTAATTCAGGGTCCGCAGGTCTATAGTAGTCACCCGCAATCATTTTTTCATATTCACTGGCCATAAGGAAACCTCCACGTTATTTTGACATATTATAGCAGAATTTCCCCTTTAAAACAAACGTCAGAATAAGGCTTTACAAGGAAAAAGATCATAAATGCTTAAAAATAATTAAAAACACTTGCATTAACTTAATAAATGATGTAGAATATAGGCAAGAACAGAAACAAGGAGCGAGCTCATGTATCAGGAACAACGACTCGAAAAAATATTAGAACTCTTAGAAGAGCGAAAACAGCTATCGGCTAAAGAAATGGTCGACTATTTCAAGGTCTCAAAAGATACCATCCGTCGTGACTTCGCTCTCCTTAGCCAACGCCAGCTGGTTCGCAGGACACACGGTGGTCTCCTTCCCTTAAACAAAGAACCTGGCCCTTCTTATCTAGACCGCAGTCAAAAGGCTAACAAGGAAAAGACTGCCATGGCTCAAAAAGCCTTGCAATGGATCCAAAATGGACAAGTGATCTTTCTCGATGCCTCTACCTCAATCACTTTGCTGGCAGGCCTGCTTGATGGAGATCTTACAGTCTATTCGCACTCCCTTGACAATGCTATCCAACTCAGTAGCCATTCCCAAGTTGACTTCCATCTCTTGGGCGGAAAATTTTACCCTAAAAACCGCTTTTACTACGCTGCGGACCAGGCACAAGTACTGGACAATCTTCGCTTTGATGTTGCCTTTTTTGGAGCTGGTAGCTTAGCCAATGGCGAAGTCACCTTTGAGGATGCTGAAGACGTTGCCGTCAAATCCCTCGTCTTTGAACGGGCTCGCACCAAGATCCTTATAGCAGAAAGTTCTAAATGGACGAAAAACGGAAACTACTATCTTGCTCGTCTCAAACAATTTGACTATTGGATCACTGACCAAAAACCAAGCCCTGAAATCCTTAAACAAGTTGGCAACGAAACCACTATTCTCTATTAGGAGGTAATCTTTATGTCTCACATTCGTCTCATCATCAGCGATATCGATGGCACCATCTTAAATGACCACCATCAGATTGATCCACAGTTGGCAGCATTGATCCCAGATTTAAAACGTGAAGAGATTCCTTTCGTGCTGGCCTCTGCTCGCTCTCCAAAAGGAATGGCACCCATTGCCAAAGAGCTCGGCATAGAAGACTGCCCCATGGCTTGTTACAATGGGGCCTTGATCCAAAAAGGAGAGCAGGTTCTTTTTGAGCATCCTTTGAACAAGAATGAAGCTCGTCAGTTTATCAACTGGGTCAACCAACACTTCCCTCAAGTTTCGATCAACCTCTATAGTGGAAAAGACTGGATGACCGATCATCTCGACCAATGGAGCCAAGAGGAGGCCCGGATTACAGGAGAAAAACCTCTCATCCTCCCCCTATTGTATCCTTTACTGGATACGACAAAGCCCCTCCACAAATTGCTCTTAATTGGGGAAGCAGAAGAGATCCAAACTCTCTATCGTGCTATTTCTACCGATGACTTTCCTTCTACCGCCTTTTATCTCTCCAAAGCCAACTACCTAGAAGTCACGGCTAAGCACGTCTCTAAAGAGGATGCTCTGGTTGAACTCGCCAACCACTACCACTTGAGCTTAGAAGAAGTCCTCACCCTGGGGGACAACTTCAATGACCTCCCTATGCTCAAAAAAGCAGGCATCGGTGTCGCTATGGGCAACGCTCCTCAAGAGGTGAAAGACGAAGCAGCAGTCGTGACAAAGACCAACAATGAAAACGGGGCTGGGCAAGCGGTTGAAACCTATGTCCTGATTTAGAAACATAAATAAAGTGACTAGCTAGTATTTTTTACGACTAAAAAATATAGTAGAAATGCCGATAAAATAAGGATTCCTGCAAATTTGTGGGAATCCTATTTTCTTTTGCGCACTTTGTATATTTAAATTATTTTGTGTATATTTTTCTCACTCAGCTTTTTATCAATAATTAGGGATATAAAAGCCAGCAAAACCCTTGATTATTATACCGTTGACAAGTTTTTCAAAAACCGGTATGATAGAAAAAAGTTTATTAAAAAGGGGACGTATTTTGAAAAAATATACTATTTCACGTAAACAAACTTTAACTTTAGCTTCCGTTGTTTTAGGAACTATCTTCACAGGAACGACTATTGCTTCTGCTGATGACGTTGCACCTGCAACAACCCAAGCTGCTCCTACAGCTACTACAGCAGCAAAATCACCTATCACTACTGCAACCGAAGAAATCAACGCCAAAGCCAATACACCAGTTGTTCCTGCTGATAAAGCAAAAACTGGAGATGTCATCGCTGTGGACGTTAAAAAAACTGGCCCATCTGCTAAAACAGACGGTGCAGATACAACCACTACCTCAACAGCAACTATCAAAACCACTAGCTTAGACGATCAAGACACACCTGTTGGCACTTCAAAACCAGTCTCTTCTACCAAGACAGCTACATCAACCAAAGAAACAGCTGACTACACTGAGACAACAACTGAAACCGTCAACAAAACAACTGTAGTCGAAGTGACAAAAGAAGCAGATGTCGTCAATAAAAAAGAAGTTCAAGCAACATCAGACATCGTCTTTGTCATCGACAAATCAACTTCAATGGATTCTCACATCAGGGATACGATGAAGAATGTCGAGACCTTCGTTCGCAATCTATCGGCAAAAAATATTCAAGCTCGTTTAGGATTGGTTGAATACGAAAGAGCTAGTGAAGTTAAATACCATGATTTCAATGGATCTAAGTTCACAAGTGATCCAGAAAGTTTCATTTCTGCTTTGAAAACCATCAAAACTAAAGGCTACTATGAAAATGCTACTGTTCCATTGCATCATATTGCTACTTCAGGGGACTACAACTGGGGGGCTGGGGCAAACAACCATCGCTTTGCTTTCTTGATTACAGATGAGGACATTGATCTTACAAAGGATACACCAACCAAAGAAGCGACACTGAAGGCCCTTCAAGATGCTGGCATCTCTTTGACAGTGGTTGGTGAAACAGCTGAGAAAAAAGACTTTGATCCATTGGTCAATGGAACAAATGGTCTCTACCTAGATATCGACAAAAACTTTGCTGACTTGTTGAACGTTCAATTTGCCAATAAAGTCGTTGAAACTGTCCAAAAAGGTCGTGTCTTCAAAGTCCAAACAGACAAGTATGAGTTGATCTCAAAAACTCACCGCGTGGCGAAAGCAAAACCACAAACGCCTAGCATCCAAACACCTGCAACACCGACCCCTACTCCTCAAAAACCGGCTGTTGTAACCCCTGCGAAACCGACCGTATTCACACCAGCTAAAAACGAGCCTGTGAAAACGGAAGTTTATATCGCACCAGCAGCTCTTCCTCAAAAAGAAGCAAGCCTTCCAAATACAGGAAGCAAGACCTCAATTGCTTTGACGACTCTAGGTCTTGGTCTTCTTAGCATGGGTGCTGCCTTTGGCCTCTCTCGTAAAACAAAGAAAGACTAACATGAAAAGCCTAATCCGTTGATTGGGCTTTTTATCACTCAAAATTTCCCCTTTGCTATTTTCATTAGAAAGCGGAAATCTTCAACTTCTACCAAGAGATTCTTGTCCCCCGCTATGATATAATGGGGACAGTACAAGGGAGGAAACCAATGTTACAAGAACTAGCCTTTACAGGCCAATGGAGACACTACCAAAAACGCGTCCTCGATAAGAGTGAGGCTTTTATGGCGGATGGCCACC
>ENA-OPDW01001672-OPDW01001672.1-human-gut-metagenome-genome-assembly--contig:-NODE-1672-length-11741-cov-8.238833_pt1 | contig 11741 bp, 10 predicted proteins | sample MGYA00241264_ERZ501508 | MGnify/ENA primary metagenome ERZ501508 (study PRJEB25962, sample SAMEA2042575) | human gut metagenome | biome: human gut; feature: human-associated habitat; material: faeces...
ATGATGCACTGCCCTGAATGTGATCATAAAATGATTGTAAAAAAATAATTCAACATCTTAAAAATTAATTCAAAATGTTGGCTGTTGCAATAGCCCTTTTTGTCGTTCCCAATTATTTGTAAATTGTGATATTTCAATAGTTTTTCACATATTGATTTTCCCTGTTCCGAAACCAAAATCTTAATATATAAAAAAAGTGGTAATTACTCAAACAAAATGAGTTTTACCACTTTATTGTTTTTTGAGAGATTGAAACAATAATTGTTTTAATATCTCATACATAATTAGGCTGTTTTCACCTCTAACTTACATTTTATGTTAGTATAAGGTGAAATCCAACAACTTTAAAAGAGCTGTTACTTCAATTTAATCTTGAAGATAAAGTCTTCTCCTTCAATCGTTTCATATTTCATTTTATAATTATCTAATAGATTACGAACAATATATAAACCTAGACCATTTCCTTTAGGTTGGGTTGAATCTTGTTTGTTTTGAATAAAGAAATAGCCTTGTTCGATTCCAATATGAACAGTATCCTTTTCATGCGTATAGTTGATCGCATTACTAATAAGATTAGACAAAATGATATTTAGAGCTGTCTTGCCAATATACATTGTTTCATCTTTTAAATCATTTTGAATTCTTAATTCCTTTTGGTGAATCAATACATCATATTTTTCAAGTACACTAGACAAGATATCTTTGATTTGAACCACTTCTTCATCGTCTTTTAGATTTTCTATGGAATATACAGATAAGATTTGTTGGATATTCTTTGTTAAATGATCAACTAAATCAATACAATCATCAATATAAACATCTCTATTTTTATATTTTCCCACATTGTATTTCATATTTTCTAAGATAATTTTAAGACTTGCCAAAGGCGTTTTTAATTCGTGGCTGGCCCCTTTAAAGAAATCGTATTTTATTTTCTCTAATCTTAGAATCTCTTTATTTTTAAATTCAAGATTGGAAATCGAATCAAGAAGTGTTTCATACAAATCATTGATTTGCGCCTTCAACTGCCCAATTTCATCACTCGAATCAATTTCTAGACGAGCCTTCTTATCTAATGCCATCATTTGATCGGTTACACTTTTGATTTCAACTACATAATTTTTAATGGATTTGGCATACACCAAAGAGACAATGGCTGAAAAGCATAGGGATAAAATTAAGGAGTAAGGAAGAAATTGTAGACTGAGATTTTTAGCTTGGCTTTGCATGTCAGCTGTTGAAACAAATTGGAGGCGAATGGTCTTTCCTGTATCCAGCTTTAATTGTCTTTCTTCAATAATCAAAGAGTTATTAGAACTCTTTAAGTCGACATTTAAATCTTTCTTGATTTCAACTTCATTCGATGTAGTATTCTTTTTAATAAACGCTTTGATTTCATTGGTGTTGGAATAGAAATCTAAAGCTTGTTCAATATAGTCAACAGATTTGCCACTTAAGTTTTCCGTAATTTCATTGGCCTTAGTATAAATTTCTTCTTTTCTTACATCCAAATAGGTTCTAGGAAAAATCAAATATACAAAGAGATGGATAAACAAGACAATAATTGCGATGACGCTGAATGTTTGTATGCATATTTTAGGAAATATCTTTATGTTTTTCATGATTTCTCCAATTTGTAGCCCACATTACGAATGGTCGTAATACAATCTAAACCTAGTTTCTTACGTAATTCTTTAATATATACATCAATAACACGATCATAAGGAACGTCTTCACTTTCCTTCCAAACATGATCTAGAATTTGTGCTCTAGATAATGCGATACCTGCATTATCTAAAAGGTATTTTAATATTTCTAGTTCTTTGGCATTGATATCAATCATTTTACCATCTATTTTGGCCGTGTAGCTTTTGAAATTCACACAAACATTTTTATATTCAAAAGTATCTTGTTTCTGAAGAAGCGCATCAATACGAGCTTTTAATACGGGTAGTGAAAATGGTTTTTCAATATAGCCATCCGCTAAGTTTGTATAGGCATCAATTTTAAATTCTTCATTGCTGAAAGCCGTTAAGATTAAAACAGGCAAATTACTTTCTTTACGGATTTCTTTTAATACATCCAATCCATTGATATATGGAATTTGAATGTCCAATATTACCAAATGAATATCTGTATTAAACTTTTCCAATGCCTCTTTCCCATCTTTTGCCTGAACCATTGTATATCCAGACTCCGATAAGAATTCACTTAATCCTTCGCGAATCATTGTATCATCTTCCACTACCAATATTTTCATTATTCCTCCTCATTCATTAATTCTTTACAATTCTTATTTAACAAGTGCGTTGTTGAAACAACAAGTGCAATAAGCATTACAATTGACATGAATATAATAACATACATCATATATTTTGGTTCAACAGTTGCATCAATATGTGTCAACATCTTATTAAAGCCATCTACTTCAGCTCCACCACCAAGTTGATTTGAAGCGGATTCTTTAGCAATTTCTTTGGCAACACCCGTACTTACATTGTTCAATACTTTTGTACCTAGACTTGATGCTGTTTTACCAGCGATAAAGTACGCAAAGATATAGGCAGGAATGGTTACCATACATAGTTCTAAAACAAATTGAATAAAGATCTTCATTTTAGAAATACCTAAGGCCATTAAAATTGCGATTTCTTTTCTTCGTGCGTTCATCCACATGAACAACAATAAAGTAACAACGATACCCGCAAAGATCAAAGATCCAATAAACATTTTATTTGCGACACTATACATACCACGTATTGATTTTTGTAGAGCCGGATAATTGGATGTACTTTTTACCAGCACATACTCATTCCAGTTGATATCTAATTTTCTTAGATTTTTAATAACTTGATCTAAATCTTTATTTCCTTTCACAAAGAATGTGGCATCTTGATATACAGCTGTTTTTTCTGTATTGCCATAGACTTTGGCAGCCGTATCCAAATCCGTGATTAGATTATTTTCATATAATTCTTGTGCTGCTGTAACACCACCTTGATTATGACCATCAAATAAACCCTTAATGGTTACTTCTACTGTTTCATCCGCACCCTTTTCATTATCTGCATCATAGATATTTGAACGGAGTAATAGTTTATCTCCCACTTTTAAATGATTCTTTTTAGCTAAATCTTTATGCATTAAGATTTGATGTTTATCATTACTATTTAAATGTTTGCCCTCAACTAATTTATAGGCTTGCGATACAAACTTTGTTTCTTTTTTTGATTCATTTACTCCAGTAAGCATCACGGTCGATTTAAATTTAGTAAGACGCTCCTTATTTTCATTTGAAGTTAAAACAATATCATGATCGACTAAGTCAGCTACACTATTGATTCTTTTCACGTACGAGTCAATATCTTTAGAAGCACAAATCTTTTCAATGTCCTTCCCCTTAACATTACCCGCACCTCTAGGTGTTCCAAAATTAACTTGACGATTAATTTCCATTGTAAAACTATTGGTAATCGAGCCTAATGATGTATTGGACGCTTTGTTTGTCGCATCCTTTATAGATAGTCCGACTAAACAAAGGCTTGACATAATTAGAACAACAAGAAATAGAATCACTGACTTCGCACTTTTTCGAGTTACATATTTAAATGCATTCTTAAACATTCTATTTCCCCCTCTTCTTTAATTTTTTATCTTTTAATTCATATACAACATCAGCGGCATCCGCTACCTCTTTACTATGTGTCACAACAATCACACACTTATTTCTTTCTTTAGCACGAGCCTTTAAGATATCAATAATTTCACTAGCCGTATCGCTATCTAGATTTCCCGTTGGTTCATCCGCTAAAATAATCGGTGCGCTACTTACAAGGGCACGGGCAATCGCAACTCTTTGTTGCTGTCCTCCCGATAGTTTCATTACACTACGATTGATTTGGGATTGTTCAAGTCCTAAATCTAAAAGAATGGAAGGCGAAGCTTTAGAATTGACTAAGCGTACATTTTCTAATGGTGTTAAATAATCAATTAAATTGTAATTTTGAAACACCAGACAAATATGATTCTTACGATGATTTGTATATCCAGTTTTTGAAATATCTTCTCCTTCAAATAAAATTTCACCAGAGTCTGGCTCATCAAGTCCAGCTAATAAAGATAATAAGGTTGATTTACCTGCTCCTGATTTTCCAATAATCGCATAGAACTTTCCGCACTCAAAGTTTTGATTCACTTCAAATAAAATATGCTCTAATTTTGTGTAACCATACGTTACATCTTTTATTTCTAATATACTCATTATTTTCCTCCTAACTCAATTTCGATAATATTTCTCTTGGCTTTTTGATCATGATCATAAGACTCGCCATTAGTACAGAAACGATAATAATACTCATCAACAAGCCATAACTTAATATGAAGCATAACGTATTACGTTTAATTACACTAAAAGCACATAGAATAATTCCTGATGGAAAGGATATAAATACAAGTTCTAATATAAATTGAACAATAATTTCCATCTTACTTTTTCCTATAGATAACAAGACACCGATTTCATGCATGCGATCTCTTAGCCATAGAACCAATACCAAAGATAAGACAACAAGTCCACACACAATGATAGAACAAGATAGAATCTGAATCATGTGCTTCATACTTTGTATAGATTCTAAAGACGATTTATAGGCATTCGTATCTTTAGACACAACATATTCACTTGATGGATATAAGGATTGAACTTGTTTAAGCATCGTTTCTTTCTTTGAGAAAACTGTCATTTTATGGATCATTTTCGTGTCTAAAGAATGATAATCCACAAATACGGTATTCTCACTTAAATCCGAAGATAAACCTGTATATGTTTCATGCTTCTTACCTTCAAAAATTCCTTTGATTGTATAAGTATGAGAATTCAAACATATTGTGTCCCCTACTTTTAGATGATTCTTTTTAGCTAGATCCGAATGAATAAGAATAGAGTTTCTATCCTTAGAATTAATATTTTTTCCTGAAATTAAAGTAAATACGCCACTACGAAATAAAACATTTTTTGAAGTGTTATTTGTTCCAACTACTGAAACTACATTCTTATATTCTTCAGGTAAAGAATCCAGTTTTACACCCTGCTTAATAGAAACTGTCTTAGCATCTTCTAACTTAGAGACAAAATCATATTCATATACAGAATTATTAAAAAACTGATTATCAAATTCAGAACCATCCTTTTTTTGTACTACAATCGAACTCAGACTCACCTCATTTAAAGATTTTTCCATTCGTAAATTGGATGAAAGAATACTCAAGCATCCATAAAGACTCAGAAGAATAACCATAAGTATCAAAAACAAGATACTCGTCCTTACTTTCTTTCTTGTGATATATGCATAGGCATTATGTATCAAAAAAACCAACTCCTTATCCGAAACCATTCTATCAATCATTTATGAAATGTTTATGAAATAAAGTCACTAATTTAAAAAAATATATTCTTGCATAAAGCCAAATAGAAAAACCACTGGATACAGTGGTATCCCTGAATTATTCTAATGTAAAGACACTAGTTTAATCCTTTGCGTTTGGTGAACAAGTGTCTTTTACATTATGTAATCTTTAGACATTCAACTAAAACTATTGTACGGATAAATATACACTATTTGATAATTCAAGATATCATCATTTTTATTTCAAGGATAAACACCACTACATAAAGTCGTAAGTTAATGTTTAAATATTGTGGATTCCAATAGTTCCTATTTGATCTAAACTGCCTTGTTTTCGTTATATTAGATAAGGTTAGCCTTGACTTTTATAAATATCAATTGTTTAATAATCATACAGGAAGACTACTGGATACAGTGGTTCCTCTGAATTATTTTAGTGTAAAGACACTAGTTTAATCCTTTGGACGGGTGAACTAGTGTCTTTTACATTTTTCTATAATAATCAATGCGATTTTTAGCAATTCAACTAAAGCCAAGATAGTCATGGCAACATCAATGTACAGATAAATATACATAAACACGTCCTCCTACAAAATCGGAATCATCGAGAACTCAAGATATCATCCTTTTAATTCAGAGGGTTCACCGTTACTACATCCAGTAGCCAATTCTTATTATAAATGTCCAATGTGAAAACATTATTAACTCCAAGCATGTTGTTGCGAATAATCCTATCTTGTCTAAATCGCATTATTTTCGTTGAATTAGATACGGTTTTAACATCTAAACTAACACAAAATCAATCATTTACACAACATAAGATAAAAGAACCCTCAACTAAGAGGATCCTTCTTACTCAATATATGTTTTAATACTTCTTCCATCTTTTGAAAGTCAATTGGCTTCGTTATATAATCATTCATCTTTACATCAAATGCTTTTTTCTTATCTTCCTCAAACGCATTGGCAGACATAGCTATAATTGGAATATTGGCCTTTTCAGGTTGTGAAAGATGTCGAATACAATCTGTTGCCTTATAGCCATCCATATTTGGCATTTGAATATCCATTAAAATCAAATCGTATGTGTTGGCTGGTTGATGTTGCATTTCATTCACACATAGAATTCCGTCTTCTACAGTTTTAACTTCAAAACCCATTTCACTAAGAATTGTAGTTGTGATTTCAGCATTTAATTCATTATCTTCGGCCAATAAAATTCTTTTACCCTTAAAATCAATATCAAGCTCATGGGAAGATTCAATATTTCTATTAGTATAATCTTTATTCGCAATCTTATGTGGAATAGTGATCGTAAAAGTACTACCCTTACCAAGTTCACTCTCTACTTCAATACTGCCATTCATTAAGTCCACAAGGTTTTTGACAATAGCCATACCAAGTCCAGTACCTGGAATTTTAGATAGAGTCGTATTTCTTTCACGTGTAAATAATTCAAATAAGGATGGTAAGAATTCTTCACTCATTCCAATACCTGTATCCGATACTTTTGTTTGAATTAAAGTATAGCCTTCTTTATCATAAGGAAGTTCTCTTGTATCAATTGTTACCTTGCCACCAGCAGATGTATATTTGATCGCATTACTGATTAGATTGGACAGAATTTCCTGCATCTTTGTAGAATCGGTAATAATATGTTTGTGTTCGACATTCACAATTTTGTTTAATTCAATATTCTTTTTTGAAGCTTCCGCCGCAAATGCACCACAAACAAGTTGAGTAATATTCCCCACTACTTCATAATTTTCATCCAATTCCATCTTACCACTTTCAACACGAGCCATATCCAATACATTATTAATAATTGAAAGTAATAATTGACTCGATTGTTCAATCATTTCTTGATAATGAACGAGTTTAGGATTTGTTAATTCTTTCTTCATTAATTGTGAATATCCCAAAATCGCATTCATCGGTGTACGAATATCATGTGACATATTAAATAAGAATATGGACTTGGCCTCATTGGCCTTTTCAGCCTTGATCTTTTCTTGGCGTAAAGCCTCTTCCTGTTCTAACTCACGCTTCTTTTCTTCCGTAAAATCACGATTGGCAAGTAATACACTCACAACACGACCATTCTCATCATATTTTTGAGGTACAATCATCGAAAGAATCCAAGTTCCATCTGTCCTTTCACAAGTATGGAATAAGGAATTCTTTCCTTCAAGACGTTTTGCGATGGTCGTACTATCATAAAACTCAACACTACTCTGCCTAAACGGTTCAGTAATCAAACGATTTACTTGCTCTAATAATATATTATGATCTATCTGAGTATAGCGCCCGTTTAAGCCGGGAATATTATTTCCTTTAATCAATTCCACATCACCTGTCTCTAGATTAATCAAACAAATATAGGAATACCCAGCCGATAATGCCTCAACTTCATGTCGAGCCTGTTGCACCTGCTTACCTAAAGTAATTGGAAACTCTTCATCTTCCAATTGTTCTTTATCTGGAATCGAATGATGAATATGAAGCACCTTCCATTTTCCATCCCTAACACCATAAACAACAGTAAAGCGAGAATCCAAATGCATAATTGGAACTTCTTTATCATAAAGACCATAAATTTGAACAGATCCATACACAAAGACACATTGATCATCCACAATATTTTCTTCTATTTCTAAATCTTTAAATTCAAAATGAATATTCTTTCTTTTCTCCACATCAAATTTGAAAGAATTTAAAAAGTTCTCAATATTTTTAAAGAATTCTTGTTTTCCCGTACCAATAATACTCGCATTGGAATCCAAAAAATCCTGAATCGCAACATCACTCAACGTATCCGATCCTAGATATGTTTCTAACAATTGTCTAGTAAGTAACTTAAAATCCTGCATAACCCAACCCCACAAAATAAAAGGCATCATCTATTATTTAAAGAAAAATCATTTGCGTGTGCAATAAATTTTTTCAAATAATTCTGAAGATTTTTATTGCATGCATATACATAACAGCCCTTAATGCCTCTTGCTAAGATTGTTGTATATGTATTTATAATCAATTTTTTTAACTCATCCTCATCCATTCCTGCTTTAACTTTTTTATCTCTATATTCATTTAAATCTATGACAATTGAATTACTTGATGGATCATAATCTATTTCTTTTCCAAAGATTACACCCACATAGTTCATATCATATCCTTGTGTAGTATGAATACATCCAATTGTATAGTGTGAATCTTCTCGAGTTATCCAATCTTCATTCCAAAGATTCCATATATAATGTTGCTCGCCAAAGGAAATATCATATTCATCTTTTTCTACAAGAGATAAATAAGTATCTAAATCATCTTTAGGCTTTTTACTTGGCTTTGTTTTCCAATCCCATGAAAAACCAGCCACTGTTTTACATAAAGTATATTGATCATCTTTTTTTCTAATTTCTTCAATTAGTTTATTAGGATCATCAAATAATAAGAAATTATAATTTTCAATTGTTTTAAAAGCAGTGTTTGTACAATTCATAATTGCCTTAATATATTCAATATAAGGTGCACCACCCTTACATCGCATCTGCGTTTTTAACTCATGATGATTTAGATTAACCGAATATTTATTTAAGGTATCTTGATATTCAGACGCTGTTAAATCGGATGATTTTACCGCCTGATATTGATCATAAAATAAAACAACATGTTTTGCACAATTAAGCACCCACTCTAATTGATTCGTTTCATTTGGATCTAAGCCTAATTTCCTTGATGTACTATCAAATGATCCATATCCAGTTAAATTTTTTCTTTTACTCAATCTATGTGATTCATCAACAAATAGTATGTCATAATCTTCCTTAACTACATCACATGGACCGATAACCATATCTTTCACTAAACCATTACCACATTCTTTAAATACATTAGAAATTGTTCTTCTAAAGCCAGGCATTGGTAATACAAATCCAATTTTAAAAGGCTTACCATTTCTCTTTTTAAGAATATAATCCTTCAATTCTTTTAAAGCAGCTATTTTTTGTTTGTCAATATCATCATCAAATTCTCCAACACTATTCTCTTCAATATCCAAGGTATTCATCAAAGAATTAATGATACTTATCGCAACAACAGTTTTGCCTGTACCTGCGCATCCATTTACTAAGCTCACACCCTTTTTATCATTCGTAAATGTATCAATAATATCCATTATAATGTCAGTTCCTACTTCATTTTGTTCTCCAGTTAAACAGTTATAAGGAGAAAACTTAAAGATATTTTCGTTTTCAATTTTATGCAAAGTATGATCTGCAAGTCCCATTCTTTTTAAACTATTCCATAATCTCTCAAAATCACTGCGATACTCATCTCGATTATAATAATCATGTATAGCTTGTTGACCCTTATTTTTATTAAGAATATTTTGAAATCTACTATCTACAGAACAATACTTAATCAATCTTTGTTCATAGTCCAAAATAACAGACTTATTAAATTTATGATCAAACACAATTGCAATTTCTTCTAAGTAATTCTTTTCGTTATTACTAAGATGTTGACTCATTCGAACTTCTGCACTTGTTGTTTCTCCAATATATAAATCCTTATTATTATGAATTAGATAAACAACTGGCCAGTTTTTACCATATTCAAAACTCTTTAGTTCATTCAAACCATCATTATCAAATGAGTATGTACGTATTTCATCAGTCCCTTTCATGGTACACCTCCGAACCCTTAATTAATCTTTAATCAATTCCACTACATCATCAAATGAGCAATCCAAACAATCGCAAATACGGATCAACGTATCCATAGATACTGTTTCATGTTTAGATAGCTTTGCAAGTGTAGCCGGTGTTAACTTAGCTTCTTTAGCCAAATCTGTTTTTTTCATGCCTTTATCAATTAATAATTTAAATAGCTTATTATAACTTATTTGCATAAATCGATCCTCGCTTACCTTTCTATTATACGTGAAACGCTTACAGTATTAAATAATAAATATTCACTTTTATGAATATTTTGTCAACAAAAGATAAGATTAAAATTAAGTTAGATTAAACACTTCCAAATCTTTGATAAAATAACCAAAATAAAAGCAGAGTCTTGCTCTGCAATTACTACTAATCATCCATTAACGCCTTATGATACTCTTCTACACTACTATAGTCACAAGGATCTATTTCAGTATGCATATTATCTGGATCATACTTGTTTTTCCAAGCCTTTCTTAAATCAAGGACATGCTGATACTGAAACACATTGTCATACTTAGATGGATCTATCTTACTAAAGATTCCTTCTGGATCACATTTGTTTATCCAATCTAACCGATCATTTAATTCCACTAAATAATCATCTATAGTTGTAAATCTTTCCAATTCAAAGCCATTGAATCTATGTTGCGGATCACACGTTTCCTGCCAATTATTTACTAAAGATTCTTTATAGTCTTCTTCCTTATTATAATCATCTACACATACATTTGTCTTTGTATTCGGATCATATTTATGTTGCCAACAACACCTTAAATCATCCAAGTAATCTTCTTCATTCTCATGACTACTAGGATCTAGCTTATATGCATTATCCTTATCATATTTGTTCATCCAATTCTTCTTATTATCAATCGCATTTGAATAATCATCCTCATTTGAATAATGATTTGGATCTATCGAACTAAACTCATTAAAATAATCATGCTTCTCTTTCCATAACTTTCTTAATGCATCCAAATATTCTTCTTCATCATCAAATTGACTAGGATCTATATTATATTCATTATTCGAATCATGCTCATTCTTCCACTCTCGACACTCATTTATTCTTTCTTTATACTCTTTTGCATCATCTATCCATTTTAAATCCACATATCTAAATTCATCATAAGGATCCAATTCTTTTTTCCAAGCCCTTTTTAAAGCCTTAACATAATACTCCTCATACTCAAATCACATGGATTCACTTTAAATTCACAATCACAATCCCATTCATCACGCCACTCCAGTCTTGTTCTATACACATCGACATCATAGGCATAATCCTCATAATTTGAATATTTAGATACATCCACATAGTCTTCAAGCTCACATTCAGGATCCTCATATTCTTGCCACTTTTCTTTTAATGCAGCCAAATATTCTTTGCAAGTTGAATAATCATATTGATTTACATGAAACTGATTCTTAGGATTATATTTCTCAGCCCATCCATCCTGCCGCAACATTTTACCAATCGCAAACCCCAATATTCTTTTTCTACTAATCATAATCCTAAATTCCATTTATTCAATTATACACAAAAAAGCCGCCATATTATAAAATGGTACCCATAAGGAGGACAACAACGTGACAGTTGTGATACTCACTT
>ENA-OPDW01001678-OPDW01001678.1-human-gut-metagenome-genome-assembly--contig:-NODE-1678-length-11709-cov-10.891968_pt1 | contig 11709 bp, 10 predicted proteins | sample MGYA00241264_ERZ501508 | MGnify/ENA primary metagenome ERZ501508 (study PRJEB25962, sample SAMEA2042575) | human gut metagenome | biome: human gut; feature: human-associated habitat; material: faeces...
TTGGCATATTCATGCCAAAACACCTCGCGGGATAGTGGTGTGTGAACAGTAACTAGAAAACATATAAAGTGCAGAACAGGTATTCGCTTGCTCTGTACTTTTTTTATATGGGATGATATACTGAAAATATAACCATATTAAACATATTTCAATTTTTGATAAGTGAAATTTGATTAAAACAGGAGAATATTATGGATCATTTTGAATTGCATTCCGAGTACAAGCCAACTGGCGATCAGCCTCAGGCAATTGAACGTCTGGTCAGAGGCTTTAAAGAAGGCAACCAGTTCGAAACTTTACTGGGTGTCACCGGTTCCGGCAAGACATTTACCATGGCGAACGTCATCGCCCAGCTAAACAAACCAACCCTCATCCTCGCCCACAACAAAACTCTCGCAGCGCAGCTTTACGGTGAGATGAAAGAATTCTTCCCTGAGAACGCAGTGGAATATTTTGTCTCCTATTATGACTACTATCAGCCGGAGGCTTATGTCCCATCCTCAGACACTTATATTGCTAAAGATTCCTCCATCAATGACGAGATTGACAAACTCCGTCTCTCAGCCACAGCCGCAATGTCAGAGCGGAAAGACGTAGTGGTCATTTCCTCCGTTTCCTGTATCTACGGACTGGGTTCCCCTCAGGAATTCTTTGACATGATGATCTCTCTGCGTCCGGGAATGACCAAAGACCGGGATGAGGTAATCCGGGAACTGATCGACATTCAGTACACCAGAAATGAGATGGACTTCCACCGAAGCACCTTCCGTGTCCGTGGAGATACTTTGGAAATTTTTCCTGCCAACAGCTCCGATACAGCCGTGAGAGTAGAATTTTTCGGAGATGAGATCGACCGTATTTCAGAAATTGATGTACTGACAGGAGAAATCAAATGCCAGCGTTCTCATATCAGCATCTTCCCTGCATCCCACTATGTAGTGCCAGCAGAACAGATCCAGAGAGCAGCTGTAGCAATAGAAGAAGAATTAAAAGAACGTGTAGAGTATTTCAAAAGCGAAGACAAGCTTCTGGAAGCCCAGCGAATCTCAGAACGCACCAATTTCGACATTGAAATGATGAAAGAAACCGGATTCTGTTCAGGAATCGAAAATTATTCCAGACATCTGTCAGGATTAAAGCCCGGACAGCCGCCATACACACTGCTGGACTATTTTGGAGATGACTTCTTACTTATTATAGATGAATCTCATATCACAGTACCTCAGGTAGGAGGAATGTACGCCGGTGACCAGAGCAGGAAGCAGACACTGGTAGACTACGGATTCCGGCTTCCTTCAGCCAAAGATAACCGCCCCTTAAGCTTCGAGGAATTCGAATCCAAACTGGATCAGGTCATGTTTGTATCTGCCACTCCGGGACAATATGAGTATGATCATGAACTTCTCCGTGCAGAACAGATCATCCGTCCAACCGGACTTCTGGATCCGAAAGTAGAAGTCCGCCCTATTGAAGGCCAGATCGATGATCTGATCGGAGAAGTAAACAAAGAAGTGTCAAAGAAACACAAAATCCTGATTACCACTCTCACCAAACGAATGGCAGAAGACCTGACAGAATATATGAAAGAAGTAGGAATCAGAGTCCGTTATCTCCATTCCGATATCGATACCTTAGAACGTGCCCGCATTATCCGTGATATGCGTCTGGATGTCTTTGATGTACTGGTAGGAATCAACCTCCTTCGAGAAGGCCTGGATATCCCGGAGATCACCCTGGTAGCAATCCTGGATGCAGACAAAGAAGGCTTCCTCCGTTCCGAAACCTCTCTCATCCAGACCATCGGACGAGCTGCCCGAAACAGTGAAGGCCATGTGATCATGTACGCAGACAACATGACCGATTCCATGCACAAAGCCATCACCGAAACCAACCGCCGCCGAACCATCCAGGAAGCCTACAACAAAGAACACGGAATCACTCCGACTACTATCAAAAAAGCAGTCCGCGACCTCATCGCCGTATCCAAAGCAGTAGCCGAAACCGAAGTCCGACTCCAGAAAGACCCAGAGTCCATGACCCGTAAAGAACTCACCAAACTCATTGCCCAGGTAGAAAAACAAATGCGCGCCGCAGCCGCAGATCTCAACTTCGAACAAGCTGCAGAACTCCGCGACAAAATGATCGACCTGAAAAAGAACCTTGACGCTCTTGATAAATAGAACAAATGACCTGAAACAAGAAAATAATAATTGCGGTCAAGCCTGTGAGAAGAAAAGAATGACCTAAAACAGTAAAATAATAATTGCGGTCAAGCCTGCGAGAAGAAAAGAATGACCTGAAACAGAAAAAGAACAATTACAGTCAAATCTGTGAGAGGAAAAGAATGACCTGAAACAAGAAAATGATAATTACGGTCAAGGCTGTAAGAAGAAAAGAATGACCTGAAACAAGAAAATAACAATTGCAGTCAAGCCTATGAGAAGAAAAGAATGACCTGAAATAGGAAAAGAAAAATTACAGTCAAGGCCAGGGCAGGAAAAGAATGACCTGAAACAGGAAAAATATTTTTATGGTCAATTCCAGAACAGGTTACAAGTAATATGAGATAAAAAATGATGTTATAGTCAATTTCTCACAGCATTCTTTTCATCAAATCAAATAAATAATATTGTTATGAAATAACAAAAAATTCACAAAATAATATTGACAAACCAAATCAAGAGTGCTATCTTATGAGCATAAGGTGTTAGCACTCCTAAAACACGAGTGCTAACAAACCAAAAACAAAGGCAGTAAAGGAGTGGAACTTCATGGATCAGGAATTAGATGATCGTAAAAAGAAAATACTAAAAGCCATCATCAAAACCTACATGGAAACAGGCGAACCGGTGGGTTCCCGGACCATTTCCAAGTTTGCAGATTTAAATGTAAGCTCTGCCACCATCCGGAATGAGATGTCAGACCTGACAGATATGGGATATATCGTACAGCCCCACACCTCAGCCGGAAGAATTCCTTCTGATAAAGGTTATCGCCTCTACGTAGACGAGCTGATGAAAGAAAAGGAATCAGAGGTTCAGGAAATCAAGGATCTCATGATAGAGAAAACTGACAAACTGGATAAAATGCTGAAGCAGGTAGCAAAGGTACTGGCCTCCAATACCAACTATGCAACAATGATCTCTGTTCCACAGTACAGCGGAAGCAAGATTAAATTCATCCAGCTTTCCCGTGTGACACCCCTTCAGCTTGTGGCAGTAGTAGTGAGTGATAACAATGTCATCCGAAACCAGATCATCAATCTGGATGAGGAGATGGACGATCAGACAATCCTGAAATTAAATCTTCTTCTTAACACCAACTTAAATGGGGTGCCCATTCAGGATATCAACCTGGGAATGATTGCCCGCCTGAAAGAACAGGCAGGTGTACATGGCTCTGTGGTTGGCACAGTCCTTGATGCAGTGGCAGACACCATCCAGGTAGACGAAGACGATATGCAGATATATACTTCAGGAGCAACCAACATTTTCAAGTATCCGGAGCTTGCAGACACAAGCAAAGCGAGCGAGCTGATTTCAGCATTTGAAGAGAAGCAGGATCTGGTAGACCTGGTGAAAGAGAGAATGTCTGATACAGAGAACACAGGAATTCAGGTGTACATTGGTGATGAGATGCCGGTGCAGACCATGAAAGACTGCAGTGTAGTCACAGCCACTTACGAACTTGGAAAAGGAATGCATGGTACCATCGGTATCATCGGTCCCAAGCGTATGGATTATGCAAACGTAGTTGACAGCCTGAAGGCTTTGAAAGTCCAGCTGGACGAACTGATTAAGAAAGAGAGTTAGAAAGGCGGTAATAGAGAGTGTCAGAAGAAACAAAGAACACAGCTCAGGAAGAAGAGACAACAGATACTCCGGTAACAGAAGAAACTGTTGAGAATGAACCTGAAGTTGTAGAGAACGGCGAAGCAGAAACAGAGGAAATCCCGGTAGAGGACGGAGACGAGGAAGCTTCCCAGGATGACAAGAAAGACAGCAAATCAAAAACTTCTTTCTTCGGCAAGAAGAAAAAAGAAAAAGATAAATTTGAACAGCAGATTGAAGAACTTACAGACAGGCTGAAACGAAACATGGCTGAATTCGATAACTTCCGTAAGAGAACGGAGAAAGAGAAATCCAGCATGTATATCATCGGAGCCAAGGACATAGTTGAGAAAATGCTTCCGGTTGTGGATAACTTCGAGAGAGGTCTTGCACAGGCACCTGAAGGAGATTCTTTTGCAGATGGCATGAAGATGATCTACAAACAGCTGATCACCACATTAGATGAGCTGGGCGTGAAACCGATTGAAGCAGTGGGTAAGGAATTTGATCCGAACTTCCACAACGCAGTAATGCATGTGGAGGATGAAGAAGCCGGTGAGAATATTGTGGTAGAAGAATTCCAGAAGGGTTACACCTACAAGGATTTCGTAGTCCGCCACAGTATGGTAAAAGTAGCCAACTAATTTACATGAAAATATAGAATATATCAAATCTAGTTGAAAATAAACAGGAGGAACAAGATTATGGGAAAAATCATTGGTATTGACTTAGGTACAACAAACAGCTGTGTAGCCGTAATGGAAGGCGGACAGCCAACAGTTATCGCTAATACAGAAGGCGCAAGAACAACACCGTCAGTTGTCGCTTTCACAAAAACAGGAGAACGTCTTGTAGGTGAACCTGCAAAACGTCAGGCAGTAACAAACGCAGAGAGAACAATCTCTTCCATTAAAAGAGAGATGGGTACTGACTATCGTGTAACAATCGACGACAAGAAATATTCTCCACAGGAAATTTCCGCTATGATTCTTCAGAAACTGAAAAAAGATGCAGAAGGATACCTTGGTGAGAAAGTTACAGAGGCAGTTATCACAGTTCCTGCATATTTCAATGATGCTCAGCGTCAGGCAACAAAAGATGCCGGTAAAATCGCAGGTCTTGATGTAAAACGTATCATCAACGAGCCAACAGCAGCAGCTCTTGCATATGGTCTTGACAATGAAAAAGAACAGAAGATCATGGTATACGATTTAGGTGGCGGTACATTCGATGTATCTGTGATCGAAATCGGTGACGGCGTTATCGAAGTACTTTCCACAGCAGGTAACAACCGTCTTGGTGGTGATGACTTCGACCAGAAAGTTACAGATTACATGCTTGCAGAGTTCAAGAAAGCAGAAGGCGTAGACTTAAGCAATGATAAGATGGCACTTCAGAGATTAAAAGAAGCTGCAGAGAAAGCAAAGAAAGAGCTTTCTTCCGCAACAACTACAAACATCAATCTGCCATTCATCACAGCTACAGCAGAAGGCCCGAAACACTTCGATATGAACCTTACAAGAGCTAAATTCGATGAATTAACACATGACTTAGTAGAAATGACAGCAGAACCGGTACGTCGTGCACTTTCAGATGCAGGTATCACAGCATCTGAACTTGGCCAGGTACTTCTGGTTGGTGGATCTTCCCGTATCCCGGCTGTTCAGGATAAAGTAAGACAGTTAACAGGCAAAGAGCCAAGCAAGAACCTGAACCCGGATGAGTGTGTAGCACTTGGTGCTTCTATCCAGGGTGGTAAACTTGCAGGTGATGCAGGTGCAGGTGATATCCTTCTTCTGGATGTTACTCCACTGTCACTGTCCATCGAGACAATGGGTGGTATTGCAACAAGACTGATTGAGAGAAATACTACAATTCCTACAAGAAAGAGCCAGATTTTCTCAACAGCAGCAGACAACCAGACAGCAGTAGATATCAACGTTGTACAGGGTGAGCGTCAGTTTGCAAAAGACAACAAATCCCTTGGCCAGTTCCGTCTGGACGGAATCCCGCCAGCACGTCGTGGTGTTCCGCAGATTGAAGTTACATTTGATATCGATGCAAACGGTATCGTAAATGTATCTGCTAAGGATCTTGGAACAGGTAAAGAACAGCACATCACAATCACAGCTGGTTCTAACATGTCTGATTCCGATATCGACAAGGCAGTAAAAGAAGCTGCTGAGTTTGAAGCACAGGATAAGAAACGTAAAGAAGCAATCGATACAAGAAACAATGCTGATTCCATGGTATTCCAGGTTGAGAATGCACTGAAAGAAGCCGGAGACAAGATCGATGCTAATGATAAAGCTGCTGTAGAAGCAGACCTGAACGCACTGAAAGATTTACTGTCTCAGACTGCAAATGCAGAAGAGATGACAGATTCTCAGGTAGCAGATATCAAAGCTGCTCAGGAGAAGATGATGGAAAGTGCTCAGAAGCTTTTCGCTAAAATGTATGAGCAGACACAGCAGGCAGGCGGCCAGGCAGGACCGGACATGAATATGGGCGGCGGTGCAGCAGGCAGCACAGATGCAGGAAACAACGATGATGTTGTAGATGCTGATTACAAAGAAGTATAATGTGACATTTCTGTAAAAGCAGAGATTTGCAACGGAAATATCAATAATAACTGTTCAGTGGGAGAGTCTCTCTCACTGAATAGTTGTGTTATAAATAAAACGGGTATAGGATTAAAATCATGGCTGATAAGAGAGATTATTATGAAGTCTTAGGCGTGGACAAAAGCGCCGATGACGCAACACTTAAAAAAGCATATCGTAAGCTGGCCAAGAAGTATCACCCGGATGTAAATCCAGGAGATAAAGAGGCTGAGGCGAAATTTAAAGAGGCAACAGAGGCTTACACCATCTTAAGCGATCCGGAGAAGAGAAAACAGTATGACCAGTTTGGCCATGCGGCTTTTGAAAACGGTGGCGGAGGTGCCGGCGGCGGCTTCGGAGGTTTTGATTTTAACGGTGCTGATATGGGTGATATCTTCGGCGATATTTTCGGCGATTTATTTGGCGGTGGCAGCAGAAGCAGACGTGCCAATAATGGTCCGATGAAGGGAGCTAATCTCCGCGCACGCGTAAATATTACTTTTGAAGAAGCTGTCTTTGGCTGTGAGAAGGAACTGGAGATCGTACTGAAAGACGAGTGTACCACCTGTCATGGAACAGGTGCGAAGCCGGGTACTTCACCGGTAACCTGTCCGAAATGTCATGGAGAAGGTCAGGTTGTTTATACACAGCAGTCCATGTTTGGAATGGTGCGTAATGTACAGACTTGTCCGGATTGTCATGGATCAGGTAAGATCATCAAGGATAAATGTACTTCCTGCCGTGGAACCGGATATACATCTTCAAGAAAGAAGATTCAGGTATCTGTACCTGCAGGTATTGACAATGGTCAGAGCATCCGCATCCGTGAGAAGGGTGAACCGGGTACAAACGGAGGTCCGAGAGGCGATTTGCTTGTAGAAGTAAATGTTGCACGTCATCCGATCTTCCAGAGACAGGATATGAATATCTTCTCTACTGCGCCTCTTACATACGCGCAGGCAGCACTGGGCGGTACTGTACGTATCAACACAGTGGATGGAGAGGTTGAATATGAAGTGAAACCCGGAACTCAGACAGACACAAGGATCCGTCTGAAGGGAAAAGGTGTACCGTCTCTGAGAAATAAGAATGTACGTGGCGATCATTATGTGACTTTCGTTGTGCAGGTTCCTACAAACCTCAACGAAGAAGCAAAAGAAGCACTGCGCAAATTCGATGAGGCGTGTGGTAACCGTCCGAAATCAAAAGATTCTGATGATTTTGAAAAACCGGAAAAGAAGAAAAAGAGTTTCATGGATAAATTAAAAGAGACTTTTGAGGATTAATTATAAAAGAAAATTAAAGAAAAGAGGTTTACCCTCTTTTCTTTTTTTGTATAGTCGTGTATATTGAAGAGTAACGGTAAAAATCAGATGAACAGACAGGAATAAAAGTTTCCTGAGAAATGGAGAGATATTTGACAAAAACAGAGAAGATCGCAGCTTTTCGGGAGAAGTATCTCCCTGTATGGGCAATTTTGCCGCTGATAAGCATTTTTGTATTAAACTGTCTTATTTACTGGGGAAGCGGAGTACTGACAGCAGACAGATATCATTTTGATTTTACCATGTCACTGGACAGGGCAGTGCCGTTAATACCACAGTTTATCTGGATTTATATTCTGGCATTTCCTTTTTGGGCAGTGAATTATATTCTGGCTGCACAGAGAGGAAAAGATGGATTTTATCGGTTTGTGGCAACTGATCTGACTGTTCATATTACATGTTTTATTATTTTTCTGGTTTTGCCAACTACCAATGTCAGACCTGAGATTGCAGGAACTACATGGTCCCAGCAGATGCTTAAGTTTGTTTATTTCATGGATGGTGGAAACAGTCCGTCTAACTTATTTCCGTCAATCCATTGTTATGTAAGCTGGCTGAGCTGGCGCGGAGTCAGTAAATCAGAGAATATTCCAAAATGGTATCAGCATTTTTCACTGATTTTTGCAATACTAATCATTATTTCTACCCAGGTGCTTAAACAGCATTATCTGGTGGATGCCATTGCCGGAGTTGCACTGGTAGAATTGGCGTGGAGATTTTACAGCAAAGGAAACCGCCACGAGATATTCAGACATTTTTTTGAAAAAATAAGTGAAGCATGCAGTCGGTGGGTAAATAAGAATTGACTGGATGTGGTGAGATGCTACATTATGGGAATAGCTGCAGAGTAACAGAGAATGGGTCAGACATATTTTTGGATGATAATAGTTAATTATATAACATAAAGAAATGGAGACAATTACATGAAGTGGAACCGTTTTACAGTAAAAACGAAAACAGAAGCAGAAGATATCGTTATCAGCACACTTGCAGAAGTCGGCATTGAAGGCGTGGAAATTCAGGACAAACAGCCTCTGACTGAGGAAGACAAGGCTCAGATGTTTGTAGATATTATGCCGGAAGGACCAGCAGATGACGGCATTGCCTATCTGAATTTTTATCTGGAAGAAGATGCAGACAAAGAAGCAATCCTGAAAGATGTTCGTGAAGCATTAGATGACCTGAAGAATTTTATGGACATCGGGGAAGCTACCATTGAAGAATCTCAGACAGAGGACAAGGACTGGATTAATAACTGGAAACAGTATTTCCACCAGTTCTATGTAGATGATATCCTTATCGTACCGTCATGGGAAGAAGTAAAAGCAGAGGATAAAGACAAGATGATCCTCCACATTGATCCGGGTACAGCCTTCGGTACAGGTATGCATGAGACTACTCAGCTTGTGATTCGCCAGTTAAAGAAATATGTAACACCGGATACAGAGATGCTTGACGTAGGAACCGGAAGCGGTATCCTTGGTATCGTTGCCCTGAAACTTGGTGCGAAACATGTATTGGGAACAGACCTTGATCCATGTGCAGTTCCTGCAGTTGCAGAGAATAAAGAAGCAAACCAGATCGTGGATGAAACTTTTGATATGGTGATCGGAAACATCATTGACGATAAAGCGATTCAGGATCAGGCAGGATATGAAAAATATGATATCGTAACAGCAAATATCCTTGCAGATGTTCTGATCCCTCTGACACCGGTAATTGTAAACCAGATGAAAAAAGGCGCTTACTACATTACTTCCGGTATTCTTGATGTGAAAGAAGAAGTTGTAGTGGAGGCAGTAAAAGCAGCAGGCCTGACGGTCGTAGAAGTGACACATCAGGGCGAGTGGGTTTCCGTAACAGCAAGAAAGGACTGATCCTATGCAGCGTTTTTTTGTGGAGCCTTATCAGATTGAGGAAGAGGCACACCGTATCCACATCAATGGGACAGATGTAAATCATATTAAAAACGTTCTCCGCATGAAATGTGGGGAGGATGTGTGGATCAGTGACGGAGGAGATAAAGAATACCACTGCCAGATTGAAGAACTGGGAGAGGATGAGGTTCTGCTGCATATCCTCTATGCACAGGAGCCGGAATATGAGCTGCCAAATAAGCTTTATCTTTTTCAGGGATTGCCGAAAGCAGACAAGATGGAACTGATCATCCAGAAAGCAGTAGAGTTGGGAGCTTTTTCTATAATCCCGGTAGAGACAAAGCGATGTGTGGTGAAACTGGATGTTAAGAAGGCAGCAAAGAAGGTGGTTCGCTGGCAGCAGATCGCAGAGAGTGCAGCAAAGCAGTCCAAGCGAATGCTGATCCCGGAAATCCATGAAGTAATGACCTACAAACAGGCACTGGAATTTGCGAAACAGTTAGATGTAAAACTGATCCCGTACGAACTTGCCAAAGGAATGAAAGAAACCAGAGAAATCCTCAGCGAGATTAAGCCTGGACAGTCTGTCGGTATCTTTATCGGACCGGAGGGTGGATTCGAGGAAGAAGAGGTAGCAAAGGCACTGGAAGCAGGTGCCCATGCGATTACACTTGGAAGACGAATCCTCAGAACTGAGACAGCAGGACTTGCGATTCTTTCAGTTTTGATGTTCCAGTTGGAAAATGAATAATAGAAACAAGAGAGAACAAAAATGGAAGCATATTTTGATAATTCAGCCACGACCCGTTGCTTTGAAGAAGTAAAGGACATCGTGGTAAAAACAATGATGGAAGATTTTGGAAATCCATCTGCTATGCACCAGAAAGGTGTAGATGCAGAAGGGTATGTCAAAGAATCTGCCAGAACGTTGGCACAGATACTGAAAGTAACAGAAAAAGAAATCCTGTTCACTTCCGGCGGAACAGAGTCAAACAACCTGGCTCTGATCGGTGGTGCGCTTGCCAACAAACGAAGCGGTAATCACATTATCACAACTGCAGTAGAGCATGCTGCAGTCAGCCAGCCGGTAGCTTTTCTGCAGGAACAGGGATTTGAAGTGACCATTCTTCCTGTAGACGGGCATGGGGTAGTAAAACTTGACGCATTGGAGAAAGCATTAAGGCCGGATACTATTCTCGTATCTACAATGATGGTAAATAATGAGACCGGTGCGGTTATGCCTGTAGAGAAAATCGGTGCAATAATCCAGGAGAAGTGTCCGAAGGCGCTGTATCATGTAGATGCGATCCAGGCATTCGGCAAATATCGTATTTATCCGAAGAAATGGAATATCCATCTTCTGTCTGTCAGCTCACATAAGATCCATGGACCAAAAGGAGTTGGATTCCTGTACATCAACAGCAAGGCAAAAGTGCAGCCTCTGATTCTCGGCGGCGGCCAGCAGAATGGCATGCGTTCCGGAACAGACAATGTACCGGGAATCGCAGGACTTGGTGTTGCAGCGAAGATGATGTACCAGAACTTTGACGAGAAAGTAGAGCATCTTTACCAGCTCAAAGAACGCATGGCAGAAGGACTTTCTAAGATTGACGATGTAGTAATCAACGGAATGCCTGTCAGAGAAGGCGCACCGCATATCTTAAGCGTCAGCTTTCTGGGAATCAGAAGCGAGGTATTGCTTCATACCTTAGAGGACAGAAACATTTACGTATCAGCAGGAAGCGCATGCTCCAGCCATAAGAGAAAACCAAGCGCAACACTTTCAGCAATGGGAATGAGCAATGCACAGATCGAGAACACTGTACGTATCAGCTTCTCAGAGGAGAATACATTCGAAGAAGTTGACTACTGCCTGGAAGTTCTGAATGAAGTACTGCCGATGCTGAAACGCTATGCACGCAGATAACAAATAATAGTTATAAGTGATATTTGGAATGGAACCTGAGATAAGCTCAGGAATATTTGAAAAGGTTGTTAATAGCATTTATATGAATTCTACTATAAATGAGCAAGTTCGTGATTTTGCATAAAAAGAAAGACACCTTAAATCGTT